>Ga0265331_10000051_pt1 | contig 181262 bp, 169 predicted proteins | sample 41923metaG_FD_202088 | JGI IMG/M metagenome (GOLD analysis project Ga0265331, IMG submission 202088) | Rhizosphere microbial communities from Carex aquatilis grown in University of Washington, Seatle, WA, United States - 4-19-23 metaG | ecosystem: Host-associated > Plants > Roots >... | reverse complement strand
CTCCGTCAACAACTTGGCCCTCCGCGGCACTGGAGGCCCCGCAGACGCACGCGGCCGCCTCACCCCTATCCGGCGATCGCCGCCTTGATCGCCGGTTGACCTTCAATTGAGGTTTTCGGGCTCAGTGAGCGAATCCAGCACCCTCACCCGGCCCTCTCCCACATTGAGACGACGCGCGGGAGAGGGCGGCTATCAGCCGTTGACCACCAGCACCCCAGATCCTTGTATCCCGTCATGCTTGAGTTGCTGCAGGGCACGGTTGGCGTCGCGCAGTGGAAACACCGTGGTCTGCGGGCGGATGGGGATCTCGGCAGCGAGGCGCAACAGCTCCTCACCGTCTTGACGCGTGTTGGCGGTGACGCTGCGCAGGTTCTTCTCGTGAAACAGGTGGCGCTCGTAGCTCAACACCGGGATGTCGGTGAGATAGATGCCCGCCAGCGCCAGGGTCCCGCCGTCGTCCAAGGCCTCCAGTGCTGACGGCACAAGATCCCCCACGGGTGCGAACAACACCGCGCTATCGAGCTTCTCCGGCGGCGCCGCGCTGGCACCGCCGGCCCAGGCGGCGCCCAGGTCGCGCGCCATTTGCTGATGCTGCTCGTCGCGCGTCATGACGTACACCGTGCAACCCAGGTGACGCGCCACCTGAATGGCAATGTGCGCCGACGAGCCGAAGCCGTAGAGACCCAGACGGCACCCCGGCCGCATGTCGGCACGGCGCAGGGCACGGTAGCCGATGATTCCCGCGCACAAGAGCGGCGTCATCTCCGTATCGCTGAGCATCGCCGGCAGGGCGTAGGCAAAGTCGTCGCGGATCACCGCATACTCGGCATAGCCGCCATTGGCGTGATACCCGGTGAAGCGCGCTTGCGGGCAGAGGTTCTCGTGGCCGGCACGGCAGTAGCGGCACGTGCCGCAGGTCGAACGCAGCCAGGCAATGCCGACGCGCGCACCTTCCGCACAGCGCGTCGCCCCCGGTCCGCAGCGGTCGACGATGCCGACCACCTGATGCCCCGGCACGACCGCGTCAAGCTGCGGCGGCAGCTCCCCTTCCACGACGTGCAGATCGGTGCGGCAGATCCCGCATGCCGCAACTTTCACCCGAATCTCGCCCGCCGCCGGCTCCGGCAGCGGCAGCTCGCGCAGCTGCAACGGCGCACTGTCGATCGGCGCCGGATGGGTGAGGAGCATGGCTTGCATACGAAAATTACAGTGACCAGTTACGAGTGACGAGTGCCGAGTAGGAGAAACAGCGGATGCCCTTCACTTTTCTATTCTCGCTCGTCACTCGTCACTGGTCACTCGTCACTGTCCTTTGTCACTCGTCACTATCCCCCAACCACCAGACTGCCCACCATCACCAGCGTCAGGGCAATCATGATTCCCGACGTGCCCCAGGCGATGACGTTGAATAGGCGGGAGTTGACGTGCGCACCCATCAGGTCGGTGCGGTTCACCAGCAGCAGCATGAAGATGAGGATGAACGGCAGCAAGACGCCGTTGAGCACTTGCGACAAGTACATCACCGCCAGCAGCGGGAAGCGCGGGATCAAGATGAACGCACCGCCGAGGACGATGAGCGCGCTGTACAGTCCGAAGAACTGCGGGGCCTCGCGAAACTTCTTGTCAATGCCGGTCTCCCACCCGAAGCCCTCACACACGTAGTACGCCGTCGACAGCGGCAGCACCGACGCCGCGAACAGCGACGCGTTGAAGAGCCCGAAAGCAAACAGCCCGGCGCAGTACTTTCCCGCCAGCGGCGCCAGCGCCAGGGCCGCGTCCTTGGCGTCCTGGATGGCGATGCCGCGTTCATGCAAGGTGGCCGCGCACGCCACGACGATGAACATGGCCACAACGTCCGTCACCAGGCAGCCGACAATGACGTCGTAGCGGGTGTAGCGATAGTCGGCCGGGCGCACGCCCTTCTCCACCACCGCCGACTGCAGATAGAACTGCATCCACGGTGCGATGGTCGTGCCGACCAAGCCGATGAGCATCATGACGTAGTCGCCGCGCCAGATGAACTCGGGCCGCACCATCCGCTGCAGCACTTGCCCCCACGGCGGCTGCGCCAGCAGACCGGAAATCGGATAGGCAATGTAGAACACGCACGCGACCAAGAAGACCTTTTCGACGCGCCGATACGTGCCGTAGACGATCAGCCACCAGACGAACAGCGCCGACGCCGGGATCGAGACGTACTTGCTGACACCGAAGATCTCCAACGCCGCCGCTACGCCGGCGAACTCGGCGACGGTGTTCGCCAGGTTGGCGACCAGCAGCGCCACCATGATGTAGAACGTCACCTTGACCCCGTACTGCTCGCGGATGAGGTCGGCCAATCCTTTGCCGGTAATCACCCCCATGCGGGCGCAGATTTCCTGCACCACGATGAGCGCGACGGTGATCGGGATGAGCGTCCACAGGAGACTGTAGCCGAACTGCGCACCGGCCAGCGAATAGGTCGCAATGCCGCCGGAGTCGTTGTCGACGTTGGCAGTGATGATACCCGGCCCGATGACGGCCAGCACCAACATGAGGCGCGCCGGCATGCCGGTACGCAGCCGCGCCCGCAGCCGCGCCCGCAGCCGCGCCGGCAGGAACCGACTCAATATCCCAGCTTGCGCTTCCATGCCTGGTTCGCAATGTGGCTGACGACATCATCCACGGTGATCATGCCGACAATGGCGTCGGCGTCGTCGACCACGGGCAGCGCCAGGAGGTCGTACTTCTCCACAATCTCCGCCACCGAGTCGCGACTGTCGGTAAAATGCACGTGCGCCGGATTCTCGATCATGATGTCGCGCAGGTAAGCGGTCGGTTGCGCCAAGATGAGCTGGCGCAGGTTCAAGACGCCGACGAGCTGGCCGCTGGTGTCGACCACGAACAGATAATAGATGTTCTCCACCTCGGGGGCCTTGGCGCGCAGCTGTGCGAAGGTTTGCTCCACCGTCAGGTCGGCGGGCAAGGCGACGAACTCGGTGGTCATCATGCCGCCGGCGGTGTCCGGTGCATAGGTGAGCAGCTCGCGCACGTCGTCCGCATCTTCGACCTCCATCTTGCGCAGCAACGCCGTCGAAGTCTCCTGCGGCAGCTCGCTCAACAAGTCGGCGGCTTCGTCGGGCGGCATCTCCTCGAGAATGTCGGCGGCATGCTCCTCCGACACGGTCTCGAGCAGCTGTGTTTGAATGCGCGGATCCTCCACCTCGGCGAGCGCGTCGGCGGCGGTTTCCGGATCGAGCGAGCGGAACACGGTGGCGCGTTCATGGGTGTCGAGATCGGTGAGAATCTCGGCAATGTCCGCCGGGTGCAGCTCGGAGAGCTGCTTCTGCAGCACGCTGAGTCGGATGCTGTGGGCCTTCGGATCGAGAGAGAGCGGCTGCACGTATTGCCAGCGAATCAGCCGCTCGGCGCTGAGATAATTGGCCTGTGGAGCGAGGCGGTGCACCAATGCGTCGATCGCCTCCTGCCATCCCATGCGGCGCACCAGGCCGCGCGTTCCGACGTCGACGTGCACCAGGCGCAGCTCGCTGCTGCCCAGCTTGAGAAAGTGCAAGTCATTGACCCGCACGACTTTGGCGCCGCCCATGTCGACGATCTGTTTGTCGAGCAAGGCCTCGCGGATCAGGATCTCGCCGGGGGTGTCGAGTTTCGACGGAGTCAGATTCCGGATGCCGACACCCAGCCGAATCGCCGGGCCGCTGATGTCCACGACGTCGGCCCAGCGTCCGGTGAGTGCAAACGGCTCCCAACGGCCGCGTTGCACGACGAAAGCCACCACCGGGGGAAACATGTAGGCGACCGAGACGGCAAGATCGCTCAGCCGCCCGACCACCGTGCCGTTGGCATCCACGACCGGCCTTTGCAGCAGCGTCGAGAAGAACAGGAAGCTGTGTTCCTCCTCGGCGATCAGCCGGTTGACCTCGGCGGGCGTCGGATCAGGCATGGTGACTTGGGCTCTTGGCAGGAGGCGGTGTTGAAATCAATGGAGGGCGTGGGGGTTTGGGGGACTGGTGCCCACACGCCTTACGCCCTCACGCCCTCAGGCGCGGCGGGCAGCTCGATGCGCTGCAGCTGCACTTGCGGCGCAAACTCCAGCAGCGGCGTAATGGTGTGGAGCTTGTACTCCTTTTCGTAGCAGATGCGGACGATGCCGGTGTTGATCAGGACCTTGAAGCAGTGGATGCACGGCGTGTGGGTGATGTAGATGTGCGCGTCGCGGATGGGCGCGCCATTCTTGGCCGCCTGGGCGATGGCGTTGATCTCGGCGTGAATCGTGCGGAAGCAGTTCTCCTCGACCTCGCCGCTGGGTGTTTGCGACTTGTAGACCAGGCAGCCGACATCGGTGCAATGCGGCAAGCCGGCCGGCGAGCCATTGTAGCCGGTGGCGAGAATGTTCTTGTCGCGCACGATGACCGCGCCGACCTTGGCGCGCGTGCACGTCGAACGCTCGGCGACCTGGCGCGTGATCGTCAGAAAGTATTGGTCCCAGCTCAGCCGTTCACTCATAACGCCACTCCTCGCGCGCGTGGAGCAACCACCCGTGGCGTCAGCCGGAACGGCACCACCAACCCCCCGCGGGCCGGCGGCGGCGCGGTGGGCTGCCGCCAGGCGATCGGAATCTGATTGCCCTCGAAGGTTGGAGAGGGCGGCGCCACCCCGATGGGATTGGACATGAACGTCAGCGCAAACGCCCCGATCGTCAACCACGCCGCCAACCGGCGGCGCGGATCGAGCGGGGTGTACGCATCCAGGGTCGGCGGATGATCGACACCGATGACGAGCAACAAGACGACCCAGACGAACCAGCCCTGCCACCCGTGAAAGCCGAGCACCGCGATCACGCCAAGGAACAGACGCGAGATCCAGCGGTGCGACCGTCCGAAGAGCGCATACGAAACATGGCCGCCGTCCAGTTGCCCGACCGGCAGGAGGTTGAGAAACGTGACGAACAAACCGAACCAGCCCGCCAGAGCGATCGGATGCAGCATGATCGTCGCGTTGTCCGGCGTCGTCCCCAACACCAGCCTGGTGAGCAGCGAGAAGAGCATGGAATCGCCGAGCACGACGCCGCCCTCGTCAAGGCCGAGCGGGCGCACCTCGGATAAGTGCAAGCCGATCACCACGGCGGGAATCGCCGCGATCAAGCCCGCCCACGGCCCCGCGGCACCGACATCGAACAGCGCGCGCCGATTCGGCGGCGGTGACTTCATGCGGATGAACGCGCCAAAGGTGCCGATGAGGATCGGGGGCGCCGGGATGAAGTACGGCAACGTGGCGCGTACCTGGTGCCACATGGCGAGGGTGTAATGCCCCATTTCGTGAATCAACAGAATCGACAGCAACGTGACCGCGAATGGGAAGCCGGCACGAATGCTGGCCGGATCGGATAACGGATCCACACCCAATTGAAAGGCGCCGGCCATCGCGGTGGTGATGAACGTGCAGACGAACAGCACGATGTGGATGAGCGGCACGCGGCGCTGCCGGCGTACCACCGCCGGGCGCTCCCACGGGCGCGCCCCATAGACATCGATGACGGGTTCGGGGACTACGGGTTCGGGACCAACGGTTCTCATGCGTCACGTGACTCCACAACCACGGTCACGGGAGTCCCCGGTCCCGCAGCAAAGCTGTCGGCCGCGCTGCCGTTGCGAACGGCAATCTCCAGCATTCCCCAGCTACCTACAATCGCCAGCGGCATCCCGGGCGCTACCGCTGCATACGTCTGAACCGGGCCGGCAACCTGTATATTCGCGATGCTAACCGAAAGCCTCGGTACTGTGAAGCTCGCAAGCGCATCGGCATCGATGTTCGTGATCAAGTTCCCGAAGTGGTCGGTGTAAATCACCTCGCCGCTGAGCCTGCGCGGCAGGCGCTGCACGGCCGGCACCGTCAGCTCGATCATGGCGTCGACCACCGGGCCACATACCTCGGGGACGACGCCGTGCGACAGATGCGCCGCCACCGGCGCGAAGACGTCGCGCCCGTGAAAGGTCTGCGAAAGCGGATGGCGGAAGAGTGCCGTATTCGTGATGTGGCGCGCGACGCGTGGCGCCATCCGTACCGCGGCCAGCGATAAGACGCCGTTGTCGGGACCCACGAGGATGCCGTGCGCGGTCTCGATCACCAGGGCGCGACGCGTGGAGCCCACGCCAGGATCGACGACCACCACATGAATCGTCGCCGGCGGAAAGTACGGCACCGCGCTGCGCAGCAGCAACGCCGCCGGCAGGACCTGTTGCGGCGGCACGGCGTGCGTCACGTCGACGATGCGGACCTCCGCATGGATGCCCAGGATCACGCCCTTCATGATGCCAACGAAGGCGTCGGAGGTGCCGAAGTCGGTCAGCAGGGTGATGATGGGGGAAGCCATGCGGGCGCGCGGGAGGCAAGAGAATGGAAAACCGGGAACGGAGAATCGAGAATGCAGAACGGGCTAATGGGGTGATCCTTCATTTGCCGGTGTTCCCGGTTCTCCATTTCCGGTTTTTCATTTCCGGGTCTGGCGTGGTCGCGGAGGACGAGACCTCTACGCAGGAATGCGATACGCGGTGGCGTCGACGAGGCGTGACACCTGTCGATCCCAAGCGCCGTCCCATTTCTCGATCAGCACATCCGCCGGACAGCGGCCCTGATGCACCAGCTCACGCAGGCGGCCGAGGTAATCGGCTTCGTTCTGCCCGCGCGCATCGTGCTGGCCGCGTCGCTGCAGCCCGGTCTCCGCAATGTCGACGAGCTCACGCGCCAACTCCTTGACCTCGATGCCACGGATGCGCGCCCGCAGCGCCTGGCGATGGACGGCATGATACAGCGCGACGCGTTCCTCCCAGCTCCAGCGTTTCACCAGGTCCCAGGCCGCGGCCAGACAATCGGCTTCGTAGAAAATGCCCGTGATCAACGCCGGCACGGCGAGCATGAGCTCCGGCGCCTGGCTGTCGATGGAGCGCGCCTCGATGTAGCCCTTCAAGCGAAACTCTGGGAACAGAGTCGTCAGATGCGCATTCCAGTCCGCCAGCGTGGCGCGTTCACCCTGACAGCCCTCCTCCCAGAAACGCCGGAAGGTGGACGCCGTCATGTCGGTCCAGCGGCCGTCGCGCACGATGAAGTACATGGGGACGTCGAGGGCGTACTCGGTGTAGTCGCTGAAGCTGCACGACTCGCGGAAGACGAACGGCAACAAGCCGCTGCGCGCGTTGTCGGTGTCGGTCCAGATATGACCACGGAAGCTCAGGTACCCGTTGAGCCGGCCGTCGGAGAGCGGCGAGTTGGCGAACATCGCGGTGAGCAGCGAGGCGATCCCCATGCCGGTGCGCAGCTTGGCCATCGCATCGCGCTCGCTCTCATAGTCGATGTTCACCTGCACGGTCGCGGTTTGCTTCATCATGCGTTGGCCGAGCGTACCGACGCGCGTCATGTAGGGGGCCATGATGCCGTAGCGCCGTTTGGGCACCCATTCGATCTCGTCCAGCGGGCTCATCGGTTGCATCCCGAGGCCCAGGAAAGTGATGCCGAGCTCCACACCAACGCTGACGATCTGCTCAACGTGCTCGACGAACTCGTTCCTGGCGCAGTGCACGGTGTCGCATTGCTGGCCGCTGAGCTCGAGTTGCCCGCCAGGCTCCAGGGTAATCGATGCCTGTGCGTTCTGGAGCGCCACGATGCGTCCGTCTTCGACGATCGGTTCCCAGGGATAGCGCTCGGCGAGTCGCCGCAGGACCTCTTCGATGCCGCCGGTGAACGGCACGGCGTTGCCGCTGGCGGCCCACACGGCGACCTTCTCGTACTCCGTGCCGATGCGCCAGCTCTGGCGCGGCTTGCACGCGCTCGCGAAGAATTCGATGAGCTGCTCATAATGCTCGATGAAGACCGGAGCGTTGGCGTCGGCGACGTACTGTGACATTCGTTTGGCCCTTGGGGGTTGGAACCATACCCCTCTCGCACGCCCTATCGCAAGCGAGCGCAGCCGAGGCTATCTCAAAACCCGTGCAGCCAGGGACGGCTGCACCCACCGAAAAGGCAGAGGCCGAAAGAAAAGACGGTGGCGGCAGGCCTCTGTGCCTGCCGAATTGGGTTTTGCTGCGACCTCTTCAGACTCCGGTTCGTGGAGACCCTCCGCGCGCGGACTTTGCCGTGGCCTTGGCCGAGAGGAGCGCGGCGCCGGTCTACCTTCCGGCGTCTCGCCCTCGCCCACAGCACGCCGCGAGCTGCGGCAGCACGGTTGCCGACGAGCCGCGCAGACTCAGCGTGCAGTACGGCGTGAGCTCGCTCTCATACAGGTTCACCTCGATCAGTGCGCCGCCGCGCCGGCGCACGTCGAGCGGGAACTGCGCCGCGGGATACACGGTGGCCGAGGTGCCGGCGACGATCATGCAGTCGCATTGATCGCTGGCCTCAAAGCATTGCGCCAGGACGTCGGCGGGAATCGGCTCGCCGAACGATACCGTGTCGCTCTTCATGATGCCGCCGCAGTCCGGACAGCGCGGCGGCAGCTCGGCCAGCGAGATCGCTGCGCGCGGGAAACGGCTGGCGCACTCGATGCAACGCACCAGCAGCGCATTCCCGTGGATCTCGGCGACCTGCGTGCTGCCGGCCGCGCGATGCAGGTTGTCGATGTTCTGCGTAATCAGGCAGCGCAACACGCCGAGGGTTTCGAGCTGCGCCAAAGCGTCATGACCCGGGTTCGGCTTGGCGGCCTGCAGCGTTTGCCACAGCTCGCGCATTGGGCCACTGGGCGCCAGCCGTTCGCGCCACGCCGCCGCCGGGTCCGCAAGAAACCGTTGATAGCCGTTCATCGGCGGTTCCCCGTGTTTGGTCCACAACCCACCAGGGCCGCGGAAGGGTGGGATGCCGCTCTCCACCGACATGCCGGCACCCGTGAGCGCAACCACGTAGCGCGCCTCCCGGATGATCTTGGCGGCGCGTTCGATGTCGTCAGCAAGCATCATCAGCAGATCAAGAAGCAAAGGAGGATGATGGAACAGTCATCATTCCTCGCACATCCCTCATCGATCATCCCTCAACCTTCATCGCTCATCGCGCAATGTGCCCGGCCGGCATCACTCCGCTCCGCAGTGTGTTGAGCGCGAAGCGCGCGTGCAGTATAGAAACCCCCACGGAGATTCTCAACGCGGCGCCGCTGGCGCGCACGGGTGTTCAGGAGGACGGAGCTATGAAGTTGGGGTGGATAGCGGCGCTTAGCGTCATGATGGCAAGCACGGCAGTGTTCGCAGCGCAACTGCCGGACGAGCAGTTGGTGAAGGACCCCGACGGCGGCGCCACCTTAGCCGTCCTCACGCTCTGCAACGACTGCCAGTCCGGCGAAGGCAAGGCCTGCTATACCGGCGCCGAGCAAGGATGGCTGGATGGCAAGCCGTGTGGAAAGTGCCTCATCGAGAGCAATTTCAGCGTGCTCGTAAAATATCCCTACGACGTGCACATCAGCGGCACGCTCACGGATCCTGCCGGCGCGCCGGTAAAGGACCGCTTCGTGCAGGTGTTCCTTCCTGGCGGGTGGACGGTCAAGGGCCGGACGTCGGAACGGGGAACGTTCCGCCTGATGCTCGGCGCCACCGCCGAACGCAAGTCGAAGCAGCCGCTGGTCATCGACGTCGGGACCCGCATCGATACGAAGAAGGGCAATGACCCATATTACGCCATGTTTCTACTCCCGCCGTCGTATCAGGCGTGCAGCGCCGACGCGATGAAAGCGCAGGGGGCAAAGCCAAAGGCCGCGGCGAAGAAGAAACACCAATAGCCCTCGCCTATCTCGAAGACGGCCGACAACAGACTCGGAGACAACAGACAACAGACCAAGGCTTCGTTCACCTTGGAGTTGAATCTGTTGTCTGCTGTCTGTTGTCTGTTGTCTCCCCGTCTGTTGTCGGTGAGTGCGCCAACCCGCGACCTCTGACGGTGCGCGCCCGCGGCGATTGGCCGCTTGCATAGGCTTCGCAAGCCACAGTATTCTTGCAGCGTGCTTGCCACCGCAAAGCGCCGCCCGCTCTGGAACCGGAGCCTCAAGCGTAATCTCGTTCAGCAGAGCGCCGACTACATGTTCATCGCCCGGGTCCTGGAGGGCCTGGCGGCGTGGGTCCTGTTCAACGAATCCGGGCAACCGGACTGGTCCATGTGGTGGCCGATTCACCTGGCCTTCCTCGTGTATTTCGCCGTCAATGGGGGGCTGTGTCTGTACTACCGCGCCGGCGACACGCGGCCGGTGCTGATCATCTTCGATTTGGCCAACAACCTGGGAACCATGACCCTGGCCGCGGCGCTGACCGGTGGCGTGGTCAGCCCGGTCGTCCTGATCTTTCTGCTCAAGATCTGTGGCTACCTCCTGGTCTTCGGCGCCCAGACCGGGATCACCGCGATCGCCACGACGGTCGCCGGGCTCGGCACGTTGGGGATCGGGGAGCAGTTGGACTGGTGGAGTCTCAGTAGTCTGGCACCGGAGCGGCAGATCGACTTCCTCTTCCGCGCCGCCATCTTCGCTGCGATGCTCCTGGGTGCGCCGTGGCTGTTCCGGCAGGTCGCCGAGCAGGACGCGCAGATCGGCGACGAGGCCGCGAGCGCGCGCGATCAGGCGGAGCGTGCGCGCGCGGCGCTCGAGGTCGCACGCGCGCTGCTCGAGGTCGGCGAGGCAGTCAGCCGCCTGACCCAACTGGATGATATTCTCACCAAGCTGGTCGAGGTGATCACCCGCGTGCTATCCGTCAACTACTGCGGTATCTTTTTGTGGAGCGACGAGCATCGGACGTATAAGGGCAAGGCCGTCTCGGGGGCCGAGCCCAACATGGTGCGCCACCTCACCGGGATCCGCCTCGGTCCGCACGACGTCCCCGATTTCGAATGGGTCCGCCAACTCGGTCACAGCGCGCTGGTCGCGCCGCGCGGCATTGCGCGGCTCGGGTTGCCCGAGGCGCCCGCGTTCTTGATGGCCCCGTTGATCAGCGGCGGCCATTTCTATGGCGTGCTGCAAGTGGGCCGGCTCGGCGGCGGCAACAGCTTCACGCAAGACGACATCACGACCGCCGACGGCGTCGCCGGCCAGGCCGCGGTGGCATTGGAGCGCGCCCGGCTCGTCGAAGAAAGCCGCCGCTTCATGCGCGCCGTGGAGAGCACCGATGAAGCCGTCCTGATCACCGACCGCCGCGGCCGCATCGTCTCGGTGAATCAGGCCTTGCTTGGCATGTTCGGCTACACCCGCGACGAGCTGCACGGGCGCGACGGCCTGACACTGACCACCATGACCGCCGATTGGGTGCGCGACGTGCAGCACACCGTGATGGATCATCCCTGGCGCGGCGAAGCCACCGGGCGGCGCAAGGATGGGTCCACCTTTCCAATCGCGTTGCATGCCAGCTTGATTCGCGCCGACAACGATCGGATTCACGGCGCCGTCGCCATCATCGAGGATATCTCGGCGCAGAAGCAGCTGCAGGAGCAGATGCAACGTGCCGACCGGCTGGCCGCGGCCGGCGAGATCGCCTCCGGTGTGGCGCACGAGGTGAACAACGCGCTGGTCGGGATCCTCGGACAGGCCGAGCTCGCCCGCACCGCCACCGACATCGACAGCTTGCGCGGCGCGCTGGCGAACGTCGAGGTGCAGGGCTTACGCATCGCCGCGATCGTACAGGAGCTGCTGGGCTTCGCGCGGCGCCAGCCGCCGCAACGCGAGGCGGTGGATCTGCGCACGCTGGTGGCCGATACCTTGGCGCTGATGGCCCACGACCTCGGACGCAATCAGATCCGCAGCGCGACACAGTTTGCCACGGACCTCCCGGCGGTATCGGTGGATATGAAGCAGATCCAGCAGGTGCTGGTGAACCTCCTCACCAATGCCATGCAGGCGATGCAACCGGGTGGCGGGACGCTGTCGGTCACGGTGCATTCCGCGGGCGAGCACGTGGCGGTCGAGGTGCGAGATACCGGCGCCGGTATTTCCCCCGAGGCGTTGCCACGGGTTTTCGATCCGTTCTACTCGACGAAAGCGGAAGGGACGGGGCTTGGCCTCAGCGTCAGCTACGGCATCGTGCAAGCCCACGGCGGCGACCTCACGGTGCAGAGCACGCCGAACGAGGGCAGCACCTTCGTCCTCCTCCTGCCGGCGACGCGTCCGGCGGCGGGCACGGCGCCGCAGATGGTGCTGCTCGTCGATGACGACGACGCGGTCGCGGACACCTTGCGCGAGATGCTGGAGCGCGCCGGCGTGCAGGTGCGCCGCGCCCGGACCGGGAAGGAGGCCTTGTTGATTCTGGCGCGCGACGAGTTCGACGCCGTGTTTCTCGACGTCCGCCTCCCCGACATCTCCGGCCCGCAGATCTACGACCGCTTGGCGGCCCTGCGCCCCGAGCAGGCGCGCCGGGTCGTCTTCGTCACCGGCGGCCTCTGGCGCCTCGACGGCCGCGGCCTGCGCGAGAAACTCCCGCCCGGCCAACCAACGCTCAGCAAGCCCTGCACTGCGGCGCAGATCGGCGAGGTGCTGCGCCTGCTGCGCGACACCCGCGCCGCGGCGTGAGCGCGCTCGGCGGTCGACACCGAGCGACCGCACGGCGCGCTCAGACGTGCGGCAGACGGAAGCGGCGCACGGTGTTGGCACGCGCCAGCGCGGCGATGTCGGCGACGGGCTGCCCGCGCACCTCCGCGATCGCCGCCGCCGTAAACACGACATACGCCGGCTCGTTGCGTTTGCCGCGGTACGGAATCGGCGCCAAGTACGGCGCGTCGGTTTCCACCATGAAACGGTCGGCGGGAACCTCGCGCGCCACGGCGCGCAGCTCGTCGGCATTCTTGAACGTCACGATACCGCTGAACGACACATCGAAATTGAGGTCGAGGAACTTGGATGCATCCGACCGGTCACCGCTGAAACAGTGGATCACTCCGCCGATGTCCTGCGCCCGCTCGTCGCGCAGGATCGCGGCCGCATCATTGTAGGCGTCCCGCAGGTGGATGCTCAGCGGCAGCTGCCGCCGGCGCGCCAGATGAATGAAGCTGCGGAACGCCGCCTGCTGCTCGGCGCGTGGCGAGTGGTCATAGTAGTAGTCCAAGCCGGTCTCGCCGATCGCCACGACCTTCGGCGCGCCGGCGAGGCTGTCGATCTCTTCAAGGACCGCGGCGGTCACCAGGCGCGCGTCGTGCGGATGGATGCCCACGGTGGCGAACACGTTGGGGTAGCGCGCCGCCACCGCCACGGCGTCGTGGTTGGCTTGCAGCCCGTCGCTCGCGCCGATGGTGATCATGGCGATCACGCCGGCGGCCGCGGCACGCGCCACGACCTCATCGCGATCGGCGGCGAAGCGCGATCCGTCGAGGTGGCAATGTGAGTCGATCAACAGCGGCGCAGTGGATGTGTTCCCCATGTAAGACCCCTCCCACACCCCTCCTTCAAGACGAATCACGAAAGCACGAAAGAGCGAAAACACGAAAAGAAAAAGAATCGGAGTTTGCTTATCTCCTTTTCGTGCTTCAGGACCTTCGTGCTTTCGTGATTCTCACTTCGACGGCTTTGGTTCCGTTTCGATGCGCGGGAAAAGCGCCACCGGCGCCTGCGTCTGCGCGCCAGGCGCAAAGTGCGTGCCCCAGGCGAGCGCGGCGGGCAACGTCGTCAGCGGCGCGCTGCCGACGAGCTGGAAGATTCGCGCGCTGGTCTCCGGCAAGAACCATTGCAGCAGGACCGCGCTCGCATACAACGCCTCGAGGAGCTGGTGCAGAATCGTACCGACCCGCGGCCGCTGGGCGGCATCCTTCGCCAGCGTAAACGGCGCGGTGAGCACGATGTACTTGTTGGCATGATCGATGGCGCGCCACAGGGCTTCGAGCGCATGGTGAAAGGCCAGCTCGCGGCTCAGGCGCGGCACCTCGCGATAGGCCGTGGCGAACGCCGCCTGCAGCTCGTGATCCTCAGGCGTCAGCGGTCCCAGCGGTTGCACCGCTCCCCCGAAGTAACGCTGCTGCATGGACAGCGTGCGGCTGACCAGGTTGCCGAGGTTGTTGGCGAGGTCGGCGTTGACGCGGGTCACGAACGCATCTTCGCTGAAGGTCGCATCTTGTCCGAAGGACATTTCGCGCAGCAGGAAGTAGCGGAACGCGTCCATGCCAAAGCGCGCCTTCATCTCCAACGGCCGGATGACGTTGCCCAAGCTCTTCGACATCTTGCTCTCGCCGTGCAGCCAGTAGCCGTGCACCAGCAAGCGCTGGAACAAGGGCAAGCCGAGCGCCATCAGCATGGTCGGCCAGAAGATAGCGTGCGGTTTAAGGATGTCCTTCGCCATCACGTGGTGTGTCACCGGCCACATAGCGTCGAAGGTGTCGTCGCCGTGAACGCGCAGGCCGCTGACGTAGCTGATGAGTGCATCGAACCAGACGTAGGTGACGTAGTTGCGATCGAAGGGCAGCTCGATGCCCCACTCCAGCCGCTGTTTCGGCCGCGAGATGCACAGGTCGCCGATCCCGCCGCTGCGCAGCATGCCGAGCACCTCGTTGCGATAGTGTTCGGGAGTAATGGCCTCCGGGTGCGCTTCGTAGTGGGCGACCACGCGATCGAGGTACTTGGTCATGCGGAAGAAGTAGTTTTCCTCCTCGATCGACGTGGGCACCGTGAGATGGTCGGGGCACTTGCCGCCGACGAGCTCCTTCTCCGTGAGAAAGCGTTCGCAGCCGGTGCAATAGAGCCCGCCGTAGCGGCTGAAATAGATGTCGCCGTTGGCGTGCACGCGGCTCAGGAACTCCTGGACGATACGCTCGTGGTAGCCGTCGGTGGTCCGCACGAACTGGTCGTAGCGGAACCCGCAGGCGTCCCACGTGCGCCGAAACATCGGGCTGATGCGATCCGCGTAGGCGCGTGGGCTCTCGCCGGCGGCCGCAGCGGCGGCGGCGATCTTGTCCCCGTGCTCATCGGTGCCGGTGACGAAGAACGTCGCGTCGCCGACGGCGTGATGCAAGCGCGCCAAGGTGTCGGCGATCACCGTGGTGTACGTATGTCCCAGGTGCGGCTCGGCGTTGATGTAGTAGATCGGCGTGGTGACGTAGAAACGACTCACGATGCTCCCGTGGACGGCGTCGGCAGCGCCTTTTTCTCGACCAGGTCTGCGAGGGAAGCTTCGGCGTGGGTGCCATCGGCACAACGGATGACGACCGTCTGCCGGAGCAGATTCTGGCGGGTGACGATCCCTTCGCCCTGCACCGAGACGACGGCACTGCCGATCGCGGGCAGGGCGCGGCCGAGCTCCAGGTAGGTATCGTACTCGTAACGCAGGCAGCACTTCAGGCGCCCGCACATGCCGGCGAGGCGTGACGGGTGGGGCGACAGGCCTTGCGCCCTCGCCATCTTGAGCGACACGCCGCCCGGGTTACGCAACCAGCTCGAGCAGCAGAGCTCGCGCCCACACGGGCCGACGGCGCCGAGGCGCTGCGCCTCGTCACGCGCGCCGATTTGCTTCATCTCGACGCGCGTGTGCAGCCCATGCGCCAGCTCGCGCACCAGCTCGCGGAAGTCGACACGGCCTTCGGCCCCAAAATAGAAAACCACCTTGCCGCCATCGGGCGCCTGCTCGACAGCCACCAGCTTGATCGGTAGCTGCCGCGCGTGGATGTGCTGCACGCAGAGACGCCGGGCCTCGCCTTCGCGCGCGCGGCTGCGATCGTCACGCTCGACGTCGCCGGCATCCGCCTTCTTCACCACGCGCGGGTATGCGGTCCCCAACTCGTCGGGCCGCGCCGCGCGCGGATCGACGATCACCGTGCCCAGCCGCTGCCCTTGCTCCGTCGGCACGACGACGCGATCTCCCCGGCCCACGGTCAGCGATCCCACGTCAAACTGATGAATGTTCCCGGTCGGACGGAACTGGACGCCGACCAGCCGCTTTGCCGCTGGCTGCGGATGCGCGGGTGGGCCCATCAGAGTCGCGCCAGTCGCAGCAGCAGCGCCTCGAAGAGCAGCTGCCGGTTCGGATTACCACGCCGCGTCGCGCTCCAGGCATCATAGACGGCGTCGGCGCGGCGCAGGAGCACGGACGAGGATACCGGGGTCGCAGGACTCGGCGGATGCACCGCCAGCTGCGGCGCGCCGATCGCACGCACCGCGTCGTCTCGATACTGAGCCAGCAGCGCTTCGAGCTTCACTCCCGCATCGGCCTCGGGATGGTTGAGCTCATGGGCCATGTGCGCGAGCTCAACATACCGAGCCCCACGGAGCCCCGCAAGCGCCTCGACCAGCTGCGCCCGCGCCGCGCCCACGAGGGCGCGGCCCAGCGTCAGCGCGCGGCCAGGGCTGCCTTCCGCCAACAGTGCCAGCTCCCGTGCCACCGGCGCCTCAATACCCGCAACGCCGGCGACGATTGAGGCAACCGTCTCCGTCGGCAGCGGGGCGAACTGCAGGCGCTGGCAGCGCGACCGGACTGTCGGCAGCAAGGCATCCGGACTACTTGCCACCAGGATCAGCAGCGAATGGTCCGGCGGTTCCTCCAACATCTTCAGCAGCGCGTTCTGCGCCGCCATCGTCAGCAGCGGCGCTTCGTCAATGATCGCCACCTTGGTGGTGCCGAGCATCGGCTGCAGGCGCATGAGCCGTTTGAGCTCGCGAACGCGGTCGATCCCGATCTCCTTCTTGCCCGCGGCGACCGCGACCAGGTGCACGTCGGGGTGGCTGCCGGCAGCGATCTGCCGGCACGAGGCACACCCGCCGCAGGCATCGCTGCCGCCGGCGCTGCAGTGCACCCACGCGGCAAACGCCAACGCCACGGAACGCTTGCCAATGCCTTCCGGACCGGCGAACAACAGGGCATGCGCGAGCCGGCCGTTCCCGACAGCGGTACGGAGAAAGGTACAGATGCGGTCGTGCCCGTGAATCGCGGCGAATGTGGTCACTGCAGCTCGAGACATTCGGACACCGCCGCGAGCACTTGCGCCTGCACCTCGTCGCGGTGCCGGGTCGCGTCGATTACCCGGTAACGGTCCGGGGCATCGTGCGCAAAGCGCAGAAAAGCCGCGCGCACACGCGCGTGAAAACCCTCATCCTCACGGTGGAAGCGATCGTCGCCACGTGCCCGCTGCAGCCCGATCGTCACGGGGCAATCCAACAGGACGGTGAGCGCCGGCGCGATCTCCTGGCGGACGGCGGCATCGAGGCGGACGACCGTCTCCACATCGAGCTGGCGCGCGAATCCCTGGTACGCAATCGTCGACGCCGAGAAGCGGTCCGTCAGCACCACATCACCGCGCGTCAACGCCGGCCGAATGACCTCGTCGAGATGTTGGGCGCGATCCGCAAGGTACAACAACAGCTCGGTCATCGGCGCCGGCGGATTGCCCGGCCGATGCATCAACAAGCGCCGCAACTCGACCCCAAGCGCGGTGCCGCCCGGCTCGCGCGTTTCAACGACCGCAATCCCACGCTGGCGCAACGCCGCGGCCGTCACGTGAATCTGAGTGGATTTCCCGGCACCCTCGACGCCTTCAAAGGCGATGAGGCACCCCGCTTCACCCAACGGAGTCCCCTTTGCCCAGCACCAGATCGATCCCGTAGAGCAGCTGCTTCCGCGTAAACGGCTTGGTGATGTAGTAGTCCGCACCGTATTGATAGCCGCCAAGCACGTCATCGTCGTGCGTCTTCGCGGTCACCAGGATGACCGGGAGGCGCTCGGTCGCGGCATCCTCCTTGATGCGCTGCAGCACTTCCAGGCCACTCATCTCCGGCATCATGATGTCGAGGAGCACCAGGTCTACCGTCTCCTGCCGCAGCCGCTCGAGCGCTTCAGCGCCACCGGTGGCGACCAGGACGTCATAGTGCTCGGCATCCAGAATGCGCCGGATGATCGCCACGCTGTCGAGATTGTCGTCCACCACCAGAATCCGCCGGGTCATAGGCAAATCCTCTGCGGATCAGTTGCCGCCCGTATACTTCTTGGCGATCTCGCGGATCGCCGCCGGCCGCACCGGCTTTGGCAGGTAGTCGTCACAGCCGGCGGCGCGTGCCTGCTCCTCATCGCCGCGCATCGCAAATGCCGTCAACGCCACCACTGGAATCGATCGCGTCGCCGGGTCCAGCTTGAGCTGTCGCGTCGCCTCCCAGCCGTCCATATTCGGCAGGGCGAGATCCATGAGAATGAGGTTCGGCAATTCGGCGCGCGCCCAGGTGAGCGCTTCGACTCCATCCAACGCCTCGATCACCTGATACCCCTCCACGACGAGCACCTTGACGACGATGCGGCGGTTATCCATGTCATCTTCGACGACGAGGACTTTCTTCGGCATCCTTCCTCCAGCGACGTCTCGGCGCCGTTGCGGTTTCGACTTATATCCGGTGGCGGGTGCGCTTGCAAAGGGCACTTTCATCATTCGACGAGGGCACGCAGGTTCACAGCACTTCCTGCCAGCCGGCCACCGCCACCGCGTGCGGCAGAAGACCGGGAAACGCCATGTCCGCGGCCGTCAACGCAGCGCTGCTGTAGGCGATAGCCCCATGACCAGCCAGGTACAGACGAGGGTCAGGGCTGGCTCCACGCCACAGCGCACCGGTCACATACACGCTGCTCGACGACTCACAGATGATTCCTCCCAGCGCCACGACCAGGCCCGAAAATGACAGGCTGCCCGTGACGTGCAGCATACCGCGCACAATGAGGAGGCCCGCACCGCTCAGCTGCTCGGTAACCTCGAGGTCATCCGCCACGGCAATCCGCGGCGCGTCGGCAGATCCGAAAACGGCAGTGGCAACGGTCGAGGCAACGGCGATGCGCGCGGGGTTCTGAGCACCAGCACTGACCAGGGCTTGGACATCCAAGGGCACCGTCGCGACGATGCTCGGCGATTCGCCGGCACCCACCAGCCGAGCAGCGCTCCCGGCCAGGAGGCGGCGGAGCTCCGGTTCAGCGTCCGCCCGCGATGTCGCCAGTGCCGGGATCACGGGCGGCGCCGCGCTCGGCACGCTGGCGGCGTCGGCGCCGCGGTGGTCGTTACCGGAGACCATCAGATCCGCGGCGCCCAGGTCGACCGCCGCGTCATCTTCAATGTACAACGCTGCCGGCGTGTACGGCAGCGGCGACCGCTTGACGATGGCCCCGACTACCTTCACTGCGCCGTTCCGCCCGTTACCCGAGCTGGTGACATCGAGCCAGCCATCTTGACGCTGGGCAACGCGTACGTCGTAGCGCAAAGGCAGCGTCGGAAACGGCGACGGGGATCCCTCGCTGAACGGGAATCCACCGTCATCAGGCGTCCCGCGTAGCCGATCGGGGCCGGCAAGCAGCGCATCGAACGAGGTTCCCGGCTGGATCTCCGCCACCGCATGCTCGAGCCCGGCCTCGGCGACGTAGAAGGCCTCGATCTCGGCGCACAGGTTGCGTTGCATCAGCAGATCCATCCGCGCTTGCAGCGCCACGAAGGCCCCCAGCGGCAGCAACAGCGCCGTCAGGCCCATCACTGCAACCAGCGCGCTGCCACGGGCGGCGGAATCGATCATTCCGGCCCAGGAGAAAGTGGGCTGCGATGATGCGCGCGAGAGAACCGCTTGCGGCCGCTTCGCCCAGTCCCACCGAAACTGCGGAGGATTGGAGACCTGGAATTGGATTCGAGCTTCGCCGGTCGAATGCCGGATTTGCAGTCGTGAATCCATTAGCGGTTGCGCAGTTGAACGCTGGTGGTCGCCGTCGAGACCAGCGCGTGGTTGGCGAGGGGATCCGGGTTCCCTAGCATGACCGGGTTGACCAGCGTAACCGACAGCTGCGCGTCGATCCGACACACCCGCGCGCACTGCTCCGCCGACAAGCCGGCCGCCAGCGGGCCGATCTCCGCACCGGCAGCATCAAAGAAGCTGAACCGCACCTCCGACACGTTGCGCGCCACGGGTTGGGGGCTCGCGCCACCGGTGGCGCGCATGAGCTGAAGGCCTTGCGCGTCATAACTGTATTCAATCAGCTCGTTGGCGTCGGCAACATCGCCGTCACCATTCAGATCGCACGCCACCTCGATGCGCACCGGCCCGGCGGCGCGCAGCCCCACCAGCGGTGCCGCGGCGGCACTGAATCCAGCCATGCGCACGTCGCGCGCCAACAGGTCGATCGCTGCGAGCACCACCTCGTGTGTTTCCCCTTTCGCCTCCAGCAGCTGCGCATTCATGAAAGCAGCGCGCGCGAAGCTGTACGAGATCGCCGACACGACGGAAAGAAACAACATGCCGGTCAGCAGCTCAGTGAGGCTCGTCCCGCGTTGGTCCCTTCCCTCAGTCCTTGGCGAACGAGAGCATGTTGCGCCCCGGTCACGTCCTTGCGTCGGCACCGCATAGCGACCAACGGGAGCGGCCCATAGAAAAGACGCGGGGCGCAGCCCACTCATCGGCGCTCCAGCGTCACCAAACGAAAGTCGTGATCCGCACCATCGTTCCACACCACGGTGACCGCCAGCTGCACGAGCCGATCGTGTCCACTCCAGGGACTCACCTCGGCGTGGCGACTGAAGCCCCCGGCGATACGGATCGGCCCAAGCGCGTGGCCGGCACGCAACTGCTCGACGCCCTCGGCCGCGAGCAAGGCCGCTTGCGTCCAGCGCTCGCTCGCCGTGCGCGCCCGCTGTGCCGCGATCAGGGTCTGCGTGAGCGTCAGGGCCATGGTCGACAGGAGAAGCACGGCCATCAACAGCTCGATCAGCGTGGAGCCGTTCTGTGCGCGGGCGAGCGTCATTGGACTCGTACCTGGCCGGCGATATCGACAATGATCCGGCGCTCGGTGCCATTGCCATTGCGCAGGACGACGGTCCCGAACACCGCCGCGTTGCCGCGCGGCTTGAAGCTGATGCCGTTGTCCGCGGCGGTACACTCACTGATGAGGATACCGGGCGGCAAGCGCACCGCGACGCCGTCGTCGACGTAGACGCTGCCGCGCTTGCGCTGCTGCTGGTACCCGCCAGCGCCACTCGGAAACACGATACGGTGGCTACTGTTGTCGGCAACGGCGTGCAGGCGGGCGACACGCAGGTCCAACACGACCTGACGAGCCGCCATCCGCAAGTCGAGCCCGGGGCGCATGGCCTGATGATTCAATACGCTGAATCCCGTCAGGAGGCTCAACAGCGCCAGGACGACGAGCGCCTCCAGCAACGAGAAGCCGCGATCCATGCGATACCAGTAGCACAACGCTACATATTATACAAGCATAGATGTGCAATAGATAAACATTTGGGCCGGCCAGTGCGGCCCGACCCAGGAGGGCGGTGAGGGGCGCCCGCTACGACGGCATGGCGAGATTCAGGTACCACTGCAGCAGCGGGTCGCCGAAGAGCAGCGCGCACACCGCGCCAATGGCCAGGAATGGGCCGAACGGAATGGGGACTTTGCTGTCACCGCCGCGTAGCAGAATCAGCAGGATGCCGATCAGCGCACCACCGAGCGAGCCGAGCACCAGGGTCACCAGCGCGTTCTTCCAGCCAAGGAAGGCGCCGATCATCGCCAGCAACTTGATGTCGCCGCCTCCCATGCCTTCGCGCCCGGTGAGGGCATGGTAGCCGACGGCGACGGCATAGAGCAGGCCACCCCCAACCAGGATGCCGACGGCGCTGTCGAACAGGCCGGGACCGTACCCGATGGCCGAGAGCACCAGCCCGATGACGATGCCTGGCAGACTGATCACATCGGGAATGATTTGGTGATCGAGATCGATGAAGCTGACCACAATCAACGCCGCGACGAAGCTCGCATACACGGCGATCACCGGCAGCGGGCCGATGCGATACAGCAACAGAACGAACAGGAGACCGGTCAGTGCCTCAACGGCGGGGTAGCGCGCTGAGATGGGATTGTGGCAGGCCCGGCAGCGCCCACGCAGCAGGAGGTAGCTGAGGATCGGGATGTTGTCGCGGGGGCGCAGCGGCGTGCCGCAGGCGGGACAACGCGAAGCGGGAGCCACGATCGACTGGCCAGCCGGCAGCCGAAAGATGCACACGTTCAGGAAACTCCCGATGATCGCGCCAAAGAGAAATGCCAGCAGGTACTCCATCGTCCCAACGGTTACCCTGTTGAAGCGTCACAGGCAATCATCGTCCGGGGACGTGGATTCAGCCTCAGTGCCGCACCCTTAGAAGAATTCCCGCCGCCGAAAGATGACCAGGCTGAGCAGCAGCAGCACACCCGTGTAGGCCCCGGCGTAGACGGTCGCATGCAGGTAGAAGGTCGGCGGTACGGGAAGCCCGGACACGACCTGGTCGGCGATATAGAGCCGATTGAGATGCGGCAACACCGTGTACAACAGCGTCATCGTCTGGCGCAGCACCGGCGGCTGCTGCGCGTCGTCGAAGTACAACAACATACCGGCAGATCGTCCGGCAATGAACGTAGCCACGGTGAAAAAGCCGGCGAGCGACGGGGTCACCACGATCGACGAGAAGAACAGCGCCGCCGCCAGCAAGATGCTCAGCTCCAGGATCATCGTCGCCACGACCCCGAGCACCTGCCAGTCCATGGTGCCCTCCAGAAACCGCAAGGTGACGAGCAAGGCCAACGCGAGCAGCCCCATCATGATCGCCAACGTGGCGAGCAGGCCTAGAAACTTGCCGATCAGAAACTGCCAGCGCGCCACCGGCTTCGACAGGATGTTGTAGATGGTGCGCTTGCCCAACTCCTTGCTGAGCGACGTGACACCGAGCACGACGGTGGTCACGACGCCAAACAAGGAGATGCTGAACAGACTGAAGTCCTTCACGAATTTCATGGTGTCGCCGATCGACGCGGCGCCGAAAATGGCGGAGATGCCGGTGATGAGACAGGCGAAGAGCAGGATCGAGTACAGAATCTTGTTGCGGATGGCTTCACGCATCGTGTTCAGCGTAATCGCAAGGACTCTCATCGTAGGATCTCCCTGTCCCCGGCTTGGCATCCGGCCCGTGTCAGCGACGCGACCTGGATGCGGAGTGAATCGTCGTTGGGATTCAGCGCCAGCGAGCGGCGGAGAATGTCGGCGCCCTTCTCCGTCTCACCGGCGCCAATGAGGCTCGCACCCAGCCCTTTGAGCAGATTGGCATCGGCCGGCCGGTAGCGCAGGCCGCTCCGACAGGCACGCGCCGCGGCAGCGAAGTCGCCGCGTTGCCAAAGCGTATGGCAGAGATCGGTGTGCGCCTTCATGAGGCCGGGGGCCATCTTGAGCGCCGTGCCGAGCCATTCGATGGCTTCATCCGTTTTTCCCTGCGCGTTGAGAGCCGTCCCGATCCCGAACGCCGATTCGGGCATCGCGTAGATCGCCAACGAAGCGTGAAACAGCTCGATCGCGGCCTCATCGTGGCCTTCCTTCAACAGGGCCACACCGACGTTGCTGAGCGACTTGGCACTCCCGGGGGCACTGGTGCCCACACTGCGGGCCATGGTGAAATTGTCTTGCCAGTCCGCATTGCGGATCCACGTCCGCGCGGTGAAGGCGACGGCGACGAGCCCCAAGACTGCAGCACACACGGCACGATAGCGCGACGCGCGCAGCAGCCGTTCGAACGCCACGGCCGCCAAGAGGACCCAGCCGATGGAGGGAACGTACAGCAGCCGCTCAGCTTTGATGGTACCGATCGGGAACAAGACGTTCGCGGTCAAGAGCAACGCGAGAAACGGAACGGCAACGCTAAAGCGAACCGCAGGGCGACCCACGACGAAGGCGACCACGCCAGCCACGCAGAGCACCACCCCCGCCAGGCAGCGCGGATCGAGCCAGCTGCTGAGAATCGGCACCTGGTTGTAGGAGTAGTCCGCGGACAGCACGAACGGCAGGTTCAACAAGCCAAAATAGTCCCACAAGATGCCGAATGCCGACTGCATGCGCGCCGGCCATGGGACGAAGGCGAGGATGTTGTCGACCGGGTCGACTCGACCCGCCGGAACCCCAGCCAACGTGCCGACGACGAAGAAGCGGAAAAACAGAAAGATGCCGACGCACAGCGCGTACGGCACCCAATACAGACTCGAGATTTCCTTCCACAAACCCGCGAACACTGGCTCGGCGCGGCGGGTGACCCGGTACAGCAACACCAGCGGCAAAAGGGTCACTGCGTTTTCCTTGCTGAATATGGCGCCGGCGAAGCACAGGATCGAGAGCCCGTACCACGTTCTCTCAGACCAACGGCCCGCCGGCCGGCGCAGGGGATCCGCGCTGAGCACGGCGAGCAACCCGAAGAGCGCCGCCAGCACCTCCGCCCTGCCGACGATGCTCGTCACAGCCTCCGTATGCAGGGGGTGGACGGCGAACAGCGCTGCCGCGATGAAGGCCACGCGCACCGCGAACAGGCGGACGGCCAGCACAAAGACGAGAACGGTCACCGCCGCGTGCAACAGGCCGTTCACCGCATGGAAGGCCGCGGCGTTGCCGGGGGCCACAGCTTCGTTCACAGCGAAGCTCAGGACAGTGATCGGGCGGTACAGATAGGTCGTCGGCAGCGACGTGGCAAAGATTTCCGTCAGGTCGACGCCGTTGGTTACCGCCGGATTCTCGCGGATGTAGGGCAGATCATCCAGCGTGAACCCCGCCGCCAGGGTGTTGAGGTACGGCACCACCGCGAGCAGAACCAACAGGCCCACGACCTGCCAGGATATCGTCGTCTCAGTCGGCTGGTGTCCCGTTGCCATTGGCGTACCGCAGAAAGCGCTGTTCGAGCGAGGGCCGCTCAGGCAACACGGCTTCGACAGCCGCGTCGGTCCCTTGGAGTGCCGCCAGCGCCGAGCGCACGGCAATCTGATCTCTCAACCGGACACTCCACCGTGGCGGACCGCCCGCCGGTGGCTCCGTGGCGATGCGGCCGAGGGCCTCGAGGGTGAGGCCCGAGGCGCCCGCGATCACCATCGTATACGAGAGCGGCGGCGCAACGTCCGTGGCGAGATTGACCACTTCACGTAACCGCCCCGCGGCCAGAATGGCGACACGGTCACACAGGGCTTCGGCATCGCTCAAGATGTGTGACGAAAACAGCACCGTGGTGCCGTCGCTCTTGAGCGCCGTAATCAACTCCCGCATCTCTTTGCGCCCCGCCGGGTCGAGCCCCGACATCGGCTCATCGAGGATGGCCAACCGCGGGCGATGCAGGATCGCTTGCGCCACGGCAACGCGTTGCAGCGTGCCCTTCGACAACGTGCGCATCGGCGCCTTGAGCTTGTGGCCGATGCGAAAGCGCTCGACCAGCTGCGCGATGCGCTGCTGGCGTTCGCTGCGGTTCATTCCATACAGCTGCGCGTAGAAGTCGAGGGTTTCACCGACGGTCAGGTAATCATAGAAGTAGGGCTGCTCGGGCGAGAAGCCGATGTCCGTGCGCGGGCTGTTCCAATCGAGGCGCTGCCCCGCCCAGAGCAACGTGCCGCGCGTCGGCCGCAGCAGGCCCACCAGGAGCTTGAACGTCGTGGTCTTTCCGGCGCCGTTGTGGCCGATGAGCCCGTACACCTCGCCGGCCTGCATGGCCAGCGACAAGCCGGTCACCGCCTGCGTGGCGCGAAACGTCCAGTTGCTGCGGAACTGCTTGCTCACCTCGATCAATTCGAGCACGGCTTCGCTCATGGTTGACCTCCGGCGTTTTTGCCACGGACGAATTGTTCGTGGATCTTGCTGCGCTGCAGCCGCTTGGGCGCGTGCCCGGTACTGCTCGACACGTTTCCGGTATCGGGATTGAGCAGGTAGCGTCCACCAAACGGCTCATTGGGGATGTTTTGGACGATGCCCACGGCCACCAGCTCGTCGAGGTCCGCGGGCCGGCGCGCGAAGCGCGACTCGAAGCTCTTGACGGCGGCCTCGAGCCCGTCGATGTCCCGCGTCAGCGCCAACTCGAGAACCCGTTCGCGAATGGCGCCGCGCATCTCTTCGTTCGGGTTGCCGCGCTCGAGCTCGGCGAGAAAGGCGATGGCATTGTCGGTGCCTTGCTGCGCGGCGAAGATGGTTGCCGCCATGCCACTCACAAATTGGGGCGTATCCGGCATGCGCGCCGCGGATTCGAAGGCGCGGCTGGCCGCGGCGAGATCGTCTTTGAAGAAATAGTAGCTGAAGCCGATCATGTAGCGCAGCCGCCACGACTGCGGAATATTGCGGGCCCCTTTTTCCAGGAGCGCGATGCCGTCGTCGGCGCGATCCGCCATCCAGGGCAGCGTGACGCCACCAAACTCGTAAACGTACTCCGCATGCGGATCGAGGTCCGTGACGGTTTCACACATCGACGCCAGCCACGGATAGTCGCGATCGGTCCAGAGGTGACTGCCGAAATAGTTGATCGTGCGAAACCACAGGACGTCAGCAAGGGCGTGCTCGTATCCCAGCGACACGGCGCGCAAGAAACGCACCGGTGGAAGGTAGATGAGCTCGGGAGCCGTGGGCTGTGCCGAGACCTCGCGGCCCAAATCCGCATCCGAGTGGGCAACCAAAAGCGTGCAAGCGACCAGCCCAGCCACCATCGCCAGCGACCACAGGAGGCGACGCAGTCCAGCCGGGCGATACGTAGGGAATGCCAAGTGCCGTGAAGGATCGCACGCTGTCAGCGGAGGCTGTGCCATGTTCGATCAACGGTCGGTCATTGAACCCTAGTGTGACAGAAAAGAACTCACCGCAGAGGCGCGGAGGCGCTGAGGATGCGCATTCGAGAGAGGAGATCTCCGAGAACAGCTCATCGACAAGGACCTTTGCTTTTTTGATCTCCGCATTGGTTTATCCTTCTCATCTTCGCGTCTTCGCGCCTTTGCGGTGAGGTCTTGTCTCATTGAGGTTCATTCTTGGGGGATGGCGCCAACTGGAGAAAAAAAAACGAGGACGGGCGAATGCCCGTCCTCACAGTGAATGTTGTTTACTAGCACGTTCCAGGCGCAGCAGGCGGCTGGAGACCACCGAGGGTGCTGTCCCATGAGTAGTTCTGGCCGTCACCCGACGAATTGCACGACGTTCCCGTGAACGACACATTGGTAGCACCGGTCATCGCCATCTTGGTGTTGGCCGCCGTCTTGAGGCCAGGAAGCGCGGTCACGCACGCCGCATTGGACGCACAGGTCGCGTAGGCGTTCCCAGCAGCCACCAGCGCCTCTTCAGCCGTCGCGGCGTTGCGCAGGTCGGACTGTGACTGGGCGTTGAAGCCCTTCTGCCGATAGACCGCGAACTGCGGGATCGCGATAGCTGCCAGAATGCCGATGATCGCCACGACGACCAACAGCTCGATCAACGTGAAACCCTTGCTATTCCGAATTGCCTTCATTGTCTTCTCCTTTTGCTCCCTAGTCTCCATGCCATTGTCACAGGTTGTCTCATCCTTCTTGGTCCAGATATCCCTCTCCTTTCTCCTCATGGAGGCACATGAGTCCGCAGCATCTTGATCTCCCCAACGATGCAAACTCGAAAGAGCAATGGACGTACCACTTTTCCCGCGCGCCCAATTGCGGCTCGGAAGCGCGCCACACGCGATCGGAGTGCTCCCCGGAGAAAGCAGCGGCCACCAGTTTTTGACGCGTTCGTCATTGCAATGACTGTTCCGGCAATGACTGTTCCGGCTGACCTCCGATCGGCGTGTCCTCAATGGCCCACTCCCGTTAGCCGCGAGGACCTGTGACGTCGGAAAGACTGCTAGCGTGCCGGTTTTCGTGATTTGCTGCGACATGTTGGTCTGCTTGCGCCAGGGCGAGTCAGTTTCGGGCGGGGTTCTCATTAGGAAAGGTAAGAAAGGACAGAAAAAATGGCGAGGACGGGCGGCATGCCCGTCCTCGCCGTGCTGTTTGATTAGCAAGTGCCGGGCGCGCCTGGCGTCTGGAGACCACCGAGGCTGCTGTCCCATGAGTAGTTCTGGCCGTCACCCGAGGTGTTGCACGACGTTCCGGTGAATGTCGTCGCGCCTCCGGTCATCGCCATCTTCGTCTTGGCCGACGTCTTCAGGCCAGGAAGGGCGGTAACGCAGGCGGCATTGTTCGCACAGGTCGCATAGTTTGCGCCGCCAGCAACCAGCGCTTCTTCAGCGGTCGCGGCGTTGCGCAGGTCGGACTGCGACTGGGCGTTGAAGCCCTTCTGACGATAGACCGCAAACTGCGGGATCGCGATCGCCGCCAAGATGCCGATAATCGCCACGACCACCAACAGCTCGATCAACGTGAAACCCTTGCTATTCCGAATCGCCTTCATTGTCTTCTCCTCATTGACTGTATTTTTAGTTGCCCCATTTTCGGACCCCTGCCCCCAGTGCCAGTTCCGGTTACGGCGGTGCGTGCGCATGCTGCATTGATCACCTCCCAACGCAGCGTTGTCAGAGCAATGCGCGTACCAACTTTCAAAAGGGCACCGTGCGCTCGGCTAATAAGGTTCGCGGTGGGCTGCTCAGCGCGGTGGGCGCGGAAGGTGACGCGAACTGTCCACGATTTTTGTGACGCACTAGTCGTGATCGTGACTGTGGTGCCAAAACGCGGCACCGCGGATGCGCGCGCGATGGGGCGGCTATACCACCGAGCGCGCATCGAGGTCGTTGCTGTCGGTGCCGAGGCCGTACTTTTCGAGGCGATGGCGCAGCGAGCGATAGTTGATTCCCAGGAGCCCCGCCGCCCGCTTCTTCACCCCTCCGGCCTCAGCGAGCGCATGCAGCAGGATGCTCTTCTCGTAGGCGGCAACGGAGTCATCGAGATTGCCGTCCACTAGATCCAGTGCCACCGGGTTCGCGGGCGGCGGGATGCTGGCCACGGTCGTCAGGGGTACCGCCGAAGCGCCACCATTCAGTGCCTGCAGCACATACAATGGCAAGTGCTGCTCATGGACAGTTTCGTCTTCACACAGCGCAACGCCATGCTCAATGATATTCTCGAGCTCGCGCACATTGCCGGGGTACGCGTATTCCTGCAGCAGCCGCGCCGCCGCGACCGAGAGGCGTTGCACGTGCTTGCCGTGCAGCTCGGAGAACTGTCGCAGGAAGCGTCGCACCAACAACGGAATGTCTTGCCGCCGGTCGCGCAGTGGAGGCAGCTCCACCGTCACGACGTTCAAGCGATAGAAGAGATCTTCACGGAAGCGCCCCGTCTGCACCCCCTGCTGGAGGGGGCGGTTGGTTGCGGCGATGATGCGCACGTCCACCGTCACGTGCGTATCGGAACCGACGGGCGTGAAGCTGCGCTCTTGCAGCACGCGCAGCAGCTTCACTTGCAGCGCCAGCGGCAGGTCACCGACTTCGTCGAGAAGGATCGTGCCGCCATCGGCGGAGCGAAACAGCCCGGAACGGGCCGCGACGGCCCCGGTGAACGCGCCACGCGCGTGGCCGAACAGTTCCGTCTCAATGAGCGTCTCGGGAATGGCCCCACAGTTGACCGCGACGAACGGCCGGTCGCGCCGGCCACTTTGTGCGTGCACCGCGCGCGCCACCACCTCTTTACCGGTGCCGCTCTCTCCGGTGATCAAGAGCGTCGCGTCAGACTTCGCCACCTTGGCAATGACGGCATGAACACGCGCGATCGCCGGGCTCGTACCGAGAAGGCCGTTGGTCGCCGGTGGCTCCTCTATCTCGCTGTCCGCGACCACGATGGCTTCACTTTCCGCTTCAACGCGGCGCTCCAAGTCGCGCAGCTTGGTCACATCTTGAATGATATAGAGGGCGCCGATGGCGTTATGGTAGGTATCGCGCAGGGCGACGGTGGAGCAGCGCAGCGCCAGATCGCGCTCGTCCGACGCCCGGTAGGCAAACTCGGTCGGTTGGAAGCTGGTCGCCGATTGCATGAACTGCTGGCGCCCGGCCGGCGTGTGACGCAGGGCGGCGAACAGCGCGCCGACGTCCTTGCCCATGACGTCCGCCGCCCGGCAGCCGGTGATTTCCTCGGCAATATTGTTGAGCGACGTCACCACGCCGTCATCGTCCGTGGTGATCAAGGCGCAGCCGATATTGCGCGCCAATGCCTCGTGCAGGCCGCTCAAGCGGTCGCGCGCGGCCTCCTCTTGCCCCAAGCGTCGCTCGGTCTCGTGCAGCCGCCGCACCAACGAGCCGGCCAGCAGCCCGATCACCAAGAAGATCGCATCCGTCGCGGCGATTCGCAGAATGAGCTGCAAGTCGGGTGGTGACGGATGAAACGGGTAACCCGGCCGGGGCATCGTGCCACTCGCCGACAGGGCAATCAGCACGGTGTAGAGCACACACGAGCCGACGGCAGTCGCCATGGCACAGGACGTAGAGAGCAATGCCGCAGCGTTGATGATCACCAGGCTGTAGAGAAAGACGAAGGGACTATCGCTGCCGCCGCTCACCAACACCACCCCACTGGTGAGCAAGACATCGAAGCCCAGCTGGACGTAGGTGAACACGACCAACTGCTGAAAGCGCAGCAACAACACGGCCGACGCGATCGTAAATCCATACGTCACCACGATGGCCAGGAGCAGCAGCTGTATGGAGGCCGCGTAGCGGTGGTCTCCGCTGCCCAGATAGACGGCTGCCAACGTACCAAGAAACGCTGAGGCCAGCAGCACGCGGGAGAACAAGAAGAACTTCAAGCGCTCCCGCAAGCGCTCAGTCGGATCGGGCCCTGGCGTCGCGGTGGACATCACCCGAGCACAGCGCCCAGCTTGAAGATCGGCAGGTACATGGAGATCACCAAGCCACCAATCACCACGCCCAGGAACATGATGATCAACGGTTCCATCAAGGCCGTGAGGTTTGCCACCGCATTGTCGACCTCATCCTCGTAGAAATCCGCAATCTTCTGCAGCATGGCATCCAGGGCACCGGTGGTTTCGCCCACGGAGATCATCTGGCACACCATCGGTGGAAAGACCTTGCTTTCCGTCAACGGCTCGGCAATCGTCTTTCCCTCGCTGATACTCACGCGCGTCGCCAACACCGCCCGCTCGACCACCTTGTTGCCGGCGGTGCGCGCCGTGATGGTCAGCGCATCGAGGATCGGCACCCCCGATGAAACCAGGGTGCTCAGCGTCCGTGTGAAGCGCGCGACGGCGGACTTGCGAATCAAATCACCAAACACCGGCGCCTGTAGCAGCGCCTGGTCGATCGCCAGGCGTCCGGATTCCGTGCGATAGAGTTGCCGCACGAGCACCCCGAAGGCGATCGCAGCGGCGGCGATGTACTTGAAATACGCCAGCGTGAAATTGCTCAAGTTGATGACGAATTGCGTCGGCGCGGGCAGTTCCTTGCCGAAGCTGGAAAACAGCTCCGCAAACACCGGAATCACGAAGATCAAGAGGATCGCGGTCACGCCAACGGCCACCGTCACGATCGTGATCGGATAGATCATCGCGCCCTTGATCTTCGACTTCAGCCGCATGGCCTTTTCCATGTAACCGGCCAAGCGGTGGAGGATGCTGTCCAGAATGCCGCCGACCTCTCCTGCGGCCACCATGTTGATGAATAGATCGTCGAAGAGCTTGTTATGCTTGCGCAACGCATCCGTGAAGGTGCTGCCGGCCTCCACCTCTTCCTTGATCTCGCGCACCTTGCCGCGCAGCTGCTTGTTGGGCGATTGCGCGGCCAGAATGTCGAGACACTGCACGATCGGCAACCCGGCGTCGATCATGGTCGCCAGCTGGCGGGTGAAGATGACGATGTCGCGCTGCTTGATCGAATCGCCGAACCCCGGGATGCTCAGATCCCGATCGAGCCCTTTGCCCTTTTCTTTGATCTTCGCCGGAACCGGTTGAATGCGTTGCGAGCGCAAGCGCACCAGCACGGCGTCGCGCGTCGGGGCTTCCATCTCCCCGCCGAGCATCTCCCCTCGCGGAGATATCCCTTGCCAACGAAAAACCGGCATTTTTTCACCTCACCTGTTTTTGTCGAGAAGCCGGCAAACCTAATGTTTGCCGCACTGCTCACCCTACTTGCTCAGAGGTGAAGCACGTCATGTGCCAGGGAAAATCACCGCCGCGTCGTACTGGGGCCACTCCCAAGCATCGTCCGCACTTCATTCGGCTCTGTCGCGTGCCCCATGGCCTCATCATATGAGATCAGTCGGCGCTGATAGAGATCGACCAGCGACTGTGACATCGTCTGCATGCCGAACTTGATCTGACCGACTTGCATCTGCGAGTAGATCTGGTGGATTTTCTCTTCACGGATCAAGTTGCGGATGGCCGGATTCGGAATCATCACCTCGACGCTCAGCACCCGGCCCTTGCCATCGACGCGCGGAATGAGCTGCTGCGACACGACGCCTTGCAGCACCAGGGACAGCTGCGCGCGTACCTGTGGCTGCTGGTTGGACGTAAAGATGTCGATGATACGATTGATCGTCTGCACCGCCGAGTTGGTATGCAGCGTCGAGAGCACCAGGTGTCCGGTTTCCGCAACCGTGAGCGCCGAGGCCACGGTTTCCAGGTCGCGCATCTCGCCGACCAGCACGATGTCCGGATCCTGGCGTAAGACATGGCGAAGCGCATCCGCGAAGCCATGCGTATCCGACAAGACTTCGCGTTGATTGACCAGGCAGCAGCGGTGCTCGTGGACGAACTCGATGGGATCCTCGACGGTCACCACGTGCTCGTGACGCTCGCGATTGATCTTGTCGATCATCGCCGCCAGCGTCGTGGACTTGCCGCTGCCGGTCGGTCCGGTGACGAGGACGAGCCCGCGCGGCAGCTTCGTCAGCTCCGCCACGACAGGCGGCAATCCCAGCTCGGCCAAGCCGCGCACCTCGTACGGAATCAACCGGAAAGCCGCGCCTACCGACCCCTTTTGCAGGAACAGATTGCCGCGGAAGCGACTGAGCCCACGAATCCCGAACGAGAAATCGAGCTCGCTTTCTTCCTCGAAGCGGTGTCGTTGGCTGTCGGTCAGCAGGCTGTAGCACAGATTCTTGGTTTCGTTCGACGACAGAGGGGGGAACGGCAACGCCGTCAGCTCACCATCGATGCGAATGAGCGGCGGACTCTCCGCCGAGATGTGCAGGTCCGTCGCTTTGCGTTCCACCACCAGCTCAAGGAACCGCTGGACGCTGACCGGAGCGGACGTCTGCACATCGCTCGACACCGACCCTGAATCACTGTCCATCATGCGACCACCGCGCGATACATTGAGCCTGCGTAAGGATAGATATTGTCATTGCACTCCTCGCCAAGCATTTCCCGCTCATTCCTCGCCAAGCATTTCCATTCAATCGGGCATGGTCACACGGACAATTTCCCCGACTGTCGTGACCCCTTCTTTGAGCTTGCCAATGCCGCTCTGCCGCAGCGTCTTCATGCCGAGGCTGATGGCCGCGCGCTTGATCTCGGTCGCCGACGCGCCGTTTAGAACGAGCTCGCGGAGATCCTCACTCATGGGCATCACTTCGTAGAGGGCCACGCGACCGCGAAAGCCCGTGCCATTGCACTGCGGACACCCGGCGCCTTGAAAGCAGGTGAAGCTGCCGAGGGTGTCCTTGGCGACGCCGATATCCAACAGCGCCTGGGCCGGGAGCTCGACCGGTTGCCGGCACTGCTGGCACACCACACGGGCCAGGCGTTGCGCCAGAATCAGGTTGACCGACGACGCCACCATGAACGGCTCGACGCCCATGTTCAGCAGGCGATTGATCGTCGACGGCGCGTCGTTGGTGTGCAGGGTGCTCAACACGAGATGCCCGGTTAGCGCCGCCTTGATGGCAATTTCGGCGGTTTCGAAGTCACGGACCTCGCCCACCATGATGATGTCGGGGTCTTGACGCAGAAAGGCCCGCAGCGCACCGGCGAAATTCAGCCCAATGTCCTCATGAATCTGCACCTGATTGATTCCGACGAGGTGATACTCGACCGGATCCTCCGCCGTTGAGATATTGGAGCCGATTTTGTTCAGCTCCGACAATGCCGAGTACAACGTGGTCGTCTTACCGCTGCCCGTCGGGCCGGTGACCAGCACCATGCCGAACGGCTGGTTGATGGCGTCCTTGAAGTCCTTGAGCGCCTCCTCTTCAAAGCCTAGCTTGGTCATGTCGAGCTGCAGATTCGTCTTGTCGAGGAGCCGCAGCACGATCTTCTCCCCAAACATCGTCGGCAGCACGGAGACGCGGAAGTCCATCTCCATTCCGCGCCCCAACTTCAGCTTGATGCGCCCGTCTTGCGGCAGGCGGCGCTCGGCGATGTCGAGCGCCGCCATCACCTTGAGGCGCGAGGTGATGGCATTCTTCAGCTTGGCGGGCGGACGCATGATCTCTTCCAGGACGCCGTCACACCGGAAGCGCACGCGGAACAGCCGTTCATAGGGCTCGAGGTGGACGTCGCTCGCCCGCCGCTTGACGGCATTGGTCAGCACGGCGTTGACCAGGCGAACCACCGGCGCATCCTCGGTGGCGCGCTCGAGCTCCTTAAGGTCGATCTCCTCGGCACTATCGAGCAGCTCAACGTCATCCCCTTCGATCTCGTTGAGCACGTCGTCGTAGTTGGCGCCACGCTCTTCGTAGTGCTGCTCAATCGCTGCAGTGATTGCCGATACGCAAGCTACCGCCACTTTCACGTCGTAGCCGGTGAGAAACTTCACTTCGTTGATCGCTACGATATTCGAGGGATCCGACATTGCCACGGTCAGCGAGGAGCCGCTCTGGCTGATCGGCAACAGATGATGCCGCTGAACCAGCGTCGCGGGGACCAGACGCAACACGTCGGTCGGCAGGTTCATCCCGGAAGGGTCGACCAGCGACAGGCGGTATTCCTTCTGTAAGCAGGCCGCCATGTCGGTCTCGTTCACCGCCCCCATCTTGACCAGGACCGTCCCGAGCGCCGTACCGGCGGCCGTCTGCTCCTCCTGCGCCTTCTGCAGCTGCGGTACGGTGATGAGCCCGCGCTTCACCAGCAGTTCGCCGAGCCGTGTACTCATAGCTCATCCGCCAATGCACATCGCACACCAAGGCCCCCACCTACGTCCTTGCTAGGACGTAGGGAGCATCACTCGGTCTGCCCCTGTCAATTTCGAATTGCCGCTGCGGCGATGCAGCGGGGTATCTGGGGCTGGGCTTAGGGCGCTTGGGGGCGTGCGGGCTCAAGCCCACACGCCCCTCAAGCCCCCAAGCCGCCTCTCAGCCCTTCGGGCTCGAAGTCAGGGCGGCGCGTGCCGCGGCCAGGCGGGCAATCGGGACGCGGAAGGGTGAGCACGAAACGTAGTCGAGGCCGAGGCGGTGACAGAACATCACCGAGTCGGGATCACCGCCGTGCTCGCCACAGATACCGATCTTCAGTTTGGGGGTGGTTGTCCGACCCTTGTCGACCGCGATACGCATCAACGCACCCACCCCAACCTGGTCGAGGGATTCAAACGGGTCCTTCGCGTAGATCTCGAAGTCGCGCACGTAGGGCACCAGAAAGCGCGCCGCATCGTCGCGTGACACGCCGAGCGTGGTCTGCGTGAGATCGTTGGTCCCGAACGAGAAGAACTCGGCGACGCCGGCGATGGCGTCGGCAGTCAACGCGCCGCGTGGCACTTCGATCATCGTGCCAACCGCATACTTGAACCGCACCCGGGTCTCCGCCATGACGGCAGCGGCGACGCGCCGCACAATGTCCGCCTGCAAGCGCAGCTCCTTCACATCCCCCACGAGTGGAATCATGACCTCGGGCACCGCGGCAATGCGCGACTTGATCACCGTGACCGCCGCCTCGAAGATAGCGCGCGCCTGCATTTCGGTGATCTCGGGATAGACGATGCCCAAGCGGCACCCTCGGAAGCCGAGCATCGGGTTGAACTCATGCAACGCTTCAACGCGGGCGCGAATGCGCTCGACCGGCATGTCCATTTCCGCCGCCAATGCCGCTTGCCCCTCGGCATCATGCGGCAAAAATTCGTGCAACGGCGGGTCGATGGTGCGAATGGTCACCGGGCGGCCCGCCATTTCCCGGAAAATTCCTTCGAAGTCCTGGCGCTGCAACGGCAGCAGCTTCGCCAATGCCTGCCGCCGCTGCTCGACGCTCTCCGCCAGAATCATCTCGCGCATCGGCCCGATCTTGCCTTCACCGAAGAACATGTGTTCGGTACGGCACAACCCGACGCCCTCGGCACCAAAGGCCAAGGCATTGGCACACTGGTCCGGTTGATCGGCGTTGGCGCGCACTTTCAGGTGGCGTTCGCGATCCGCCCATTGCATCAGCTGTGCGTATTGCTGGTAGACCGGCGCCTGCGCCGGCTTGATGGTGCGATCGATGAGCACACGAACGACCTCACTGGGCTCGGTTGGAATCTGCCCGAGGAACACCTCGCCCGTGCTCCCGTCGATCGAGATGTCGTCACCCGCCTTGAGATGCGTCGCGTTGCCGGCGATGCGAATGGTGCCGGTCGTATAGTCGATCTGCAACGGCTCGCAGCCGGCGACACAGACCTTGCCCATTTGCCGCGCCACTAGCGCCGCATGGCTCGTCATGCCGCCACGCGCCGTCAAGATACCCTCGGCAACGGCCATGCCGCCGATATCTTCGGGCGAGGTCTCGATGCGAACCAGGATGACCCGTTCGCCCCGTGCCACGGCAGCTTCCGCATCCTCGGCATGCAGAACGATCTTCCCCGTAGCCGCGCCGGGCCCGGCGTTGAGCCCGCGCGCCAGCAGCCGGTGCTCGCGAATGGCCTGCTCCTTCTCGGCGAGACGGAAGGTCGGCCGCAGCAACTGATTGAGCTGATCGGGCTCGACCCGCAGCAGGGCATCGCGCGGCGTGATCAGGCGCTCCTTGACCATGGCGAGTGCTATGCGGATCGCCGCGGCACCAGTGCGTTTGCCGACGCGACACTGCAACATATAAAGCCGGCCGCGCTCGATGGTGAACTCGATGTCCATCATCTCGCGGTAGTGGCGCTCCAAGGTGCGTCGAATCTTCGCCAGCGCGGCATAGATCTTCGCGTTGTCGCGCGCCAGCTGCGTCATCGGCAGCGGCGTCCTTGTCCCGGCGACGACATCCTCACCCTGGGCGTTCATCAGAAATTCCCCGTAGAAGATGTTCTCTCCGGTCGCCGGGTCGCGCGTGAACGCCACGCCCGTTCCGGAGTCCTCTCCGAGGTTACCGAAAACCATCGACTGCACGTTGACCGCCGTCCCCCAGCTCTCCGGGATGTTGTTCAGCTTGCGGTAGACGATCGCGCGGTCGTTCATCCACGAGCCGAAGACGGCGCCGATCGCCCCCCAGAGCTGCTCCTGCGGATCCTCGGGAAAGGCGACGCCCTTGCGCTCGCGGATCGCGGCCTTGAACTCAGCGACCAGCTCGCGCAGGTCCTCTGCCGTCAACTCGGTGTCGAGCGTCACGCCACGGGCCTGCTTCTTGCGCTGCAGGATCTCCTCAAACGGGTCAATCTCGGTTTTCGACTGCGGCTTCAAGTCGAGCACGACGTCGCCGTACATCGCCACGAAGCGGCGGTACGAGTCGTAGGCGAAGCGCTCGTTGCCTGACAGCGCGATCAGCCCCTTCACGGTAGCATCGTTGAGCCCGAGGTTGAGCACGGTGTCCATCATGCCCGGCATGGAGGCGCGCGCACCGGAACGCACCGACACCAGCAATGGATTCGCGGGATCGCCGAAGCGGCGGCCGACCACCTCTTCAATTTGCCGCAATGCATGGGTCACCTGCTCGCGCAAAGCCGCAGGATAGCGCCGGCCGTTGGCATAGAAGTGGGTGCAAACGTCCGTCGAGATCGTGAAACCGGGCGGTACCGGCAAGCCGAGCCCCGCCATTTCGTGCAGGTTGGCCCCTTTACCGCCGAGCAACTCCTTCATCGAAGCATTGCCGTCGGCACGCCCGCCGCCGAAGGCGTAGACGAACTGGGCCGCCTTCGGCCGCGCCGCGGCGGCGCCCTTGCGCGCTGCCGGCTTCGTCAGGCGCGCGTGGAACTTTTTCGGGGATGTGGCGCTCGCCCGCTGCGCTTGAGCTCTGGAACCCTTGGCCCCGCGGGCCTTCACCTGGGATGACTTGGTCTGTCGCTTCATATGTAGATCCGTTTCTTCAATTCATCGAGTAAGCGATCGATGCCGATGCGTTCCTGCTGCATCGTGTCGCGATCGCGGAGAGTGACCGTGTTGTCCTGCATCGTCTGGTGATCAACGGTGATCCCGAACGGCGTGCCGATCTCGTCTTGCCGCCGATAGCGCCGGCCGATCGAGCCGGCTTGATCGTATTGCACGGGGAAGTGCGCGGCGAGGATATCGCGCACCTCGTAGGCCTTTTCCGGCTGCCCATCCTTGCGCAACAGGGGCAGCACCGCCGCCTTCACCGGTGCCAGGCGCGGATGGAAGCGCAGCACCGCGCGCGCCTCACCTTCCGCCTCGTCTTCGTCGTAGGCATCCACCAGGAACGCCAACGTGGCGCGGTCGGCGCCGGCTGCCGGCTCGATGACGTAGGGCACGAAGCGCTCCCGCGTCTCCTCATTGAAGTAGCTGATATCCTTGCCGCTAAACTGCGCGTGCTGTTTGAGATCGAAGTCGGTACGGTTGGCGATCCCTTCGAGCTCGGACCAGCCGAACGGGAACTCGTACTCGACGTCGACGCAGCCCTTGGCGTAATGCGCCAGCTCATCCTTGGTATGGGGGCGCAGGCGCAGGTGTTCGGTGCGGATGCCGTACTTGTGGTACCAGGCGAGGCGCGCTTGCGACCAGTATTCGTACCACTGTTCGTCCTCGCCCGGCTTGACGAAGAACTCCATCTCCATCTGCTCGAACTCGCGGGTGCGAAACAAGAAGTTCCCCGGCGTGATCTCGTTGCGGAACGACTTGCCGATCTGCGCGATCCCGAACGGCACTTTCTGGCGCGAGGAGTTCAAGACATTCAGGAAGTTGACGAAGATCCCTTGCGCCGTTTCCGGGCGCAGGAACACGACGTTTGCCGATTCCTCAACCGGGCCCATGAAGGTTTTGAACATGAGGTTGAACTGGCGCGCGGCGGTAAGCTCGCCGCCACACTCGCCGGGACGCTTCGACGGCTTCTCCGGGCAGTGCGCATGCGCGATATGGTCGGCCCGGAAGCGCTCCTTGCACTTCTTGCAGTCGACGAGCGGATCGGTGAAACCGGCAATATGTCCGGAAGCCTCCCAGACCCGCGGGTGCATCAAGATGGCGCAGTCGATGCCGACGATATCCGCGCGCGTCAGCACCATGTCGCGCCACCAGGCTTCCTTGACGTTACGCTTCAGCTCGACGCCGATCGGTCCGTAATCCCAGCAGCTCGCCAACCCTCCGTAAATCTCGCTCGATTGAAAGGCAAAGCCCCGCCGTTTGGCGAGGTTCACCACCTTTTCCATTGTGACCTTCCGACTCATCGTCGCTGGGAGTTACCATGTTGGATGCGGTGCGGCAAATCGGGTGGGACGAATGTGGGAAGGCGGCGGTTGTTCACATTGAATGGCTGTTGCCCGCTAGCAGCCTGTCGGACTTGCAGTGCCTAGCGACCAATCCTGTCCTGAGGCTCCCCGAAGGGGGGAGCGGTCCATAGAAGAGATGCCGACCGGCAGGTCCTGCAATCTCACCTTGCCCCAGTTCCTCACGCCGTGGTACTGACCTGCACCTCAACGTCACCGGCGCCAAAGGGAGACTCACGATGCGTTCGACAATCGGACCGCTGCTGTTCGGCGTGGCATTCCTGATCCCCGCGCGGAGCATTGTCGCCGCCGTTTCCCCGGCCGACGTCGCGCGTGCGGTCAGCATGGCGTTCGCCGCGAACCCGGGCATCGTTGGTGGCGCGGTCAATGACGTCGCCGGCGACGTGAACGCCGACGGCCGCGCCGACGCGGCCGATGTTGTCGGTGCCGTGCTCGGCATGCGCAGCCCGACGCAGCCCGGACCGTTCCCCGTCGGCTTCCGGCACCTGACGCTCACGAAAAAATCGGTATCGCACCCGGATCAAGATCGGGTGCTCGAAACAGCCGTCTGGTACCCAACGACGCCAGACGCCAGCGGCACCAATCACTATGGCGGCATCGACGACGCGCCGCTGGCGACTGACGCGCAAACCGTGCCCCTGCTGATGTTCTCGCATGGATCATGTGGCTATGCGGAGCAATCCATCTTTCTGACCGCGCTGGTGGCCTCGTACGGCTTCGTCGTCGCCGCGCCGCCGCATCCCGGAAATACGATCGACGATCTGCTCACCCTGCCCGGCTGTGGCTCCGATGCAGCGCAAATGGACTCCTTCCTGAATCGCGAGGCGGACATCGTGTTCGTCATCGATACGTTGCTGCAACTGAACGCCGACCCGTCATCGTTCCTGTATGGCGCCATCGACCCGAGCCGCATCGGCATGTCGGGCCATTCCTTCGGCGGACAAACCACGCTGCGCGTGTGCGCGGATGAGCCTCGTGTCGTGGCGGGTCTGGCTCTCGCGCCGGCCATCGAGCTCGTAGGGAACCAAACGGCACGCATCGCCATTCCGATGATGGTCCAGGACGGCGTCGACGATACGACGACCGCGTTCGTGCCCAACGCCCAAGCAATATACAACCTGCTCCACGCGCCGCGCGCGCTGGTCGCGATCGCCGACACCGGGCACTACGCGTTCTCGGACAAGTGCTTTCCCGGCAACCCCGATTGCGGGCCGGGCAGGCTCACGCAGGCGCAGGCGCACGCGTACGTGCAGCGTTATGCCGTGCCATTTCTGTTGCAGCGGATCGCCGGGGACCACCGCTTCGACGCCTTCCTCGACGCGGCGGCGCTGCCCCCTGGCGTCGTGGTCACCGCGGATGTGGAGTAGGGGCGCCGAGGCGCACACCCCGCAGGGAGGTTCCCTCATGCGAGCACCATCTGTGGCTTTGGGTATCGCGATGGGCGTATGCGCCGCCCGCCTGGCGCACGCGGCAGTTCCGAGCGTGGCCGACCTGGCGCGTGATATCGGCATGGTTTTCGCCGGGGCTCCCGGTGCGGTCAGCGGTGACGTCAACGCCGACGGGCGTGCCGGCGCCGCCGATGTCGTCGGCGTGCTGCTCGGCATGCGCAGCCCGACACAAGCCGGACCATACAGCGTCGGCATCAAGCGGATCACCTTTACCAAGCCCTCGGTGACCATGCCGGACCGGCAGCGCGCGCTGCTCACCGAGATCTGGTATCCGGCAACGGCGGGCACCGGGCCGACCGATCAGCACCCCGGCGGCAAGCTCGACGCGCCGCTAGCCGACGGCGTACGCAATCTGCCCCTGGTGATGTTCTCGCACGGCTCGTGCGGCTACCAGGAGCAGTCGGTATTTTTCACTTCCTACCTCGCTTCCCAAGGATTCGTCGTCGCCGCGCCGCCGCACCCCGGCAATACCACCACCGACTGTCTCACCGGCGGCGACACGCCGGCGGCCGAAGCCGACTCGCTCGCCAATCGGCCGGCGGACATCATGTTCGTCATCGACTCACTGTTGGCGCTGAATGCAGACCCGACCTCGTTCTTCTTCGGTGCAATTGATCCGAGCCGCATCGGCATGTCGGGGCACTCATTTGGCGGATTGACGACCTTGTTGGTGAGCGCCATGGATGCGCGGGTGGTCGCCGGGCTCGCGATGGCCCCGGTTGCCGAGGGCATCGAAGCGCAAGTAGCCAGCATCCGCATCCCGACGATGGTCGAGGTCGGCACCCTCGACGGTCTCCTCACCAACGGCGAGCTCGCCTACAGCCTCCTGCATCCGCAGCGCTACCTGTTGGAGATCGACAGCATGACGCACGCGGCGTTCGCCGATGTCTGCCTCGATTGCAGCCCCGTCAGCCTGACGCTCGCCGAGGCACATCCCCTGATCCTGCGCTACGCCATCCCCTTCCTGGTGCGCTGGGTCGCCGGAGACCATCAGTTCGATGCGTTTCTCGAGCCGCCAGCCGCGCCGCCAGGCGTGAGCTATAGCGCGGATGCCGGCAGTTGAAGGAGTTGCTCCAATACCGAAGGAGACACAACAGACAACAGACAACAGACAACAGATTACAGATTATAGACTACATGAAAGAGAACCTGCCATTGCGAACGGCACATTTTCTTTATCACATGTTGCTTGCAGTCTGTTTCATTTCGTCTGTTGCCTGCAGTCTGTTGTCTGTCGTCTCCTCCTACCGTGCCGCATAGCGTGCCAGCTCGCTGAGGTCCTTGGCCTCGATGACCGTGGCGCCGGCCGCGACGAGGCCGGCATTCTCGCCGTACCACGACAGCACGCATTGTCCACGATCCAGCGCTTCAAAGCAGACGCGCTCGATCTCGCCTCCGGCGCGCGCGTGGATCGCGACCACCACGTCGGCGAGCGCGCCGATGAGCGCATCGCGGCGGCGGCCGTTGTGCGGTGCGGCGTGGTCCATCAGCCGAAACGGCGACACCACCAAGGTATGGCCCGCGTCGAGCGCGCTGCGTCCCGGGCCAAACCCGAAGGGATCGCGATCGAGACGTGCGCCGAAGGTGGCGAAGATGCCGCGGTCGAGTACGATGACCCGTGGCGCCGCCGCGGCGCGACTGGCGACAGCGGCGATCCGATAGGTCGTCTTCATGCCGCCGCTGACGACGGTGAACCCCTGCGCGGCCGCCGCTTGCACCAGCGCCAGGCTGGCGGCGACGGCCTGCTCGGTGATCGTCCGCGAGTTGAGCACCGCCAACGTCGGCGCCGCCAGCACCGCGGGAGCGCCGAAACTGTAGAGCACGGCAGGATGCGGGCTCAGCCGTTGCCGCAAGCGCGTCGGGTAGGCGTCCTCTTCCACCAGCGCGACACCGCCGCCCGCGGCGGCGAACTGATCGAGGAGCCAGCGGCAGCGTTGCTCGTGCTCCTCACGCTGCGCGCAGGCACGATGGATGGCGGCAGGACGCAGGGCGTAGTCCTCACGCAGCACTACTTCCGGCAACCGGAAGAACGTCGCGAGACCGTGACCGCGTTCGCGGTTGCGCGCCAGGATGCGGCCGGCGGCCTGGTCGCCGACGTGGGGCAACTCCGAGAGCATCACCGCGTACAACCCCCGGTCCTGGTCATCCGTTTGTCGTGCGTCGTCTGCCGTCCGCTGTCTCTTGTCCATGTTCAGCCTCCGTGTTACGCAGCGCCACGAAGTGTTCATACCCTGCGCTCGCCCGAGACAATGGAAAACTAGCCCCTCTCCCATGCCACTTCCGGCATGGGAGAGGGTTGGGGTGACGGTCGCAAGCAGTTTGGCACCTCGAACTTCCAGAGGAGCACGGAGAGATGATGCCTACAGCACACGATGGCCGCATCACCGCACGCGGACTCACCTTTCACTACGTCGAGTGGGGTGCGGCACCGGCACCGCCGCTGCTCTGCCTGCACGGTATCACCCAGACCGCCCACAGTTGGGACGAGGTTGCCGCCGAGCTGTCGGGTGCGCACCGCGTGTTGTGCGTCGACCAACGCGGCCACGGCGACAGCGACTGGGCTCCCGACGGCGACTACTCGCGCCAGACACAGGCGGCGGATCTCGACGCCCTCACCGACACCCTGGGCCTGTCGCGGTTCATCCTCGCCGGCATGTCGATGGGCGGCATCAACGCGATCACTTTCACGGCGCGTCACCCCGAGAAGGTGCGGGCGCTCATCATCGTCGACGTCAGTCCCGAAATCCAAGTGCGGGGGGTCGAGAACATCCGCAACTTCATCCAAGCCGCCGATGAGCTCGACAGCTTCGAAGCATTCGTCGAACGCGCCCATCAATTCAACCCGCGGCGTTCGCTCGACAACATTCGCAGCCGCCTGTCGCACAACCTGAAGCAGCTACCGAGCGGCAAGTGGACGTGGAAGTACGACAAGGCCCTGCGTTCTCCCGAACGCGGCTTCCAGGCCAGTGCCTTGTTCAACCTGTGGGACGACGTCCATACCATCCGCTGTCCAACGTTGATCATCAAAGGTGGCGAGAGCGACATCCTGTCGGCGGAGAGCGCCGACAAACTGCAAGCCGCCATTCCCGGCAGCCGCGTCGCCGTGGTCCCCGGCGCGGGGCACTCGGTGATGGGGGACAATCCGGCGGCGTTTGTGGCAGTCACTCGCGCGTTCATCGAGGGCTTGGGGGCTTGAGGGCCTGGGGGCTTGGGGGCTCGGCATTTCAGCTCCTTCTCACACGGAGGAGCGCAACCAATGCCGCAGCTGTTCGTGCTTGAGTGGTGCGGAGTTCCTCTTTGATGTTAATCGTGAGGTAGTCAAGCCGCGCCGCCAGGTCGATGAAATAACCCAGCTCCCGCACTGAGCCGAACGAGATTTCCAGGAATCGAGCATATTCACGTTCGCTGTGGCGCGCGCAACCCTCCACGATGTTGGCTGGAATTGAGACCGCGCATCGTCGCATCTGCGCCGTCATGCCGAACATCTCCTCGCGCGGGAAACCACGAGTTGCGCGGTAGGCCGACACGGCCAGCGCATCAGCCAGATGGAATACGTGCAGCTTCCGATGATCTCTCATAGTCCAAGCCCTCAGGCCCCCAGGCCCTCAAGCCCCTACCAGTATCCATCATCCACAAAGCTCACATACCGCCCCTTCCCGATCACGATGTGATCCAGCACCCGTACCCCCATCAGCTCACCGACGGCCCGCAGCCGTTGGGTGATTTCAATGTCCTCCTTACTCGGTGTGGGATCACCGCTCGGGTGGTTGTGCACGAATACCACCGCGGCGGCCGCCTCGCGCACGACCGGAGCGAAGACGTCGCGCGGGTGCACGATGCTCGCCGTGAGCGAGCCGAGGGAGACGGGGACGTCCTTGATCTTGCGGTGCTTGTTGTCGAGCAGCACGGCGTAGAAGTGCTCGCGCACCTCGCCCGCCAGACGTTCGCGGAAGTGCGCATAGACGTCAGCACTGCCGCGCAGCGGTTCGCCGGGCTTGAACTCGTGCTCCCCGAAGCGTTTGGCAATCTCCAGCGTGGCCAGGATCTCCGCGGCTTTCGCCGGTCCCAGACCCCTCACCTGGCAGAGATCACCGGCGCCGGCAGTGGCCAGCTGGCGAAAGCTGCCGAACACCTCGATGAGGGCGCGCGCCTGATCGAGCGCGGTCGCCCCCGCACCGCCGGTGCGCAGGATGATCGCCAGCAGCTCGGCGTCCGACAGGCTGCCGGCCCCGCGCTGCAACAGCTTCTCGCGCGGCCGGTCGCCTACGGGCCATTCCTTGATGGGACGTGACGACATGCATAGTCTAATATACTATTTATCAGGCAATCGTCCAGCATTTATATACGACAGATATTAGGCTACACGTCGCAGGCAACGAATTGGGTCCTGCACCGCTCATGACGAGTCCGCACTCAGGCGTCTACCCGCAGCAGCAGCCCCGTCAGGTACTGCCCCTCCGGATGCGCCAGGCTCACCGGATGATCGGCGCCGGGACCCAGTTGGCGCAGTACCTGCACGTCGCGGTGCGCGTCGACGGCGGCGCCGTGGACGATCTTCCAGAAGAGCTCGGCTGACACGTGCTGTGAGCAGCTGAAGGTCACCACGAAGGCACCGGGGACGGCGCGCCGCAGCGCCCACAGGTGCAGGTCCTTGTAAGCGCGCGCCCCGCGGTCGACCTCCTGGCGGCGCTTCACCAACGCCGGCGGGTCGAGAACCAGAACAGCGAAGCTGCGGTCGATGTCGCGCAGGTAGCGAAACACGTCGCCTTCCACGAACTCGGCCGCTGCCGCGGGGAGCGCGTTGGCGGACCAGTTCGCGCGCGCCGCCCCCAGGGCGCGCGGCGAGCTTTCGACCGACACCACGCTGCGCGCGCCGCCGGCGCCGGCATAGACGCCGAACGCCCCCGTGTAGGCGAACGCGTTGAGCACGTCGCGCCCTGCGGCCAGCTGTCGGACCAACAAGCGATTGTCGCGCTGATCGAGAAAGAACCCCGTCTTCTGCCCGAGCCGCACGTTCACCAGGAAGTGCAGGCCGCACTCACGAATCGCGACGGGTTCATCCGGCGGGTCCCCGAGCAGCGGGCCCTCCTCGGGTTCGAGGCCTTCCTCGCGGCGCACGCTGCCGGTGCTGCGCTCGTAGATGCACGAGGGTGCCAGCGTGGCACACAGCGCGGCGACAACATGTGGCCGCAACGCCGCGGCGCCGGCGGTGAGGCATTGCAGCACCACCGTCGAGCCATAGACGTCGGCAATTACGCCGGGCAAGCCATCGCCTTCACCGTTGAGGACCCGGAAGGCGTCGGTCTCTGCCGGCAGCACCGCGTTCCGCCACGCCAGCGCCGCGGCCACGCGCGCGTGGCAGAACGCCGCATCGATCGGCTCGTCGACGCGCGTCAGCATCCGCACGGCAATGGCGCAGCGCGGGTTGGCATAGCCGCGGCCGAGAAAACTGCCATCCGCCGCCTGCACGGTGACCAGCGAGCCGGGCGTGATCAGCGGATCGACCTGCGCGATTGCGCCGGAAAAGATCCATGGGTGGCCGAGCAGTACCGGCCGCTCCTTGCGCGGTTTCAGACGGATGACGGGTTGCGACACGCAGGCGTCGTAGCACATTTTCCGCTTGTCGTCGCAGCCCGTCGGCTCGATCGCACACAGGTATGGTGCCGCGCGACGGAACGTGCTACACGTTGAACCTCATTTGGCATGGGTGACAGTCCAACAAATTCCCCCCCACAAAGGAGTCTGGCCATTTCGACCAAGGTTTTCGTCGGCAACTTGAACTTCCGTACCACGGAACAGCAGCTCGCAGACACCCTCGCCGGGGCTGGGAACATCACGCACATCCACATGGGCACCGACCGGGAAACCGGGCGCTCGCGTGGGTTCGCCTTCGTGGAGTTCGCCAGCGAGTCGGAAGCGGCAGAGGCGATCAAGAAGTTCGACGGCTTCGAGATCGACGGGCGCAAGCTACGAGTCAACACCGCAGATGACCGTCCGCGCCCACCCGGTGGGCCGCGCTTCGGCGCGCCACGTGGCGACCGTCCAGCGTACGGAAACTCGGGGGCGGCACGGCCTGAGTCACCGTGGTTCGGCGCCGGCGCCGGCGGTGGCGGGGACGGCGGTTTTGGCGGCGGCGGCAAACCCTTCAAGAACAAGGGGAGCCGGCGCGGACTCCGCGGCCGCAAGCGCAGCCTCAGCTTCTGAGGCGGCGCCGCCGCCTCTCTCAGTCGGCGGTTTCAGAAATCTCGGCTTGGTGTGTCCGCCTTACGGACGCAACGGGGGTGCTGCGACTTCGTTCGTCGACGTCATCGCCCCTTCCGCGTGATCGCCGCGTCGGGTCACGGGCACATAATCACGTGGCCCTGACCCGATGTACAATTGGCGGGGCCGTGCAATGCGGGTTTCCGGGTCGAGCAGCATCTCCTGCCACTGCGCTAGCCATCCTGGTGTGCGGCCAATCGCGAACAGTACCGGGAACATATCGAGCGGGAAGCCCATCGCCTGGTAGATAATGCCGGAGTAGAAGTCGACGTTCGGGTACAGGCGGTGCGAGATGAAGTAATCGTCTCCCAGGGCAATCCGCTCGAGCTCGAGCGCGATCTCGATCAACGGGCTCTTGCCGGTCACCTCGAACACCTCGTCCGCAATGCGCTTGATGATCTTGGCGCGCGGATCGTAGTTCTTGTACACGCGGTGACCGAACCCCTGCAGGCGGATTTCGCCCGCCTTGACCCGTTTGATGTACCCGGGAACGTTCCTCACGCTGCCGATCGCCGTCAGCATGCGCACCGCCGCTTCATTGGCGCCGCCGTGGAGCGGACCGTAGAGCGCGGCGGTGGCGGCCGCCACCGCCGAAAACGGGTCCACTTGCGAGCTGCCGACACTGCGCATGGCGTTGGCGCTGCAGTTCTGCTCGTGATCGGCATGCAGAATGAAGAGCACATCGAGCGCCCGCTCGAGCACCGGGTTCGGTCTGTACTTCAGCTCTGTCTTTTTGAGCATCATGTTGAGGAAATTACCGGTGTAGCTGAGATCGTTGTCGGGATAGGCATACGGCATGCCGATCGAATGGCGGTAGGCGAACGCCGCCAGCGTCGGCATCTTGGCGATCAGCCGGTGCATCTGCACCTTGCGGGATTCCGCATCAAAAATCTTCTTGGCATCAGGATAAAACGTCGACAGCGCACCGACCGTACTCACCAGAATGCCCATGGGATGCGCGTCGTAATGGAACCCGTCGATGAACATCTTGGTGTTTTCGTGCAGGATGGTGTGCGTGGTGATGTGGTGCACGAACTCCTTCAGCCGCGCCGGCGTCGGCAGGGCCCCCTTGACGATCAGGTAGGCGACCTCCAGGAAGGTGCTCTGCTCGGCCAGCTGTTCAATGGGATACCCGCGGTAGCGCAGGACCCCCTGGTCGCCGTCGATAAAAGTGATGGCACTCTTGCACGCGGCCGTGTTGGTAAACGCCGGGTCGTAGCTCATCAAGCCGAAATCCTGCTCCGACACCTTGATCTGCCGGAGGTCCATGGCGCGGATCGCTTCGAGCTCGATGAGTATCTCGTACGTCTTTCCAGTGCGGTTGTCGGTGATCGTCAACGAGTCCTTGGCCATCGCAAACCTCCTCGTACGCTGATCACACTGCCACGCGCGGAGCGCTGCCGCAATTGGCCCGGCGCGACAACAGACAACCGACGACAGACTCGAGACAACGCACCAAGGGAACCCGAGGATTGCCGGCTGGCGTGTCCGTCCTCCGTCCTCCGTCCTCCGTCCTCTGTCCTCTGTCCTCTGTCCTCTGTTGTCTGTTGTCTGTCCCCGAACTGCCGATTGACTGACCGAAGCGCTTTGTTAGTCTCAGCCGGCCTGCCACGTTTTATCATCCGGGCAGCAATGAGTCGAAGAATGCCGGAGCGAGGACCATGGACGGCGATCGGCGAAGAGACGCTGGACGGAGCGCGTTGGCCGTCATGCACGGCCGTACGTATCGCATCTTGACAAGTCACGTCAGACGCATCCTCTTCGCCGCCATCGCGCTCTATGCCGCCGGCGAGGCGGCTTCCTCGCCGGCCTCCGTGGCGTTCGCGGCGGGAGCGACCAGCGGCGCACTGCCGATCACGGCCGCCACCGTGCGTGTGCAACCAAGCGTGCGTATGGTGAACTTCGTGGGGACGTTGTACGGCAATGAGGACGTGACGCTGTCGAGCCAAGTCGAAGGCCAGATCAAGTCGCTGAGCGCCGACCTTGGCGATCACGTCGAGGCCGGCCAGGCGCTGGCACAGATCGAGGACGATCAGTGGCGCGCGCGTCTACGCGAAGCGGAGGCCACGCTGGCCAAGGCGCGCGCCGACGAGGCGCGCGGCCGTCAGCTGGTCGACCGCAAAGTCATCTCGCCGCAGGAGTACGAAAGCATGAAGACCCTGGTCGAGGTGGCGCTGGCCCAGCGCGACACGCTCACCGTCACCATCCGCCATGCGCGCGTCGAGGCGCCCATCAGCGGTGCGGTCGCGCGGCGCTTTGTCTCCAGTGGCGAATACGTGCACCCGGGCAGCCAGCTGTTCAGCCTGGTCGCCGAGGACCCGCTGAAGCTGCGCGGCGACGTCCCGGAACGCTTCGCGCACGAGCTGCAGATCGGGCAGACCGTACAGGTGCGCGTGGATGCGTTTCCCAACGCCACATTCCCCGGACGTTTGGCGCGCATCAGCCCGGCCTCCAACCCGGAGAATCGTTCCATGGCGGTGGAGGCGACCGTCGACAACCACGAGCATACGCTGAAGCCCGGTTTCTTCGCCAACGCCGCCGTGGCCACCCGCACGGATGACCGCGCGCTGCTGGTTCCGCAGGAAGCCGTGGTCACCTTCGCCGGCGTCACCAAGCTCTTCGTCATCAAGGACGGCGTCGCGCACGAACGCCGCGTGCAAACCGGCACCCGCGGCAGTGGCGGGCTGGTCGAAATCACCGAGGGTTTGAACGGGGATGAGCTCGTCGCCACCTCGAGCCTCACCAAGCTGGAGGACGGGGGCGCGGTCATCATCCAAGAGCCCCCGGGGGCCACGCACGAACCGGCATCGTGACACGCAGCCGCATGGCCCCGACGCACAGCCGCCGGTCACGAGAAGCGCTGCCCGCCGGCGTGATCCGCGCCCATGATCGTGCTACATGGCGCGCAATCAACAGGAGGAGATGTATGGAGGTGTGGGTTTCCGCAGTGGCGATCATCGGTGGGCTTCTCCTCACCCCGGCGTTGGCGCAGGAACCGCAGGCGCCCGTCGCCGCGCCCGCCCCCCGCGATGTACAGCTGCTCGACGAGGTGCCCGACTACGCGACCATCCTCGTCCATCAATGGCGCGATGGCGTGCCACAGGACGTCACCTCTGACGAAGCGTCGACGACGGGCTATGGCCTGCTGCTCAACGCGCCCATGCAAGCGACGACCTTGGCGGAGTGCATCGCGTTGACGCTGAAGAACAACACCGATCTGCAAGTGCAACGCCTCAATCCGGTCGCCGCAACCGCCGGCGTGCGCAGCGCGTTGTCGATCTTCGATCCCGCCCTGTTCGCCGACATCAACCGCAATCGGAACACCACCCCCTCGACGACGTTCTTGACGGGGGGCGGCTCGGTGACCGGGACGACCAATGGTCCAGCGACCACCTTATTCAACCAGAATTTCAGCGTCAATGCCGGGCTGCGCAAGACGCTGCTCACCGGCGGTCAGCTCGCCCTGCGCTTTACGAACACGCGCAACACGGCCAACGCCTCAATCGCCAACACACTGGTGCCGCAGTATACGACGTCGCTCGGCCTGTCGCTGAACCAACCGCTGCTGCGCAACTTCGGGTGGAAATATTCCCTGCTGATGGTCGAAATTGCACAGAACACTGAACAAGAGACCTATCATCAATATGCCTCGGTCATCGCCACGATCGTCACGCAGGTCGAGCGCGCCTACTGGACCCTGGTGCTGGCCACGGACAATGTCCGCGTCCAGGAGCAAGGTTTGGAGCTCGCCAACGAGCTGTTGCGGCAAAACGAAGGCCGCTTCAATGTCGGGGCACTGCCGCAAACCGCCGTATTGGAAGCCAAAGTCAACGTGGCCAACCGCGAGGCGCTGTTGATCCAGGCGCGCAACAGCTTGGTGGTCGCCCGCGACAACCTGCGAGCCATCATCAATGCCCCGAATGCCAGCGGGACCGCGTTGATCATGGTCGATCCGCAAGACAAACCGACGGTTGAGCCCTATCACATCGATCTCGATCGCAGCTTGCGCGCGGCGCTGGAGCAGCGCCCCGAGCTCCAAGCCGCCAAGCTCGACATCCATGGCAAGGGCCTGCAACGCAAGATCGCCGAAAACCAGTTGTTGCCGCAGGCCAACCTGGTCGCGGGCATCGGCATGAACGGCCTCTCCGGCGGTCGGCCGTTGATCAGCAATCCTCTCAATCCGTCGGCCCCGCCGGCGCCTATAGCCCCGTCCACCCTCGACGGCAGCTACGGCAGCGCGGTCGATATGCTCACGGACGGCCGCTACTACAACTATGCCGTCGGCGCGACGATCGACATTCCCATCGACAACGCCGCTGCCAAGGCCAGCTACGCACAGGCCAACATCGCGCTGAGCCAATCCAAGCTGTCGATGCAGAAACTCCAAGAGCAGGTGACACTGGAGATCACCACGTCGGTCAGCAATTTGGAGAGCGACCTCAAGAGCATTGAAGCGACCCACATCGCCCGCACCCTCGCGGAAGAGAACGTGCGCGACCAGAAAGCCCGCTATGACGTCGGGCTGGCGACCACCAAGGATCTGCTCGACTACGCCGACCGCCTGACGCGCGCACAGTTCGCGGAGATCGAAGCGTTGACCCAGTACAATAGCGACCTCGCCGAGATGCGCCGCGTCGACGGCACCCTGTTGAGCGCCCGCAACATCATGCTCGAGCGCGTCACCCCGGAGAAGACGCCCTGGTGGGCAACCTTCTAACTCAGCACGTGCCTCCCGCTCGTGGCACGTGGCCGGTGGCACGTGGTTTCGGAACCACGCGCGACTCGCCACGTGCCACGAGCGATCCGAGCCCTCGTTGACACAACTCCCGCCCCTCCCTATTACTGACTGATTAGTGACTGACTGGTCAGTTTCGCAATGCCCACCACCGCCGCTGTCCCACCGTCGCCGCCTGCGCACCGCGGCCGGCCGCCGATTGCCGGCTTGCGCGAGAACGTCCTGCGGGCAGCGGAGAAGATCTTCACCGACCACGACTACCACGAGGTCCTGATGGAAGACGTCGCGCGCGGCAGCGGCGTCGGCAAGGGCACGTTGTACCGCTACTTTCCCAGCAAGCGCGATCTTTATCTCGCCGTCATGTTCGAGGGCATCGAGCAGCTGCACGCGGAGCTCGAGGCCGCCGTCGAACAACCGGCGACGCCGGTGCGCAAGATCGAGCTCGTCGTGCGCTGCATCCTGGCGCATTTCTGGGACCGCCGTTTCTTCTTTGCGCTCATCCATCGCAACGAGCACAAGCCGGATGATCCGGACAATCAAGAATGGGTGCGCCGCCGCGCCCAGCTGTCACGCATCATCCAGCGCGCCGTCCAAGAGGCGATCGCCGCCGGTTACGTGCGCCGCATCGATCCGCGCATCGCCACCGAGATGCTGCTCGGCATGCTCCGCGGCGCCAATCGCTACCGCAGCACCCACGACAGCCTCGACGCCATGGTGGCTGCGGTCACCGAGGTCTTCCTCTGCGGCGCCGGTACGCCCGCCGGCCGCCGGCTGGTTCCCAACGGGCATGCGGAGAAACGCTAAATGCGACGCATCGTGATCATCGCCATCGCCCTCGGCTTGTGCGGGCGCGCACTGCTCGCCGAAGAGCAGAAGACGCTCGCTGAATGCATTCGGATCGCCCTGGCCAATCATCCGAGCCTCAAGGCCGCCAGCGCCTCGGTTGATGCGGGACACCAACGGGTACGCGAGGCGGCGGCCAACTATCTGCCAACCGTCTCCGGTCAATATTTGTTCGACCGCAGCAACCAAGGCGCGGGCTCCCGCCTGGGCGTTTCGACTTCGGCCGGAGAGATTGTGACCACTCCGGTTCCGAATCCCACGCCGGGCGGCACCCCGATCGTCCCGCGTGGCAGCGTTGGCAACCCGGCGCTCAACTTCTCAAAGGCAACCATCGGCTTCACCCAGATTCTCTTCGATTTCGGACAGACTCTGAATTCCATTCGCCAGGCGCAAGCCCTACAGCAGTCGTTGGAGGCGCAACGCTCAACGCAGGTCGACACCGTTGTCCTCAATGTCAAGCAGTCGTACTTCAACGTCCTGGCGGCGCGCCGGCTGTTGGTCGTGGCCGACGAGACCGTGCGCCAGAACCAGAAGCATCTCGAGCAGGCCCAAGGGCGCTTCAGCGTCGGCTTGGCCGCCAAGTTTGATGTAACGCAGGCGCAGGTCCAGCTCGCACAGGCGGAGCTCAATCAAGTGACGGCGCGCAACAACGTCGCCGTGGCGTATCAGACGCTGCGCAACGCGTTGGGCCTCACCAACCCGCTCGATTTCGACATCGTGGACAACTTCGACGTGCGCACGATGCAGGTCACCGAGGAGCACGCGCTGGCCGCGGCCTACGAGAAGCGACCTGAGCTGCAGGATATCCAAGCGCAAGAGCGCGCGACTTCGGAGCAAATCGCCGCCACCCAGAAGAACTACTTGCCGAATTTGACGGGCAACGGCACATATGGATGGACGGGCTCCAACTCGCCGCAACAGTCCTATTGGCTCCTTGGCGCCACGCTCAATGTTCCCATCTTCACCGGCGGCCTGACCACCGCACAGGTGGGGGAGCAAGAGGCCAACCTGGCCAACCTCAAATTCAACGAAGAGGTGCTCCGCCAGAATATTGCGCTCGAAGTGCGCCAGGACGTGCTCAACCTGCAACAATCCGAGCAAAGCATCGAAGTGTCGAAGAAGGGGCTCCAGCAAGCACGCGAGAACCTCGACCTGGCCGAAGGTCGTTACAAGACCGGCGTCGGCAACATCATCGAGCTCACCGACGCGCAAGCATCGCTCACCACGGCAGAGGCCAACTACGTGCAAGCGCTCTACAACTACAAGACGACCGTGGCGGCACTCGAAAAGGCGACCGCTCAAGGACTCGCGTCTGATTGAGCCTGACGCGCATGCACACACGTACACGACGAACCTTCTACGTCCTGTCGGCTGCCGCGGCTATCAGCTTCGGCGTCCTGGTCTGGTACCGGGTCAGCCTGGCGCGCCAAGCCACGCAGACGGCGCGCCCGCTGCCGCTGGTGCAAGTCACCAAACCGGCCCAGATCGAGATGGTTCGCAAGCTCGTACTGACGGCGGACATCTTGCCGATTCAGCAGGCCGATCTCATGGCCAAGATCGCCGGCTACCTCGATGCCATCCACGTCGATCGCGGCGACCACGTGCACGCCGGCCAGCTCCTCGCCGTGATTCGCCAGCCGGAGCTGGAGCACCAGCTGCACCAGGCGCAAGCCAACTACGATCTCGCCAAGGTCACCTACGAGCGCCTGCAGGACCTGCACAACAAGGAGCTGATCGCCAAGCAGGAGCTCGACGACAGCCGCACGAAGTTCGAGCTGGCCAAACGAGCCCTGGATCTCCAGCACACCTACCTCGACTATGCGCAGATCATCGCCCCCTTCGACGGCTATGTGACCAAGCGCTACGTCGACCCCGGCGCGTTCATTCCACAAGCCACCGGCGTCGTCTCGAGCGTGAACACGCTGCTCACGATCATGGATCTGTCGCGGGTGAAAGTCCTGGTCAACGTCCCAGAGCGTGACGTCAGCAGCGTGCACGTCGGCGATCAGCTGTCGCTCACGCTCGACGCCTACCCGGATCAAACCTTCCAGGGCCGGGTGACCAAGTTTTCCCCGGCGCTCGACGCCGGCAGCCGCACGTTGCAGGTCGAGATCGACATCCCGAATGCCGACCTGGCGCTCAAGCCCGGGATGTTCGCGCGCGTGACGCTGGTCCTCGAGCGCCGCCCGCACGCGCTCGCCGTGCCGAGCGAGTCGCTGCTCGTCAATGAGCTCGGATCGTTCGTCTTCGCCGTCGGCCCGGTCCAAGATGGGGTGCCGACCGTCCGGCGGGTGATGGTGCGCACCGGCCTCGAAGACGGCGGACAAGTCGAGATCCTCGGCGGGCTCGGACCGAACGACCAGATCGTTCGCACCGGCAAGGAGTTGGTGCACGACGGCGGCGGCGTGCGCATCGCGAGTGACAGCGTCACGCCGGGGCAGCCGGCGGAATCCTGACCGCAATGCGGACACGGAATTTCTCACGCAACGCCGCAAAGGCGCAAAGGATACGGCGCAGAGAGCGGAGTTCCTTGACGGGATTCGACCTTACAGGAATGCGGTCGATGGCACGCAATCGTCTCTGTGGTTCTGGGCGGCCTTCTTTGCAGCTTGGCGCCTTTGCGCAAGTTTTCTCTTCGGATTTGGCGTAACCCATGTGGCTCACCCTGTTGGCGTTCCGCAACTCGATCGCCATTCTGATGTTGTCGTTGGCGATCACGGTGCTGGGCATCGTGTCGCTGCGCCGCCTGCCGGTCGACTTGTTCCCGCGCATCAATCTGCCGATCGTCCAGGTCGGGACCATCTACAAGGGCGCCGGCGTCAAGGACATCGAGAAGAGCATCACCTACCCGATCGAGAAGGCGGTCAGCTCGGTGAGCGACGTCGAGCACGTCGAGTCACGCTCCAAGCAGGGCATCTCGGTGGTGCAAGTGTGGTTCAACTGGGGAGCCAACATCGACGCCGGCGAGGTCGAGTCGATCCAGAAGATCCAGGCCATCATGGCGGCCCTGCCCACCGGCGTGCAACAGCCGTTCGTCGTCAAGTTCGACCTCTCGAACATTCCGGTGCTGCTGGTCACGCTCTCCGGCGACGGCTACGACGAGAAGCAGCTGTACGACATCGCCTACAACACCATCGAGCCGCAGCTCGAGCATCTGCCCCACGTCGCCTCGGCCAGCGTCGAGGGCGGCAAGATCCGTCAGATCACCGTCGATCTGGATCGCGAGTCGATCCAAGCCAAGCTCATCAGCGTGGAAAGCGTCATCAACGCGGTCGCCGACTCGAACCTGATCCTCGCGTCGGGCGACTTGAAAACCGGGACGCTCGACTACAACGTCTTTACCAACAATCAGTTCGACGTCGTGAAGCCGATGGAGGACATCGTCGTCCGCACGGTCAACGGCGTTCCCATCCATCTGAAGGACATCGGCCGCGTTACCGACTCGTACCAGACGCAGACCTCCATCGTGCGCATGAACGGCCAGAAGGCCGTCTACCTGCGCATCAACAAGCAGCCGGGCACCAACACCCTCGAGGTTGTCGACGCGGTCAAGCGCGCGCTGCCCAACCTGCTGAACATTCCGAAAGGGCTGAACCTCGGCTTCTTCTTCGATCAGTCGGTGTACATCCGACAGTCGATCGAAGCGCTGACGCACGAGGCCCTGCAAGGCTCGGCGCTGGCGTTCCTGGTGATCTTGATTTTCCTGCAAAGCTTCACGTCGACATTGATCATCTCGCTGGCGATCCCGCTATCCATCCTGATGACCTTCATCTTCATGTACTTCGGCGACCAGACGCTGAATGTCTTCACCCTCGGCGGGCTGGCACTGGCCGTCGGTCGGCTGGTCGACGACTCCATCGTCGAGCTGGAAAACATCAACCGTCATCTGGCGATGGGAAAGACCCGCAAGCAGGCGGCGCTCGACGCCGCGCGCGAGGTGGCGATGCCGATCCTGGCGTCGACGGTGACGACGATCGTCGTGTTCTTCCCCGTCGTCTTCCTGGTCGGCGCGGGAAAGCTGCTGTTCGTGCCGCTGACCCTGACGATCTCGCTCGCACTGGTCGCCTCGTTCTGGATCTCACGGACGGTGACGCCGCTGCTGGCCGCCAAGCTGCTTCCCGAGCACGGCGCCCACCCGACCGGCCGCCTGGCACGGGGCGCCGAGCGCTTCTTTGAACACATCGACGATCTCTACCAGGCCGCGATCGGCTGGGCGCTGCGCCACCGCCGGACGGTGATTATTGGCACCCTCGCCATCTTTGCCGGCAGCCTACTCCTGGTGCCCCTGATCGGCTCCGAGTTTTTCCCGGTGACCGACGAAAGCCAGTTCCGCATCGTCGTCAAGGCGCCGGTGGGGACGCGCGTCGAAGAAACCGAGCGCCTGGTGAGTGGCATCGAGGACGCGTTGCGCGCCAACATCCCTCCCCACTCGCTGAAGGCAATCATCTCCAGCCTTGGACTGCCGTCCACCACGGCGTCGGTGTACAGCCCGAATACCGGCCCGCACTCGGCCAACATTCAGGTGGAGCTGGTCTCGCCCGAAGAGCGCGACAAAAGCACCGACGACCTGGTCAATGAGCTGCGCCCGAAGATCGTCAATCAGTTTCCGGGCGTGGCGATCTACTTCGATCCCGGCGGCATCGTGAAACGCATCCTGAATTTCGGCTCCGCCGCTCCCGTCGACGTCGAGATGATGGGCTACGATCTCACGGCGGCGCGCGCGCTCACGCAGGAAGTGCGCGGCGTCATGGGGAACATGCAGGGGCTGGCCGACATCCAGGTGAGCCGCGAAGAGGATTATCCGGAGCTCGACGTCGTCGTCGATCGCGAGAAGGCGGCCCTGATCGGTCTCTCGGAGCGCCAGGTCGCCAACGCCGTGCTGTACTCGCTGTCGAGCAACGCCTCCGGCACGCCGTCGCTGTTCACCGATCCGATCACCGGCAACGAGTACAACATCGTCGCGCAGCTCGCGGAAGAATTCCGCAATGACCCGGCGGATCTCGAAAACCTGTTCATCAATGCCGATCATGGGACACCGATTTTGCTGAAGAGCCTGGCTACCGTGCAGCGCGGCTCGGGGCCGGTCGAGTTGGATCGCAAATTTCAACAGCGCATCGTGCATCTGACCGCCAACCCGGCGGGGCGTGACCTCGGCAGCATTTCGGAGGAGCTGGAGCGACACTTCGGCGACATCAAGATTCCCCCGGGGTTCGAGGTGCGGCTCGGCGGTCAAACCAAGCAGCAGCGCGAGACCTTCGAGAGCTTGCGCTTCAGCATGGCCCTGGCGCTGATGCTGGTGTACATGGTGCTGGCGTCGCAGTTCCGCTCGCTCATGGATCCGCTCATCATCATGCTGTCGGTGCCGCTCGGCCTCACCGGCGTGCTGTGGGCGCTGTTTCTCACGCACACCACGCTGTCGACCACGTCGTTCATGGGCGTGATCATGATGGTCGGCATCGTCGTCAGCAACGGCGTGCTGCTGGTCGACTACACCAACGTCCTGCGTCGCAACGGGCTCGAGCTACACGCCGCGGTGATCACCGCGGGACGCACGCGACTGCGACCAATCTTGATGACCACGCTGGCAACCATCTTCGGCCTGCTGCCGATGGCGTTGGGCTGGGCCGTCGGCAGTGAAACCAACGCCCCGCTGGCGCGCGCCGTGCTGGGCGGGCTGACGGTGTCGACGCTCCTCACCCTGCTCTTCATCCCGACGCTCTACACCATCATCGAAGAGCGCTTCCATCGCGAGATTGTCGTGGACGAGGAGTAGGATCGTGGCCGCCGCCAACGCCCACACGGCACCCTCACCCTCCCCTCTCCCACGCGGAAGAAACGCGCGGGAGAGGACACCTCGTCGGGAGACGATGGAAAACAAGCTCCCCTCGCCCATGCCACTTCCGGCATGGGAGAGGGTTAGGGTGAGAGCCGCAAGGCTCCGGTCTGGAACCTTCGAAGGAGAGGGTCGGGGTGAGGGAGCCAGTCTCGCTGGGGAGCAGCATGTCTAGGTTTCGCAGCATCGCGGTCGGTGTGCTCGTCGTCGCGGCGGTCGCCGGAGCCGGCTGGGCGTACTGGAGTCGCAGCAATCGCGACGGCGCCGGCGGCTACGTCACGGAGCCGGTTGCTCGCGGCTCGATCAAGTCGATCGTCACGGCGACGGGCACGCTCAACCCGGTCACCTCAGTGCAGGTCGGCACCTATGTCTCCGGACCGATCCGCGCCATCTACGCCGACTTCAACTCGCCGGTCACCAAGGGCCAGCTGGTCGCCAAGATCGACCCGGCTTCATTTCAAGTCAAAGTCGCGGAGGCCGACGCCAACCTGGCCAACGCACGTGCCAAGGTGGACAAGGATCGCGCCGATCTGGTGTTCAAGAAGCTCACGCTCGACCGTACCCGCGAGCTGCTCGGCAAGGACTTGGTCGCGCAGAACGACGTCGACACGGCGAAAAGCAACTATGACCAGGCCGCGGCGCAGCTGGCGCTCGACCAGGCCGCGGTGCTGCAAGCGCAAGCCTCGCTCGACGAGGCGCGCATCAATCTGGCCTACACGGACATCACCTCGCCGGTCGACGGCGTGGTCGTCTCGCGCAACGTCGACGTCGGCCAGACGGTAGCCGCAAGCTTCCAAACGCCGACGCTGTTTCTCATCGCCCAGGACCTCACCAAGATGCAGGTGGACGCCAATGTCAGCGAGTCGGACATCGGCGACGTGCGGCCCGGACAAGCCGCATCCTTCAGTGTCGACGCATATCCCGGCCGGCAGTTTCGCGGCACCGTCAGGCAGGTCCGCAATGCGCCGCTCAGCGTGCAGAACGTGGTCACCTACGACGTCGTCATCGCCGTGGACAATACCGATCTAGCACTCAAGCCCGGCATGACGGCGACGGTGGCCGTCACCACGGCGGAACGCGACAACGTCTTACGCGTTCCAGTGCGCGCCTTGCGCTTCAACCCGGAACGCAAGACCGACGCCGCGGAGGAAACACCGGCGGCACGCCCGACCGGCAAACGCGGGGCACCGGCAGTGTGGGTCATGCAACCCGACGGTACGGTGCGGAAGGTCGAAGTCCAGCTCGGGGTTACCAACGACCAGTACGGCGAGCTGACGTCCGACAGCGTGCACGAAGGCGACCAGCTCGCCGTGGCGTTCGTGAAGAAAGCCACCCACGCGACCGCCCAGCAGACCTCACCGTTAGCCGGCGGCGGGCATCGCTTCCGATAGGTCGCAGCTTTCGCAAGAATTCACCATGAGGAGCTTGAATCACCAGGTTGCCAGGTTGTTGCTTGTTATGTTCAGGCTCCCGACCTAACAGCCAACAACCTAACAACCTAACAATTTAGCTTTCAAGTAGATGGCCGAGCCGCTGATTCAAATCCGCAACCTCTGGAAGATCTACGAGCTGGGCGACGTGCAGGTCGAGGCGTTGCGCGACGTGTCGGTGGATATCGAGACCAGCGAGTTCGTTGCAGTCATGGGCGCATCGGGGTCCGGCAAGTCGACGTTCATGAACATCATCGGCTGTCTCGACCGCCCAACGCGCGGCACCTATTACCTGTCCGGTGCCGACGTGTCGACGCTGTCGCCGGATCAGCGCGCCGCGATCCGCAACCGACAGCTTGGCTTCGTGTTTCAGAACTTCAATCTGCTGACCCGCACCAGCGCCGTCGAGAACGTGGAGCTGCCGTTGTTCTACAGCGACGTGCCGCTCGGCGAGCAACACCAGCGCGCGCGCGACGCGCTCGCCGCGGTCGGACTCGGTGGGCGCGAGCAGAGCGTGCCGAGCCAGCTCTCCGGCGGCCAGCAACAGCGCGTCGCCATCGCCCGCGCCCTGGTCAACCGCCCGTCGCTCTTGCTCGCCGACGAGCCGACCGGCAACCTCGATACACAGACCAGCGTCGAGATCCTGGAGATCTTCCAGCGGCTCAACCGCGAGCAGGGTATCACCATCACACTGGTCACGCATGAGCCGGACATCGCCACCTATGCCAGCCGCGTCGTCACCTTTCGCGACGGGCGCATCATCTCCGATGTCCGCCAGACGCCGGTGGTTGCGGGAGCTCGGGAGACGACATGAGCATCACCGCTCGGCCCTGCAGCCGCCGTCTCTTCTTATGGCCCGCTCCCCTCTTCGGGGAGCCTCAGGACAGGATTGGTCGCCAGGGGATGCCAAGTCCGACAGGCTGCCAAGACCCGCGTAGGCTGGGCATGGCCCACCGGAAGCTGCCACGCTCTCGGACACGGTGGGCCGTGCCTGCCCTACCGACTTCGCGCCGTCGCGTTGAGGAGATGAGATGAACAGAACGAAAGAACAATGGAAAACAGGAAACCTGAAACCGGAAACTCAGAACCGATCAATTGGCCGGTTCCCCATTTCCCGTTTCAGGTTTCCTGTTTTCCATTTTCTTCCTCTGATCACGGCTCTAGGCAGTAGAAGGGACCTTCCATGAAGCTCTTCCGCATGACCCTGCGTACCGCGCTGCGAGCGTTGCGGCGCAACAAGCTGCGCTCGGTGCTGACGATGCTCGGCATCATCATCGGTGTCGCCGCGGTGATCACTATGGTCAGCATCGGTCAGGGCGCCGATGCCGCCGTACAGCAACAGATCCAGAGCCTGGGAACGAACCTGCTGATGGTCATTCCCGGCGCCACCACCTCGGGCGGCGTGCGTTCCGGCTGGGGTGGTGTGTCGACCCTGACCACGGCCGATGCGCAGGCGATCAAGAAGGATTGCCCCGCGGTCGCCGACGTCACCTATTTTCGACGCCAAGTCGTGCAGGTCATCTACGGTGAGCAGAACTGGTCGACGGCGGCGCAGGGCTCGACGCCGTCGTTCGAAAACGTGCGGCAGTGGAGCACGTCGTCAGGCAGCTTCTTCACCCAGCGGGACGAGGATACGGCCAACCGCGTCGTCGTCCTCGGGCAGACCGTCGTCGATCACCTCTTCGGTCCCGGCGAGGATCCGGTGGGCGCCGCCGTGCGCATCAAAGACGTGCCGTTCCGAGTCGTCGGGGTGCTGGAAGCCAAGGGGCAGACCACGTGGGGACAAGATCAAGACGACGTCGTCCTGATGCCTTTCTCCACCGCCGAGCGCCGTGTCCTCGGCACGCAGTTCCTCGGCAGCGTCGACATGGTCTTCGTCTCGGCCGCCTCGCAAGGGGAGGTCGACGAGGCATCGAGCCAGATCACCGCCTTGCTGCACGAACGCCATCGCATTCAACCGGCCCAGGAGGATGACTTCACGGTGCGCAGTCTCAACGACATGGCCAAGGCATCCGAGAGTGCCAACAAGGTGATGACCAACCTGCTGCTGAGCGTCGCGTCGATCTCGCTGCTCGTCGGCGGCATCGGCATCATGAACATCCTGCTGGTCTCGGTCACCGAGCGCACGCGCGAGATCGGCGTGCGCATGGCGGTGGGCGCGAAGAGCCGGCACATCCTGCTGCAGTTCCTGGTCGAAGCGATCACCCTCAGCATGGTCGGCGGCCTGCTCGGCGCGTTGCTCGGTGTCGGTGCCGCACGCATGGTGTCCTACTTCGCCAACTGGCCGACGCTGCTGTCGGCGCCGGCGATCCTCGGTTCCTTTCTGTTTTCCGGCGCCGTGGGCGTGTTCTTCGGGTTTTATCCGGCGCATAAGGCGTCGCGTCTAGACCCTATTACCGCGCTGCGGTATGAGTGAAGGCGATGTCTCTCCGGCTCGTCAGGGCCACTCTCCTGCTGGTCGCGACCATCACCACAGCGTCAGCGGCGATGGAGCGCATGGGCGCAACCGACTTGCCGAGCGCCGCCGACGCGAAGCTCGTGTCGGTGACACCGGAAGGGCCCGCCGATGCCGGCATTACCGTGCTCACCCAAGCCGTCGCGGTCAAGGAAACGGGACCGAAGGAAACCGTCGACCGCTTCGGGGAGGTGTACGCCTTCTCGCCGGCGGTCCTCATCGTGCACCGCGACGAGACGACAGCGATCAGCTTCTGGAACCTCCAACCTGACGACGACCACGACTTCATGCTCGCCGATCCGCACGGCCACGTGCTGATGCACCAGGCGCTGCCGCCGCTGAAGGAAACGGCCTTCGTCTTCACTTTTCACCAGGAGGGCCTGTTCACCTTCTATTGCACGATGCATCAACCGGCGATGAGCGGCCAGATTCTGGTGCTGCCGCCGGCGCGCTGAGCAGCGGTAGCAATTGGGGGACACTGACAACTCGGGTATGGTGCGGCCATGGGTTTGGCAAATGCCGAGTTGACGCTGCGGAACACACGAAAGCCGGAGCTTGCACCCGTCACGGTGGCGGCCTTGGCGGATTCCGGAGCGCTGCACCTGTGCCTGCCTGAGCACGTTCAGGTCCAGTTGGAGCTCGGGGAGATCGACAAGAAGGAGGTTACCCTGGCCGACGACAGCCACAGGCTGGTTCCATATGTCGGACCGGTGGAGATTCGCTTTCGCAATCGCGTCGGATTTGTCGGCGCCTTGATCATGGGCAACCAAGTGCTGGTTGGCGCGATCCCGATGGAAGATATGGACCTCGTCGTCGTTCCCGGAACCCGCAGCCTGGAAGTGAATCCGAGCAGCCCAAACATCGCGACCTCGATCGTCAAGTGAGACGTGGGAGTCGAACAACAGCCCGATGTTCGTTGGGTACGAGGACGGCGCTTGCTGCTTGCCTGCGTCTTAGGCGTCGCAGCCTGCGATTGGAGACATGTCGTTCAGCTACAGGTACGCCCGGCCCCTCCGGAGGACACGTTTTCTGCTGCCGTGGCCGCGGTGGCAACCAAGGCTTCCCTTGTGGCGGATCACCAATGGGGTGGGTACTGCCCGCTGGGATCGTTCATGGAGGCGCAAGGTACCCACACCTCCCAAGTGATTCGGATCTGCGCTGGCAAAAGCGGCGACACCGCCGTCGTCGACCTGAGCGAATTCAACAAGGGAGGGCCGTGGTGTCCCGACGCGACGTTCGTTGACATCCAGGAAACGCTCGAGGCCAAGCTTCGTAGTGAGTTCGGACACGTTGAAGTTATCAAGGGCGCAACGGGCGGTCTGAAGATCGAGCCGACGGCCACGCCATAACGAACGGATTCTACCGATTCCGCAACGAGTTTGGAAAACGATTGAGCTTTGTCTTGGCCATTGGTTCTGTCATCGGTGTTACCGGCCTCACGGCGTGATCTGCAAGCCGAAGAACACCTGCGCGGCGGCCAGGAGCATCGCGGCCGCGCCGAACCAGGGATGAATGGCGCGCACCTGCGGCTGCCGCATCCAGCGCGACGAGAGCGCGCCGCCCGCAAGCGCCAGCACAAGCGCGACCCCAATCCGCAGGTGGGTACTGCCGCCGAGCTCCAGATCGTGACGCAGCTGCCACGTCGACACGAAGCCGCCAAACCAGCTGACGAGAACGAAGCCATACATCCACGGCGCCCAGCGTGCGTGCTGCGCCAGGAGCTGGCGCGCCCGCCGCCGGTCATTGCGCGCCCGCAGGCCCAGCGTGCCGACGTAGAAGAGGAACGCGACGGTGATCCCGCCGCCGATGGGATGGATGTAGGCGAGCATGCTGTCGGGCGGCCAAACTCCTGTCAGCCCTCTCCCAGAGAGGGAGAGGGAGAAGAAGGGAGGGGGTATTCAAACAGCACCTTCACCGCGCTGCTTTTGCCCTGATCGTAGCAGGTCATGAACGCGTCGCGGTAGTCATCGAGGCGATAGCGGTGCGTAATGATCGGCGTGACGTCGACCCGCTTGGTGCGCACGAATTCGAGGTACCACTCCATCGCGTGCTGCCGGCGGCCTTCGTGTTCCTCGATGGCGAAGGCATTCGAACCGATCAGCGCAATCTCCTTGAAATAGAGCGGCGTCCACTCGAACTTCTTCGGCATCTCGACACCGGTCACCACGATGCGCCCGCGGCTGCGCGTCATGCGCACGCCGACCTCGACCGACTCCGGCGAGCCCACCGAATCGTAGACGACGTCGACGCCGCCGTTCAGCATCGGCCGCCCGTACCAGGGCTGCAAGCGTTCGGCGCCGGTGACCTCTGACACGATCTTCAGAACGTCGTCGATCGGCCGCCAAGGAATGACCCGCTGTGCCCCGAACTGCTGTGCCAGACGCGTCTGATGCGCATAGCGCGCGATCGCGAGAATCCGCACCTGCGGATAGAGCGCGCGCAGGATGGCGATGTTGAGCAATCCGAGCGTGCCGCAGCCATACACCAACACCGTGCCCGTGGCCGGCGGCGGGTGATGCAAGGTGGCGTGCAACGAAACCGCAAACGGATCGGCGAGCACGGCCTCATCGAAGCTGACTTCATCCGGAATCGGGATGCATTGTGATTCGTGTGCCGGCAGCATTGGCGCGAAACCGCCGGTGGCGTCGGCGCTGTTGCCGTGGTGGATCCCCGGAGCGATGGAGCCGCGCGTGAAGTTGGTGCACTCCGCGAACTCGCCGCGCTGGCACCATTCACACAAGGGCGTGATCCCGCGCGGCGCACAGGACAGCCACGGGTTGAGCACGACGCGCTCGCCGACGCGCCGCTGCTGCACCGCCGGACCCACCGATTCGATGTAACCGACCACTTCGTGTCCCAACACTTGGGGAAACGACACCAACGCGGTCATCGGGTTGTCGTAGCGGCCCTTGAGAAAGACCTGCTTGTAGTCACTGCCGCACAGCCCGCAGAGGGCGGTGCGGATGGTCACCCAGTCGGGACGCGGCAGGCGCGGATCAGGAATGTCCTTGAGCTCCATCGGTGACCACGCGCCGACATAGAAGCGCGGATTGAGGCTGCCCAGGAGCTTCGTCGCCACCGTGCGCGGCATGTTGTTTTCAAAGACGAGCGCTTTCATGTGCGGCGCCATAGCACAGGAGACGGGCCAGACGACAGACCCGTAGACAACAGACACAAACCCTCACAGCTGCAGTTGGGTCTGTTGTCCATCTGTCTGTTGTCCAGCGAGCTCTCCAGGAACCGCTCATTGACTTGCCGGTCTGCCGCGTGCGAGGCATGCTCCGGCAGTGAGCTCGACCGCGACGGGCATGCGGCCCGCGAAGCCCGGGAGCCGAGCGACCAACGCACTCCTGGTCGTTGCCTCGGTGGTCGCGACACTCGGCCTGCTCGAGGCCGGCATGCGCGCCTACTACGGGGGCGCCGGCCTCCCGACGTCGGTGACCTTCGGCTCGAACAGCGAAATATGGAAGCAGCGTTGGCTCGATCGCCATCGGGATCAAGGTCTCGAGGTGTACTACGGGTTCGATCAGTACCACCCGCTCTTCGGCTGGTCGACCAAACCCAATCTGCACGCCTACCGATTCGATGGGCTGCCGCCGATTACGTCGAACACACAGGGCTGGCGAGCGCTCCGGGATTACTCATATGAGCGAAGTGCAGGAGTGACGCGCATCGTCGTGCTCGGCGATTCCTTCACCTTCGGTGAGCGCGCCCGTGACGAGGAGGTGTGGACCGTCCAACTCGAGCAACAACTGGATCACACCGAAGTCTTCAATCTCGGCGTGCACGGCTATGGCACCGACCAGCAACTACGCGTCCTCGAAGAAGAAGGCATCCGCTACCATCCCGACGTGGTGGTGCTCGGTTTCTTCGTGGAGGATATCCTGCGCAATGGCCTGGCGTTCCGCGACTACGCGAAGCCGATGTTCGTCCTGCGCGACAACGCGCTGATACTGACCAACAGCCCCGTGCCCCCGCCACAGGCGATTCTTGCTGAAGCCGGCGGCCAACGGCCGTGGAGCTACTTGGCGCATTTCCTTCGTCATCGTTTCTCCGGCGACCACGCTGCGACCCTGGACGACGTGGTCGAGGCGCGCGATCTGTTCCGCCTCACAAGAGCCATCTTGCAGAAGATGCAGGACGTCACGACGGCCGGCGGCGCACACTTGCTCGTGGTGATCATTCCCGGGCGCTTGCAGATGCCACAGGTTGAAGCGGCCCTCAAACAATGGGCCGGGGAGATCGGCTATGCGGTCATCGACGTCGGCCCGGGCCTCGCGGCAGCCGCGCAGACGTTTCAGCGCCCGGTGTACCGCGACTTCTACCACACCACTCTGGGCGACCTGGTCATGGCCACCGCGGTCGCCCGCACGCTCGTCGAGCGCGGCTGGGTCCCGGCGCCATCCGAAGAAACCATGATGCACCTCCGGCAACGATTTCGAGAGGTGATCGAACAGAGCCCGCCGAGTTGAGCGGAGCCGCTTTGGATGAGGCAACGAATGCCATGTCTTGCACCGACCTGTTACAGCGCGGCCGCCATGATCGTGGTAGCCCGCGTGATCTCTTCGTCGGTGATCGTCAACGGCGGCGCCAGCCGCACCACGGTGTCGCAGTGCAACGTCCAGTTCAGGATCAACCCCTGCTCGTAGCAGCGCGTCGCGAAACGCCGAGTCGCTTCGGGCGTGGTAAACTCCAGCGCCATCAACAAGCCCTTGCCGCGCACCGCGCGCAGCACACCGCCGGTCATGCCCTGAAGCTGTGCCACCCACGCGGCACCCACGCGCGCGGCGCGCTCGGCCAGGCGCTCGTTGCGCAGAATTTCCAACGCCGCCAACCCGGCAGCACAACACACCGGATGGCCGCCAAAGGTCGTGACATGCGCCAGCGGCGGGTCGTGCGATAACGTCTGCATGACCGCGGCGCGGCCGACAAAGGCACCGAGCGGCATGCCGCCACCGAGCGCCTTCGCCAGCACCAGGAGATCGGGGACAACGTCCCAATGCTCGCAGGCAAACAGTTTACCGGTGCGCCCGAAGCCGGTGATCACCTCGTCGGCGATCAACAGCGCGCCGACCTCGCGGCAACGCCGGCGTAGTGCGGGGAGGAAGGCGTCGTCCGGGATGCGCACGCCGCCCTCCCCTTGTACCGGCTCGATGATCACACCGGCAACCGATTCGTCGATGCGCGGCAAGGCCGCGAAGTCATCGAACGGAAGGAAGTCGACGGCGGGCAACAGCGGCTCGAAGGGGTGCCGATAGATCGGGTTGCCGCCAACCGACAGGGCTCCGAAGGTGTCGCCGTGGAATGCGCCGTCGAAAGCGACGAGACGCGCACGCCCGGTGAACTTGCGCGCCGTCTTCAGCGCGCCTTCCACCGCCTCGGCACCACTGTTGGTGAAATAGACGACGTCGAGATCGCCCGGCGTCAGAGCGGCCAGCCGCCGCGCCAGTTCTACCTGCGGCGCCTGCACCATCTCGCCGTACACCGCCACGTGCAGGTGCCTGTGGATCTGCGCTTCAATCGCCGCCACGACGGCCGGATGGGCGTGCCCGATATTGGCAACGCCCATCCCCGCCAACAGGTCGAGATACGCACGGCCGTCGGCATCCCAGATCGTCGCGCCACGCGCCCGCTCAACCACCAGGCCCAGCGGCTGCGGCGACGTCTGGCAGACGTGGCGCAGAAATGCAGCTTTCAGATGATCGGTCATCTCGGGGAAGTGACGAGTGACAAGTGACGAGTGACGCGCCAAGAAGGGATATGCAGATCACTGAGCTCACCGCGTGTCATTTGTCACTCGTCTCCGTTCGAACCTTATCACTTGTCACTCGTCACTCGTCACTTCCTCTACCATCCATTCCACCCACTCCGCTACGCGCGGCCGTCCACCTTGTCGCCACGTCAGCTGCGGCAGCTGCATCGCGCCGAGCGAGCAGATACGATGGACCCCGCACCCGAACAACATCGCGCACACGTCCGCCGCGCGCGCCGGTCCAACCGCCGTCCCGGCGGCTTCGAGATAGTGTCGGTGCAATGAGAGCTCAGCCGGCAGCACGTCGAGGGTGTCGACGATCTTGAGGCGAATGCAGCGATGCAGGCAGGTTGGAACGAAGCGCGCATCGGGCTCGAGACTCACCGTCCAATCGGTCGAACCGGGACTGGCGAATACGCCGGCGGACACCGCGTCGCGCCACTCCGCCTCCTGGCGGAAACGTTGCACCGCCGTTTGCTCGTCGAAGCTCAAACGCCGCGGCGGCAGGGCCACGGCGGAGCTGCCGAGCGCGTCTGCCAGCAGCGCCGCAAACCGCTGCGGAGACACGCGGCCACCCGACTCGAGATAGCAGAGCTGCGGCGACAGGCAGCCTTGCTGGTCCCACAGCGACACGTCGTACGCCAAACGCACCGCCAGCGCGCACGCCGTGGCCTCGTCGTCGAGGCATTCTCGTCCAATAACCGCAAAGCTGATCTTGTGACCGTGGCCGATGAAGCGGCGCGTCACACGCGCGCCGATCGACGCAATGGCGGCGTCGGAGCCCGAGGCGACGACCAGGTCCGCTTCTCGGAAAACACTCGCCTCGACGTCCGCATCGCCGCCGCGCCATGGGACGACCAACACACATTCTCCAAGCTCCGCGTCGACCTCGGCAATCGAGGCCGTCAAGAGCGCCGGAAACAGAGGATCACCGGCCGCGGGCTTGACCAGCACGGCAGATTTGATGGCGAGCGACAGCAGTACCGGCGCCGCCGCGAGGCCGGGAATGTTACCGGAGAGAACGTGGGCAATCAGCGGCGCACCGCGCGCGCGCCTGCCGTCGCACACCCGATCCAGCACGTGCCGGTCGCCGAGCTCGGCATCGAGCAGCATCCCGATGGCATCGGCGCGGAGCGGATCGAGAAGGCGTGGGAGTCCGTGACGAATCGTGGCGGCGGAGAAGCCGGTGACGGATGGCAACTCGGCGTCGGCACGACGGCGGAGATGGTAGTTTGCGTCCAACCAACGGGCAATCACCTCATCCAGCGCCTCGAGGATACTGCCGACCGAACGCCGCCGCAGGGTACGCTCAGCCGCGCACCGCAGCCGATCGATGCGCGCCCGCAGCTCGCTGCGGCCATCTATTCCGGGGTCCGTGAGCGTCGGCAGCATGCCTCGGCACCATATCGATGTGTCCGGAGCGCGGCCAGTCCCTACACCCCGGTAGTACCTACCTTTCAAGCTTCCGCCAGATGTTCTACAGTGCCTGGTGATGAGTTGGGATCGTCCACGCCGCTACGTTTCGCCTTCCGACACCGAGGCGGCTCGCCAAGCGCAGCCGTCCGGGATTGCGCAACGCCATGGCATCGATGCCTTCGCGCTGTTTTGCGCCTATCACCTCGGGATCACCGAAGACGGCGGCTACCGCTTCCAAAATCTGCACCACGTGGCGAAGCGTTTCGGCACCAACGCCGGGGTGATCAAGCAGTTGCTCGCCGACCTCGGAATGGACTCCGAGACGGTGATCAACAGCGCCTTCGACATGGCCGGCGCACAGGTCGACATCATGCTCGCACCGGAAGGCATTGATCGCGTGGCCATCGCGCGTGACCTCTACGACCAGTTCCGCGCCGCGCCGAAGAAGGCGCGCAACTGGGCCAAAGAGCTCGAAGAAGATGCGCGGGTCAACGAGCGCATCTTCGGGCGGCGGTAGAAGAGAGACGACAGACTTGGAGACAACAGACAACAGACAGACTTTGAGACGGTGCGTAGGGTGGGCACGGCCCACCGCTGTTCGCAACGCAACATAAGAAGTCGGTGGGCCATGCCCACCGACGGTTTCTGTCGTTGTTTCTGAGTCTGTTGTCTCAGTGTCTGTTGTCTGTTGTCTGTTCCCCAAATTCCGCCGAGGCCAGCGAGCAGCCGCGGGCCTCGGCGCCGGCGGCGCGACCGATAACCTCGAAGCCGTCCTTCACCGCGCGGCCGATGTCCTCCGTAAGAACAGCGAGCACCGTGCCGGCGTTGGCCAGATCGACGTGACAGAGCAACCCCGGCTCACCAGGGGTAACCTCGCGCAGCGTGGCGGGATCCAGAATGCGGGTGCGCATCCAATGCGGCCCGGCTTTGGCGCGATGCGTGCCGCGGCCGTGATGGCGGTCGCGAATGACGTTGTCGTAGTACTGCGACGACAGCTCGCTCATGCCGTACTCGTTGACCATGAAATACCCGGGAATCGCGAACGTGTTCCAGACCGCCTGCAACAAGCCGTGGCGTGACAGGACCCGCGACGCCCCTTGGGTGTATGCCCCCTTGGCGCCGCCCGTATCCATCAGCCGGCTGCTGTGCGGCAAACGAAAGCTCCACCCGGCGTCGCGGCAGCGATCCAGAAACCGCAGCAGCGCACCCGTGGTCGTGAGCACGCACACCGGCTCCCCACTGCCGCGCAGGGCGCTGCTGCGCAGAGCGTCTCCAAAGCCCTCGAAATCGAAGCGGTCGTCGGCTGCGAATACGGCGCTGCTCGCGCTCCCGAACGTTTCGATTCCCCAGGCCACCATTTGCGCCAGCGAGGACTCCGGTTGCTCGGCAACGGCCGGCACGAGCGACAGGATGCGCATATCGGGAACGTCCGGAAAGAGGAATTCCTTCAGCCCGGCGATGGCCGCGGCGCGATACAGCCGCAGATCGGGCAGCGCGTGTCGGCTGCGCTGTTCGCGACCCTGTGTCGTGCCGCTGCTGACGAAGGTGCGCTCCGCGGGCCCGCAGCGCAGCTCCATCTGCTTGAACGCCAACGCGGGCACCGGCGGGATATCGCGCCAGCCGTGCACCGTCGCCGGCGTCTGGCCGCGCCGTTCACAGACGCGCCGGTAGGCCGGGATATATTCGACCTGATGGGCGAAGACCTCGAGAGCGAGCGCCTCGAACGTGGCGCTCGCCGGATCGCCGATGAAGCGCAGGATCTTGTCGTGGAGCGGGTGAATGGGCGTCGTCTTCCCTCAGCAGCGTCTCAGCAGCAACATTCTGACTGACAATTGCCAGCTAGGGAAAAAATGGAAACCGGGAATCGAGAACTGGGAATGGAGAACCGGCCAATTAAACTTGGCGTGAACATTTGCCGGTTCTGAGTTCTCGGTTCTCCACTCCCGGTTTTCCATTTTCCTTTCCTATTCATTAGCCGGCTTCATCCATCATGCGCCCAGCTGTCGGCGCGCCTCGTAGACGACGATCGACACGGCATTGGAGAGATTCAAGCTACGTACGTGCGGACTGTCGATCGGAATGACATAGGTCGCATCGCGATGCGCCGCGAGCAACGGCTTGGGAAGCCCCTTGGTCTCCGAACCGAACACTAGGTAGTCACCGTGGGCATACTCCGTCTGGAGGTAGCTGCGCTCACTACGGGCCGAGAAGAAGCGCATCGAAGCGCCGCGGTGCTGGCTGCGGAACTGTTCCCAGTCGTCGTAGACGGACAGGTCGACCCACGGCCAGTAGTCCAACCCCGCGCGCTTGAGATAGCGATCGTCGAGCGAGAACCCGAGCGGCCGGACGAGGTGCAGGCGTGTGAAGGTCGCGGCGCAGAGGCGAGCGATACTGCCGGTGTTCGGCGGGATCTCGGGCGCCACCAGGACCACGTGCAGCGCCGGCGCGGACTCAGCGCGCCGCAATGGGATGCGTGGTGCTGCCACAGCGCAGGAGGAACTGGCCAGGGACCGGCTCTTCGATGAAAGCGGTCAGCTGGTAGTAAGCCGGGCGCAGGAGGCGGGCGCGCTCCGTGCCCTGCTTGACCCCACAATAGAGCACGTTGCCGCTACCGACGCCCAGCGTGTCGGGAACCAGCGGCTCCGTCGTACCGTCGTTGAGCTCAATCGAGAGGGCATGCACATCGTCGGCGTGCACACCGGTGACCACGTACGGCGTGTCTTCAATCTCGACATCGGCGTGGTACCGCTCGTCGATCCAGATCTCATATCCGGCAGATGGTTTGCGGCGCAGATAGCGGCTGAACAAACGGGCCAGCCGGGCATGGACGACCGGTTCGTCGTCCGCGTACCATCGCCCGTCGCTGCGGAAGCTGAGCTTTGATGTATGAATGGCATAGAACCCGGCGCCGGGCATAGGTCACCGGCTCCGACTGTCGAGCGTGATGGTGACCGGCCCGTCATTGGTGAGCTCGACCTGCATGTGCGCACCGAATTCGCCGGTGGCCACGCAGATCCCGCAGCCGCGCGCCGCCGCCGTAAAACTCTCGTACAGCGGTTGGGCGTGCTCGGGCCGCGCCGCCGCGCTAAAGGACGGGCGGCGGCCTTTGCGCGTGTCGGCATACAACGTGAACTGCGACACCACCAGAAGCTCGCCGTTCACGTCACGCACCGACCGGTCGAACTTGCCGACCGCATTTTCAAAGATCCGGAGATCGAGCACCTTGTCGAGGAGCCATTGACCGTCGGCCGCAGTATCGTCGGCGGCGATCCCGAGGAGGACCAGCAACCCGCCTCCGATGGCCCCCACCACTCGATCATTGACGAGCACACGCGCGTTGACAACGCGCTGGATGACGGCGCGCATGCAAGACGCCTCGCGTCAGGACGCGTCGTCGCGAGAGCCGCGGATCACTCTTCCTCGTCCCAATCGTCGTCATCATCCTCATCGTCATCGTCATCGTCGAGGTCGTCATCATCCAAGTCGTCCTCGTCGTCATCGATATCGTCGTTCTCGAGATCGTCCTCGTCCTCTTCGCGGCGCTTCGCCTCGTACAAGTCGTCCATTCCCGCCCTCCTTGTCTTCCCAATCACAGGCTGCAGTCGACTGCGACTACCGACGCGCCACGTCAAAGTCAACCCGAGGGGGTCGTGAATCGTACTCGTGAGTCGTGCTCGGGAAAGAGGGGACAAACCCACCTGAGCGAAGCACTGCTACGACTCACGAGCACGAACACGATTCACGAATCTGCTCAGCGCTCGATCACGACGCGGGTCCCAATGGGCACCAAGTCGTAGAGCTCGTCAACGTCGGCGTTGAAGAGCGAGATACACCCCTCGGTCCAATTGACGCCGCGCCGGTTCAAGCTCTCATGCTCGGTGCCGTGGATGCCAATCGCCCCGCCGGGACCTGGCGCGCCGCGGGCGCGGTTGGGAACCAGGTCATGCTCCTGGCTCCAGGCATAGATCTCGAGGTTGGTGGGCGTGGGATAGTCGAGCAGCATGAATCGTGACCAGAACGGATGAAAGTACTTGTTGCTGATGTGGTATTCGCCTTCGGGCGTGCGATGGTCGCCTTGATAGAGCTTGGCCCAATACGGATCCTTCCCCAACACGATCGGGTAGGTCTTCACCAGCTGGGATCCTTCATAGAGCGCCAACGTGCGCTGCGTCTTGCGCACGAGAATCCAGCGTTCCGCCGGTGTCGGGGCGGGCGTAGGCAGCGGCGCCATCTCGGACAGCGCGGGGGGTAGCGCGACCGGCGGGCGCGGTGCGCTGCAACTGGCCAGCAACGCCAGCGCCACCGACGCGAGGATTCGTGTTCGTGTTCGGAAAAGAGGACGCGAACACTCAACGAGCGAAACCCCACCGACGAACACGAGCACGAACACGATGCCGCAGAATAAATTTCCCGGCCTTTCTTGACAAGCCCGGCGTCTCTCCCTTAAGGGAACGTTCTCGATCAATCGATTGAATCACCAGCGCGCGCGCCCGGGCAGAGAGCTGTCGTTCATGAGCCAACCATCCGTCGAAAGCGCCCAACGGCGGGCGCGCCGTGAGCGCACCCGGCGCAAGCCTTCCGCCCGCAGCCCGCGCGCAGCGGCACGGCAACCCGAAGCGACGCCTTCGACCAAGGCGCGTATTCTCGCCCACGCCGAGGCCGTGTTCGCCACCAAGGGGTTTGCGGGCGCCTCGACGCGTGAAATCGCCTCCAAGGCAACGGTGAACATCTCCAGTCTGCACTACCACTGGAAGTCGAAGGAAACGCTGTACTACGCCGTCTTCCAGAACATCTACGACCGCATCCTCGAGCTGGTGCGTCAGGCGATTCCGGTGGAGCTCGACGGCGCCAGCTCCGGTCGCCGCGTCATCGACGAGGCCGTGGGCGCACTCTTCGACTTCTTTGCCGACAATCCGAACGTTCCCAAACTGCTGGTGCGCCGGCTGCTCGAGAATGAAGAGAGCCGCGTCGACATCGAACGCAACATCCTGGTGCCGGCGTGGAAAGTGTTCGCGGCGTGGACCCAAGAGTACAGCGGCCGCAAGCTCAAAGACGTCGACTCGCAGCTCTTCATGCTGACCATTCACAGCGTGGTCCTGCTGTTCCTGCTCGACAGCCGACACTTCACCAGCCTGCTTGGGGGCAGTGTCCACACACCCGCCGTCCGCCGCCGCGTACGGGCGCACATCATTACATTGGTAAAGGCGCTGCTCGGCCGCGATACGAATTCCAGGGGAATGTCATGAAAGCCTTGATCACCGCAACATTTCATCCCGACGGACTGGCGCGGCTGCGCCGCCACATGGACGTCGAATATGATGACTGGCGCGCCAGCAAGCGCATCTACTATGACGGACAGCAGTTCGCCGAGCGCATCCGAGCAGCCGGGGCGGACGTCCTGATCGTCGAGGCCGATCTCGTGCACGAGGAGGTCCTCGACACCTGCAAGCTGACGCTCATCGGCTGCTGTCGCGGCGATCCGATCAATATCGGCATCGACCGCGCCACGGCTCTGGGCATCCCGGTGGTGTTTGCGCCGGCACGCAACGCCGACGCGGTCGCCGATCTCACCCTGGGGTTCATGCTGGCGTTGGCGCGCCACATCTTCACAGTGAACCTGCTCATCAAGCAAGGACAGATGCGCTTCGAAAGCACCAAGGATTACCTGAGCGCGTACGAATCCTACGGCGGGTTCGAGCTTGGCGGCGTCACCGTCGGCATCGTCGGCTTCGGCGCCATCGGTCGCTGCGTGGCGCAACGGCTGCACGGCTTCGGCAGCACGGTGGTCGCCTACGATCCGTACGTCAAGCCGGATGTCTTCGCGGCATATCATGCCGCACCGGTTGGGTTGGACGAGTTGGTGCAGCGTTGCGACATTCTCACCGTCCACTGCCCGGACATTCCGGAAACCACCGGCCTGATCGGTCCCGCTCAGATCCGGGCGCTCAAGCGCGGCGCCTACGTCCTCAACCTGGCGCGCGCTGCCATCATCGACGACGACGCGTTGTACACCGCACTGAGCGACGGGCACCTCGCCGGCGCGGCGTTGGATGTCTTCCGCGACGAGCCCGTGCAGCCCGACAACCGCTTCGTCAAGCTGCCCAACGTGCTGGTGTCGCCGCATCTCGGCGGCGCCACCCGCGACGTGGTGCGGCACCAGACCGACCTCGTGGTCGACGGAATCGAAGCCATCCTGCGGGGCGAACGCCCGAAGCACATCGTCAACCCGGAAGCACTGGGGAAGACGACAGACAAGTAGACAACAGACTGGAGCTGAGTGAGGAGAACCCGTTATGCCATCGTCGAAAGCCGCATCTCAGGTTGCCGCTGAGTCGGTTGCCTCCGAAGTCTGTTGTCTCCCTGTCTGTTGTCCGTTGTCTGTTGTCTGATGTCCGCGTTCGTCGTCCTCGACGCCGGCACCGGCGGCGGCAAGTGCGTCATCTTCGACGCCAAGGGTCAGCTTCTCGGCGCACATCGCGAGCCGTGGGAGTATGACCTGCGGTTGAACCCGGATATTCCGTTCGTCAAGGAGTTCTCGTTCAGCGCCCCGGCATTCTGGGACATTCTGAGTCGCTGCACGCGGCTCGCCCTGGAGCAGGCCGGCATCGCACCGGCGGAGGTCGCCGGCATCGCCACCACCAGTCAGCGTGAAGGGTGCGTGTTTCTCGATGCCCACGGCACCGAGATCTACGCCGGGCCCAACATCGATGCCCGCGGATTCAACGAAGGCTTCGAGGTGCTCAACACGCTCGGCAACGAGCGGCTGTACGCGATCACCGGGCACTCCGCGCCGTTCATCTTTCCACTCGCACGCTACTTGTGGTTCCGCACGCACGGCACCGGCACTGTCGCGCACCTGCTGATGATCAACGATTGGATGACCTATCGCCTGTGCGGCGAGTTGTCCGCCGAGCCGTCGAACGCCACGGAGTCCATGCTGTTCGACCTCAAGCAGCGCGCCTGGTCGGACGAGATCCTCACCACCTTCAACATTCCGCGCGACATCTTGCCCCCGGTTTACCGCTCCGGCGAGCGCGTCGGTGCGCTCACCACCGCGGCCGCGGCGGCGACCGGGCTGCTGGCCGGGACGCCGGTGTTCGTCGGCGGCGCGGACACGCAATGCTCGCTGCTCGGCGCCGGGGCCATCGAGCCGGGGGCCGCCGGCGCGACGCTCGGAACCACGACGCCAGTGCAAGCCGTCGTCGATCACGCCGTGTTCGACCCGACGTGCAACCTCTGGGTCGGCTGCCATGTCATCCCGGACCGCTGGGTGCTGGAGAGCAATGCTGGGGACACCGGTGGTGCCTACCTGTGGTTGCTCGATCTGATCAGCGGCGGTGCGCCGCGCGAGCAGGTCTACCCGCTGGCCGAGCAACTGGCGGCGGAAAGCTATGGCCCACCGACGATGTTGTTCGTCGGGCCGACCGTGTTCAACATCATGAACATGCGTTTCAACCGGCCCGGAGGGATCCTGTTCCCGTTCCCGGCGCTGCACGTGCGGCCGGATCGCGGCACGTTGGTGCGTGGCTTCATGGAAAGCATCGGCTACGCGCTGCGCGGCAACCTCGAGCAGATCGCCGCGGTCACCAACCGGCCGGCGGCGGCGCTGACCCTCAGCGGTGGCATGTCACGCAGCGCGACATTGACACGCACGATCGCCGACATCGTCGGGGTCCCGGCGCTGGTGGCGCACGAACCCGAAAGTGCGGCGCTCGGCTGCGCGATGCTCATGGCGTCCACGACCACCAACGCCGACGTCGCATCGGTGGCCGCGACCATGCTGCAGCACCAGCGCATCGAACCCGATCCCGTCCAGCGCGAGCGCTATCAAGGACCGTACGCCAAGTGGCGCGAGCTCAACGAGCGCCTCGACGACATCGAGTTGCAGTGAGGGGCTGCGCCCCGCGTCTTTTCTATGCGACCGCTCCGCGTTGCGTCGCTAGCGGCGTACACCGGATTACAGCTTGGTAGGTTCGTAACCCCATCGGCAGGCGCTCACCGAAGCGTCGCCGCACGGCCAGACTCAATTTGTTTGCCTATCCCTCGCTTGCTGTGACCGCGGCACACAGATAGGGTCTGCGGTCATGTTGGCGGCTGAGGCAGCACGCAACGAAGCGCATGTCCGTCTGCGCGACGTGCGCATGGCGTTCGACGACCGCGAAGTCCTGCGCGGGCTGTCGTGTAGCTTCGCGCGCGGCGAGATTTCGGTGATCCTCGGCGGCAGCGGGTCGGGCAAGACAACGATCTTGCGGGTCATTGGCGGTCTGGTGCGGCCGCAAAGCGGCGAGATCAGCGTCGCGGGCCACGACATCAGCCAGCTGTCCGAACCCGAGATGTACGCGGTGCGGCAGAAGCTCGGCATGATGTTCCAAGGCGGCGCGCTGCTCGACTCGCTGACCGTCTTCGACAACCTGGCCTTCCCGTTGCGCGAGCATACGCGGATGCGCGAGCCGGAGATCGCCGCCGAGGTGCATCGCCAGCTCGGCGCCGTCGGTCTCGCCGACGTCGACGACCTGCTGCCCGGACAGCTCTCGGGCGGCATGATCAAACGCGCCGCGCTGGCCCGCGCCATCATCATGAAGCCCGAGATCCTGCTCGTCGACGAGCCGTTCTCGGGACTCGATCCGGTGTCGGTCAAACGCATCGAAGCGCTGCTGCGCCGCATCAACCGCCAGCTGCAGATCACCATGCTGGTCTCGTCACATCATATCCCGTCGACGATGCGCATGGCCGATCAGGTCCTCCTGTTGCTCGACGGTGTGCCGATCACGGGCCAGCCGCGCGAGTTGCAAAAGAGCGCGGACCCGCGCATTGCCGCCTTCTTGAATGAAGAAGCCGACGACTCGTTCGACACCATCGAGGCGGCCGGTCCACACGGCGCGTGACGCCACCATGAGCGCACTCATCCAAGACCTCGGCTGGGCGGTGGTCCGGACGATCGATCAGTTCGGTAAGATCACCGTCTTCGCCGCGCAGATCGCGCGCGCCCTGGTGACGCCGCCGGCGCGCGTGCGCTTGTTCGTGCAAGAGGTGTTCAACCTCGGTGTCCTATCGCTGGTGATCATTTGCGTGTCGGGGCTCGCCGTCGGCATGGTGCTCGGCCTGCAAGGTTACAACACGCTGGTGCGCTTCGGGGCGGAGCAGTCGCTCGGCGCCGTCGTCGGCCTGAGTCTCATCCGCGAGCTGGGACCGGTCCTGACGGCGCTGCTGGCCACCGGGCGCGCCGGCTCGGCGACCGCCGCGGAAATCGGCACCATGGTGGTCACCGAGCAGCTCGATGGGCTGCGGATGATGTCGACCAACCCGATTCACTACGTCGTGATGCCCAAGGCGCTGGCCATGATCTTCGTGATGCCGCTGTTGTCCGCCCTCTTCATCGTCTGCGGTCTCGGCGGCGGCTACTTCGTCGGCGTCTCGCTGATGGGTCTCGACGGTGGGACGTATCTCTCGAGCCTGCAGTCGGCGGTGGACTTCAACGATGACGTCGTCAGCAGCCTGCTAAAGGCACTGATCTTCGGGTTGCTGGTCGGACTCATCGCCACCTACCGTGGCTACACCTGCGCGCCGACGTCCGCCGGCGTCAGCTCGGCGACGACGTCGACGGTCGTCATCGCGTCGGTGGCGATCTTGATTTTCGACTATTTCATAACCGCACTTTGGGGGGTGTGACCGCATGCATCGATCGCCCGTCCGCGATTTCGTCGTTGGTCTGTTCGTGCTCGTCGGCCTCGGCGCCATTGCCTACTTGTCGATGAACGTCGGTGGCTTCAGCCTCCACCGCGGCGAAGGCCTCGCCGTCTTCGCCGCCTTCGACCAGATCGGCGGCCTCAAACCACGCGCCCCGGTGGTGATCTCCGGTGTGAAGGTCGGCCAGGTGGGACCGATTGTGCTCGACCAGAATTTCCGCGCTCGCGCCGAGCTCGATCTACGCTCCGATCTGAAGATCCCGAGGGACACCTCCGCCTCGATCGTCACCTCGGGTCTGCTCGGCGACCGCTACATCTCGTTGGAGCTCGGCGGCGAGGACACCTACCTCAAGCCGGGCGATGAAATCACCATGACGGAGTCGGCGGTCATCCTCGAGCGCTTGATTGGCAAACTGATCCACAATACTGATGTCGAAAAGCCGAAATGAATCATCCCATGCGCCTCAACTTCCGATATGAATGGCTCCTGCTGCTGGGCGCCCTGTGCTGCACCATGGGCTGCGCGGCGGCCCGCCCCGGATCGCCCGACAACGGCAATGATCCGCTCGAGGGCATGAACCGCGGCATCTTCTGGTTCAACGACCAGGTCGACAACTATGTCCTCGAACCCGCGGCCAAGGGCTGGGACAAGATCACACCCGATCGCGTGCAGAAGTCGCTGTCGAATTTCTTTCACAACCTGGGCTTCCCCATCGTCGCCGTGAACGGCCTCCTGCAAGGCAAGTTTGTGCAATCCGCCTCCGACGTCGGGCGCTTCGCGGTCAACACGACCGTCGGGTTCCTGGGTTTCTTCGATCCCGCCAGCGGCTGGGGGCTCGTCCAGCACAATGAAGACTTCGGCCAGACGCTCGGCTACTGGGGCGTGCCGCCGGGGCCCTATTTGGTGCTGCCCTTCTTCGGACCGTGCGACCCGCGCGACACCGTCGGCTTGGCCGTGGATTCATTCTCCGTCATCTACGCCTACTTCATTCCCTACTACTACACGTTCGGTGCGCGCGCCGTGGACATCATCAATAGTCGCGCCCTGGTGCTGCGCGAAGTGCGGCAAATCAAGGACGCATCGTTCGACTACTATGTGGCCGTGCGCGATGCGTATACCCGACGGCGCGCCGCGCTGATCGCTGATCAGAATGACTTGCCGCAGAACACACAGGACGAGCTGTACCAGTTGCAGGAGGAACAGTGACACGCACACGCTCCACACTACGACCGCTTCGGGGCATCATCGTCGGATTCGCGCTGACCGCGTTCTTGCTCGCGCCAATCAGTGCCGCGCGCGCCGCCGAGGGTCCGACGGCGGCGGTCCAGCAGACAGCCGATGCCGTCGTCGCGGTGCTCGCCGACAAGGGACTGAGCGTCGAGCAGCGACGCCACAAGGTCGAGGAAATCGTCTATGCGCACTTCGACTTCGAAACGCTGTCGCGTTTGGTATTGGCGCGCCACTGGAAGGAGTTGTCCCCGGAGCAGCAGAAAGCCTTCGTTGAGGAGTTCAAACGTCATCTCTCCGTAACCTATGGCAAGAATGTCGAGACCTACAACAATGAAAAGGCGGTGGTGATCGGCGACCGCGCCGAGACGCAAAATGATTGGACGGTGAAGACCAAGGTGATCCGCCCGAGCGCCGAGGACGTGCTCGTCGACTACCGCTTGCGCAAGGAAGACGGCCAGTGGCGCGTCATCGACGTCATCATCGAAGGGGTGAGCCTGGTGGCAAACTTCCGCTCGCAGTTCCAGGAGATCATCAGCCGCGATGGCGCGGCCAAGCTGATCGATCTGCTGCGCGAGAAGAACGCCAAGGGTGAGCCGCTGAAGTCCTAGGGCCTGCGGCCGGTGTCTCTTCTATGGGCCGCTCCCGTTCGTCGCTGGGGGCTGCCGCGACCGACAGGGTACTACTACTGCGACAACTTCTGGGATGCGAAGAACCGTTGCAACTCCGCGTACACGTCTTGCTGCTTTGCAATCAACCGCCGCGCCGGCGGTAACGAATCGAGGAACACGCGGCCGTAGGGTTTGCGCACAACGCGGCTGTCGAGCAAGACCACGGCGCCACGATCGGTGCGTGAGCGGATCAGCCTTCCAAAACCCTGCTTGAGCTTGATGACCGCCTGCGGGACGGTGTGCTCGGCAAACGCGTTGCCGCCGCGCGCCTCGATGGTCTCGACCCTTGCTTGCTCGATCGGCTCGGTGGGCACCCGAAATGGCAACCGCGTAATCATCACGCAGCGCAAGGCGTCGCCGCGGACATCTACACCCTCCCAAAAGCTGTCGGTGGCAAACAAGACTGCCCGCGGATCCGCCACGAAGCGGTTGAGTAACGCGTGACGATTGGTCTCCCCCTGCTGCAACACCGTCAGCCCGGCGGCACGCAACCCCGGTCCAACCGCCGCAATGGCGCGGTTGAGCGCACCATAGGCGGTGAACAGCACGAACGTTCCACCTTGCGTGGCCCGCAAGGTCGCGGTGATCGCCGCATGCGTCGCGGCTTCGTACCTTGGATCGTTGGGCTCGGGCAGGTCCTGCGGGATAGCCAGCAGCGCCTGCGCCGCGAAATCGAACGGTGACTCGACACGCAAGGTCCGCACGCGTTCCCGGTCGCACAAGTCATCCAGCCCGATCTGCTCGTGGAGGTAGTCGAAGCGGCCATCGACAGCGAGCGTGGCCGAGGTCAACACCACCGTCGGGAACTGCTCGAAGAGCGCCTGGCGCAGCAACGGCCCGACGGCAATCGGCGCGGTGTGGAACGAAATCGACTTCCCGGTGCGCGGCCGCTGCCGTGCTTCGATCCAACGGCAGGTGTTCTCGTCCTCACCGACAAAGACGAGCAACGCCGCCGCAAAACCGGCGATGCGGCCTTGCAGAGCACGGAGCTCGGTGTTGAGAAAGAGCACCTGCTTGGTGGATGCTTCGGAGAGTTGATCGAGGCGCTCGCAGGCGCCGTCAAAGTCGCGGGCGAACGCATCGAGCTGGACACTGAGGTGTGTCAGGCGATCTTCCAGCGTGTGCCAATACGGCTGCGCCCGTAGCGCGGCCGTGACGCGGACCTTCTGATCGGGACCCGACGCGATCTCGCGCCCCAACGTGTCCTCGAGGCCGGAGAGCATCTCGGCGAAGCATTGCTCGGCGTCGACCAGCAGGCTCAGCCGTCGCGGCAGCAGCCGCTCCTCGATCCAGCGCACGGCGCCCTGCGCCGCCGGCTGGTCCTCGGGAAGAGCGATCGACTCCAACGCCATCGTCAACGCCGGCAGGACGCCTTTGTGCGCGTGTTTGAGGCTTTGCAAGCGGCCGAATGTGCGTTCGGTGGCCGCAAAGCTCAGGCGCATGCCGAAGTAGTTGGTGGCGACATCCTCGAGATGGTGCGCCTCGTCGATGATTACGCGGCGCGACGGCGGCAGCACCGCATTTTGCGCGTAGCTGCCGAGCTCGTCACGCAAGGCGAGGTCCGCCATCAGCAAGTGATGATTGACGACGATGATGTCCGCTTTGGCAGCGGCGCGACGGGCGGTGTAGAAGAAGCAGGTGGAATAGTACGGACAGCGCGCACGCAAGCAGTTATCGTTCTCCGAGATCACCTGCTCCCACACCTCGGGCCGCGGCCGCACCGGGAGATCGCTGAGGCTGCCGTCCGACGTGTGCTTCGCCCACGCCAGCAACTCGGCGAGCTCGCGCTGCTGGTCATCCTCGACCAACATGGCACCTTGCGCTTCCACCTGTGCCGCCTTGCGCCGGCACAGATAGTTGCCCCTACCCTTCACCAGCGCCGTCGTGCACTGCAAGCCGGCCTGCTTGGTCAGAAACGGCAGGTCCTTCCTGATCAGCTGCTCCTGGAGGTTGATCGTGTGCGTCGACACGACGACGCGCTCGCGATTGAGCACGCTCCAGGCGATTGCCGGCAGGAGATACGCCAGCGACTTCCCTGTGCCGGTGCCGGCCTCGACGGTCAGAGTGGTGTCGCAATTGAACGCGGTCACCACCGCAGCGAGCATTTGCAGCTGTTGCGGGCGATGCTCGTAGCCGGCGAGTTGTCCCGCCACGACGCCGCCCGGTGCCAACAGCGCGGCAGCCTGCGCGGTGTCGAGCCGTGCCGGCGCCGGCGTGATGTGCGGCTCGACGACAACATAGATGCCAGTCACCGCATTGTTCACAATGTATGCGCCGACACCGTTGTTGCCGAGCGCCGACGCCACGTTGAGGTCGGCGTCGGAGGGTTGCAGGGTCCCGCTCGGGTGATTGTGAATCACCACCTCGCCCGGTCGTGGCACTTGTAGCAACGCCGGCACCGCGTGCCGGTTGCCGCGTGCGAGCACGCGCACCGAGGTCACCATCTGCGCATCGTCGAGCGTCCCGAGCAGGAAGACCTCGTTTCCTCCGGCGTCGGCAATCGCGGCTTGCAACGCCCGCACGGCGTTTGGGCTCAGACGGTCTTCAACGGAAACGGGCACCCGTTGAAGCTACCAGCTTCCGTCTCGGGTGTCAGGCGAGTCCCGTGCGCGGTCTGGCACGATGCCTGCTGATACGATGACCGTCAGCGAGTGGAGGTAGCCATGACCATTACTTTGGTTCTCATCGTTGCGACGCTGGGCCTGTGTTTCTTGTATCTTTTGACAATCGCGGCCCGGGTCTATCGGCGCTTTCGCGGCCCGATGGTGGTGACCTGTCCGGAGACCCAGCAGCCCGCCGCGGTGCGGGTCGACGCACCCCACGCCGCGCTGGCCGCGGCCAGCGATGCCACCGATCTCCGACTGGCGCAGTGCTCGCGGTGGCCGGAGCGCCAAGACTGCGGACAGGAGTGTTTGCGACAGATCGAGTTGGCACCCGAGGACTGTCTCGTGCGAACGATCCTGAGCAAGTGGTACGAGGGCAAGTCGTGCGCCCTGTGCGGCGCCGAGATCGGGCCGATCCATTCGTGGGATCACAAGCCGGGGCTGATTGCGGCTGACGGCACCGCGATGGAGTGTATCGCTGTCCCAGGCGAAAGCCTGCAGACGACCCTGGATACGTGCAAGCCGACATGCTGGAACTGCGAGGTGGCCGAAGAGTTCCGCCGCCGCAACCCTGAGTTGGTGGTCGAGAGGCCGGCATTTCCGCTGCATGCTGGCCACAACCACTAGAACCGCGTAGGCGCCGGCCGCAGGCCCCTACAGCGGCTCCGGATCCATCATGTCGGTCCACTTCGACAAGTACAGGGCGCCATCGGCAATGAGGCTGGCACCGTTGATATAGCGCGCCGCCGGTGAGCACAGGAAGAGGACGATGGCAGCAACCTCCTCGGGCTCGGCGAGGCGGTGCGCTGGAATGTCCTGCACCGCCAGCGCTTCGTAGTCGCTCTGCATGGCGCGGCTGAACTCTTCCTCGCGCACACCGGCGGTCGACACGGTTCCGGGCGCCAGCGCATTGATGGTCACGCCGTGGCGCGCCCAGTAATACGCGAGGGAGCGGGTCATGTTCACCACACCGGCACGCGCCGCGCCGGAATGCGCAAACGCCGCCGCGCCGCGCTCGAAGGAGTAGAGGTGCACGATATTCACGACGGCACCCGCGCCGCGCTTGAGCATGTGCGGTCCAACGCGGCTGCACATGTTCCACGTACCGTTGAGGTTGAGGTCGATCACGGCACGCCAGCCGCGGTCGCTGATGTCACCCGGCCGTGCCGGAAACTGGCCCCCGGCGTTGTTGACCAGGCAGTCGATGGCGCCGAAGCGTTCCAGCGTCTGCTGCACCAAAGCGTCGACCTGTTCGGTTTCACGAATGTTCGTCGGCACGGCAACGCAGTCGACGCCGAGTGCGGTAATCTCCGCTACCGTCGGCAGGAGGTTCTCGGGCTTGCGGCTGGCAATCACCACATTGGCGCCGAAGCGCGCAAACGCCAGCGCGATGGCGCGCCCGATGCCACGCCCGCCGCCGGTGACCATAGCGGTCTTACCGCGGAAGAGATCCGGCGCGAACGCCGCGAGCGGATCGAAATCGAGCTTCATGGCGGCGGAGTGTATGAGCAGGTTGCGGCGGCGTCAACGACCGAACAGTGCTCTGGATCGCGGGTGCACCAATTGCGGCAGGCACAGAGGCCTGCCGCCACTGGCTTACAGGAGTGGGGAAAGATCGCGCGGGGTCGGCACGGGCCAGCGGGCTGGGTTTCTCGCCCAACAGACAATCGACAGTGGCGACAGGCCTCTGTGCCTGTCGCTGCTCCGTGGTAGACTCACATGTGGATGCAACGTTCAGACGTTTACGTATACCGCCGGCAACTACCACACTGGCGATTGGCAGAAGCGACGTACTTCGTGACATGGAGGTTGGCGGGAAGGCAAGCCGATCTCGCCGCCGATGAAAGGACGCTCGTTGCACACTGCCTACGCCACTTTGACGGGACGAAGTACAATCTCCCAGCTCATGTGGTTATGAACGATCACGTCCACGCGCTCGTTGCTCCAATCGGAGGCCGCGCACTGGAGCAACTCGTTCATGGCTGGAAGTCATTCAGCACCTATCAACTGCAACGCACCTTTGGGCGCGTGGGTCGCGTCTGGCAGAACGAGTACTTCGACCGGATTGTTCGTGACGACGCAGAGTTCTTTGAGAAGGGAACCTACATTCTGCAGAATCCTTGGAAGCGGTGGCCGGAGTTGCAGGACTACCCCTGGGTGTTTATTCGCCCATGATTCATTGCGGCAGGCACAGAGGCCTGCCGCCACTACCCACTCTGCCCCGAACAGATGGCCACATGGGAGCGCCCCTCTCTAGCGATTCAACTTGTTGAGGCCATCATTCAGAGCCCGTAGCGTCCCTACCGCACCGGCGCCGCGCATTTCTTCTCTCCCTGATCTTTCAAGCGAACCGTCCCGAGATCGATCCACCGTCAGAGCTCCGAGCTGAAGCAGGCGCACAAAACACCTCGCTCGTTGCCCCGTCATCCCCCACTTACCACTCCACCGGCCACTCCGGATGCCACGGCCGCTCGCGCTCGAAAACGCGCGCTGCTTGCAGCACCAGATCATCGCGGTGACGCGGGCCAACGATCTGCATGCCCATCGGCAGCTGGGTGCGCGACAGACCGACGCGGACCGTCGCCGCCGGATGCCAGGACAGGTTGAAGGGAATAGTGAACGATGCCACACCGGCGAGAACCTGCGGACGGCCTTCGGTCTCACTCGGAAACGGGCCGCCGGCGGGCGGCGGATCGTGTGGGACGGTGGGCGTGACCAGCAAATCGTAGGTGTCGAACAGCTCGGCGCACCACTCGTTGAGCTGGGCGCGCAAACGCGCCGCCTTCCCCCACGACTCGGGAGTCATACTCCAACCCATCTTCACGCCGTTGATGAACGTGCGCCCGAAATCCTTCTCGTGATCTGGCAGATACGGATACAGCTCGGACGCCAGCTCGAAGGTACCGAGCACCGCCCAGTCGCGTCCCAGCTGCGGCGGGCCGCCGCTGATGGGCTCGACGCTGTGGCCGAGCTGCTCGAAGACTTTGACGTTCGCCTCGACGGCTGCGCCGATGTCGGACTGCACCACCGCGTAGCCGAGATCGGGCGAGTAGCCGATGCGCAGTTTCTTCGGCAGCGGGCTGCGTACGGCGGCGAGGTACGACATACCGGGATGCGGCAGACTGTTCGGATCATACGGCGACGGGCCGGCGACCTGGTCGAGAAACAACGCCGCATCTTCCACCGTCTTGGTCAGCGGTCCCGCGACCGACGTGTCGCCGTACTGCCAATGCTTGAACGGCCCGCGCGGGATGCGGCCAAAGGAGGTCTTCAGCCCGAAGGTGCCGGTGAAGCTTGCCGGGATGCGGATCGAGCCGCCACCGTCGCTGGCGGTGACCAGCGGCAGGACATTCGCGGCCATGGCCGCTGCCGAGCCACCGCTCGAACCGCCGGGCGTGTGCTGCAGGTTCCAGGGCGAGCGGGTCACGCCGTAGACGAGGTTCTTGGTGATGGCCGTGTAACCGAACTCGGGCGCATTGGTCTTCCCGACGACGATGGCGCCGGCGGCGCGCAGGCGCTGCACCTGCGTGCAATCGCGCGTCGCCACCTCGTTGCGGAACGGCAGCGATCCATGCGAGGTCACCAAGCCCTCGGCGTCCTCGAGATCCTTCACACCGAGCGGGATGCCTTCGAGCGGCCGCGGCTCGCCGCGCACAATGCGTTCCTCCGCGGTACGCGCATCACGCAGCAACGCCTCGCGCGCACGCAGCGCCACCACAGCGTTGAGGTCGGGGTGCGTCGCGTCGATGCGCGCCAGCACCGCTTGCATCAACTCGACCGGCGACGCCTTGCGGGCCCGCAACGCCTCCGTCAACTCGATCAATGTCATCCCCAGCAATTCGTGCATACGGTCTCCTTGGAGACCACCCCGTACTACGCGGGGGACCTCAGCGTAAAGGGGGCCGCAGGACCGATCGCGCCGGAATCTACTGGGACACCGAAATGGAAAACCGGGAAAGGAGAACCGGGAATTTGGAACCGGGAAACTGCAGCAGATCTCCATTTGCCGGTTCTCCATTCTCAATTCCCGGTTCCCGGTTTTCCATTGCCTTGCTGCCGGTCTACGGATCTGCAGTCGGCGTCTTTTGTACGGTCCGCTGCCCCCTTCGGGGAGCCTCAGGACAGGATTGGTCGCTGGGCACTACCACACCCGACAGCCTGTTACGTTCCCGTCCCGGTTCGGCGCGGCCACCACGCCGGATAGGGCCGCGCGTGCAAGTGATAGTGGTCGGGGATCTGGCGCATGTGGTCGTCGAAGAACCATCCTTGCGGATATTTCTCATCCGCGATGCGCGCCAGGGCTTGCTGCATGACGTCGCGCTCGGCGTCCGTCGGCGCGCTGCGGTGCGCGCCGAGCACGGCCATCGGCACGTCACACGAATCGCAGTCGAGGATCGCGAAGCGGAACGGCTCGGTGAGCTCCGCGTACCATTGCGTCGTCCGCGCCAAGGCGCACAGCTCACAGGCGGCTCGCATGCGTCAGCGAGTTAGCACAGGCTGGGGAGGCGGTGAATGGGGGCTTGGGACGTGCGCCCCACAGCACAGGCCGCAAGCCCTCACGCTCTTTCTCCGCCCGCGCCGACGCGGTAGCCTGCGCTGCATGGATGCTCGTCTTTCCATCGGAGTGGCCCAGTTCAATGCCGGTCGGTTCTTCGTTGCGCACGAGATCTGGGAGGCGTTGTGGGATGAAACGGTCGGGGCGGAAAAGCCCCTGCTGCGTGGCCTGGTGCAGATCGCCGCGGGCTATGCCAAGGTGGAAAGCGAGGTTGACGCTGGTGCGCTGAAGCTGCTGACCCGCGGTATCGACGAGGTGCGGCCGTTTCTTCCGGCGGCCCTGGGTTTGGATCTCACTGGATTGGTGGATGGCGTCGCAGCGGACATCGTCCGCTTGCGGGCCGCGCCCGCAGGCACGGTGAGCCTCGATACGGTGCGGCCGCCACAGCTCGAGCTGCTCTGAAGCCTGCGGCCGGCGTCTTTCTATGACCCGCTCGCCGTTGGCTCGCTGCGGGCTGCCAAGCTCGACGGGCGCTGCCACACGATCCTGCCGCGGCAGATCGTCGCGACCACCTCCAGCTCGGGGTCAAGCAGGACGAGATCTGCGACTGCATCTTCTTCAATGACCCCAGCCGGCTCGCCGATAACCGCCGCCGGGGCTGATGACGCGGCCGCGAGGATATCCTCCAACGGCAGCCGCGGCAGCCACTGACGCAGGTTGCGAACGGCGCGATCCAGGCTCAAGCAACTGCCGGCGAGGCGACCGCTCTCGCGCAGGCGGACAGTGCCATCGTGTTTGATGCACGCAACGCCGAACAGCTCATAGTCGCCGTCGGGCATGCCCAGAGGTGCCACCGCATCGCTCACCAGCACCAGCTTGCCGCGCGGCTTGCAACGCCACGCGAGATCGATGACCGCCGGCGCCACGTGGTGCCCATCGCAGATCAGCTCGACCGATACGCCATCCTCGGTCAGCGCTGGGCCGAGTACCCCGGGCTCACGGTGGTGCAGCCCGCGCATGGCATTGAACAGGTGGGTAACGTGCGTGGCGCCGGCTGCGATGGCCAGATCCGTCTCCAATGCAGTGGCGTCGGAATGACCGAGGGCCACATGCACGCCGTACTCGCGTACCGCGGCAATGAACGGCAGCGCCCCGTCGAGCTCGGGCGCGAGGGTGATCAGACGAATGCGCCCACCGGCGAACCCCTGCAGCGTGTCGAGCTCTTCAATTGACGGCACGCGCATCCAGTCGGCGGCTTGCGCCCCGGCGCGTTGCGGGTTGAGGTATGGACCTTCGAGATGGATGCCGGCGATGCGGGCGCCGGCCTCGCTACCTGCAAACAGCGCAACGGCTTCGACGGCGGTACGCAAGCGCGCCGCCGGCAAGGTCGCCAGCGTGGCGAGAAAGCTGGTCACACCGCCACGCGCCAGCGTCCTCGAGATGCGTTCGAGCGCCGCGACATCGCCATCTTCGCACATCGCACCGCCGGCACCGTGGATGTGGAGGTCGATGAATCCGGGCGCCACCAACAGGCCGCGGGCGTCGACAACCGTCGCCCCAGCGCAGGGGAGATCGTGGCCGATGCGATCGATCACCGCGCCGTCGATACGGACATCGACGGCGGCGCGCCTACCGCCGGGCAGGCAGACGTCACCGTCGCGCAGTAGGATCATGCTTGGGGCAATCGTTCGGCGGCCGCGGCCGAGGAGCGCGCGGCCTACGCGGCCTTCTTCTTGACCAACTCCACTTCGATGGTGATATCGACATCGTCCCCGACCATCACGCCGCCACCGTCGAGGTTCTTGCTCCACGTGATGCCGAAGTCCTTGCGGTTGATCTTGGTGTGCGCGCTGCCGCCCAGCCGGATGTTGCCCATGGGATCGGTCACGCTCTTTGGGGAACCGTCGACGTCGAGCACGACTTCCTTGGTGACCCCGTGAATCGTCAGATCGCCGGTCACCTGGTATTTGCCGTCCGCCGTCTTCGCGGCGCGCTTCGACTTGAAGGTGATCGTCGGATACTGCGCCACGTCGAAAAAGTCCGGGCTCTTCAAATGACCGTCACGCTTGGGCTCGCGCGTGTTGATGCTGTTGACGTCGATGGTGGCCTCGAGCGTCGATTTGCTGGGATCCGCTTCGTCGAGGTTCAACGTTCCGCCCACCTTGTCGAACGTGCCCTTGACGTTCGACACCATCATGTGGCGGACGGAGAACTGAACGGTGGAATGGACGGGATCGATTTCGAAGGTCGCCGCCTGAGCGACGGACGTGCCGATGAGCATTGCGATAGCAAGAGTGAGCTTGTGAGCTCGCAGCATGATGATCCTCCTCACAAAAAGTTCAGGCCGCTGATTGCCGTGGCCGGGATGCTCTCGATGGTGCACGAGAGGCACTGCCAGCGCAATCCTGGTCCGCCTACAGTCGGCGTGTTCTCTATGGTCGGCTCCCCGTTGGGTCGCTCTGAGTTCCAAGTCCGACAGCGAGCTTGATCCCGAAGCGTATCGCATTGATGGAGCGCAACGTTCATCCAGAGAAACGGGAGACAGCTCTTCACTTTCTCCCTTCGTAATCTTCGTGTCCTTCGTGGAGAAAGATCCCGGCCTCCGGCGCGCTCAGCCGACGGCGGCACGCTTGCGCGGGCGGTGCATGATCACCTGCGGCACGTCGCCCAACGGCGGATGCGGATCAGCCAGCAAGCGCTGCGCCGCTTCACGGTCGGCCGCGGTCATCGGTTGTGTCGTCGTGCAGAACTCGACGAGGATGCCGTTGGGATCGACGGTGTAGATCGACGTGCACCAGCCGTGGTTGATCTCGCTCACCATGTGCCCGTGATCGAGCAGACGCTGCTTGCGCACGTCGATGTCGCCCAGGTCGGCGGCGCGGAAGGCCAGGTGATTCACCCAGATCGGCAGGCCGATACCGGTTGAAATCGCTGGCGACCATGGAGCGTCGATGCTGTCGTCGTGCAGTTCCCAGAACGCGATGTATTCGTCCGGGCTGATCTCATAGAAAAGGTGCTTCGCCCAGCCACCACCTTCGGTCGGCGCGACGATGGCCTTCACGAGCTCGAAGCCCATGGCCTCGGTGTAGAAGCGGTGCGTCCCATCCAGATCGCGTGTGGCAAATGCCGTGTGATGAAAACCCATGATGACTCCTTTCGCCGGCCGATTGCGCCGTATGCTGTCGCAAGCCGCGGCGCCTTGTCAACCGACGATCCGCCTTGTCTCGCCTTCAGTGGTTCCCGCGTTCCTGTAGCTGCATCGAGCGCAGGATGAATTCCCGCCTGAAGATTGCGGGAATGACGAAACGGATCACGGGCGGGGCGACTTGCGGTGTCGTTCATTTGCTCGTCCGATTCCCGGCAGGTATGGTGCCCACCCATATGACCCAGCTTGCAGGAAAGGTTGCGTTCGTCACTGGTGCCGCCAGTGGCATCGGCCGCGCCACTGCCTGTCGTCTGGCTGCGGACGGAGCGCGCGTTGCCGTCGCCGACCTGAATGTCGACGGCGCGCAGGTCACGGTGCAGCAGATCCGTGATGCCGGCGGCGAGGCTGTGGCCGTGGCGGTCGACGTGACGCAGTTCGACGCCGTGCAAGCCGCGGTGCGGCGCACGCGCGATGCGTTGGGACCCATCACCATTCTGGTGAACAACGCCGGGTGGGATCGGATCGAGCCGTTCATGAGCAACCCCCCCGAGCTGTGGGACAAGCTGATTGCCATCAACCTGAAGGGCGCCATACATTGTTGTCGCGCCGTGGTCGACACCATGATCGCCGCCGGTGGCGATGCCGTCGGCGGCAAGATTGTCAGCATCAGCTCGGATGCGGCGCGCGTCGGCAGCACCGGCGAAGCGGTCTATGCCGCCTGCAAGGGCGGCATCATTTCGTTTTCGAAGTCGCTCGCCCGCGAGCTGGCGCGCTACAAGATCAACGTCAACGTCGTCTGCCCCGGCATCACCGATACCGCGCTGATCAAGTCGGTCACCGAGCCGGAGTACGGCAAGCGCGTGATCGACGCGGTCGTGCGCACCATCCCATTTCGCCGCATGGGACAACCAGAGGAAATCGCCGCGGCCGTCGCTTTCTTCGTCTCACCGGACACCGATTTCATTACCGGTCAAGTGCTGAGTGTGAGCGGCGGCTTGACGATGGCGGGATGAGCAGAGCGGGTTGCTGATTGTTATGTTGTTAGTTGTTAGTTGTTAGTCGTTAGTTGCTAGTTGCTAGTTGCTAGTTGTTCGTTTTCATGCGCTGCGTCCGTGCCTCAATATTCGCGAGAAGCGACGATCGGAATGGTTACTAACAACCTAACAACGTAACAACCAACAACCGATCTACCTGCCGCGCAATGCCCACAATCCTGATCACCAACGACGATGGTATCGACTCTCCGACGCTGGTGCCGCTAGCGCGGGCGCTCCAACAGCTGGGAGCGGTGCGCGTCGTCGTGCCGTCGAGCGAGCGCAGCTGGATCGGCAAGGCGATCTCGCGTTTCGACGTCGTGCGGGCCGAGCCGACGGAACGCGACGGTATTCCCATGCACGCCGTCAGCGGCACGCCGGCGGATTGTGTCAGCCTCGGCGTGCACACGTTGTTTCCCGACCCTCCCGACCTGGTGGTCTCGGGCATCAACCTCGGCCTCAACTTTGGTCTGGCGTTCCTGCTCTCCAGCGGCACGGTGGGCGGCGCGTTGGAAGGCTGGATCGCCGGTGTCCCGTCGATCGCCGTTTCCATGGCGATCCCCAACGATGCGTACGGCCTCACAGGCGTGCAGCGCATCGCGGCGCTGGGGGAGCGGCCGGAAGCAGCAGCGATCGTGACCGCGGACATCGTTGCGACCATTATGCACGCAGGCTTCCCGGCGGACATCGACGGCTTTTCGATCAACCTGCCGGCTGACGTCACCATGCAGACCGAGCGCCTCGTCGCGCGCCTGACCCGCTCGCGCTACGGTCCACTGTTCGTCCCCGGCCCCGACGGCGGCTATCTGCACCGATTTCAATCCCTGCGGGCGCTCGAGATGCTGGAGGACGGCGACATGCAGGTCGTGGCGCATGGGGTGGTTGCCATCACGCCGCTGCGGCTTGATCTCACCGGTGAGCTGCCGGCAGAGCTGCGCGCGGCGTTGGAGCGATAGGGCCGGCGGCCGGCGTTTTTTCTATGGCCCCCCGTTGGTCGCTAGGAGCTGCCAACCCGACAGACTGCTAGAGGCGCGAGTTGTACCCCTTGCCCACGCTAATATGGTAATCAATCACCATGAACGGCGTCCACGACCTCGGCGGCATGGACGGCTTCGGGCCGGTCGACGTGCCGGCGCACGAGCCGGCGTTTCAGCAGCCATGGGAACGTCTAGCGTTCGGACTGGTCGTGGCGATGTCGGCGCAGCGGCTCCACAACACGCACGCCTTTCGTCATGCCATCGAGCGCATGGAGCCGACGCACTACCTGAGCTCACCCTACTACGAGCATTGGCTCTTTGCGGTGGCGACACTGCTCGTTGAGAATGGCCTCGCGACACGTGCCGAGTTGGCGGCCCGAGCTGGCGTTGGTGTTCCTCTTGCACAGCCAATGCGCCGCGCGCCGATCCTCACCTCCGTGCCGAGTGCCTCAACGCCGCGTTTCGCGGTCGGTGATCCAATCATCGTTCGCAACATGCATCCGCTCGGCCACACGCGCTGCCCGCGCTACGTGCGTGGCAAACGCGGCGTGGTGACACGTGTCGACGGTTCCTTCTCGCTTCCCGATGTGGCCGCACACGGTGGCGGAAGCTGCAAGCAGTTCACCTATTGCGTGCGCTTCGACGGACGCGAGCTCTGGGGCGATGCGGCGGATGCGGCGACGACAATCTCCGTCGACTTGTGGGAAAGCTACCTGGAGGCACCATGAGCGCGCCCGACGACGATCATCACCATCCCGCGCCGCTGTCGCCCATGGAGGTGCGCGCGCGGGCGCTGGAGGCGTTGCTCACTGAGAAGGGGCTCATTCCGGAAGGCTTCATCGACGCGGTCGTCAGCGCCTACGAGGACGACATCGGCCCGATGAACGGGGCGAAGGTTGTGGCGCGGGCGTGGGTCGACCCAGCCTACAAGGCACGGCTGCTGGCGAACGGCAGCGCCGCCATCGCCGAGCTCGGCTTCGGCGGTCCGGAAGGCGAGCACCTGGTCGTCGTGGAGAACACGCCCACGGTGCACAACGTTGTCGTGTGCACGTTGTGCTCGTGTTACCCATGGCCGGTGCTCGGGTTGCCGCCCAACTGGTACAAGAGCGCGCCGTATCGCGCTCGCATAGTACGCGAGCCGCGCGTCCTGTTGCGCGAGATGGGTCTGGATCTGCAGGCAACCGTCGCGATCCGCGTCTGGGACTCGAGCGCGGAGGTTCGCTACATGGTCCTGCCCGAGCGGCCGGCAGGAACGGAAGGAAAGAGTGAGGCCGAGCTGGCGGCGTTGGTCACGCGCGACGCCATGATCGGAACGGCTCGCCCATGAGCGTGCGTGTCGAACCCCGCGTGGCGGAAATGACCGGTCCGGCGTCGCCGCCGCGGCGCAACGGCGAGCTGGTCTTCGAAGCGCCCTGGCAAGGGCGGGCGTTCGGCATGGCCGTGGGTGTCGTCGAACGCCTCGGCCTTGAGTGGACGGCGTTTCAGCAGCGCCTCATTGCGGAGATCGCCGCGCATCCCGAGACACCCTATTATGACTGCTGGGTTGCCGCTCTGGAGCGGCTGGTGCTCGATTCCGGTACGGTGACGGCCGAGGAGATGGCTGCGGCAGGCGCACCGGTGCGCGTCAACGCTCCGTAGAGACCTCAGCCTCACAGATCGAGCACGAGCCGTAGCCCTTCCTCCACCAAAGCGAGCTTCGCTGGGACGAGTGTGCCGGCGCGGCTCAGAAGGGCGGCTTTGTCGATTGTCGCTACCTGTGAGATGTTCACCACCGAGTTCTTGGAAAGGCCGGTGTCACGCCGACGACACAACACGTTACCCGGGGCCGCGGCGAGTCCCAAGTTGGAGGTGATCGCGGCCACAATCACGGTGCGAATCGGGCTGTCATTGAAGTCATTCGTTTGCAGCACCACAACCGGACGCCGAAACCCCGGCGCAGACCCGAACGGGTGTCCCAACGCTGCCCACCAGATCTCACCGCGGTGCATTACCATTTCTCGCGCAACGCACGCGCCTGCAGGTGCGTCAACACCGGGTCGACCTCGGAAGACTGCCGGTTGTATACGGCGTCCAACGACTCGCGAACGCTCTCGCCGCGATGCTTCTTCACGAACTCCTGAAGCGCTTGTGAGTAGACTCGGCTCCGGGACACGCGCAGGCGCTTGGCGACTCTCTCGGCTTCCTCGAAGACGTGGTCAGGTACAGATACGGCGACTTTCATGGCGGGAGTATGACCAAGTATGACCAAGCAAGTCAAGGCATCGCTCGGTGACATCGACGGCAGGCCTTTCGCTGCCCATCGCAATTCAGTAAATGAGTCGCCATGAGCGATCGCGACTTTCGTCTCTCCAAGGATGTAATGCCGGCGCGCTACGGACTGCGCATCGAGGTCGACCTCGACAACTGGCGCTTTGCGGCGTCCGAACAGATCGACGTCCGTGTGCAGCGCCCGGTGCACACCGTCGCCTTGCACGCCGTCGATCTGGAAATCCACTCGGCGACCGCAACCGCCGCGGGCAAGACGTTGCCGGCAACGGTAACGTTCAACACCGAGGCGGAGACCGTGATCCTACGCTTCGCCGAGCCGCTGCCGGCCGGCAGCGCACGGCTGGACATCCAGTTCAAGGGCGGCATTCTCGAACGGCTGCGCGGCTTCTACCGGTCTGAGAAGGACGGGGCGCGCTACGCGTCGACGCAATTCGAAGCCGCCGACGCGCGCCGCGCGTTTCCGTGCTTCGATGAGCCGGAGTTCAAAGCGCGCTTCGCCATTACCTTGGTGTTGCCACTCGACGTCACCGCCGTGTCCAACGGGCCGATTCAGGATACGCACACGCTCGCCAGCGGGCGCCAGGAGATTCGCTTTGCCGAAACGCCGCCGATCTCGTCGTATCTCGTCGCCTATTGCATCGGGCCGTTCGAAGCCACACCCGAGGCCCGGACGCCCAGTGGCGTGCCGGTGCGCGTCGTCCTGCCGCGCGGCCTCGCCGACAAGGGCATCTACGCGCGCGACGCGCACGTGCGCTCGTTGGCGTACCTCGAAGACTATACGGCCATCCCGTATCCCTACACCAAGGTCGACGCTATTGGCGTCCCCGACTTCGAAGCCGGCGCCATGGAGAATCCCGGCGCCATCACGTATCGGCTGACGGCGATTGCCGCGGATGCCACGCGCGCCTCGACGCATGCGATGAAGGGCATCTTCTACACCGCGGCGCACGAGCTGACGCACATGTGGTGGGGCGATCTGGTGACCATGGCGTGGTGGAACGATCTGTGGCTCAACGAGTCGTTCGCCACCTTCGTCGGCTACAAAACCGTCGCTGACCTGATGCCCGAGTGGGGCTTGTGGCGCGACTTCGTAGCCACGCTGGCACGGCCGTTCAGCCTGGATGCGCTGGTCTCGACACATCCGATCTCGTTCGAGGTCAAGAACGCCAAGCAGGCGACCGAACGCTTCGATGTCATCACCTACTGGAAGGGGGCCGGCGTCGTCCGCATGATCGAAGGCTTCCTCGGTGCCGAGACGTTCCGCGCCGGCGTGCGCACCTACCTCGATCGCTATCGCGAAGCCAACGCCACGGCCGACGACTTCTGGCGCGAGCTGAGCACGGCGTCGGGCCGCGACGTCGGCGCCATTGCCAACGCGTGGATCAAGGAACCGGGACACCCGGTGGTGCACGCGGTGGCCCGGCGCGTAGGCTCTGATCTGCAGGTGAAGCTCACGCAGGAACGCTTTTTCGCCGACCCGGAGGCTGCGCACGGACAAACGCCGCAGTTGTGGCCGGTGCCGCTGGTCATCAAGTTCGGCAAGGGTGAGAGCATAGAAGAGCAACGCGTGCTACTCGGCGAAGCGGAGAGCGTCATCCTGTGGGGCGCGCGCTGGTTCTTCCCTAACGGCGGCGCCAGCGGCTTCTATCGCTTCACTATGGACGACACCTCCCTGCGGGCACTGGTCGACGCGTTACAAGACGGCCTCGCCGCGCATGAGCGGCTACTGTTGCTCGACAACCAATGGGCGCTGCTCAAGGCGGGGACCGTGTCGATCGAGCAGCTCCTCACGCTGCTCGACGGCTATCGCACCGAGAGCGACCGTGCGGTGATGTCGGTGATTACCGATCACCTGGGCTGGCTGAGCACGCACGCGGTGAGCGACGCGGCGCGCTGGCGCTTCGAACGCTTCGTCGGCGACTACTACCGTCCGCAGTTCCAGGCGCTGGGCTGGGAGCCCGCGCCGCATGAGTCGGCCGACGAGCGCATGAAGCGCTCGGCCGTGCTCGGCGCCTTGGGTGGCATTGCGCGCGACGGCGCGGTGCGTGAGGAAGCGCGGCGCCGACTGGAACGCTACCTGCTCGACCGCAGCTCACTCGATCCGAACCTCGCCTCGGTGGTCGTCGGCTTGGCGGCACGCGACGGGGACGCGGCGCTCTACGATCGGTATCTCGAGCACAAGCGTGACGCCGCCACCGACCCCGAAGAGGAGCAACGCTTCCTGCTGGCACTCGTGGCGTTCGAGGCGCCCGAGTTGATCCAGCGGACGCTCGAGCTGGCCATCAGCGACGACGTCCGCGCGCAAGATCGCACCTTTCTGCTCGCCGGGCTCCTCGGCCGCCGCGCCGCGCGCCTGACGGCCTGGACGTTCGTGCGCGACCGCTGGGAGCACCTGGCGCAACTGATGGACCCGATGCTGCTGCAGAATCTCATCCGTGCGCTCGGTCAACTCACGCATGAGCCGGTCGCGACGCAGGTGCGGGAGTTCCTGGCGCCGCGCGCCGCCGAGGAGACACGCGAGACGATCGCTCAGGTCGATGAGCACCTGCGCATCGACGCCGCCACGGTGGCACGTCTGGTGCCGGCACTGGCGGCAGCGTTGGAGCAACGCGTCTGAGGCCTGCGGCCGGCGTCTCTTCTATGGACCGCTCCCTCCTTCGACGGGGCTCAGGACAGGGTTGGTCGCTAGGGGCTGCCAAGTCCGACACCCGACTAGGGCGAGTCCACGCATCAGCCGGTTCCCGGTTCTCAATTCCCGGTTCCCGGTTTTCCATTTGTTCTAGCACCCCAAAGGATTCCACATGCTGTTCAGCGATCTAAAGCTCCATCCAAACCTCCTCAAAGGCATCAAAGAGCTCGGCTTTCCGCGCCCGACGCCGATCCAGACGGACGCGATTCCGCCGGCGCTCGCCGGGCGGGATGTTCTCGCCTGCGCGATGACCGGCAGCGGCAAGACGGCCGCCTTCCTGTTGCCGATTCTGCACCGCCTCCTCGACCGGTCGCGCGGGACAACGCGCGCCCTGGTGCTGACGCCGACACGCGAGCTGGCGGCGCAAATCCTCGAAGACCTGAACGAGCTCGCGGTGCACACCCCGATCACCGCCGCGTCAGTGTTTGGCGGCGTTGGCATGGCGCCGCAGGAACACGCTTTCCGGAGCGGCGTGGACGTCATCATCGCCACTCCCGGCCGTCTGCTCGACCACTTCCGCGCCCCGTATGCAAAGCTCTCCGGCGTCGAATACCTTGTGCTCGACGAGGCCGATCGAATGTTGGACATGGGCTTTCTGCCGGATATCCGCCGCATTCTGCGGCATATTCCGACGCGCCGGCAGACGCTGTTTTTCAGCGCCACATTGCCCGAGCCGATCGCCGTGCTCAGCCGAGAGATGCTGCACGCCCCCGCCACCATCAACCTCGAACGGCGCGCCGCGCCGGCGGTGGGGATCACGCAAGCAGTGTACCCGGTACCGCAAGAGCTGAAGTCGGCGCTCTTCGTCGCGCTGCTGCAGCGGGGCGAGATCCGTGAGGCGCTCGTCTTCACACGCACCAAGCACCGCGCCAATCGGCTGCAGGCATACCTGGTCCAGCACGGGGTGAAAGCTGAACGGATCCACGGCAACCGTTCGCAGACCCAGCGCACCGAAGCACTCGCCGGGTTCAAGAGCGGTAAGTATCGCGTCCTGGTCGCCACCGACATCGCCGCACGCGGGATCGACATCACGGCGCTGGGCCACGTGGTCAACTTCGACGTCCCCCTGGCGCCGGATGACTACATCCACCGTGTCGGCCGCACGGCACGGGCGGAAGCAACGGGTGACGCGTTCACGTTTGTCGCACCCGACGAGGAGGCGGAGCTCCGGCAGATCGAGCGCGCGGTCGGGAAGGCACTGCCGCGGGTGACTGTCCCGGACTTCGACTACAAGGCACGGCCGGCGACGCGGCTCGAAGTGCCGATCGCCGAGCGCATCGCGACGATTCGCGCCCGGAAGGCCGACGAGCGCGCCCGCGCCAAGCTCAATGCGGAGCGCCGCGCCGCGCACGCGGGAAATCGGGGAGCGCCGGCCGGCGGCCCTGCGGGCGGCGGCCGTTCGGGCGGGGGGCCGTCCATGGACCGCTCCCGTTGGTCGCAGCATCCTCCCAAATCCGGCAGCCGGCCCGCACCGCCAGCTGGCCCGCGGCCGGCGCCGAAAACCGGCGCCGCGGAACCGGGCGGGCGCAGCCAGGACGGCCGCCCACGCCGACCGGGTAAGACTCGACGGTGGCGGTGACGGGTGAAGGGAGCGCTACGATGAGTCCACCAGCGGATGAGCCAAGTGCCGGCGCCGACGTCCTCAGCTTGGTTGATCTGGTGCAGTATCAGACCGGGACCGTGGTCAGCCGAACCCTGGTGAAGAAACCCACCGGCACCGTCACCGTGTTCGCATTCGACGTGAATGAGGGTTTGAGCGAACACACCGCACCCTTCGATGCGCTGGTGTTCGTCGTCGATGGCGAAGCCGAAATCACGATTGCCGGAACGCCGTATCGCGTCCACGCCGGTGAGATGCTGCGCCTGCCCGCAAATCAGCCGCATGCACTGCGCGCGGTGGAGCGTTTCAAAATGGTGCTCACCATGATCCGCGAATAGGGCCGGCCGCCCTTCTATTAGCCGCTCCCCGTTGGATCGCTCCAGTCTTCCAAGTCCGCTAGGCTGCTAGCGGACGATCATGGTGGCATTACAACTGGTCCCAGTAGTGTTGAGCCTCGTCGTCCTGGGGGCGCACTTTCTGCGCGCCGGACAAGTGGTGTTGATGCTCGCGGTCGTGGTCGTTCTGGCACTGTTGTTGGTCCGCCGCGCCTGGGCAGCGCGCGTCGTGCAACTCGCGCTGGCGCTCGCCACGTGGGTATGGATACGCACGCTCGTTCTCTTGGCCGCTCTCCGGATGCATTCGGGTGAACCGGTGCGACGACTGGTCCTCATCCTGAGCGCGGTGGCAGCCGTGTCGCTGCTGTCGGCGTGGTTGATGCAGGTCGGCGCATTGCGCCGCGTCTACCGGCTTGCTCCGGACGACGCGCGCGCCGGCGAATCCGCGGCCTCCGGTTCTACGATGGCGACTTGAGCACGCGCAGCGGGTAGGTTGCCTTGAGGTTCTGCTCCAACCACTGCGGCCCGCTCTCGGGCGGCACGAACCAGTCCGTCGGACACATGGTGAGGATTTCGACGAGCGAAAAACCCTTGCCATCCAGCTGGGACTGAAAGGCGTCACGCAAGCACTGCTTGGTCCAGGTGATCGCCGCGGGCGTGTGCATGGCGCCGCGGGCGACGTAGGCAGCGCCGTCGAGCGTGGCGATGAGCTCACTGATCTTGATCGGGTGCCCGTGCTGCGCGACGTTGCGCCCGCCCACCGACGTTTTGGTGTGCTGGCCGAGCACCGACGTGGCCGTCATGTGTCCACCAGTCTCGCCGAAGACGCCGTTGTTCAGCAGCAGCGCGGTGATCCGTTCGCCGCGCGCCGCGGTATGGATCACCTCCTGCAAGCCCTCCGACACCATGTCGCCGTCGCCTTGCAGGGTAAACACGAACGCCTCGGGGAGAACGCGCTTGACGCCGGTCGCCACCGAAGGCGCGCGGCCGTGCAGGGCTTGCTGTACGTCGATGTCGATGATGCCCGGAAACGCGGTGTAACAGCCGATGCCGCACACGCAGATGGTGCGCTCGCGCAGCTGCATCTCTTGAATCAGCTCAAGCATGATGCGCAGCGCCAGCGGCTCGCCGCAGCCGGGACACAACGAATGCTGTGTCGTAAGCAGCAGGTCGGGTTTGTCGAAGACCTTTTGGAGAGAGTGACGAGCGACAAGTGACGAGTGACGAGTGACGAGTGACGAGCGGGATCCGCTGCGTCGGCCTCATTCGATGGGGGCTTCTTCATACTCGTCACTCATCACCCGTCACGGCTTTTCATGCTCGTTCACTTGTCACTCGTCACTCATCACTGCTCGGTGTACACCTGGCGGATGCGCCGCAGGATGTACTCGACGTCAAGGAGCGGGCCGACGCCGAAGCCGGAGTGATCGTGGCTGATGCCGCCGATACCGACGACCGGCGCGCGGCCGAGGACGGCCAGCTGCACGTCCTCGATCATCTGTCCGGAGTTGAGCTCGAACACCGCGATCGTCTTGGCGCGCGTGGCGGCTTGCGCCACCACCGCGGACGGGAATGGCCACAGGCTGATCGGCCGGATGTAGCCGACGCGCAAGCCTTGCGCGCGCGCCAGCCGCACCGCGTACTTCACGAAGCGCCCCGGAAAGCCGAAGGCAACGACGACCAGCTCGGCGTCATCGAGGAAGCCGGTGTCGACGCGCACCTCAGCTTGTTTGATGGCAGGATGTTTGCCGACGACGTTAGCCAACGCGGCCGCAACGTCCGTCGACAGCTTCTCCGATGGACCGAGGGGGCTCAGCGTAATCGCGGGGCGTCCGGGCGCGCGCCCGTGGTCGCCCAGGCCTTCGGCCCGAGTCTTTGCTCGTGGAGCGGGTGGAGCTCAACCAGCTCGGAGGTGTGCGACAGAAGAAAATCGCCCATGATTAGCACCGGGTTACGCCATTTGTCCGCGAGCGCGAACGCTTCCATGGTCAGATCCGCCGCTTCCTGCGCCGACGCCGGCGCCAGCACGATGAAGCGGTAGTCGCCGTGACCGCCGCCGATGCCGGTGATGATGACCTCGCGCTCCATGCGTGCTGCCTCGATACTGCCGCCGCCGCGGCCAAGTCAACCAGGGGAGAATTGGGTCATTGACGATCGGGAGATTGACGATTGGTGACGCTGGCCTCGTCCCAATGAGTCAATAAGCCGGATGGCTCAATGGTCCGATTCCGACTACATTCAATCGTCAATGACCCAATCGTCAATGCCTCAATTCATTCCGGTTCTGTCGGACGAGGAGATCAAGCGTGAGCGCGCCAAAGCCCGCGAGCTGCGCCAGTCGCAATGGTGGAAACGGCGCCGCGCCACCGGAATCTGCCACTATTGCGAAGGCACCTTTTCGCCGCGGGAGCTGACGATGGACCACCTCGTCCCGCTCATCCGCGGCGGCCGTTCGACGAAGGGCAACCTCGTCCCGGCGTGCAAGGACTGCAACTCGAAGAAGAAGCACCAGCTGGTCTTCGAGTGGCAGGGGGAAGGGAGTGCTGAGTCCTGAGTGCTGAGTATTAGGTCACAGGCACTTGGTGTCTGAGCAACCGGCCTCAGGACTCAGCACTCAGGACTCAGGACTTCTTCGTCCCGCCAACACCCGCAGCCAGCAGCGCCGCCACGGGCACGACCGGCAGGATGTAACGCACCGCCGGCTGGATCGCGGCGTGAAACGCGGTGTACGCGATCACCAGCAGCGCGGCGATCGAGACCAACCGGCGGGCATCGGGCACGGCGCGCCACAGGCGAACGCTGCCCACGCCGGCAGCCGCGAGCAGCGCGGCATGCAAGAGCGCGTGAATCAGCATGCTTGAGCGGCTGCGGCCGAGGTACCACGTCAGCGCCAGATTGCGCAGCCACAAGCGCACGGTCTCCGAGCGGTGGGTATCGATCCAGGCGCGCGCCAGCACACCCGCCAGGCGGTCGCGCTGCACCACGCCGGCATTCGCCGCCACACCGCTGTCGGCCAGCTCATCGCGCAGCGCCAACTCCGCATCGCGATTGAGATCGGCCGCGGGGGTCGTCCACGAGACATGTCGCGAGATATACAAGCCATGATAGAGCGCCCGGCCACCGGTGGCAGAGAGCAGATGGGACTGGCCGGCGGTGGAGAGATTCCAGACCGCCCAGGGCGCCAGCACGGCTCCGACACACAATGCGACCAACGCCAGATCGCCGGGCTGCCGCGAGCGCAGCGATGGGACGAGCGCCGCCAGATTCAGCATGCCCGTCGACTTGACGAGCAGCTGGACACCGAGCAGCGCGCCGACGGCGGCCGGGTTCCAGTCGCGGCGCGCCAGGGCGCGCACCAGCAGCAAGAGCAGCAACGTGTACAGCGTTTCGGTCAGCGGCCGCGCGGTGTACAGGATCAAGGTCGGATGCAGCGCACACAGCCAGGCCGCGCCCAGGGCACCGCGGCGGCCGGCGTACGGGCGCGCCGTGCTGAAAACCAGGCCGCAGGTGAGCGCGCCCGCCAGACACTGCGCCAGCTGCCACGGCCACGCGGTGTCACCGGCCAGCAGGAAACCGACCGCCAACAGCAACGGGTAGAGCGGCAGCCGTTCGGCGGCCGCCGACACACCGTCGGCGACATACCCGTTGCCGGCCGCGAGATTGCGGCCAATGACATCGTAGTCGTCGCCCGGCCCGAACTGCGGCGCCATGGCGGGAAACACCAGCACACAGAACAGCACGCGCAGCAGTAGGGCTCCGGCAATGATCAGCGCGAGGTCACGGCGGCGTTCGCCTCTGTCGTCCACGGTCCGGATGGCCGATCGCTTATTGCGGATCGTCGGCAACTGCAAGGGAAAAGACCACGGACGATAGACCACAGACTGCCGACTACCGAAGACGGACGTATAATCGCCTGCCATTAGTTCTTAGGTCTGTCGTCTGTTGTCTATTGTCTCTCCTGAGCCCTGCAAGCCGCCGGCCACGGCGCTATACTCCGCGCGTGACCGACGACACCGACCTGCCAGCCGCGGCAGACGAACACGCTTCAGCGCTGCCACGCGGGCTCGCCGACAAGCTCGACGCGGTGCAACCGCGCCCCGGCGTCTATTTGTTGAAGGATAGGCACGGCAAAGTCATCTACGTCGGTAAGGCGAAGAGCCTGCGCACCCGCGTCCGCACCTACTTTCGCGGCGGCGACGAGCGCAGTCAGGTCCGCTTTCTCATGCAGCGCGTCACCGACCTGGAGACCCTGGTCACCAGCAATGACAAGGAAGCCTTCATCCTCGAGAACAATCTCATCAAGCAGTACAAACCCCGCTACAATATTCGCCTCAAGGACGACAAGTCATATGTCAGCGTCAAGGTGACCACGCAGGATGAATGGCCGCGCATCCTGGTCACCCGCAAGATCGTCAAGGACGGCGGCAAGTATTTCGGTCCCTACGCTTCGGCATACAGCGTCCGCGAGACGCTCGACACCATTCGCAAGGTCATCCCGCTGCGCACCTGCAGCGACGGCGTCTTTCGCAACCGCTCGCGGCCATGCCTGGAGTATCAAATCAAGCGCTGCCTCGGCCCCTGCTGCCTCGCCGTCGATCCGGCGGAGTACCAGCGCCATTTGCGCGAGGCGATCATGCTGCTGGAAGGCAAGAGCCAACAGCTGGTGCGTCAGCTCGAAGACGAAATGCGGCAGGCGGCCGACGAGCTGCGTTTCGAGGACGCGGCGCGGGTGCGCGACCAGATCCGCGCCGTCGCGCGCACGCAGGAGAAGCAGCAGATGGTGTCGCATTGGGGCGACGATCAGGACGTCTTCGGCCTCTACCGCGAAGGCGGCTTCATCGAAGCCCAGGTGCTCTTCGTGCGCCAGGGCAAGCTCACGGGCAACCAAGCCTACAGCTTCGAGGACTTCGAGTTCCCCGACGCGGAGATCCTCGAAAGCCTGCTGACGCAATTCTATCAAGGCGAGCGCGACATCCCCACGGAGGTGCTGGTCCCCGTCGACCTCGAGGACGCCGCGGTGCGCGCCGAGTATCTCAGCGAGCGCAAGGGCAAGCGCGTCGACATTCTGCGGCCGCAGCGCGGCGACAAGGTGCGCCTGCTCGAGATGGCCGCGGAGAACGCGGCACAGAGCTTCCGCGAGCGTCAGGACGCCGGCCGCAAGCGCGAGCGCATGAGCGAGGAGCTGCAGCGCCGGCTGCACCTGCGCAACGCGCCGAAGCGGATCGAGTGCTTCGACATCTCGAACATCCAGGGACGCCTGGCGGTGGGCTCGATGGTGACCTTCGACGAGGGCGAGCCGGACAAGAGCCGCTACCGCCGCTTCCGCATCAAGACCGTCCCCGGCGCCGACGACTTCCGCATGATGTACGAGGTGCTACAGCGGCGCTTCGCGCGGGCCAAGCAGGAAGGCAGTTACCCGGACCTGCTGGTCGTCGACGGCGGCAAGGGCCAGCTCAACGTCGCCCTCGAGGTGCTGCGCGAGCTCGACATCCAGGAGGTCGACGCCGTGGGCTTGGCAAAGGATCGCGTCGACCGTGCTCCACGCGCGACCGAGCTGGCGCACAGCGAGGAACGCGTCTTTCTGCCGGGCCGCAAGAATCCAGTGGTGCTGACGCGCAACTCCACCGCGTTGTTCCTGCTGCAGCGCGTGCGCGACGAGGCGCACCGGTTTGCCATCACCTATCACCGCCAGCTGCGCAGCAAGGAACGCCTGCGTTCCGCGGTCGACGCCATCCCCGGCATCGGCAGCACACGCCGCAAGCGGCTGCTGCGCCACTTCGGCAGCGTGCAACGCATCCGCGACGCCAGTGTCGAGGCGCTCGCCGCCGTGCCGGGCATCTCGGCGGCGCTAGCCCAACAGATCAAGACGGCGCTGAGCGAGACGAACCCCGCGCTCGAAACCGCCACGCCGCCGGCAACGCATACCTAAGGCCTGTGGCCGGCGTCGCTTCTGGGTAGTGTCTCAGCTCAAACGCGAAGCATGGCTTCGCTACTCCAGCCCGCAAATTTGGAGTAGCGAAGCCATGCTTCGCCAACCTCACTTGCCAGCGAAGCGCCGCCCGGATTTCAAACTGCCCCAGTATCGGGACAGCTTTGTCACTTGACTATTTACTCGAAAGCCAGTATTGGACGCGCCGTGCAGTTAGGCGTGTTTATTCGGCGGGCAAGTTCCGCTGCGGGAAAGGCGAGATCGCGGGCAGTTCGGCTGCCGGCCCTGATCGCAGTTCTCGTCCTGCCGCTCCTCATCCCATGCGCGATCGAGGCGCAGACCCTCATCTTCGATCGCTTCGAAAAAGCGCCTGGGGCGCCAGCCGGGTGGACACTTCGCGGCGAGGTGACGGCCGACACGCCGACGTGGACACCAACCGACACACCAACGTCGACCAACACGCCCACATCGACACCAACCAACACGCCCACATCGACGCCAACCAACACACCAACGTCGACCAACACGCCCACATCGACACCAACCAAGACACCAACCAACACGCCGACGTCGACAGCGACAAGCTCGCCGACGCCTACCGCAACGCTCCTTCCTGATGGCGGCAGTTGCGCTGACCCGGCGAGTTGCAGCTCAGGAAACTGCGTCGATGCCACCTGTTGCGCCGAGCCCTCGTGCCCACAGGGCTTGTCTTGCAACATCCCGGGCCACTTGGGCCAGTGTTCACCGCGTTCTCCCGTTGGCGTTCCCGCACTCTCACCGGGTGGTGGGGCGCTTGCCATCGTTTTGATGATGGTGGTTGGCGCCGGCTCCATCTGGCGACGGCGCCGTATCCCCCGCTGAAGTTTCGGCGCCAATTTCTACCGGCGCCGGTGAGCTCGCGCAAATTCCGCACATCGCCTTGCGCCGGCATGCACCGGGCTAAACCACGCGCCGGAGGAGCCCAACTTCAACCGCCCTCCAGGCCCCTGCGTCGTCCAAACCGCCGTGAGGACGAGCGAGCAAGCGCGGAGCCTGACGCACACAGCTTGCGAGGCTAGAAAACGTCGGCGCCGTGGTGACCTGGCGCTTTACGCGGGCATCATCCGTCGATCGGCACCCGCCAACCGGTCGTAGCGCCAGGTCAAATCAAGTGGCCCTGGAGGGACTTGAACCCCCACCCGGTTGCCCGGAGCAGATTTTGAGTCGTCGGCCTGGCTCGGAAACCCTTGCGGGACAAGGGCTCCAGCCAGGCCGCATCTGGTGTTCTTGGCTGGCGAGAGTGCGGCGAGGTTGCCCTTGTGGCACGCTCGCGGGCACAGTCACAGGCACAGTTTGGACTAACCCCTACCCTCCGGTGCGGGCGATCGCTCGACGTCTCTTCGAGACGCTTGACGTGTAGTTGATCAACGAGCGAAGATCGCGGCATGTCGCTGGTTCGAAAGACGCCGTTGATGCGCAAACGTCGACAGTTGCGGCCTGGATCGGCAACAGGGCCGCGGTACGGCACGGTGCTGTACCGGAAGGCGGTTCAAATCCCTCGGACGCGGGGTCTGGCGCCCCGAAAATACGAGTATCCGTTGGTTCAAGTGAGCGGTGGATGGCTGGCGGCGGTCGGGCTGCCGATTGGGACACCGATCGTCACGACCTCACCGAAACCAGGCGTGTTGGTGATCACGAAGAGAGCGGCACCGGCGACCAACTGAACCGGACCGCCAAAGAGGGGGGGGCGATGCGCAGATTGAGCGCTGCGGCGACCTTTTCGGCTTTGTGCTCTGTCTTGGCTGGCTGCGGGCTGGTGTTTCAGGGACGGACCCAGGCGGTGATGCTGCGAACAACGCCTGCAGGGGCGACCGCGTCGCTCGACGGAGCTGAAGTGGTGGCACCGGGCACCGCGACGATCACGCGCGAGAGAGGCTGGGTCGTCGCGCGCGCGAGCGCGCCAGGCTACCAGGCCGCCTGCCGTTTGGTGTCGTGCCGCCGATCGCCAGCGTTCGTTGTGTTCGATGCGATGTGCGCGGTCTGGCCGCTGTTCGTTGACCTGTACTTTCAGACGCTGCGCTATTGCCCGAGCGAGATCGCCCTGACCCTCCGGCCGCTCGAGGGCGCCGCAGCGCCGCGGCCGCTTCCGCCCGACGACGCCATTCTGGACGCGTGGACCCACGGCAAGGTGAACATCTGCAACCCTTACTTTGAGGGTCGGGGACGATGAGGGAGCGAGCCCTACCGCCCATGATCGATGTCAAAACAATTGAGCAGGCCTCCAGTATTTCCCGGGAACTCCACCGGTTGATGGATGAGGCGCCGGCGCACGCGATCAAGGGCGCTCGTTCCATTCGAGGCAGGGGCCCAGCCAAGGTCAGGACCTTGGTGCTACAGGCCGCAATTTTCATCGATGCCGGACAAGCCATCAAGGACCGCGCCGCACTGCAAGACGGCATTCGGATCCTCCGGAGGCTTGTAGCGAAGCTCCCAGGGGAATCGGGCCTCCGCTATAACCTAGCGAACGGCCTTTTTGCGCTTGCCACGTTGCAGCTGTCCTCGAGCAATTACTACGTCGACACAACCGAGGAACGTCGGGAGGCGCGCGCGCTCTACCACCAAGTGGCAAACGAGAACCCTGGAGCGCGGCTCCAAGGGGAAACGTTGATCAACTTGGGTAATCAACTCGATCACGGCCACCGTTGGGTAGAAGCATATGACTGCTGGGCCCGTGCGCTCGAAGTCGATCCAGCGAACGGAGTTGCGGCGCTCTCGATCGCACGGATGCTGCAACGACGCAGCCGACGGTTTCCGGAACATCCCGGCTTTCAACACTCGGTTTCAAACTATTACGCACGGCTGGCACGGCGGCTCGCGGCAGAAATAACGCAGCACGCAGGTCCAGAGGCTGGCGCGATGGCAAAAGCGTTGGCCGTCTCGGGTTCGTCTTGGCGGCCACGGCGCCGCCGTCTCGCCGACGAGTACGCACGCTTTGTGTCGAGGCATCGTCTCGCTCTCGTTGGTACGATTGAGGGGGTCGACTTCCGCAAAAGGCGCTGGGATACGGTGCACGCGCGCAAAATCTCGGAACCCTTCAACTCACCCATGGGTGTCCCGCCTGTGTTCGCGATGCTCAACCAGTTGAAGGCGGACTTCTGTGTTGCCCGTTGGCTGGCATATGCGGCCACCACGGATCAGCCGCCGACGCCCAATACGGCCCTGTACATGGACACGTTGGATTACGCCGTCTATGGAATTGGTCCGGCAATGCTGACCTTGGCTCAGCGGGCCGCGCTCGATGTACTCGACCGTGTCGCCGTGTGTGCCAATGAGTACTTCCGTCTTGGAGAGAAACCTACGCAAGTCACCTTCCAGGATTTCTGGCGCGAGCACGGGGGGCTGGGACCGTGGAGGACAGCGCTGCGGCCCCTCTTGAATCCTGGCATCATCGCACTCGCGGAGCTGGCCTCCGATCTCGGTAACGGCGGCGCACTCGGAATAAAGCGACGCCTTCGAAATGCGGCGACTCATCGCTTCTGCATCCTGCATGACGAGGGAGCGACGGGCTCCAGGCCAAGCCCGGGGATCGATCACCATGGCTATGGGGAGTTTGGAGGAGAGACAATCGCAACGCTGCAGGTGGCGCGGTCGGCTATCCTCTATCTCTTGGACGCGATTGCATGGGCCGAATCTCACCGGCCGCGCGGCGCTCCCGCGCTACAGCTCGAGGTCGTGCCCCATCACCATATCCGCGGAGAAGTGCCGCGCCCTCGCGTTCGCGCTCGGTGATTCACTCTCCCGCTGGGCGGCGCGCGGCCGAGCCAACGCGATGCCCAGCGCAGTCGTACAAGACGGCCGTACCGCCTTCGGTGCGCGTCGATTCCACGCAGCGCCCAGCCGGATCGCGCAGCTTGGTAACGTCGCCCGTCGCGTGCGCGGTGCCCTTCACGAAGCCGCCGCCGTCGTACAGCGTAGCCGAGTCGCCCTCGGTCACCAGCCCGGCGGAGTCGTAGAGCTTGATCGTTTCGCGCCAGCAGGGAAGGCCCCCACGGCCACAGCGAGCAGCACCACGACTACGAATCGGGCCCAGCTCATCGCGGCGCATTCACGCGAGCGGTTCCGGTTCCATCCGCTCTGCCAAGCACTTCGCGAACACGCCACATGCACGTGAGGGAGGGGCTGCGGCGCGTCGTGGGCAAGCTCTGGGTTGTCGTCGTTAGCGCATCGTATGCGCCGCAGTTCAGGCAGGCCCCCGTGCTTTGGGCCCCGATTCGCTACAAGCCGCCGCGGCTACCGGACCATGCTCGGGCCCTGAAGCCATGGAGCTCCGTTGCCAGCTCGACGATTCCCGTGCGACTGGCTGCTCGACTGCAGGAAGCCCGCCGCAGTGACTCACATGCCGGAGTTCAGAAAGCCGCCGCCTGGGCCATAAGAGGTCACAGACAATAGCCCTGGTGCCACGGACTTCGAGCTTGAGGTCTCTCCGGCGTTGATCACAGCGCCGAAGGTCTGCAGGTAGTTGTTCAGCCGCAACTGCAGCGCGTTGAGCTGCTGGCCGCTGAGCCGCTGGATGTCGGATTCCTTGAGCCCTTCGAGCTGCAGGAAACTCTGACGCGCCTCGGCCGCGGCTTGTTGGTTGAGGCCGATCGTCTTGAGGTAGTTGTCCGCGTCGGCGCTCTTGCCGGCGAGGACGTTGGCCGCGTTCTGTTGCTGTGCCTGCAACGAGTATCCGGCGTTGGCGAGGTTCGTGGCCTGCTGCCGTTCAGCGTTCTGTTGTGCCTCTTGGAACTGCGCGCCGTAGCGCTGTGTGGCGGCCTGGGCGGCGGCATCGGCGGAGACTTGGCTTTGTCGCTGGCCGAAGTCGCGGAGCTGCTTCTGCTGCATGCCGACACCGGCGGCGGAGGCGCCGAGTCCAGAGTTGCCCTCCTGGTCGGCCAGCTGGCGCGTGGCGAGATCCTGCTGCCGCTGCAGCTCCTGGGCCTGCGGCGCCTCGATGCTTTGGTAAATCGACTGCTGGTACTTGTCGTAGTCGCCGTTGCTCACGTTGGACTGCGCCGCCTGCGCGGTCGGCGCGGTGATCGTCGGCGTGGCTGCACTGATGGACGCGGGTGCAGCTACGGCCGTTGGCGCCCGGCCGAAGCCGAGTCCGAGCGCAGCGGCGTTGTCGTACCCGCTGCCGTCGCTCTGAAAGAGCGGTGTGGCGCTCGGCAGGTATTGGTCGATGTTCACCGGGCCGCCGACCTTTTTGCTGTACTGGTCGAGTAGGCTCAGGCCGCCGTTAGTCACGACGCTGCTGCTTTTGCTGCCGCTGCCGCCTAAGAGTCCGCCCATCGTCAATGCCTCCCTGTCGAATTGCCGACGCTAGTGTAGCAGTCGCGCCACACCCTCGAGGCCGCCTGCGCTGAACGGCGCGGCCGGATGCCGGATGCCACGGCCTGCGCGCGCCTGCCGTGTTCGCCGCAGCCTGAACCGATCGCCCTTCCACCCGCCGATCATCAGCACCCCCGGAAGCGCGGCGAGTTTGCGGATGATTCCTACTGCCCCGCCACGCTCGAAGGTGAGCATCTCAGCAACCAGCAGCACCGGCCCGGTGACGAACTCCCGGCGCGGGAGTGACAGGATCGCCTGCCAGTCCCGCTCGTAGAACAGCACCAGGTGCTCGGGCTCGCAGCGGATCCACGCCACCATGCCCCAGGGCCCGTACGTGAGCTGCCGGAGACCGGCGCAGAACGTGAGTCCCTGGAACATCAGATCGAAGTCCCCACCAGTCACGCTCACCTGCGCTGCGGCCAGCGTGTGAGTGTTCGGGATGCTCATGTAATATTTATGGAGCAAGCCGGGGCACCACACAAGTCAATTGCTGCTCACCCGTAAGGTCGCGGAGCGCAGACCCGACCGCCTTCTTTACGCTCGGTCCTGTCTCGGAGTAGATTGAACATCGCGCGCCTAGCTCTCGGCTGATCCCTGGGAGCGAAAAGCGGGAGTTCTCCTGCTCCGCCTGGCGCGCAGTTCTCGCAGCGGGAGATCGGGCAGGAGACCGCACCTTGAAGCGATCGAACAGCAGCCAGCGCACGCGAGCCCAGCGGCTGGGCCCCGGTGCCGTTGCGAAGTTGCTGGGTATCAAGCGGGCAACGCTGGAACAGCCACAATGGGCGACGATCCCTTGGACTGTGACCGGAAATGGGCGGCGGTGGACGACTCGTGAAGATGTTCAGGACGCGCGCGAGCGCCACGCGATCTCGGAGCGCTTGCGTTCAGCCGCTCCGCTCCCAGCGAGCCAGAGCCGGTGGCAAGCCTCCGCTGACTATAAGCGCTTTCTCGAGGAGCTGAACACAATCAGCGAGAGGGCGCTTGCGGACGATTCCGGCGCGCTGGACACCATCGCTAGGCAATGGGAGGATTCCGAACCGGCGATCCGCAGCGTGTACGAGCTGCTCCAGTGCGACGCACGTAGGCAACAAGCATTGACCCTGCTCGAGCGCGCCGCGCGCGAGACCTACTCATACCGCAGGCAAAGCAAAGCGGGCCCGGAATCTACGGCCGTTCGGCGTGAGACGTCCACGCGATCGGCGGTGATCCAACACTACGCACGCCAGGGAGCGAAGGAGGCCAGGGCACTTCTGCGAACACTGACTTTCCTCGGCAGGCAGCTCTATACGGAGCGGGACCCACCCCAGCCGTATCAAGAGGGAAGCACAGGCAACCCATCAAGCGGCCACGCTCTCGAAGAACTCGTTGAGGGCCGACGAGACGGCTTTGAAGAGCGGCCACGCTATTGGACCTGGGTTCATCTGCGCACCGGCCGCGGCGCGCTGCAATCTCCGTCGGACTGGATCGAGCAGCTCGAGCAAATCCGCACTGCCCTCGACGCACTGACCGTCAGCGTCGCTGGGCCACGGTCTCATGGAACACGAGGGGGTAGGCGGCCGCGGCCGGCCTTCAGTGCCGCGCAACGAGAGATCTTCAAGCTGCTCCACGCGGCTAAGGCCGGCACACGCGCAGCCGCTAGGCTCACCGGGCGGTTGCTCTTCGTGACCGGTCTCCAAGCGACGCCGTCAGAGGCGGGAGTGCGCCGTTCGAGTGTGCGTGATTCGCGGAAGCAGCGAGCGTAATTTTTCGAATCCGGCACGCTGACTGTTGGGCCTGCGCGCGTCACTGTACGCGCATGAAGCCTACGAGATCTACGACGGAGTATTTGACACCGGCAGACGTTGGCCGCGTGGCGGGCGTGACACCTGGTGCCGTACGCGCACTCACGCGCGCCGGCCGCCTCCCAGTGGCAGCGGTAACCGCTGGCGGGGTCCACCTGTACACGCGTGAAACTGCCGAGCGATACGCGGCAGAACGGGCGGCGCGGCGAGACAGCATGGCGGACGACCGTGCACGCCGGAGCTGAGCGCATGCCGAAGACGGCGGCAGAGCTCGCCGCGGCGCTTGGCGGTCGCCAGAACGGCGCCGGCTGGCTCGCGCGCTGCCCAGCGCACGACGATCGCAAGGCGTCGCTGTCCATCAGCGATGGCAACGGGCGCGTGCTCGTTCACTGCCACGCCGGCTGCACGCAGGAGGCCGTGCTCAAGACCCTCCGCACGCGCTCCCTCGGGCCATCGTCGACGACCGCACCCGCAAGCCAGCGGTTGCCGCGACGGCCCGCAGACCGTACCTGGGACTACACCGACGCTGCAGGCGTGGTCGTGCGTCGCACGGCGCGCTGGGACTTAGCGGCCGGTGACAAGATCATCCGCCCGCAGCTGCCGAACGGCCGCGGTGGGTGGCGCATCGGAGAGATGCGCGGACCACGGCCGCTGTATCGGCTTTCCGAGCTGATCGCGCGACCGGACGCACCAGTGCTGGTCGTAGAGGGCGAGAAGACCGCCGACGCGGCGCGACAACTGTTCCCAGAGTGTGTCGTTGTTACATCCCCGGGCGGCAGCAACGCCGCGGGCAAAGCGGACTGGTTACCACTGTGCAGACGCTGCGTGACCGTGTGGCCGGACGCTGATCCTCCCGGCGGAGGGTACGCCGCAGAAGTGGTACGGCTCGCAGGTGCGGCTGGCGCTACTGACGTGCGGGTTGTCACGCTGCCCCTCGAGTTCCCGGCGCATTGGGACTTGGCGGATCCGCTACCGGAGGGGTGGACCCCAGGCAGGCTACGCGAGCTGCTCGAGCGCGCCGCGCAGTCGACTGAACCGGTGGCGGCCGAAGATGGCCCGCGCGTGTTCACCCTCGCTGAATACTTGCAGGTTAAGTTTCCAACGCGTGAGCAGATTATTGAGCCGATCTTTCCGCGGCAGGGACTGGGGATGATCCATGCGTGGCGCGGTCTCGGTAAGACGTACCTCGCACTGGCGATGGCTCTTGCAGCTGCCGCTGGCAAGCCACTCCTCAAGTGGCGCGTAGCCCGGCCCTGGAAGGTGCTGTTCGTTGACGGCGAGATGCCCGGCGCACTGCTCCAAGAGCGGCTGGCGAAGCTAGGACGCGTGGTGGCGGCCGATCTCGACCCAGTCTTCTTTCGAATCGTTACGCCCGACGTCCAATCCCACGGCATTCCGGACCTCGGCACACCGCTAGGCCAGTGCTGGCTCGACTCGATTGTGGGCGACGCTGAACTCCTGATGCTCGACAACCTGTCCAGCCTGGTGCGCAGCGGCTCCGAGAACGCGGATGAGCTGTGGTTGCCCATGGCCACGTGGATTCTCCGCCACCGGGCCATGGGTCGCGCCGTGTGCATGGTGCATCACGACGGCAAGGGCGACAAGCAACGCGGCATCTCCCGGCGGGAAGATCTACTCGATACTGTGCTGCAGCTGCGGAAACCCAACGACTACCAGGAAAGCGACGGGGCCCGGTTCACTGTGAGCTACCCGAAACACCGAGACTTCCATGGGAAGGATGCTGAACCTTTTGAGGCACGGCTCGTCGGGGACGAAGGCGGCGGGCTCGTCTGGACCGTGAGCGAGGTCGACGACGCCCGCACTCGTCAGGTGGCCGAAATGCTCACCGACGGCCAGACTGTGACGCAGATCTCCAAGGCTCTCAGTATCGGTCGCGCCACCGTGGACCGCCACAAACGTAAGGCGATCGAAATAGGGATCTACGATGAGTGACCCAGCGTTCCTCCCCGAGCGTTCCGCTCCGTCCGCCCTTAGGGCGGCGGAACGGCGGAACACCGGTGCTCCACGCGGAACGGAACAGCGGAACAACCCCGGAACGATGAGCCTGGAAGCCCTTATGGAGCAAGTAATTTCCCGTGCTCACACCGGAACGCCGAGCGGAACAAACGGCGGAACGCGGCCCATTTCACCGTTCCGCACCCCCCGGAACGCTCTGTGTCCACACGTCACCAATTTGGACCTCGCCGCGTGGTATGCCGCGCACCCCGAAGCGGTGTGCGCGCGCTGCTGGCTCAAAGGCCATCCAACACCGGAGGTAGCGCATGACTGAAGCGAAGAGCGGCAATCAGAAGCGCTGGCTCGCGCTCGTGCACCTGTTGGCCGAGCTCGGCGACACCGAGCAAGCCGTTGTGCAGATCGTGGTGGAACGCCTGCGCGAGCGGCAACGGCAGTCCGGCCCGCTCGAGCTCGCGGCCGACCGTAACGACGCCGGCCGCCTCGAGGCGATCACCGACGCCGTGGTGGCCGTCGCCGGCGCGCTGATGCGCGGGCAGCCGTACCCCCTGCCGCCAGATCCGCCGATCCTCGCGCGCGGTGTGGTCAAGTCAGTCAGGCGAAGGCGGGGCCGATGAGCGAATCGGCGTGCATCAGCCTCGCGGAACGCTTCGGTCGGCGCTTCCGCCTCAGCTGGGAAGCGAACGGCGCGACCAAAACCCAGTGGACGCCTGAAGACCGGCCGTGGCTGCTGGAGATCCGCGGGCGGCACGGTGTCGTCTACCCGAAGAACGGCGAGATCCTGCAGGCGATGAGCTACCGGCCGCGGATTGCCCGGCAGCTACGCGCGCTGCCCTGCGTGCTGACGGCTCGCGGTGACGTCGAGACGGTGGTCACGTTCCACGTGGTCGATGCCGAGGCCGTTTTCGCCCTGCTGAAGCCGTATCGCCGCCGGCAGGTGGCCGAGGCCCAACGGCAACGGCTGGCCACGGTCGGGAAGCGCTTCCGATTCAGTGGCCAGCACGGCGTTGAGAGCGCCTTCCCGGCTCTAGAATCGACGAACGCCGCCCCGGACGGGAGACAGGCCGAATGACGGCACCGACAACCCGTCTCGCCCAGCTGATCGCCACGGCAACGGATAATGAGCTGCGGCTCCTGACCGCGATCGCCGAGCGGATGGTCTCGCTCCGCCCCCGGGCGGGTGAACTCGACGCTCCGCTGATCCGGGATGCCACCGGCGACGTCACTGCGGCTTTGCAAGATGCCGTTGACGCCAATCTGAGCGCAACGGCGGCACTGCTCGCGGTCCGGAGACGGCTCACGTGAGCGACGGCGTCCACCTGACCTGCCGGCACTGCGGGCAACGATTCCTTGAGACGGTGGATCTGCTCTTTCACCGCTGCCCGGGGCAGAGCGATGTGCGCGCCCCGCGTACCAGCCGCACACGCCACACGAGACAGTCGCGCCGCCGCACCAAGACTCAACGGGTTTCCGTGTCGAGAAAGGCAACGGGATGAGCGACCGCGCGCCCTCTCTGTGGGACTCAGAATATTTCAGGCCCCCACGGATCTCAGGAAAAACTCAAGCCCCCCTGTTCCACGGAAAATCATTGCCACGCGGCTTCAGCACTCCCGTTCGATCGAGGCAGCACGTCCCGGTACGTTCAAGATCGGGTTCCGGAATCGTGTCGGATCCGGGCCCCGGCCATGACCGCGGGCTTCGAGCTGAGCCGCCGGCCGCCAGAGAGCAGCCCGATGCCTCGTGATCTCGGGCACAGTCTGGGCACAGCGGCGCCGGGAAGCCTTGTGCCGCAAGGCTCTGCGCGCGGCGCGAAGATAGAGAATCTGCAGGGTCTGGGCTGGCCGCGGCTGCTCGACGTCCACCAGGCGGCGGCCTACCTGAACCTGAGCTTCTGGACCTTCCGGGAGCTGCTGAACGCCGGCACCGTTCCCACCGTGCGCGTGCCACGGCCGCAGACGCTGCGTATGCGGGAGCGACGGGCCACGAGCGACACGTTACGCCGGCTGCTGATTGATCGTGCCGACCTCGACGCCCTGGTCGAGCGCTGGAAGGAACCGTGAGTCGATGTCCGTCAGCTACCGACGAGATCGCGGAAGGTCGAGTGAACGGCCGTACGGGTGTGCTTCACGCTCCGCTGTCGCTCGCCGGCGCCGGCGGCCCGGATGGCCTGGATCGTCGGGAACCCCGCGCCCGTTTCCCGCTGCGCGGCGATCTCGAAGTGGTGCCAGTCCTTGGCTCGCTGCGAATAGATCGCCGCGCAGACACTCTTGCAACGAATCGGGGTGCATCCGCAGTCGGCGTCCGATCTTGAGCCACGGAAGCAGCCGGCGCAGGCTTCCCCTCCTCACCGAGCGCTCAGGCACTTCGAGACATGCCGCCACCTCGGCGGGCGTGAGCAACCTTGCCTTAGGGGGAGTGGCGCCCTGGTCGCTCATTCGTTGCTGCGCTTGCGCTTCGGCTTGCCGCGCACGGCAGGTTTCGGGGTTGCCCTCGGCTTGTTCCAATACGGAGACCGACACTTGGCGCAGGTTGTCGGAATCTCGTCTGGCTGCCGCGCAATCCATTCATGTCCGCAACGTTCGCAGGTGTAGAGCCAGGTGCTGATTCTCCGCTTCGCCATGGGCAACGCTCGTAGCACATCGCGGCTCAATCTCGCAACCGAGGTTGACCAACGCTATACACTGCCGTATATAGCGCGCAGACGAAACGAGCCGGCGCGATGCGCGAACACCGGCGCCGGCCCTAACCAGACCGAAAGGAGACTTCGATCATGGCTGAGGATCACCCTACCACGGCGTGCGCCGGCGAGCCCACCTCGCACCTTACACTTGTGGCCACAGCGCGCAGCCTTCCACACGACGCTGCAGTCATGAGCGCACCAAAGAGGACGACCCGTGCCCGCTGGCAAGCGATCGTCGAAACCTGGGGCGCCATCGATGACGCTTACCGAGTCAACGACGATCCAGACCCCGAAGATCGACCCACCGGCATTGGCTGGCAGACACATGGCCTCCGGGCATTCGCTGAGCGGCTGCGCGTGCCGTACCTGGTTGCCCTGCTGCTCAGCAATGAGATCACTGTTGAGGAACTACAGGAGTGGGACGCGTGGCCCGATGACCAGCGGGCGGCCCTGTTCTCTGCAGTTGCGGGAGTGAGGTGAGCCATGGGGATGCTCTACAAGCGCGGCAACGTCTACTGGATCAAATACTACCGCAACGGTGTCCCGATGCGTGAAAGCTCCGGGAGCGACAAGGAGGGCGTGGCGAAGAGTCTGTTACGAACGCGCGAGGGCGACATCGAGCGCGGGCTGCCGGTCTCACCACGTACCCAGCGGGTGACGTTCGACGAGCTCGCCGCCGACGTGCTGAACGACTACCAAGCGAACGGCAGGCGGTCTTTGCGCAACGTGAAGCGGATCTTCAAGCTGCACCTGACGCCGTTCTTCGAAGGTCGCCGAGCCCCATCGATCACGACGACCGACGTCCGCCGCTTCATTGTGCAGCGCCAGGAGGCGGAAGCTGCAAACGCGGAGATCAACCGCGAGCTGTCTGCCCTGAAACGCGCCTTCAACCTCGGAGTCCAGGCCGGCAAGTTGATGCACAAGCCGTACATCCCGATGCTGAAGGAACGCAACGTCCGCACCGGCTTCTTTGAGCCCGAGCAGTTCTCCATGGTGCGCGGCCTCCTTCCCCCGCCGCTGCAAGCTGTGGTCACCTTCGCCTACATCACCGGCTGGCGCATCCCCAGCGAAGTGCTCGCGCTGCACTGGCGCCAAGTGGACTTCGCCGCTGGGACCGTGCGGCTCGACGCCGGTACCACGAAGAACGATGAAGGCCGCGTGTTTCCCTTCACCTCGGACCTCCGGATACTGCTCGAGGCGCAACGAGAGCACACACGTGCGGTGGAACGGGAGAAGGGGATCATCTGCCCCTGGGTGTTTCACCGCAAGGGAGTGCCGATCCGGGACTTCTATGGCGCCTGGGATGCCGCCTGTGACAACGCCGGCACGCCCGGCCGCATCCCACACGACTTCCGCCGCACGGCGGTGCGCAACCTGGTGCGTGCTGGCATCGCTGAACGTGTCGCCATGACGATGACCGGGCACAAAACGCGCTCAGTCTTCGAGCGCTACAACATCGTGAGCGAGGGCGATCTGGCCGACGCGGCGCGCAAGCTCGACGAGGCCGCTAAGAACCTGTCGGGCACAATTGCGGGCACAGTTTCCCAGCCAGAGACTTCGGCGGGATGAGCCGAGGGCGCCAACTGCGCGAAAACTAAGTGGCCCTGGAGGGACTTGAACCCCCACCCGGTTGCCCGGAGCAGATTTTGAGTCTGCCGTGTCTGCCAATTTCACCACAGGGCCGGAACTTCAATGGTGCACGCTGAACGGTGAATTACCGGAAGTCGCTCGTAGATTCAACATTCACCGCTCCATTCCGCATTTAGCATTGTCCTACTGCGGCGGCGGCTCTTTGGGTTCGAGGAAGGTCTGTGACGGGCCTTTGACCTCCTTCTGGATCGCCGCCTGGTGATGCTGCACCTTCGCCAGTGCCTCATTCGCCAACCGCCGGACGGTTGGATCGTCATCGGACTGCGCTAGCCGCGAGAGCGTGTCGGTCGAATCCGGCGCACCAATTTCCCCGAGCGCGAAAATGGCCGTCCCCCGCGTCGCCGGGTCGAGATCGCGCTGCAGGAATTCGACGATGGGGCGCGCGGCGCGCGCATCACCAATCTTTCCAAGTGAGGCAAGGATGAGCTGCTTCATGTTGTTCTCGACCGTACGGCGGCTGAGGTATTGGATCAGCACCGGCGTCGCATCGGTGGCACGCATATCCCCGAGCGCGGCGATCGCCTTCGCCTGCACCCGAATGTCGCTGTCGCCCGTCGCCTGGATCAGGTACTCGATCGCCTTATTGTCCTTCGAGTCGCTCAGCGACTTCACGCCCTCGAGCCGCTTCTCGGCGTCATCGCTGTTCAGCTTCTTGACGAAGTCGTCGATGCTCGTGCCCTTGGTGGTCTTATCGTAGCGCTCGCGGATTTGCTGCCCGGAAACCTGGGCAAAGATCGGGCGCCCCTGCGCAAGGAGCAGGAGGAGCGACAGGAACAGGAATCGAGACGGTGCAGGAAGGCGCGCGTCGGCCGTAGCCCGCTGTCGCATTACCCTCACGACTCCGGCGCGTTGAAACGCACCATGATCCAATCAGCCATTTGGTGAACGCTGTACGGCGGTGGATCGTCTCCGTGGAAGTCGAGCACCACCGTCAGGCCGCCCTCATGGCGCGAGACACGCACCTCCGCAATCAGCGGATCGATCTGCGGCAAGGCACGCTCCGGGAGATCACCGTCGCCCACCGGTCCCCAGGCTTGCACCGTGATTTCCGCCGGACGACGCGAGCTGGAATGCCGCACCAAGGTTGGGAATCGGGACAACCGCAACAAGACGGCGCGGTGGCCGTCGATGGTCTCGATCTGCAAGTTGCGCAAGGTTACCGGCGCCTCATCGCCGCTCGGCGACGGCGTCGGCCGACCAAGCTTCTGCGTACAACCGGCGACGAGGAGTAGACCCAGCACCAGGACGACTCGGTACAATGGTCGGATCATTGCAATTGCAGATAGCCGATCCCCAGAAGGCGGGCAAGAGAGAGTGATCAGTGATCAGTGGGGCGCCGGCCGAACGCCGGGCGCAGCGATTGCGGTGTTGCCAGCGCTGTCTTGTCCGGGTACGAACAACGATCGCGAATGACACATTCGGGGCACTTCGGCTTGCGAGCGATACACACGCGTCGCCCATGCGCTTGCACCAGGTGACAGAAATGCGTGCGCTCCTTCTCGGGAACGAGCCGCACCAGCTCAGCCTCAATCTTGTCAGGATCGGTTTGCCCTGACAGGCCAAGGCGCTGCGACAGCCGCATGACGTGCGTATCGACACCGATTGCTTGTTGGCCGAACGCGTTGCCCAGCAAGATGTTGGCGGTCTTTCGGCCGACGCCGGGTAAACTGATGAGGTCGTCGAAATCACTCGGCACCGCACCGCCAAAGCGCTCGATGAGTTGCTGGCAGCACCGTTGGATCGATTTTGTCTTGTTGCGGTAGAAACCCGTCGCGTGGATATCCTCCTCGAGTTCCGCAGCGGGCACGCGCACATAGTCCGCCGGCGCCCGATACTTGGCGAAGAGCAGCGCTCCAGTCACCTCGTTGACTTTCTCGTCGGTGCACTGCGCGGCCAGGATCAAGGCAATCAGGAGCTCGAAGGGCGAGGAGAACGCGAGTGCCAGCTTGGCATCTGGATAAGCCTTCTTGAGACGCGCGATGATTGTCAGAACGCGCCGATGATCCTGGATGTCCTTGCTCGCCGTGGGCATCGGACCGCCATACTAACAATCCGTCGGACTTGAAAGGCCACACGCGCCACACTCGCCACACTGGCAGCCTGTCTAACTTGGAAGCGCCTAGGGCCCTGTCGGACTTGACCGACCCCTTTGGCGACCAATCCTGTCCGGAGGCTCCCCGAAGGGGGGAGCGGTCCATGAGACGCGGTCCATGAATAGACGCTGGCCGCAGGCTCGTAGGCCTTGACAGATCCGTGGCCCCCGGTAAGGATCAACTACAGATACGAAACGCGGCGCCCGACTGACCGTCGGTGGCGGATCGCGAGCCCTGGTGTTAAACATTCGCCCAACGATCCCATGACCAGACGATTCCGGTTCCTCTTAATTTTGCTCGCCATCGGCACCCTCGGTATCGGGGTGTTCGTTTTCCATCCCCAAGCCGAAGAGGTTGAGTCGATCGAACCACCGCCGGTGAGCGAGAGCGACCTGCAGATGTACATCAAGGTGTACACGGCCATGCAGGATGATCACGACTTGACCATCGAGGAAGCAATCAAACCCTACAACGTCTCACTCGACGACTTCCGCCAGATCGAACGGCATATCCAAAACGAGGCGCGGCTCGTCGAGCGGGTTCGGCAGGCGCTACTGGAGCACGTGAAAGAGCATTCCGTTTTCGCTCAATCCCTGACACCAGCGCCACCCGCGGCCACGCCGGTCCCACATCGGACCCGGAATCAAAAGAAGGGGCATCCAGAGAAGAACAGCAAATGACCGGTGTGCGCTCCGGCGATGCACAAGCGCGCTAACGCCCCGTACCAAGCTTACCGTCGGCCTAGCAGCTTGTCGGAGTTGGCAGTGTGCAGCGTCCCAACGGAGCGGGCCACCGAACGAACGCCGACCGCAGGTCCTGTAGGGTTTGGCATTCCGCAGCGAGCCAACGGGAAACGGCCCACAAGAGCTTCCGCCCTGTCACTGGCCTGCCCATGTTTGTCGATGTAAGCTGCAAGAAGTGTGGTGGACACAAACGGCTTGACCTCGGCGCGCCGGCGCTCGGTCAGCCGATCGAAGAGTACGTCCGGCTGGTCGTAGACCGCCTGTCGCATCAACCGAGCTTCGGCTGCTTCGGTGATCATTTCGAGTTGGCACCACCGCTACCGGGATTCTGGGAGGTACACTGGGACACGTTGGGCGAATCCTGACCTGCGGTCGGCGTCTCTTCGATGGCCCACTCCCGTTGGGTCGCTAGGGGCTGCCAAGTCCGAGCCGGGCTGCGGTCGGCGGCCCTGCGGGCGGCGTCTATGGCTCGCTCCCGTTGGGCCCAATAACGGGTCCTGTCGCAATAGTTTGACGCGTCAGCTACATCCTCAGCGACCAAACGGAGCAATCTTGGTGAAGGACGCTGGGCGCGGCCCGCACTTGCACTTCGCTGCAGCGGCGGGCACACTTCTCACCGGATCTCCGTTTCAAGAAGGAGAAGAAATGTCCAAGGACGAGAACGAAGCAACACCCATCGACGCACAGGAGGCGCTACGCCTGTTAGACGATGCCCGCGGCCGCCTGCGCACGGCGATCTGGGCCCTGCACGGCATGCACCAAGACATGAGCGCCCTCGCCGTCGATGATCTCGCCGACATCGAGCACTTGCTCACCGAAATCTTGGACAATGCACTCACCCCGAGTTACGAGGCCATGACCCATGTCCTGGGTGCCTCAGCAGGTGGGGCGGTTACGACGCATTGAACCCTGAGGCTGGCGTCGTATCCATGGCGCGCTCCCCGTTGGATCGCTGCGGAATTCCAACCCCGACAGGCCGCTAATACGCTTCCCACGAGCCGCCAGCAATCGCGCGCCGCGTTGGAAGCGCTGGCCCGTAGAGTGAGCAGGTGTCGCCAATGCCCGCGCCTCGTCGACTATCGCGAGCGCGTGGCGCGCGAAAAACGGCGCGCCTTCCGAGAATGGGATTACTGGGGCAGGCCGTTGCCGGGTTTCGGCGTCGCCGATGCTCGTCTGCTCGTCATCGGTCTGGCGCCGGCTGCACACGGCGGCAATCGCACCGGACGAATCTTCACCGGAGATCGCAGCGGTGACTGGTTATACGGCACCCTGCACCGCTTTGGCTTTGCCAACCAACCGGCATCCACAGACCGGGGCGACGGCCTGCAGCTGATCAGTGCCTATGTCACGGCCGCGGCCCGTTGCGCGCCCCCCGACAACAAGCCGACCAAGGAAGAGTTCGAGCACTGTCGCCCCTACCTGGAGCGTGAACTGCAACTCCTGGAGCGCCTACGAGTGGTCGTGCCGCTCGGACGCATCGCCTTTGATGCGTATCTCAACGCCCGCCGCACGCTCGCCCAGCCGGTGCCGCAGCCGCGACCGCGGTTTGCGCACGCCGCCAGCCACGATCTCGGCAACATCACCCTCATCGGCTCGTATCACCCCAGCCAGCGAAACACGCAAACCGGATTCCTCACGCAGGCAATGTTCGATCGGGTTTTCGCAATGGCACGACGCATTATCGAATCATGAAACGTGAGCTGGTGACCGCCTCGAGCCCAGGACCTGCGGTCGGCGTCTCTTCTATGGACCGCACCCTCCTTCGACAAGGCTCAGGACAGGGTTGGTCGCTGGGCACTGCCAAGTCCGACAGGCGGCTAGAGCGTTCCCGTATCCTCCGCGAGTTGCGCGCTCAACTCCACGACGCAGGCTACACGGCGGACACTCTGCGGCGTCTCCTCAATATCACCTCCCCGGACGACGTCGGTGCGCTGAATCACACGCCGACGCTCGAGCGGTTGCACGACGAGCGCTCGGCGGCGGCGACGCTCATCAGATTGTTCTTCCTGGAAACCGCGCAGCCGGCGCGCCGGGTCGACGCACTACTGTCCCGCGCCACCGCTGAGGCCCTGTGCCGCATCGGCCTGCTCCAGCGGCGCGGCGACAAGCTCTCCAGTCGGCTGCGCATCGATCCGATCGGGGAGCAATATTTCCTCAGCGACCGGCGCTTCCGTGGCTACGAGCGCACGGCACTGCGCCTCGGCGGCAAGGATCCGGTGTACCCGCCGAGCAGCGACTCGGTGATGCTTCGGGATGTGGTGTCGGCGCCGGCGGGCGCACTGATGCTCGACTTGTGCACCGGCACCGGGGTGCAAGCAGTACAGCAAGCCGCCGCCGTGCGGTCGGCGATCGCCGTCGACATCAATCCACGCGCCGTCGCGCTGGCGCGCCACAACGCTGCGCTCAACGGCGTCGAGCACATCGAGGTCCGGCTCGGCGACGGGTACGCCCCGGTGCGCGGGGCACAGTTCGATCTGATCACCGCCAACCCGCCATTCGTCTCCTCACCCTATGCGCAGGGCCCCTCGTACCATGCCGGGGGTGCAACCGGCGACCGCGTCCTGCGCCGCATCATTGCGGGCTGGGGCCGGCATCTGCGACCTGACGGACGTGGCTTCGCCGTGTCGCACGTTGCGCTGCGCGCCGGCCAAACGCTGGCGGACGTTGCGGCCGGATGGTTCCGCGGCTTCGCAGGGCGCGCCCTCGTTTTGGTCGTCGCCGCCGGCAGTCCCGTCGATCTCGCGGCGGCGCAGTCGTTGTTTGCGCTCGATCGCGGCCTTGCCGCGTATGCCAGGGAGGTCCAACACTGGCTCACCTATTTGCGCCGTCACCGCATCCGTGAAATCGCCGCCGTGCTGGTGGCAGCGGAGCGCCGCGAGCCGCGCGGGGTCGACGTCATCGATGCGCAGCCGCGCGTTCTCCCGCTGCCGCTGACGGCACCGCCGGCACAACGGATCGCCGATTGGCTCGGGCCTGCGGCCAGCGTCCCTGCAGCCCGCTCCCCGTTGCATCACCAGACGGCGCGGAGCAAGAGAAACGCGTGAAGCGTAAAACGTAGGGCGTGGCTCATTCCCCAATACGTTTTCCGTTTCACGTTTTACCCATCCTCCCACCTTGAATGAGTGCAGACCACGGATTATGGTTTTTCGACCATCGGAACAGGCTCGAGGTCCCTCGAGGTTCCAAGGAGGAGTGAACGTGAGTGACGTGCAACAGATCAATGACAGCTCGTTCGAAGCTGACGTACTGAAATCCGAATTGCCGGTATTGATCGACTTCTGGGCGCCGTGGTGTGGGCCCTGCAAGCAGATTGCCCCAGTGGTCGATGAACTCGCTAAGGAATACGCGGGGCGGCTGAAGATCGTCAAGATGAACGTCGACGAGAATCCCCAGACGCCGTCGAAATATGGGGTGCGGGGGATTCCCAATTTGATCCTGTTCAAGGGCGGACAGGTCCGTGATCAGATCATCGGCGCCGTCCCCAAAGCGCAGCTCGTGAAAGCCATCAATCAGGTTGTATGAAGCATTGAGGCATTGGAGAATTGGAGGATTGCCGAGGTTCTCCAGTTTCCCAATTCTTCAATTCTCAAATCCTCAGATCCTCCAATTCGTCCATGCCCCACGAGCTGATCCTCGGTCCGACCTCACATTACTTCTACTCGCAGCGAATCAAGCTGCATTACGTCGATTGGGGCAACCCCGGGAAGCCCCCGCTGCTGCTGATTCACGGCGGCCGCGACCACGCGCGCAACTGGGATTGGGTCGCCCACGCCTTGCGCGACGACTACCACATCATCGCACCGGACCTGCGCGGCCACGGCGACTCGCAGTGGAGCATCGGTGGCTCGTACTCGATGATCGACTACACGCTCGACGTCGCTCAGCTGCTCGATGCCGTGCAGATCTTTCCCATCACCGTGATCGGCCATTCGCTGGGCGGATCGATCACACTGCAGTACGCCGGTGTCTATCCGGAGCGGGTACGCCAGCTGGTGGCCATCGAAGGGCTCGGCCCACCGCCGGCGATGATTCGCGATCGCCCGCCGCACACCCGCATGCAGGAGTGGATCAGCGAGATGCAGGCCCTGGCCCAGCGCCACCCACACCGCTACCGAAGCCTCGACGAGGCGGTAGCCCGCATGCGCGACGCCAACCCGAACCTGACCCCCGAGCAGGCACGACACCTCACGATTCACGGGTCGTATCGCGACGAAGACGGCACGTACCTGTGGAAGTTCGACAACTACGTCCGCGCCGCCTCACCCTATCTGTTCAACGTACACGAAGCGCGCGACATCTGGAGCCAGATCATCTGCCCTACCCTGCTGATCCGCGGCACCGACTCGTGGGCCTCCGATCCGCTCACGGACGGCCGCGCCTCAGCCTTCAAGAACGCCACGGTCGTCAACATCGAGAAGGCAGGCCACTGGGTGCATCATGATCAGCTCGATGAGTTTCTGCAGGTGGTGCGGGCATTCTTGGCGTAAGGCTCGCGAACGTTCGCAGCACGCCGGTCACCCACCGCTCACGGTAAACGGCGCGCTCAGCGGCAGCTCCGCCGACGATGGCCCGACGTACACGGTATACGCAATGGGCTCCACCTCCCAGGCGCTGGCACTGACGTCGTAGAAGGCCAAGTCCTGCACCGGCACGTCGATCGCCACAGTCTTCGTTTCCCCGGGCTCGAGGTGCACCTTCGTGAAGCCTCTCAGGTCTTTGACGGGTCGATCGACGCTGGAACCGTGGTAGCCGACATACAGCTGCACGATCTCATCGCCGGCCACACCGCCGGTGTTGGTGACGTCGGCCATGGCGTGCAGCGTTCCGCCGGGAAAGAGGCTGGAGCTCGCCACGTTGAGATTCGCGTAGTGATAGGTCGTGTAACTCAGGCCGAAGCCGAACGGAAAGCGCGCCGCGACGCCGTTGTGATCCAACAAACGGTACCCGTGGTAGTAACCGTAGGTGACTTGACTGGCATGGTTGGGAAAGGGTGGCAGGTCGTCGCCGGAGCGCACAAACGTGATCGGCAGTTTCGCCGACGGATTGACGTCGCCGAAGAGAACGTCGGCGATCGCGTTGCCGCCTTCTTGCCCCGGATACCAGGCCATCATGATCGCCGCCACGTTGCTCACCCATGACTCGACGGTGATCGCACTGCCGCCTTCCAGCACGACGATCGTCGTGGCGTTCAGCCCCGCCACGTCGGCAATCAACTGCTCCTGATCGCTGGGAAGACTGAGCAGCGTGCGATCGTTGTCTTCACCCTCGTCTTTGCCGGTGAAACCAACCACAACGACCGCCGCATCGGCGCCGGCGATCACGTCACGATCACTGGCGGACAGCGGGACATCGGGCACCGCCGTCACCGCCACCTGGCCGGCGCGGTTCTGGATGCCCTGGAGCGCGGTGACCACGTACGACGGGTCGACCGCGCTGCTCCCGCCGAGGCCGCTGTCGCCAATATTCTCGACATTTGTGAGCGGTCCGACCACCACGATCGACCGCCGACGCGACCGGTCGAGCGGCAGAACCGCGCCGTCGTTCTTCAACAGCACGATCGCCTGCCGCGCCACGTCCAGCGCCAAGTTCGTGTGTGCGGTGCTTTCGACAAGCGTCGGGTCGACCACCGGCGGCTGCGTGTCGAGTTGGAAACAGAGCTTCGCCCTGAGGATGCGGCGCACCGCGGCGTCGATCGTGGCCTCGGGCACGCTGCCGGCCCCGACCGCCGCCACCAAGGGATTGCCATAGTAGATGGGCGTCGGCATCTCGATGTCGAGCCCGGCCAGCGCCGATGGCGCGGTGCTCCGCACACCGGCGTACCAATCGGATTCGACGAAACCTTGAAAGTCCCAATCCCCCTTCAGGATGTCGTGCAACAGATGAACGTTCTCGCCGCAGTGCTGCCCGTTGACCAGGTTGTACGCGCTCATGATCGAGCCGACGTGCCCATCCTGCACGGCCATGCGGAAGTGCGGCAGATAGATCTCGCGCAGCGTGCGCTCGTCGACGGTGACGTTGACCCGGTAGCGCGAGTCCTCGATGCTGTTCAACGCGAAGTGCTTGGCGCTGGCGATGACGTGCTGCTGCGCACCATGAATGAAGCCGACACCCATCCGACCAATTGCCAGCGGATCTTCTCCGTACGTCTCCTGAGCGCGCCCCCAGAGCGGGTGCCGCAGCACGGCAACCACGGGGGCCAGCAGGACGCTGCCGCCCTTGGCGCGCACCTCCTGACCAATTGCCTCACCGACGCGTTCTTCCAAATCCGGATCCCACGTGGCACCGCGCGCCATGGCGACCGGGAACGCCGTCGCATGCCCGGTGCCGCGGCCGACACCGCGCGCCCCGTCGACCATGTGGAACCCCGGTATGCCCAGCCGATCGAGGTCGGGAGTTTCCCACAGGCCGTTGATGGCACCGACGTCGCCGCGGCCGTGCATCTGATCAACTTTTTCGGTCAGGGTCATCTGCGGCAACAGCGCGTCGATCCGGGCCTCAACCGCAGCCGCCGGGATCTTGCAGTACTGCTCGGTCGCCAGCGGCACGGTCGCGGTGCCGGTCGGTGTTGGTGTCGGCGACGCGGCGCTGCTCGGGGTGGCCGTCGGCACGAGGGTGTCGGTAGGCGCCGGTGTCGCGGTGAGACCCGTGGTGGGCGTTCCCGCCGGAGCCTGGCTGTTGGTCTGCACGTCGCGCTCTCCGCATCCGATCAGCATGAGAAGCGCTAGCGCACCCGTCACCCGCCAACTTAGTGGTCTCTTCATCATGGTCTCCATGTGCGAGCGATCCCCCCAACACAAACGGCGGCTCGGTCGACGCCAGGCGCAACTTGGCAGATGTCGCCTTCGATTGGCAATACAATTTGCCACTCAACACTCGGAAGAAAGGAACCGCCGGCGTACCCAGGCGAGCGCCTGCTCGCGCGTCGTCAACGTGCCGTCGAGCTGAGCTTCGGTCACGGCGCCAATGATCTCACCGAGGCGCGGCCCCGGCTCGAGGCCGAGGTCCAACAAATCACGACCGCGGATCAACGGCTGGGGCTTGATCTCTTCGACGCCGAGTTCCTGCAGTTTCTGGCGGCAAAAGGTGTAGTAGGTCAGGTCACGGTTCGATGCCATGGCGTCGAGCCGCGACAACTCCAGAAGCTCGTCGATGTTTTCGTGAGCCAGGAAGCGCTTCAACGTGCTGAGGCGCATCGCCGGCGCTTGCACCAGACGCAGGTGGTCGTGCACCAGAGCAGCGACGCGCTCCCAGGTTTCGCGGCTGCGGCGCAAACGCTGGCAGATGGCCACCGCCATGTCGGCGCCAATCTCGCAGTGACCGTAGAACGTGATGCGCTTCTCCGTTCGCTGCGCCGTGCGTGGCTTGGCAATGTCGTGCAACAACGCTCCGAGGGCCAGTGTCTCGCGCGGATGCTCCAGCTGTTCCAGCAACCCCAGGGTGTGCAGCCAAACGTCGCCCTCCGGATGAAAGTCGGCGGACTGCGCGACGCCCTTGAGCGCGGACACTTCCGGAAGGATCGGCGCCAGCAGGCCGCTGTGATCCAGCAACTCGAAGCCGCGCCGCGCGCTGCCCGCCGTGCTGTCGGTCAAAATGCGCACCACTTCGTCACCGATGCGCTCCCACGCGATGTCGACAATCGACGCCGCCGCGGCTTGCATCGCCGCAAAGGTCCCCGGCTCGATCGCGAAGCCGAAGCGCGCCGCGAAGCGCACGGCGCGGAGCATCCGCAGCCGATCTTCACTGATACGCGCCGCCGCATCACCAATGGCGCGAATGATCCCCAACCGCAGATCCGCTTGGCCACCGACGTAGTCGATCACCGCATCGCTTCGCGGATCGAGAAACATCCCGTTGATGGTGAAATCGCGCCGCCGCGCATCCTCCTCGGGCGAGCTGAAGCGCACCGCGGTCGGATGCCGGCCGTCGAGGTAGACATCGTCCGAGCGAAACGTGGCGACTTCGACAGGCTCATCGTCGTGCAGGACGATGACGACACCGAACTGCACACCGACCGGGATGGTCCGGGCAAACAACCGCTGCACGACCGCCGCCGGCGCGCTGCTGGCCACGTCGAAATCCTTCGGCTCCTCGCCCAGCAAGCGATCACGCACACAGCCACCGGCCAGGTAGGCGGTGTAGCCGGCGTCGCGCAAGCGTGCGGCAATGGCACGCGCCGCGCTCTCCTTGCGAGTCATGGCCGGCATGGTCTCAGGGCCGGGTGGATGGGTCAAGGCGATCAGGACCCGCGGTCGGCGTCGCTTCCATGGACCGCTCCCGTTGAGACGCGGCGGCCAGCGCCTCCTCTCAGGGTCGCTTGCGTTGGTCGCCAGGGTCCTGCCAAGGCCGCACGCTCCTCATGCGGCCCACCGGTGGGTTCAAGTCCTTCGGGGGGCCGCTCTGCCCTCACTGTCGGGGTGAGCGCCGCTTTGGCAGGCGGCACTGCTGGCCCACCCGCGAGGAGCAGCGGGCACGACCGCCTGTGAACCGGGCGGCGTGTTGAGTTGAGAGTGGTCGGCTTTCGACGCGTCGGTCATGCTCAGCGCTGCGAACGTTCACCGCTCTGGTTTGTGCCATTGCCTTCGTCCGACGGGCGCACCTCTCCCACCGGCTGGTACTCTGTATCGGTGACCAATACATCGGTCCGAGCACGCACCTGCAGGTCGACCGGCTCCGCCAGTGTCTTCGCGCAGCGTTCTTCCACGTCGTGGACGTCGCTTGGGGCAGGGACGCGGGGGCTGACGACCTCTGCTCGCACCGCCCAACCGGACTCGCCGTGCACAGCATCGACAGCCGTGACGAAGGTATTGGGCAAGCTTTGCAAATTCGTACGCACGGTTCCTTCCACCGTCCGCTGACGGTTGGCCTCCTCCACGGTTTCCGCGCCAAGGTGCGCCTCGCCGAAAAGCACCCGTCCCTTCGAGGTCATATCCACGGATTCCGCGGTGCGGACGACGACGCGTACGCGCTCTTCGCCCAAACGCTCTCGGAGCATGCTTTCGAAGCGCCCGATGCGCTCCGGACTCGGGGGGCGCGGACTCTCGATCGACACGACGAGCACAGGGCCGGCGGGCAACCTGACCAATTGGATGTCCTTCAAGACGATGTCAGGCCGCGTGGCCACGACTTCCCGCGCCACTTGCTCCGCCTGTTGCAGCAGTCGCATATCCGGCGAGACCGGCGCCGTGCTCACCTTGCCGTCGAGGCTCAGGAACGGGCGCAGCGTCGTCGATCCTGTCGCCGTGACGTCTTTGGTCAACGTGCAGCGCATGAAGAGATGAACGGGCCCGCCGAGGCGCTGGCTCAAGAGATCTTGAATCTCCTTGACGCGCCCGGGCAGGGGGACATTGGGAGTGCGGACCTCTGCGAGCACGTCCACCCCATTTTTGCCGCGGCTGAAGTCGATACCGAAAAGCGCGGTGCTCGGTTCGTGTGCCAGCTCCTCGTCAAGGACGGCGGTGACGGCGCGTTGGGTGTGAATGCTGTCGACCATGCGGACGAGGTACTTCGTGAGCAGCGCGGTGACCAGCGCCAGCCCGATCGCCGCCGGAGCGAAACGTCGCGCCAAACCGCGGACCGATCCGATCTCCGTCCGGGTCACGAACCCGGCGATGAGAAACAGGATGGCCGCAACCGCAAGGATGGCCAACACGTTGGCGAAGAAGAGGAGAAACGCGCCCCAGGCGCCCTGATAGGCGCCGAACGCGAGACACAGACCGATCGCCGCGACCGGGGGATTGAGCGCCGTGGCAATCGCCACGCCGGGCAGTGCCGGGCTGACGCGCTCATCAATCATGGCGAGGACGCCGGCGAAGCCGGCAAGTGCGGCCACCAACAGATCGATCAGCGTGGGCCTGGTCTGCGCCAGCAGCGATGGCGTGGGATCACCCCAAAACGGCATCAGACCGAGGCAATAGACGAGCACGACGGCGAGCAGTGCGCCGCCGAACTCAGCAAGCAGCGCGGTGCGCAACAAGCGCAGATCGCCGCGCATCAGGCCGAGAGAAATGCCGATGATCGGCGTCATCAGCGGTGCCACGACGTTCGCCCCGATCAAGGTGGCATCGCTGCCGATGATCAAGGCGAAACCGGCGATCAGCTCGGAGATGCCGAGCAAGACATAGTAGGTCACCGTCGGCTGCGAGCCGATCTCGATGTCGTTGAGTACAACGACGTGGCGCTCGGGGGAGACCGACGCGAGGTCGAGCACCGCGCGCATCCACCCCTCCGGCCACGACTGCGGCCGCACCCGCCGTGGCGCGCCGCTCTCACCGGATGCCTCGCCCTTCCCAGCCTCGCTCATGGCTGGCAATTCAATAGGGGTTGAAGATCGACGGCCCGATGCCGCGCGGTGTCGCCTTCGGGCTTGGGGGTGCGGCAGCCGGAGTATGCGTAGGCATCGCGGTCGGCTCTGCTTCCGTTACGGGCGTCTCGGCGGGCGGTGCAGGCGGCGCTTCCTCGACTGCCGGGCCTTCGGGCTCCGGCTGCGCCGCGGCGGGGGCGCTAGTGGTCGCCCCGCTGGGGAGGCGCCAGATGAGCTGCGAGTTGTTAACCCAGCCCGTAAAGCCCTGCGTCGCGCTCTCGACGTAGGCGAAGCCGCGTTCAAGCTTGAACCGAGTGATCTTTTCGTACAGCGAGAGCTCGCCGACAACCTTCGAAGACGTGGAAGGTTCGCTGTACACCTTCACGCCTTCGGTCCCCGCAAAGTACACACGCGGCGTCGCAGCCGTCCCCTTCGCCTGCGAGGAGGACGCCGGCGTGGGCGTGGCCGCGCCGAACCACCCGCCGATCGTCTGCCGCGTCGACGTGCAGCTGGCGAGCGCCAGTGTCAGGCTCACCACAGGGAGGCAGGCAATCCAACGAGTCGGCACGTGGAATGGCCGGCGCAGCCTCATCCAGCAATGTTGGTTGACGACCGGGAGCCGATCCCGATGTTTGGTATCTTCACGTGTCATGCTTCGTCCCTTTTGACGCGTCAGCGACACGAGCGCAACCGACAGAGTACGCATTGCGGGCGTGCGCCGGTCTGCGCGACAGCAGCGTTCCACACGACGACGAGCACGCCGAAACCAGCGCTCAGCGAACCACGATCCCATCCCACTTGTGCGCCCGTCGGGCCCTCAAGAGAGCGCCGGTGCGCATGTGCGCTGGCGGCATCCTCGGGTCTCCCCGTCACCCTCACTGTTGGCGTGCGAACTTACTTCACCGAGTACCCACGGCTCTCCATACAAGCGGCGAAGGCGCGTGCCCAGTCGTTCTGTGCACCGGCTTGAGCCGCCTGCTGCCCCCGCTTCGAACCGCGGCGTCCAGCGACACCGCCAACCACCGCACCCGCACCGGCGCCCTTGCCAGCGTCGCCGGCGATGGCGCCCACGGCGGCGCCTACCGCCGCCCCTTTGGCCGCCCCGCCCACGGTCCCGCGTGCGTGCGTTCCAGGTCCCGTCGGTGTCTGAGATGGTGGGGCTTGCTCTGTCGCCCACTGCTGGCAGGCAGCGGTATCCTTGCTCTGTTGATCCTTGCTCTGCCCCTTGCTCGGATAGACAAAGACCTTCGGCGCCGTTTGGGCGAACACAGCGGCACCGGCGAGAAGCGTTGCGAGGGTGATTCCGATTGCGGTGACGTATCTCATCTTCCATTCCTCCCTGCAGATTCCTGCATTCCAAAGCCACGTTGCTTTTGAGTGCTCACTTGATCCAGCCTTGCGCCTCGAATCGGGTCTTGAGCACGTCGGCGATTTCCTCTGCCGTCGCCTCGGCGCGGCCCTCGAGCTTGCTGCTGCCGCTCGCCTCTCCGTAGATTTTCATTCCGCCGCTGACGATGAGGCCGATGGGATTCCCGGTGGCGACGGCGACGGCTGCCGGTGCCACCGCTCCCGGGCCCTTGCTGCCGCCGGAATCCACGGTGCCGTAGCCAAGCTTGCGCAAACCGCGTGCGGTCATCTGGTAGCCTTCGACCATCGTTCTCAACTCGGAGCTGCCGGAACCGAAGCCGATCAGCATGCGCTTGCCGGCGCTGCCTTCATCCATTGAGATGAGATAGCCGATGATGACGATGTCGCCGACCTGCGGCGGAGTGCCACTCAAGGTGGCCATCGCCGGCAACCCCATATCCCGGATGCGAGCGGCCAGATCATCGGCAATCTGCGCACCCAGTTGGCGGCCGGCCTGGATCTGCTCGGTGGTTTGCGGGACGCTGGGTATTACATACTTGCCGGCGATCGCGGCGTCGGGCGGAACATCGGCGGGGGTAGCGGCGAAGTCGTACACCAGGATGCGCGCGGGCCGTGCGAGCCGTTCGTTGACGAGAATCTGGCGGTTGCTAACTTTGGTCGATGCACAGCCGGCGATGACCACGAGGGCAAACACATATCCCGGGTTGCGGGTCAACGGCTTTCCCATTGAAAATCTCCTTTGAGACATCCTGTCACGCCTGCTGTGCCTCGGGTGGCGTCGACGGTTGCTCGGCAAGCCGTTCGGAAGGTTCGCCCGCCAACACCCATTCGACCAACAAAGTATGCGCTACGGCCAACACCACCGGCCCGATGAAGAGGCCGATGACGCCGAAGGCGATGAGGCCGCCGATCACGCCGGCGAACACCAGCAGGATCGGCAAGTCAACCCCGCGCTTGATGAGCAGCGGGCGCAGAAAGTTGTCGATGGTGGTGCAGAAGATCGCCCATACGAGAAAGCCGGTCCCCCACCCGGCACCGCTCCTCGAATAGACCCACATCACAATTGGGATCATCAGGATCACGATGACCGGCCCGAGCTGTGCAATGGCCAGGAGGAACACGACCGCCGTGAGAATCGTCGCGAACGGTACATCGACGACCGCCAGCCCCAGCCCGACCAGCGCGGTCTGGACAATGGCCGTGAGGACAACCCCGAGCGCGATCCCTCGAATCGCTTGCCCAGCGAGATGCACCGCGTTCTCGCCCTGCTGTCCCACCAGGCGCCCAGCGAAGCGGTCTACCGCGCGGGCCGCGGCCTCGCCGTTCGCATAGAGAATTGCCGCGATGACTACAGTGAGCAGGAACTGGAGGAGCAGCAGCCCGATGCTCCCGACCTGGCCTACGAACCAGCGGACGACCTTCTGGCCATACGGCGCCAGATGCGCCGACAGTTCCTCCGGGCCGGCGGCCGCCAACTGCTGCCACCGAGCCGTGATCTTTGCCCCGACCATTGGCACTCCCTGCAGCCAGGTTGGAGGCTGCGGTAGGGTGAAAGTGGCCAGCGATTTGGACCAGTCCGCGACGTGCTTGGCATTGTCGACGATGGCGCTGATCCCGAAATATAGCGGCACCACCAGAATCAACAGCAACGTGATCGTCATCAACGCGACAGCGAGGGCGCGCCGGCCACCGAGCCACGCCTGCGCGTGCAGCAAAAGGGGCCAGGTGGCGATGACAATCATCGTGGCCCAGGTCAGTGCCACGAGAAACGGCTGCACGATCCAGAAGCTGGCGGCGATCAGCGCGCCCAGGGCGAGTAGCTGGAAGGTCGTACGCGCCAGGTCTTGGGATGCGTTGGCTTGCATGTCCACTCTCCCCGTTCGATCAGTCCTACCGCGGCATCAGGCCGACGCGGTTCCCGCCAGAAAATCGTCGACGACGTCGGCGACGGAGGCGAAGCGGTTGATACCGCCGACTTTCTCATCCACGCCCTCGGCGCGTAGCAGATCGCGCACGCTGGCGTGAGCGTCGGTCACGCGTAGGGTGACATGCCGCTTGGCCAATTCATCACCGACGCTTGCCAGCATGCGGGCGCCCGCAAGGTCCACATACGGAGACGTGGATAGGTCGCACACCACGAGGCGGACGGCGGGACCCGCGGCGCGCCAGCGGTCGAGCACCGCTTGCTGCACGTTTTCGACGTTGAAATACAGGAGCGCCGCTTCCACGCGGAAGGCCAACACGCCGTCGATGGGTTGGTTGTCGGGATGGCGCGCCAGATCCGAGAAGCGCCGCGTGTTGGGGATGCGGCCGAGAAAGGCCACGTGGGGATTCGCGGCGCGCCGCAGGAGCATGAGAATCGACACCAGGGCCGCGAGCAGGACGCCGCGCAAGATCCCCTGGACCAGCACCCCGGCGAACGCCACCATGGACACTGTGAACTCGAAGCGGCTCACGCGCCACAGCCGCGCCATCTCAGGGAAGTTGATCAGCCCCTTCACCGCGACCAGAACGATGGCGGCAAGGACGGTCTTGGGCAGGTTCTGGACCAGACCCGTCAGGAACATCAAGCAGAGGCCGAGCGTCGCCGAGGCGAACAGCAACGCTAGCGGCGTCTTCGCGCCGGCCTTCTCGTTTACGGCGGACTGCGACAAGCCGCCGGCCACCGGATACCCGCCGCCGAACGCAGCCAGCAGGTTGGCCACGCCGAGCCCGAGGAGCTCCTGCCGCACGTCGAGCGCATAGCCGTGCTTCACCGCAAAGGTCCGCGCCGCCGACACGCCCTCGATGTAGGCGAGCAACAAGCAAGCAAACGCCAGCGGGATGATCCCGTCCACGTCGCGCGCCCGCAGGTCCGGCAGTGCGAAGGCGGGCAACCCGCTGGGCACGCTTCCCACCAAGGTCAGCCCGGTGTCACGCAGCGGCGTGAGTGAGACCGCCGCAATGGACAGCGCGACGACCATCAGCGCCACCGGCCGCCCGGGCAAGAGCCTTTCGCCACACAGCAGGAGCGCGAGAGCCGCGAAGCCCACGGCTGTCGTCGTGGGGCTCAAATTGCCAAGCTGCTGGCACACGGTGAGCACACGCACAAAGAAGTTCGACCCACCTCCGGGCACAGCGAACAGGGCGGGTAATTGCGTTGCGGCGATACTCAGGGCAGCGCCCGCTTTGAAGCCCAGCAGAATGGTCTCGCTGATGAAGCTCGTCAGCGTGCTCAGCCGGAGCAACCAGGCCACCACGCTGAGCGTCGCGACGACGAAACCCGCGAGCGTGGCGATCTGGCCGTACAGCACCGCATCATTCCCAGCCATCTGTGCGACCGTGCCGCCGACCATCAACGAGATCGCCGACGTCGGCCCCACGGCAAGATGCCGCGACGACCCGAACAGCGCGTACCCCACCCCGCCGAGCAGATAGCCGTACATGCCGACCTGCGGCGGCAATCCCGCCAGCCCCGCGTATGCCAGCGACACCGGAATCGCATACGCTGCGAGGGTGACTCCGGCCAGCATGTCCTTCTGGAGCCAACTGAGCTGGTACCCGGGCAGCCACTGTGCCGGCGGGAACAATGCCTTCCAGTCGGTGCCGTTGTTGCGATCAGGCGTGGTCTTTTCGAGAGATGACATCATCAGACGCGTCGGCGTCGCTTTACTTGCAACTGGGCCAGGGCGCGTGTGAGCGAGGCGTTTACGGCAGCGTGCTCCTCGTCCGAGAGTTTTTCGCGGAGCCGGGCTTCGGCGCGTTGCCGGGCCTCCTCGGCTTTTGCTTCGTCAATTTTGTCGGCTTGCACCGCCAGATCGGTGAGAATCGAGACGCGAGTAGCGGCGACTTCGATGAGTCCCGCGCCGGTCGCGAAGAAGGTCTCGCGACCATCCTTGCGCACGATGATTTCGCCGGGCTGCATCTGCGTCATGAGTGGGACGTGTTGCGGGTACACACCGAACTGGCCGGCCACGCCGGGTAGGGTGACCATCTCCACATCTTCGGAATACGCCAGGCCTTCCGGGGTGACGATTTCAAATCTGAGAGTGCTCGCCATTGTCTGCCTGTGGCCCTATTTGCTCGACGGTGCGCTGACTTCGTCGATCCCGCCCTTCATGTAGAAATCGCCTTCCGCCACGGCGTCGTGCTTGCCGTCGAGGATTTCCTTGAAGCCGCGCACGGTTTCGGCCACGTCCACTTGTTTGCCCTCGATGCCCGAAAACACGGTCGCCACGCTGAACGGTTGGCTGAGGAAGCGTTGAATCTTGCGCGCTCGGGTGACCGCGGTCTTGTCCGCGGGTGAAAGCTCGTCCATGCCCAAAATCGAAATGATGTCCCGCAGGTCCTTGTAGCGCTGCAGCACGCGCTGCACGCCGCGCGCGACGTCGTAGTGTTCCTGGCCGACGATTTCGGGTGCGAGCGCCCGGGACGTCGAGGCGAGCGGGTCGACCGCCGGGTAGATGCCCAACTCAGCAATCGAGCGTTCCAAGACAATGGTCGCGTCGAGGTGGGCGAACGTGGTGGCCGGCGCCGGGTCGGTCAGGTCGTCGGCCGGCACGTACACCGCCTGGAACGAGGTAATCGAGCCATTCTTGGTCGAGGTAATGCGCTCCTGGAGCGCGCCCATTTCCGAGGCCAGCGTCGGTTGGTAGCCGACGGCACTGGCGGTGCGGCCCAGCAACGCCGACACCTCGGAGCCGGCCTGGGAGAACCGGAAGACGTTGTCGATGAACAGCAGCACGTCCTGGTGTTTCTCGTCGCGGAAATACTCGGTCATGGCGAGGCCGGCCAGGGCGACACGCAGCCGGGCGCCCGGGGGTTCGTTCATCTGGCCGTACACGAGGGCAATCTTCGACGCACCGAGGTTATCCTGGTTGATGACGCCGGCTTCGGACATTTCCCGGTAGAGATCGTTGCCCTCTCGGGTGCGCTCGCCGACGCCGGCAAACACCGAGACGCCGCCGTGGAGCTTGGCGATGTTGTTGATCAACTCCATGATGACCACCGTCTTGCCCACGCCCGCACCGCCGAACGCGCCAACCTTGCCGCCTTTCAGGAAGGGACAAATCAAGTCGATGACCTTGATGCCGGTGGGAAGGACTTGCGGCGACGGCGATTGGTCCACGAGGCTGGGTGCCGGGCGGTGGATCGGATAGTATTTCTCCGCCGTGACGGGGCCGCGCTCGTCGACCGGATTGCCGCACACATCGAAGACCCGCCCCATCACCCCATCCCCCACGGGCATGGAGATCGGCCCGCCGGTATCGATGACGTCGTAGCCGCGCTTGAGACCTTCGGTGCCGGACATGGAGATCGACCGGACCCATTTCTCGCTGAGGTGCTGCTGCACTTCGAGCGTCAATCTGATCGGCTGGTTCTCGACCGAGAACTCGACGGTCAACGCGTTGTAGATGGCCGGCAAGTTTTCCGTGAACTCGACATCCACGACCGCGCCGATGACCTGAACGATATGCCCTGTATTCATGTTGAACTCCCGCTAGTCGTTGCCGAGTTGGCCGCCCGAAATTTCCAGCAACTCGTTGGTGATATTGCCCTGACGCAGTTTGTTGTATTCGAGGGTCAGGTCCTCGATCAGGTCGGCGGCGCTGTCCGTGGCGTTCTTCATGGCCACCATGCGGGCGCTCTGTTCGCTGGCTTTGGACTCCAACAAGACCCGGTAGACGAGAACGTTGAGGTACAGCTCGAAGAGAAAGGATAGCGTCGCCCCCGGACTGGGCTCGAAGACGTAGTCGGTCGTGTCGGGGGCTAACGCCGCTTCGGGTTCCGCGCCGGGAATCTCCAATTCCTTGATTTCGCCGATCGGCAGAAACGCGATCGCGAAGGGCTGCTGGGCCATCGTGTTGATGAAACGCGTCGCGACAACCTTGACTTCATCGACTTCGCCTTTCACAAACATGTCGCGTGCCATGCCGGCTATCGGCCGCGCTTCGGCGTATCGCGGCGAGTCCGTGAATGTAAACTCCGCCGCCAACTTCCGGCCGGTCCGCGCGACAAACTGCGCCGCCCGCGTGCCCGCCGTAATGAACACGGTCGTCGCGGGATCAAACTGCGCGGCCACACGGAACAGATTGGTATTGAGCGCCCCGCAGAGCCCCTTGTCCGTACCCACGAGAATCACGGCGCGTTTGCGAACGGTGCGGACCTGCAGCAGGGGATGCGCGAAGTTGCGAGCGTGCCGCGTGGCGTGACGCTGGAAGCGGTAGAGGAGTTGCCCGAACGGCCGCGTCATCAGCGTGGCTTGTTGCGCCTTGCGCATCTTGGCTGCCGCCACCATTTGCATGGCGCGGGTGATCTGCGCGGTGCTGGCAATCGATGCGATGCGCGGACGCAGTTCTCGCGGGCTGGCCATCACTCACCGTTCCGTCTTCATTTCCAACTCTGTTTGAATGCATCGGCGGCCGCCGTCAGCTCGGCCTTCAACGCGTCGCTGATCGTCTTTTCCTTCCCGATCCTGGCGAGCAACTCTGGTTTGCGCGTGGTGAAATATTCCGTCAGCTTGTTCTGGAACTCCTTGACCCGTTCGACCGGCACGTGATCCACGTACCCGTTCTGCACGGTCCAGATCACCGCCACCTGGGTTTCCACCGGAATCGGGTTGTATTGCCCCTGCTTGAAGATCTCCATGATGCGCTTGCCGCGGTCGATCTGTGCCTGCGTCTTGGCGTCGAGATCCGAGCCAAACTGCGCGAACGCCGCCAGCTCGCGGAACTGGGCAAGCTCGCCTTTGAGCTGTCCCGCCACTTGCTTCATGGCCTTGAGTTGCGCCGCCGAGCCGACGCGCGAGACCGAGATGCCGACGTTGATCGCCGGACGCACCCCTTGATAGAACAAATTCGTTTCCAGAAAGATCTGCCCGTCGGTAATCGAGATGACATTGGTCGGGATGTACGCCGACACGTCGCCGGCCTGCGTTTCGATGATGGGCAGCGCGGTGACCGAACCGTCGCCGTACTGCTCGCCGACGCGCGCCGCCCGTTCGAGCAGCCGGCTGTGGAGGTAGAACACGTCGCCGGGATATGCCTCGCGGCCGGACGGCCGCTTCAACACGAGGCACACCTGCCGGTAGGCCACCGCGTGCTTGGACAGGTCGTCGTACACGATCAACGCGTCCATGCCGTTGTCCATGAACCACTCGCCCATTGCGGCACCGGCAAACGGCACGAGATACTGGTTGGCGGCGGAGTCCGACGCCGAAGACGTCACGACGATCGTGTACGGCAGCGCGCCGGCTTCTTCGAGCACCGCGATGACCCGCGCGATGGTGGACTGCTTCTGGCCGATGGCGACGTAGATGCAATAGAGCGGCCGGTAGTCCTTGTCGCCGGCCGCCTCGGCGGCTTTGTTGAGCCTGGCCTGGCTGATGATCGTGTCGATGCAGATCGTCGTCTTGCCGGTCGCACGGTCGCCGATGATCAATTCGCGCTGGCCGCGTCCAATCGGGATCATCGCGTCAATCGGCATGATCCCGGTCTGCACCGGCTGGCTGACGGAGCGGCGGCGGATGATGCCGGGAGCGATCTTTTCAACCGGATAGGTCTTGTCGGTCTTGATCGGCCCCTTGCCGTCGACCGGTTCGCCCAACACGTTGACGACGCGGCCCAGCAGGCCCTTGCCGACCGGCACCTGCAGCAGTTTGCCGGTGGTGCGCGCTACGGCGCCGGCCTTGAGCTGGGTGTAATCGCCGAGGATGATGACGCCGACGTCCGTCTCTTCGAGATTCAACGCCAAGCCGGTAATGCCGTTGCCCAGGTCGATCATCTCGTTGAGCATCGCGTCGGTCAGGCCTTCGATCTTGGCGACGCCGTCGCCGATCTCGCGAATGACGCCCACGTTTTGTTTCGCCGTTGTCGTCTTCGCGCCGGCGATCTGTGCTTCAAGTTCTTCGAGTAGGTTCGGCATAGTGACCTCGGTTCAAAGACCTTTCTCCAACGCTTCCAGCCCGGCCCGCACACTGCCGTCGTACACATCACAGCCCACCTGGACGCGTATCCCGCCCAGCAGCGCCGGGCGCACGGAGAATGCCATCACCAGCCCGGGGCCGTAGCGACGCGTCAAACCCGCTTGGATGATGGCCTGCACATCCGTCGACAACGGGGTGGCGCTCTCGATGACGGCCGTGTGCCGGGCGCTGTCGACACGCACCAGGCGCACGAAATGCGCGAGGATGGCCGACCCATCCCGTTGCTTGGCCGCGATGACGCGTTGCACCACCTCCCGGACGCGACGCTCGTCGAGCCGCTCGTTCACCGTACACAAGTGGTACAGTTGCCTGGCTTCGTCCTTCGCTCGTTTGCTGATCTTCATGGTTACGACGCGATCTGCTTCGCCGTTTCCTCGGCCAGTCGCCGGTGATCTTCGGCGGTCAGGATCTTGCCGGTAACCGTAGTCGTGGCCTGCACCACCAGCTTGCCGACTTCCCGCTTGAGCGCGGCGAGCATGCGGTCGTGTTCCTGTGCGGCGGCGGCGCGCGCATTGATCATGATCTGTTCCGCTGCCGCGGTGGCCTTCTCGGTCTCCTGCTGCCGCACCCGGGCGGCCGCGGCACGAGCCTCCTCGATGAACTGGCTCGCCTGGTCGCTCGCGTGCGCCAACACTTCCTGGCGTTGGGTTTCCGTGCGCGCTAGTTCCGCCTTGATTTGCTCGGTCGTTGCCAGGCCCTGCGCGATCTGTTCACGCCGCACTTCCAGCATCGTGAGGATTGGTCGATAGGCGTAGCGGTGCAGGATTGCACACACGATGCAGAAGCTGGCGATCTGCGCCAGGAGCTGGGACCAGCTCACGCCGAAGGTCGTGGCGATCCGTTCGACGGTTCCGCCACCGCTCGCTTGCACGATTGCTTGCGTTACTAGTGATAGAGCAGCATTCATCATCACTCACTCACATTCTGTAAACGCCGGGCTGCCCTTGGTTGGTGTGGCCAACGGCGTGTCGGACTTGGCAGCCCCAGCGACGAATCCTGTCTTGAGAATTCCCAAAGGGGGGAGCGGTCCATAGAAAAGACGCCGGCCGCAGACCCTGCAGGTCCTACTTCACCAAGAACAGCGCGTAGAAAACGATCGCTTCAGCGAAGGCAATGGACAGCAGCGCCTGGACCATAACCGGCGTGGAGGCGCCGGGATTACGTCCCACGGCGAGCGAAGCTCCCATACCGATCAGACCAACACCTATCGCCGCGCCAAGCGCCGCCAAACCAACATGTATATTCCCAATCATACTCGCTCCTCTTCCCTTTCCCCGCGGCCAACCGCGGTTGACTATGTCTAAGCTTGCGACACGCCGCCGCCGTGTCCGCGCGCCGGTCCTGCGTCCTCATGCATGCACATCAGCAATGTGAACACCGCGCACAAAAGCATGAACACCAGCGCCTGGACGAATCCCACCAGCAATTCCATGAAGTAAAACGGAATCGGCAAGAGCCACCCGAGGGCGGGGACCAGCCGGGACATGGTTTCCAACAGGTTCTCCCCGGCGAAGACGTTGCCGTAGAGACGAAAACTCAGTGAAATCGGCCGAAAGAGAATCGAAATGATTTCGAGACAGCCGGCGGCGAAGAAGACGACGATCATCAAGATCCTCATGGGCCCCGTGCTTTCCCCCTTGGGTGCAAATAGCTCCTTGAGGAATCCAACCGGACCCACTTCCTGCAACGCCCACACAATCCAGCAGGCGAAAAAGACGAGAGCCATGGCGAGGGTCAGGTTGAGATCGGCATTCGCCCCGCGAAATAAGGGTTGATCGACGACGAACCCGTCGGGAGTTTGATGTCCCCAGCCGATCGTGCCGACCCCAGGGATCAGCCCCACCCAATTGGCGGCAAGAATGAAGATGAAGATCGTGGCAAGAAACCAGAACGTGCGCTTGACCAGGTGCGGGCCGATGATCTTCTCCAGAAACTCGTACAGACTCCCAACCAGCCATTCGAAGAGATTCTGCGCTGCGCCCGGAACATGCTGCATGTCTCGCGTGGCCACCCGAGCAAAAGTGATCAACCCCACCGCCACAAGCCAGCTCACGAACATCGAATTGGTGATCGGGAAGCCGAAGGGGCGGGCGATCTCGACTGCGGACTGGGGGAGGTGGTGTTCCTCCTGTTTCGCGGTCGTCTCCGGCACGTTGCCCGGTGCTCCATGACCGGCAACGTCGGTTGTCGACGTCACGGAAGCTGCCTGGGCGGGTGCGCTCTGCGCCAGCGCCGAGGCGGCACCCAGACGCGTGAGCAGGGCGGCACAGAGCAGCAGTGCCAACGTGATTGCCCGTATACGCCGTAAGTCGCAGCGGAGAATTGTCGGCACGTAGCTTCTCACATCCCCCTCACACGTCACGCAGACCGACGGATGTGCAAACAGAGCACCATGTGCGCTCTACGCACTAGATGTGCCAAGTGCATTCCCGTATTTCTTACTCTTGAGGCGCGCCGGCGTGACGCCCTTCTCGAGGTTGGGACGGGCATCGCAGCACCCCGCGTCCTTGGCCCTCGCGTGTTCCATCTTCTGCAGTGCATCGCTGTCGCATGTATAGCGAGAGGCGACGGCGCAGGGCTATTGGACCTTGGTCCAATAGCCGGCGATGCCCCAGCCGATGTATTCAGAGTCTGCGATCAGCGGCTGCGAGATTCATCGAGAACGATGGAAGAACGCAAGCAGAATCCGTTCGGGCAAAGCCACAGTGTTCTGACAATGGAAAAAACGCTCTGGGAGGTCGTATGACGAAAGACAAAGAGGGTGAGGACGAGAAAAAGCTGAAGACCAAGCAATACGAAAAGGAGCTGCGCCGGTTGCAGGCGGAGCTGTGCCATCTTCAAGAGTGGGTCAAGCTCAAGGGTTTGCGGATCATCGTCGTGTTCGAAGGGCGCGATGGCGCCGGCAAGGGCGGCACCATCAGGGCGATCACGGAGCGCGTCAGCCCGCGCGTATTTCGCGTCGTCGCTCTCCCCGCCCCGTCGGACCGCCAGAAGTCGCAAATGTACATGCAGCGCTATATTGAACATTTTCCGGCGGCCGGCGAGATCGTCATCTTCGACCGCAGTTGGTACAACCGCGCCGGTGTGGAGCACGTCATGGGTTTCTGCACGAAGGAGCAGCACCGCCGCTTCCTTGATCTGTGTCCGCAGGTCGAACAATTCGTCATCGACGGCGGCATCCAACTGGTCAAGTACTGGTTGGAAGTCAGCAACGACGAGCAGAAGCGCCGCTTTGAAGCGCGCATGACGGATCCGCTGCGCCAGTGGAAACTCAGCCCCGTTGACTTGCCGTCCCGCAGCCGCTGGTACGACTATTCTCGGGCGCGCGACATGATGATGGAGGCGACGGATACGAAGTTTGCCCCCTGGCACATTCTGCGCTCGGACGACAAGAAGCGCGCGCGCCTCAACTGCATCGCGCACCTTCTGAGTCAGGTTCCCTACAAGAAGGTACCGCGGGAAAAAGTGAGCCTGCCCAATCGCGCGAAAAAGGGTGCGTACGATGATCAGGACCCGCTGAAGGGGCGCAGGTTCGTACCGGAGAAGTATTGAATCGTGACCTTCGTTCCGACCATACAGCCCGGAACCCCTCGCCAGCACCAACGATCCGAGGGTTGACTATGAGCAAACGACGCACTGGCCGGAGCATGGCCATCCTCGTGGGACTGTTGATGGCGGGAATCCATCCGTTGGTGGCGGGCGGCGAAGATACGAGCGCGGCCGCGCGCATCGAGGCGATGACAAACCTGCTTGCGAAGGCACAGCGCCTCGGTGTGACCGTCGACTGCAGCTACGACGTGGTGCAGGATTCGGGTCAGAAAATCGAATTCGGCGAGCGGCGACAGCTGACGTTGCGCCGTCCGGATCGGGCGCGCGTGGACGTCACGCGGCGCGACGGCGCGCGGCGCGGCCTCATCTTCGACGGCACCCAGCTCATCGCCTTCGATCTCGACGAGAAGGTCTATGCGACGGTCCCAAAATCCGGGACGGTCGATGCCGCGTTGGCGTACTACACGCAGGATCTCAAGATGCGCCTGCCGCTGCGCGAGCTCTTTGCCGCCGATCTTCCGCAGAAGCTGAAAGACGTCCTCGGAACCGCGCGCCTGGTGGGCAAGGAGACGGTCGCTGCGTGGCTACCTCTCACGTCGCATTTCGGGGCGACACCGCAGACATGCAGCTCTGGATCGCACGGGACGGCGATCCGCTTCCACAACGAATCGTGATCACCTATCGCCTCGCCGAGGGCCAGCCGCAGTTCGAAGCCGACTTCCACGGGTGGACCTTCGCCCCCGATGTCCCCGACGCGGCATTCACGTTCATCCCGGCGGCGGGTGCGGAGAAGATTCCCATCCTGACGCCCGGGCGCGGGCGCGCAGCCGGCGAGAAGCAGCCATGAGCCGTCCGTTCCGTCGCGCCGCGATATTGGCCGCGTCAACCCTTGTCGTAGTGGCGCTGGTCGACGGTGTCGCTGCGCGCGGCGGCGGCGGGGGCGGCCGCGGGGGCGGCGGGTTCAGCCGCGGTGGGCCAGCGGCGCGTGGCTCGTTGGGCCAGAACCGTACGGGTGGCATGATCCGCGGGTACTACGCACGTGGACCCGCCGCGGACGGGAACTTCGACGCGCGGTACCCGAACCAAGATGAGCGCCAGGGGCAGCGGCAGGAACGCCGCGAGGAACGTCAGGACGGGCGTACCGAGCTTCGCGAGGACTGGCCGGAGTACGCCGAGGATCATTTCGACGATGGCGACGGCTCCTACGAGGGCGACTACGGTGCCGCGGCAGCCGTTGCGGTGGGTGCCGCGGCTGCCGCGCCGTTCTACTACTACACTCTGCCCTGCGAGCCCGTCGTCATCGCGATGGGCGGTGCTGTCTATTACGTCTGTGGCGCCGACCGATACATCCGTGCCTACAGCGACGGCGACGTGGTCTACACGCTGGCGCCTCCCCCGAGCGGGCAGTAGGCAGACCGCGGCGGCCGCAGGGCTCCGCCGCGACCGGACTTACCTACGGCTTGATGCCTGTCTGCTTGAGCGCCTCTTTGCACTTCTCGCTCAGCGACTTGTCGTTCTTGTCGAACAGGCCTTCACCCGCCCCTGGCCAACTCGACGTTACCGCAGTACTTCAGGAGATCGTCCACTCCCCAGGCGCGAACTTCAGTGCCAATAGCCCCCTGCTCGAGCGCAATGCTATTTGGCGTCGTCGACCAGCGGGACGCGCTTGACCGGAACGCCGCGCACCAGCACTGCGCGGATGCGCGCGAGGTTGGCTAGATCTTCGAGCGGATCACCATCCACCAACAGCAAGTCGGCGCGTTTGCCGGGCGCGATGCTACCAAAGCTCGGATCATCCTTCGCCTCGAGGAACCGGGCGGCATCGATCGTTGCGGCCCGCAGCGCCTCGGTCCTGGACAGGCCAGCCTCTGTGAGGTGTCCCAACTCACGATGCAAGCCAGCACCCGGGAACACCCCCGTCTGCATGTCGCTGCCCGCGAGAATCACCACCCCCGCATCGTGCAGGCGACGAACATTGTCACGCCAGCTCTGACGCTGCGTGCTCAGGAAGCGTGCCGATGCCTCTGTGAACGCCGCCAATTTCTCATCGTGCACGGGCTCGTCGAACGCGTCCAGGATCGCACTCGGGACGGTCTCTTGTTCAAGACGCGTCGCCCGGCGTCCCGGCCGGCCGGCGCTGGCCAATGCCTCGAAGCCGACAATGGTCGGCACCATTGGTATCTTGAACGCCCCGAGCTGCGAAATCTGCTCATCGGGAATGCGCTCCCGATAGACGACGTGCGCCCACGCCGAGACACCAGCCTCAGCAGCATCGAGCGCGTCCTGGGTGGTGCCGATGTGCGCCACCGCGCGTAGGCCATGCCGCCGGGCCGCTCCCACCGCGGCGGCCAATGTCTCGGGATCGATCCGCGGCGCGTCAGGGGGAATGCGGTCGACGATGACCTTCAGCAAGTCGACGTGCATCTCGGCAATCCGCTCCGCTGCCGCCGCCGCTTGTGCCGGGCCGTCGACCTGCACCACGTAACGCGGGAGCGCATACCAGCGTAGCCAGCCGGGCAACAGCATCTGAAGCACGGGCACCGGGTGGCCGCCCCGGATCGTGAGGACCGGCCCGGCGACATACAGCGTCGGCCCCAGCAGCTGGCCGGCGGCGATGCGCTGGCGCCGATCGAGCACGTCGGGAGCGAGACCGCCGAGATCTACAACGGTGGTGACCCCGCAGTACAAATAGGCGGCGAGATTCGCTGCTGGATCCGGAAAGGCTCCGACGCTCGCCGGCGCCGGGCTGATGCCGGTGTGCGCATGCATGTCGATGAGGCCCGGCACCAGGGTCGCGCCGCTACCGTCGATATAGAGCACGTCGTCAAGCGGCGGCAACGTACCGCTGTCCGCGATCGCTCGAATCCGCTCGCCTTCGGTCAGCACATCGCGGTGGGTGTGCTCGTCACCCGATTCGACATCGAGTACCGTCACGTCATGCAGCAGCACCCGCGGCGGTGCGGGCTTGACCGCGACGGCCAGTTTGGCGCGATGACACGCAACGGTGCCGCCCGCGATCAGGAACAGGATCCCCGCGCACGACAACACCCACCCGCCCGGCGTCGGAGATCGGCAGGCGGCCTTGTGTTCAGGCAAGCGCGTGGCGCCATCACGTCATTTGCTCGCCGGGCGCGCCAGCTTGCGCAGCGTGAGCTTGCCCTCGAGGCCGCGGATGGTCCATGAAAGCAATCGTGCGTGCACGCCATGTCCAATCATCTATACGACCATGTCGGCGACTATGACATGGCGATGGTTGATGCGCTAGCGATTACACCACCGGCTTGAAGAAGTGAGTCGGGCCGTACGGCAAAAACTCGTACGCGGGGCGCTCTTTCCGCGCCGTGAGCCGAGAGGCGCAGTCGGAACACGCCGCGAGCGGTGCCCTGCCCTTGCATCTATTCCCCCTTTTCTGGCCGGTCTGCTAAGAACCTTCGCGACGTGTCGGCAAAGCCCGCTGAATGAAAGGTGCTCATGAAGAAATTCCGATTGGTCGTGTGCGTTTTGTCGGCACTGCTCCTCACGAATGGCTGCCACCCGATTTCCGTCAAGACCGGCTACGACCGCGGCGCCAACTTCGCCAGCCGAAGAATGTACGCCTGGCAAGCCGCCTCCAAACTGGACACGGGCGATCCGCGATTCGACACGCGGCAGATGGAGCGCGCGATTCGCGACGCGGTCGACGCGACGCTGGCCGCAAAGGGCTTCCAAAAATCCGATTCTGAGAACCCTGGTTTCCTCGTTGGGTACGTCGCCGGTATCGGGTCCGAAACGAGCACCGTGACTCGCCAGCGGACGCTCGAGGATAGCATCGGCGAATGGGGGTGGACCGGAAGCCACACCGTTGACTTCAGGACCGGGGCGCTCGTGTTGGAGATGACTGATCCGACCACGCAGCGGATGCTGTGGCGGTCGGAAGCATCCGCGGTAGTCGTCGAAAACGCCAGCGCTGCTGAACGGCAGGAGCGCATCGGCAAAGCGGTGCGCAAGATGCTCGATGACTTTCCTCCGCAATGACAATGATGTGCCCAGAAGACTCGGCCCAAAATCACCGCAAAGGCGCGAAAACGCGAAGATAGCTCCTTTCTGTCACATTAGAATTCGTGCACAAGTCAAGATGGCTAATTTGGTATGAAGCTACGTGGGTGAGTATGGCATGTGTAGCACGGCAGGTCGAAGTGCGGGTCGCCGGTGCCGTCGCTGCTGTAGAAGCGCGTGGTGGTATGGCAGACTTCGCACAACCCGGTGCCGGGATGGCTGGCACTCGCGAAGCTGCCATCCGCGAGTCCGGCGAGATTGTTGAAGACCATTGGCGCGGCACACCCGCCCGTCTGGGTCGGCGTGCCGCAGATGGTGTTGGTGCTGGCACACACCTGCCCGGCATCGCAGTCGCGATCCGTCCCACAGGGGGTGACCGTGTTGTCGGGCGCGGAGAGCGGCACGGATGGCCGGATCAGCAGCAGGTTGGGACTGCCGTGCGGCGTGTGGCAGATCGTGCACTGTTGCGGCGCGGCGACTGCCGGATCGTGATGGGTGATTTGCTCGCTGTGACAATCCGGACAGCGCGGCACACTACGGTGGCCGCAGCCAACGACGCCCGGTGAGAGATCCTCGTGACAGTTCACACACTTGGTCTGCAGACCACCGTGCCCACCGTCGGTCACCATGGCCGTCGCCAGGGCATCATGGCAGAACGCGCACTGGCCATAGACTTGGTCGGCGGTCGGTGCCGAGCCGCCATATTGGGTCGCGCCGTGGTTGCCACAGCCGCTGAGCAATGCGGCCAGGGTGAACGTGACGGCAGCGCACGCGTGCTTCATCGTAGCGCCCCATGACACCGCCGGCAGAGCTGCCCGTCGTCGACCGGCAGCCGCATCTGCGTCGTCCCCTTCGTCGCGAAGTTCCCAACGGTACCTTTGTCCTCAGATGACGCGGCCAGTGCTGCCCAACGCTCGGTTACCGCCTGACGGACGGCTGCCGGGAGACCGTTGGTGGGTGGCAGCCAGCCGTGCGCCAACCAATCTTCCGACGCGACCTTCGGGTCGTGGAACAGATGGCAGGTGCCGCAGTAGATGTGGCCGTCTTCCGCCAGTGGGAGCACCGCACTTCCTTGCGTGTCCCCCAATGCGGTCTTCACAGCAGCCGGACTGGCGCGCAGGTGCTCGTCCGAGCCGGCGTGGCCGGTCGAGGCATGGCACAGCGTGCACGTCTCCAGCTTCGAGCGCTGCAAGGAAAAGTCCTCATTGTGGCACACCGGGCATTTGGTCATGTCGAGTGAGCCATCGGGCGTGGTCATGTGATGTGGCGAGGCATCCCCGTCGGCAGATGCCGCCAGCGGCGCCAGCACCAGCCACACACCCAGCAGCACTGCAGCAGCATGGCTCACGGCGCCACCCCGTTCGTTCCATGGCACATCATGCAGCTGGCCTCGCCTTGGTTCTGAACAATGGCCCGAACCCCCGCCAGATCGACTGTGTCGTCGGGCAATCCCGTGCGGTTTACCTGGTGGATGTTGTTGACGTTGTGGCACGCAAAGCAGTCTGAACGTCCCCAGCCGGTTTGGTGCTCCTCTTGAACCAGGACCAACCCTGCCGGGGAGGCGAGTACGTTGCCGTAGTTCTCGCTTTGCGGCGACGCGTCACTGCCGCAGGCAGCGAGGAACAGGAATCCGCAGAGCAGCATGGTCTTGGTCTGTGGCTTCATGGGGTTACTTCACCGCCTTGGCGTGGCAGTTGAGGCAGAAGTCTTCGCGGTGGCAGCTGCCGCACTGGATTGGGTTGGCGCGCGCATCGACCGAGTGCAAGGAAAGGTAGTTACGGTCGTGCACGAAGGTGAGGATCGAGTCGCGGTTCTGGTGACAGTTGATGCAGAAAGAATCACGGTGGCAATTCTGGCACGCCACTGGATCGGCACTGGCCACCGCTCCGTGGGCGCGCTGCCAGCCAATCTGGTGGTTCTCCGGCAGCAACGGATCAAGATTCGTGTGGCAGGTGGTGCACGCCGACGGTGCGGCGGCGAGTCGAGTCTCGCTTGGACCGTGACAGAAGTGGCACGCGGCGCTGCCGGGAAACAGCGCCGCCCGCGACGCCGACGCCGCAAGCGGTGCTGCACCGGTGTCGATCTGCGCATCGAAGCGGTGGCAATCGCCGCACACGAGCGCTTGCTGCGCAAGGATCGCCGCATGGCGCTGGTGCGTGAACTTGTGCCGTGCGTCGGCGGTGCTCGCATTGGGTGCCGGGCGTGGGCGCAAGAAGCGGTTGGCCGGCATGTACTCGCGGCAGGCGGCGAGCGCAGCCATCAGCGAGAGGAGGACGACGCTCGCGCGGCCGTATCGGGTCACCGCGTTCCTCCATCGGTCGCACCGCCACTACCACCGGTGTTTGCCGCGCCCGCACCCGGAGCTGCGGACCCGGCCGCCGGCGCGGCGGCGGCAAACGTCGATGCCGCCCAGCCGTGCGCCGGCATGGACGGGTCGGCACTCCAACTTGCCGGCTTGCCCCCTGCGGACGCCGGACCGAAGCGCGCCGGCCCCCACGGCCATGGACGTTCCTGGCCGCCAGCGGTGTCGGGCTGCTGTCCACCGCTGGTGTTGGAGCGGCCGCCGTAGGTGATGAAGAAGCCGAAGCGAAAATCTTCCGGGTAGAACTGATTGCGGTTGGCTTCGAAGTTGAGCTCGCCGGTCAGGCCGGGCAGGAACATGTAGCCGATGCCGATCAGGCTGGCGATTGCGGTGCCCGCCTGGTGCGTCGTCTTCTCATAGTAGCCGACGTTGCAATTGGCGCGGAACAAGATGTTCTCATAGACGCGGTTCTCGTACCCGAGTTTGCCGCCGTTGACACTGCCGCCGCCGCTGTCGACGCCGTAGTACTCGAGGCGCGCCGTCTCGAGTCCATCGCCGCCCGGCATGTAGAGCAGGCCGCTGCTCCACACGTAGCCATTGATATATGAGGCATCGAGCTGCTCGTAGCGTTGATACGAGAGGTCGGCGAAAGTCGAGACGGTGCGCGACAGGGTGTAGCGCGTCCCGCCGCGGAACTGCAGCTCCTCACTGACGGAGAATACTTGGAAGATGGGATCTTCACGCCGGTTGATATTCTGGATCACGCTCTCGCCGTTGTCCTGCGGCTTGTAGTAGCCGCTCTCAAAGTTGACGAGCAGCCGCGGCTGCCACACGAAGCTCTGCACACCGACGCGCGCCTGGTCGATGTTGCCGTGGTCGGCGTCGAACGCGAAGTTGCCGTACACGCTGGGGAGCCCGGGCAGCGCGGCGAACGCGCGCGTGCCGCTCAGAGTGAGTTGTTGCATCAACTCTTGTCCCTGCCGGTTCTGCTGCAGGTACCCAAGTGCCAGGGCGCCCCCACGGTACTGCGCCACACGCAAGCTGCCGCCGAAGATCTGTTCGTCCTGCGAGAGACTCGCCGAACTGTACGTCGGTTCCCAATACCGCGGCTGGCCGCCGAAGACGGTGAGCGAGAACGGCGAGTTGCCGAGCCCGACGCGCACCTGCCCCGAATCGGCGTCCCAGAGTCCGACTGGTGACTCGGCGACAATCTGTCGGCCAAGCTGGACATCGAGCCCGGGCGGCGCCGCCGGCACCCGCAGGACTCCTGAAAAGAAATCGGTTTCACCCCGATTGTTGGCAAGGTCCTGTTCGAGTCGGAAGTAGGTATCGACGGTAGCGCCGTGCGGCAGTGCCAACAGCCCGAAGTCGCCGTACAACTCGACCGGTGCCTCGGTGCTGCCCGGGAAGTAGCCGTCACCGTCACGTACCTGACCGAGGAGGCTGGGTTGGGCACGCAGTTCGACAGTCAATGCCCGCGTCGGCAACAGAATCGCCGACGCGGTACAGAGTAGAATCAGGATGCGGCATCGCGTCAAAATTTCCACGTCACCCCGGCCTGATCTCGTGCCGCTGCAGCGCCGCCGGCTGGCAGCCTGTCGGACTCGGCAGCCCCCAGCAACCAACCCTGTCCTGAGGCTCCCCGAAGGGGGAAGCGGTCCATAGAAAGGACGCCGGCCGCAGGCCTAGTTTCGGCCGCTGTGCGCCGCCGACACCGCCACCTCGCGTCCCTCCGCATGGCACACGGGGCACGCTTCAACACCATCCGACGCCGTCTGCGTCTCGGCATGGGCCATCGCCGCATCGCTGTCGTGACAGGCGGTACACACCGACGTGATCGGCTCTGTCTGCGGCGGATTCGCCGGTACCGGGTTCCCGGTTGCCGGATCGAGTTGCGTGCGCAGCGTCGGCAGCGCCGTGCCGGGATACGGCGGAATCAGCTCGCTCCCCTCGGTGTGGCACGATTCGCAGATGCGTAGATCGCCAGGGAAAAGGACCTCGGAGAAGTCATGCTTGGTGTAGCCGGGCGACCCCGAGCCGAAGCCGTACACGAGATACGGCTTCTGCTCCAAGTTCTCGCCGCGATGAATCTTGTGAATGAGCACCTTGAAGTCGATCGGCGCCGTCAACTCACCGGCAGCTACTGCGGCAGGATCGCGTTGGCGTCGCGCCGCGTCGCTGGCGTTCGGATTGTGGCACAAGACGCAGTACTCGACCTGGTTGCGCGAGCCACCATGGATCGAGAAGTCCTTGGAAAACTCTCCATGACAATTGCCGCAGCGCGTCTGATCGACCACGGTGCGGCGAACCAGTGGTGCCGAGTCGTCAACTGTGAAGGTCACCACCGGATTCTCCGCGGCTTCGGTCGCGGTCACCGCCGAGGTCAGGGCCACGCTACGGCGGGCTTCGGCCCCGAGCGCCCAGGTGCCGGTCGCGTCGTCCGGCAGCGCGGCGTTGGGAGTGAATTGGAACGCGCCCGCTGCATCGGGTCCAACCAGCGTCCCTGACGGCGAGCTGCCGAGCGGGTTGCCGTTCAGCACGGCCGCATAGTCCGTCGTCGGGCCGGCATAGTTGAATGCCAAGCTGCTCAAGCCGCTCAAATCGCGCAGCGGTGTGCCGCCATTGTCGGTAACGCTGAACGTGATCGTCGGCCGCTGGCCAGCCGCATGGCTGCTGATCGCCGAGATAGTGACGTTGAGCCCAGCCAATTGGGTGGAGCGCTCCGGCACGACATGCGCGCCCGGGACGCTGATGTCGAACTCCTTGTTCTGTGTCGCGGCGTGGCAGGCGGTGCATTGGCCGTCGGCGTAACCTCCGGGCGGGTGATTGGTTCCCGGCGGTCCTGCCCGCGAGGTCTGCGTCGATGGGTTGACGTCGTCGTGGCAAGTCGCGCAGGCTGGGGCGGAAGGCTTCTTCGAGTAGAAGTCGGCGGTGGCACCGTCGCTGTGGCAGACGGCGCATTCCTCGATGCTCCGGGGAAAGCCGACGCCCGTCACCGAACCGTCCGCCTGCTTTTGCGCGAAGACGGAGCAATCCGTGGGGTCTCCACAAATGGCGTACTGGGTGCCCGGAGTACCGCTATTGATCAGGGGGAGGTTCTTCCCTGCGTGGATCTGGTGAATCATGTTGCGCAAATCGATGGAGGTCCCCACGCCGTCGGTGGCGGCTTCGGTGTGACACAGCTTGCACAGGCGCACCTCACGCCGGTTACCGTGCTCCTTCAGCGGCTGGTGGCACTGGTTGCACTGCGCGGTTGTGGTGTCCTCCCAGACCGTCGGGGTACCACCTTGGGGAATGAAGTCGAAGATCGGATCGACACCGTACTGCTGCGGACCGAAGTTGCGATCGACCTGCATGCCGACCGTGTAGGTCTGCGAGCGATCATAGCCGGCGGGCAGCTTGGTAGCGAAGGCGTACATATATGTACCGGTATCGCCGGCAAGCAACGTGAGCGTGCCGCCCGAATCGTAGGCTGGCGACGTGGCGTTGACTAGATTCACGTAGCGGAAGAAGGTGTTCCCCAGGTCGCCGCCGCCCGCGTACGCCTGGAGCTCGGCGAGTGCGAAGCGGGTGCGAGCTTGCTGATCGCTCTGTGGACTGGAGAGAGTGGCAGTCAGTGGTACGCCGTCAGCGTCGGTGACACTGAAAGTCACATCGACCTGGCCGGCTGCGTCCGCCGTCACCGCCGTGATCGTGCTCAGCAACCCGGCGCCCGCGAGTTGAGTTGGCGCCGGCGTCGGTGACGCCGTCGGCGACGGGGGAGGCGGCGCGGTAGAGTCCGATCCACCACCGCAGCCAGCCATCCCAAGCGTGAGGGCAGCGAGAATGGCTATGGCGCGGCCGCCGCTCACCGGACACCGGAAGCTTCGACTGCACCGCCTTCCTTTATGCATGGCCACACCTCGCCGGTTTGCTGACTGCCTGCACTGGCCCTATCGCACTGCGCTGCACTTCGTCAAGCCGGTGCTCGATTGTGTCGATGCAGCGCGAGAACCATACGTGAAGGAAGTGGGCAACCGCGCCGTTGCGGAAACCCTCTCGAGTCAAACTTGCCATGAAGGGAGAGTCGTACTAGTTGACCACCTCATGCCGGATCGAGAAGTCGCGCCCCCATGGAAACGCGACCACCCAGGCCTCCTCCTGCTGACGAGTCACTGGTTGGTCTGGGTGGGCATGGGCCTCGGCATCACCGCCATCAGCACCTGGCTCTTTGTCGCGCCATCCGAGGTCGGCGGGCATGGCGAAAATCCGTACAAGGGTGTCGTCATCTATCTCCTGCTGCCGTTTTGTCTCATCGGCGGCCTGGCCCTTGCGGGCCTCGGCGTACTGCTCGGGCGGCGGCGAATCCGCGAAGGAGTGAAGACGAGCATCACCGACCGGCGCACGGCACTGCAACGATTCGTCGCATTTCTCGTGATCACCATCGGCACCAACCTCGTGGTCGGAACCCAACTGACGTACCGGGCGGTGGAGTACATGGACACCCCGCAGTTCTGCGGCGCAACCTGTCACGCGATGCGTCCGGAATACGTCGGGCACCAAGATTCTGCCCACGCCAGTGTGGCCTGTGCCGAATGCCACATCGCTCCCGGCGCCGGTGGATGGATCAACGCCAAGATGAACGGGACACGTGAGTTGTGGAGCACGCTCACCAACGACTACCGGCGACCAGTCCCCTCCGCACTCGAATCCGGGCACCTGATACCGTCCAAGGAAACCTGCGAGCGCTGTCACTGGGCGGAGAAGATCGTCGCGACGCGCCTGCTGGTCATTCCCAGCTATGCCAGCGACGAGCACAACACCGATTCGTACACCGCCCTCATGATGCTCGTGGGCGGCAGCCGGATGCAGGGGATTCATCACGCCCACTTCGCTGGCGGTTATGCGATCAGCTACGCCGTCTCGGACCCGAAGCGGCAGACCATCCCGTGGGTGGAACGACGCAACCTGCAGACGGGCGAGACCCAGACATACCTGGCTGAAGGAACGACGCCGGCGGAGGCGACGCGCCTGCCGAAACACACGATGCAGTGTGTCGACTGCCACGACCGGCCGACCCATGGGTTCTGGCTGCCGGGGCCGGCGCTCAACCGCGCACTCGCGATTGGCCAGGTACCCGCCACGCTGCCGTTCATCAAGAAACAGGGTCTGGCGGTCCTCCAGGCGAGCTACTCCAGCAGCGCGGACGCGGCTCAGAAGATTCCAGAAGCCATCGAACGCTACTACCGGGAAACCTATCCGGAGGTCTACGCTCAACGCCGCGGCGACGTAACCAAAGCCGCGCAGGCCATTGTCGCGGTCTACAATCGCAACGTCTTCCCCGAGATGAAGGTCACCTGGGGGACCTACCCGAACAACCTCGGACACGTCGACTCGCCGGGCTGCTTCCGTTGTCACGACGGCGCGCACGCGACGGCCGACGGTCAGGACAACATCACACAGGACTGCGGAACCTGTCACCAGTTGCTGGCGGTCGAAGAGCAAAGCCCTGAGATTCTCAAGACGTTGGGATTGTGGGACCGCCTCGAGGCCCTGAAGCACTGAGCCAGCAGCGAACGGGGTGAGTGCGGGAACTCACTGAAGCTCGATCACCAAAGTGTTCGCGGTGCCGGTGAGCCGCTCGCGCACTGCTATCATCGAAACCTCCACACCACCGGTACGGTACGGATTGGCCGCGCGCACAAAGGGCAGCGGCGCCCCGTTGAGGGTGATGGCCGTCGGCCCATGTCCGCGTGCGTCGGTGCGGTACACCACGCTCACCGGCTTGCCGCACAACTCGACCTCTGCTCGCAGACCATCGAACGCGAGGGGAATCACCGGATCGAGAACGAGTCCGGACTTGCGCCGGCGGATGCCGAGCAGGCACTCGTGGATGAGGCGCACCGCAATGCCGGCGCCGCTGGAATAGACGCGCCAGCCCCCTTCGAAAGGCACCGCGCCGGTCTTGACGGTCTCGTACTCGGCGAGGGCCTGGTAGCGGTCCAAGAACGCGGCATCCGAGCTGGAGTAATAACAGTTGGCCTGCCGCGGCCGCGCCGCCGCGAGCACGGAACGCAGGCCAATGGGATTCGCCTGCCGCAAGGCGAGCAGCACGGCGTCGGCGTCGCCGTAGCGCGCCATCGCCTCCGCGCAGCGCAGATGCGCGTGCGTATACATAATGCCGATCTCGCGACCGAAGAACGTACTGCTCTCGGCGCGCTGGAAGCGGCGCTGCAGGCCGCCGTGATAAGCGAAAGGACGATCGAACAAGCGCGCGCCATCGACAGCGAGGAGATGCTTTCGGATGCAATCGACGTGCGCCGCAGCTTGTTGCGGCGTGAGAAGGTCGTTGATGATTGCGTGGATCATCGGCAACAAGCTGGCCGTGATGCCCGTCGTCTCATCGTGCGGGTGGAGCAGGTACTCGATGCGCCCGTCGTCCTGGAAATGCGCGTACCCGGTGATCGTCCCGTGCGGAATCAGCAGGCGCTGAAAATCGTCCTTCACCCGTTCGGCTGCGGCTGCGAGCGGCTCGGCCGCAGCAACGCGACCGATGCGCCGCAAGGCCTGCGTCACGGTCGTCAGCGTCTGGTAATGCAAGGTGACCGTCCAGGCACTGCACAGGCGCTCGCCCATTGCCGGATCCACGGGCTGCAGCGAGTCGTTCCAGTCGCCGTGGCCGTACGCGGCCAGGTGCGTGCCGGGAATCACGCGCCGTTCAATCACCCGTAGGGCGCGCTCGACGTGGCCCCAGATCGTCGCGCGCTCGGCGTGGTCGTCACCCTCGGGATGGAAGAACGGCACGCTGACATCGAGCAACGCGGCCTCTTCCGTCGCGATGAGGTACTGGGCCAGAACCAGCACCGGCCAGAAGACGATGTCACCGTGCGAGTCCGCCGGCCGGATGTTACGCTCGCGCTCGAAGAACATGAACCACTGCGGCCAGTCGCCGTCGGGGTTCTGATTGGCGAAGACGCGCAGCAGCAGGTCGCGCAGCGGTTCCCAGCGGCCGAGCGCCAGCAGCAGCTCGACCGGCCCCTGACACACGTCGCGCGTGCCCCAGCCGCCCCCGGAGTACTGCTCGAGCCCACGCGGCGCGAGGTAGTGGATCAGCGCATTGTGGGTGTACCAGGGGAGAATGTCCTGCACACCGGCGACCGTGTCCGCGAACGGACTCCCTGCGGGTGCGCTCAACGTGACCGGTCCGGTCATCGCCGTCCAGAACCGTGTTGCGGTCGCCTCATCGTCAGCGCCTGCCGATACGGTGGCGGGCGCCGCAACCAGCCCGCCTGTGATACGGAAGTCGAGCCGCGTCGCCGGGGCGGTGGCCACCGTCAGAAATGGCTGCTGACGTGACCGCCCGTCCGCGAACAGCACCGCGTCACCGCTGACCGTCTCAATGGTCGTGCCGGCCTGCGGATCGAGGCGAAAGACGCCGTCGGGGAAGCGACGGCCGACGTCGGTGTCGGGGATCGGCCGCACGATGATCCCCTCGGCGTCGCGCTTGAAGCGGACCGGTACGGCCTCGGCGCCGTCGTCGCCGTTAAGGGCGACGTGATTCGACAGCAGGAAGCGCAGCGGCAGGCCTTCGAGGACCGCGATATGCAGCTCGATCGCGTGCCGCGTGGTCGGCGCCGTGACGCGCACCTCGATCAGACCGCCGCTGTACGCGTACAGCCAGCGGCAGCCGCTTGGCGATACTTCCCACGCGGACGGGACGTCGAGCAGGGCGTAGCCATCGTCCTGCTCGACGAAGACCCGTTGCCCGTGCGCCCGCTGCAGGCTCAGGTAGGAGCGCGTCGTCGAGAGCAGGCGGTTGATGCTGACGTGGCCTTGCGTGAGCAGTGCGTTGAACACGCCGGCCATCCACACGGTGGTGGTGAGCGACGCCTCGTCGGGCGTGAGGTGATCGCCCGTGCGCAACAGGTGGCCGTGCGGTCGCAGCACCCGCACCTCTTTGGCCCGCAAGGCCACGTGCGTGCGCGCCCCGACGAAGAACGACAGCAGCCGGCTGTCCTCGCGCTCGACGTGGCGCAGATCGTTGCCCCAGAAGCGGGTGATCTCGGCGTCGGTCAGGTCCCGGCAACGCAGGAGTCTGTGCGCCGAGAACAGGGTCGCAGCGGAGCGCGCGACTGCCGTCGCGCGGCGACGCCTCCGTGGGACAGCGGCTTCCGGCAGCGCAAGGGCGCGATCGACCACCGCCAGGTCGGCGTCCGAGGTGACGGCCTGGTGATCGGGCTCGAACCACCCGAAGAACCCCCGCTCCCCTGTAGCGCCGGGTGCGAGGGCCAGCTGCGCGTCTTGAATGACGGCCATCGAGTGTTCATGCTGCTGCCGCACTCCGGGGAGACGCGATGCCATCAGTCCCGCCGGTGCCTCGCCGGCGCGCGTCGCAAGGCCGTGCAGTTGAAGCGCATCGGTGGCAAAGCTCACGCCGCAGTGCAGCGAACCGATCATGGCCCACGGTTGATGGCCGCCCATCGACAGGTTCTGGCGAACGGCAAGGAGGCACCCGCGCTCCGGGTGGGTGAGCGGCGTGTGGTCGATGTACTGGCTGACGTAGTACTCGTTCATGCGGATCGCGTCGTAGTGCGCCAGCGCCAGGTCCTGCGCATAGACGAGGTCCACGGTGACCTCGGCGTCCGTCGGGTTCTCGAGCGCGACGTGCCAAAACCACGCGGGGGCTCCCGCGGCGAGCCGCAACGCCAGGGTCACGCGAAGCCCGAGCCACTCGCCGGTCGCCCGCAGCCCGGCAGCGTCGAGCCGCGGCGTGAGCGGACTGCACGGCCCGAGGAGTGGCGTCGACGCAACATCAGCACCGTGCCGCCGCAGATAGACGTTGGCCGGCCCGCCCTCCATCTCGGTTCCCGGGAACAGGTTGAGCACGATGTCGCCGTGCTCCATGCGGCGGAGCGAGCCGTTGGCGTTCATGTGCATGACGAGCCCGGCGGGGCTCTCGTAGCGGCGGGGCCGGACGGGCTTGGTTGCCGTCATCGGGTGTCCTCCTTCCTCGGGGTGTGGGTCCATGTGCCATCGGCGCCGATGTCAACGATCGCGTCAAACAGATCGCGGCTGAGCCCGCCGTCGCCCAGGACGACGTAGCCGACCCCGCGCTCGGCGAGCGCAGCGAGGATGTGGGCGGCGCGATCGGCGCCCAGGCTCGGCGCAAGGGGCGCGAGCACCGCGAAACGCGGCGCCGCCAGGAGCAGGCGCGCCACCCCCACCAGCAGTTGCTCCTCCAGCGACAAGACGTCGCGCCAGTCGCGCGCGCTTTCGAAGCCGCCGACGCGGCGCACCGCGCCGTCGATATTGACGAGGCGCAACAACTCCCAGATGTGGTCGTCCGGTACGGGGGGCGCAGGGTCGATGCCGACGACCAGCTCGCGCAGCGTTCCGGACGGCAAGTAGGGCCGGTCCGCCAGGAGAAGCACATTGTCCAAGCGGGGCCGCACAACGCGCCCCTCGCCGTTCTCCCAAATCCCAACGAGGGCCCGCGGCAGCGCCGCCAGGACGTCGTTTGGTGCGGTGATGAGCAGCCGCGCGCCGGCCCGCACTTCCACCGACAGATCGCGGACGAGGACCCGCCCGTCCTGCGGCGTGCGCAGGGTGAGCCCCTCGATGCCGAGCCGGGGCCCATCCTCCTCCGCCACGACGAAGCCACCGGTGCCGCGCGCCGCGATCGTCTCGGCGGATTCGGCGAGCGCGCTGAGCCTCGCCAATACCGCCGCGTACGACGAGAGCGACGGGAACTGGGTGACCACCAGCGAGAACGCCCCGAGCACGTGCATGAACGCCATGGAGGCCTGCGGGATGACGCCGAACTCGACCGTGCCGCGCATGAAGAGCGGACCCACGATGAGCACCGGGATGATCTGAATCAAGTAGTTATACCCGGTCGTGAAGAAGCCGAGGTTGCGATTCACCGCGATGATCCGCTTGAGGTTGCTGGTGAACGAGCCGATGTGCTGGTGCAGCCGCGCCGAGAAATGGGCTTCCCGGTGCAACAGCACCACCGCCTCGGCGTTTTGGCGCACGTGCACGAGCTCGTTGCGAAAGTTGGCCTCGCGGTCAGCCTGGTCGTAGTTGAGTCGCACGAGCGGGCGGCCGAGGATGACTGCGCACAACGAGCCCAGCGCGGCATAGCCGACGGCGACGACGAACAGCAGACGGCTGATCGACCACAACACCCCGGAGAAGGCCAGCATCGTAATGGTGCCATTGAGGAAGATGAGGAACAGGGAGAGCGTGCTCGTCGTGAACGAGCGCACGTCGTCGGCGATGCGCTGGTCGGCGTTGGCCAGCGTACCCGTAACCTCCACCCGATAGAACAGCTGCCCGGCGAGATACGCGCCGACCAGTCGATGCGTGAGCCACTCGCGCCAGAGGAGGCCGAGGCGCTCCTCCGTGAAGCGGTAGAGGACCGCCGCGATGGTCGAGGCGGCAAAGACTCCGACGTAGAACAGGGCCTGGCGGACGAACTCGTGGGAGTCGCGCCGCTCGAGCGCGGTCATGAAGTAGCGACCGACATAACTGTTGACGACGTTGAGTGCGTTGATCGCGAAGAGAAACGCGAGCAGCAGTCCCCCAAGCGCCGCGGCACGGGTGCCGACCTCGGAGGTTGCAACGTTGCGGATGGCGCGTCCCAGGCGCACCGCCGTCTGGCGACTGAACACCACCTCTTGCGATGGTCCCCGTTCTGGTGTCATTTCCTGCACGGTCGGCCTCCTATACACGAACGCGACTCTACGGCATATGGGCTGATGGGTGAGGAATGTTATGCAGCGTGAGATACTGGACGACTTCGCGGATCTGTCGGGTTGGCTGCCGGTTGCCTCGGGGCTCGCCGAACTGCACATCTCACCGGATCAGGGGCTCGGGGGCGGGGTGATGCGCCTCGACTTCGACTTCAAAGGCGGCGGCGGCTTCGTCGTTGCGCGCAAGACGCTGACGCGGCCGATGCCCGAGAGCTACGCACTGAGCTTCTCGGTCCGCGGTCGCGCCCCGGCGAACCGACTGGAGCTCAAGCTCGCCGACCCGAGCGGCCGCAACGTCTGGTGGCGGCATTGGGACACCTTCGACTTCCCGGCCGACTGGCAGACGCTGCAGGTACCCAGCCGAGAGATCGAGTTCGCGTGGGGCCCGGCCGGGGGTGGCGGGCTCAGTGCGCTGGGTGCCATCGAGCTGGTGATCGCGGCCGACCCCGGGGCGGCGAGCCCCGGCGGGGCGGGCACCGTGTGGATCGGCGACCTGCGCATCGAGGACCGCACGTACCGGGGAACGCCGCAGGTGCGCGCCTCCAGCGCGCGGCCGGGCTGCGCACCCGCGTGCGCGCTCGACGGCAACCCCGCGACGAGCTGGCGCAGCGCGCCCGCGGCCGCAACGCATATCCTGGCGATCGACTTCCAGGAAGAGCGCGAGTACGGCGGCCTCGTCATCCAGTGGTATGCCGGCGCGGCCCCACGTGCGTTTCGCGTCGACATCTCGACCGACGGCTCCGTGTGGACCACCGTCCACACGGCCGAAGCGACGGGTGTCCAGCGCAGTTACATCTACCTGCCCAACACCGCGTCGCGCTTCGTCCGGCTCGTCCTCGAGGCGGCGACCACCGAAGGCTGCGGTATCGCCGACCTCGCGGTGCAGCCCTTCGAGTTCTCACGGTCGATCAATGCCTTCTTCGAGCACGTCGCGCGCCTCGAGCCACGTGGCCAGCATCCGCGCTGGCTCGCTGGGGAGCAGAGCTACTGGACGCCGATCGGCGTAGCCGACGGCCACAGCTGCGCGATCATGAACGAGGAAGGGATGGTCGAGGTCGATCGTGGCACCTTCTCGGTCGAGCCCTTCGTGCATCTCGACGGCCGGCTCGTCACGTGGGCCGATGCTGACATCTCAGTAACGCTCGAAGACCAGTGGATCCCCGTACCGTCTTCGGTGTGGCGTGCCGGCGAGATCACGTTGTCCACTACAGCGTTCGCCGGACGGTGCAATGGCGACGCGATCCTCTACCTGCGCTACCGGCTCGAGAACATCGCCGCGCGACCGCTGCGGGCTCGCCTCTTCGCAGCCGTTCGGCCGTTCCAGGTCAACCCGCCATGGCAGGCGTTCGGCGAGTTGGGCGGGATGACGCGGGTGGCGCAGCTGGAGTGGAATGGGCGTGCGCTCCACATCGACGGTGCGCGCCGCGTGGTGCCGCTCAGCGCGCCGCGTGGTTTCGGGGCCGCGGCGTTCGAGGTGGGGGCGATCACGTCGTACCTGGCGCGCAACGAGCTGCCGTCCCGACCGGCGGTCACCGACGCCTTCGGGTACGCGTCTGGCGCCTTTGCATTCGATGTCGATCTGGGACCGGGTGCGAGGCGCGATGTCTATCTCGCCGTCCCGTTCGGCGCAGCGGAGGCGTTGGCCGTCGAGCGATTGGCCGGTATCGACGGGGCCGCCGCGTTCGACGCCGCGCTACACGACTGGCGCGAGCGGCTCGGCGCCGTCAGCTTCGATGTGCCACCGGTGGTGCAAGAACATGCCGACGCGGTGCGCACGGCGGCGGCGCAGGTACTCATCAACCGCGACGGGCCGGCGCTGCAGCCGGGCCCGCGGCGCTATACGCGATCGTGGATCCGCGATGGCGCGATCATGGCGGCGGCGCTGTTGCGCGTTGGACGGCACGCCGAGGCCGGAGAGTTCGTCCGCTGGTACGCGACGTACCAGGCGCCGGACGGCAACGTCCCGTGCTGCGTCGATCACCGCGGGCCCGATTGGCTTGCCGAGCACGACAGCCACGGCGAGTTGATCTTTGCGGTCATGGAGTACTTCCGATTCACCAGCGACCGGACCTTCTTGGCCGAGCTGTGGCCGGCGGTGCGGCGGGCGGTCGACTACCTCGAGGCATTGCGGGCGACGCGGCTCGGCCCGGAATTCGAGTCCGCCGAGTTGCTGGCGCGCCGTGGGCTCTTGCCCGAGTCGGCGAGCCATGAGGGCTACCTGGCCCAGCCAGTCCATTCCTATTGGGACGACTTCTGGGCGCTGCAGGGCTACCACGACGCTGCCGCCATGGCAGCCGTTCTGGGCGACGACGCAGAAGCCCGGCGGATCGCAGCCATCGGCGACGTCTTCCGCGCCGCGCTGCGGGCATCGGTGGAGCGCACCATTGCCGACCGCCGCATCGACTACGTGCCGGGGTCGGTCGAGTGGGCGGACTTCGACCCGACGGCCACCGCGAATGCGGTGGCGTTGCTCGGCGGCGTTGACGACCTGCCGCGGGCAGCGCTCGAGCGGACGTTCGACGAGTACCTTGCGGGGTTCCGCCGGCGTCGCCGCGGCGAGATCGACTGGAACAACTACTCGGCCTACGAGATCCGCATCGTCGGGGCGCTCGTCCAACTCGGCCGCCGGGATGATGCCGCCGAGCTGATGGAGTTCCTCATGGGCGATCGGCGTCCGCCCGCTTGGAACCAGTGGCCGGAGATCTCCTGGCGCGACCCGCGCAGCCCGGGACATCTGGGTGACGTGCCGCACACCTGGATCGGCGCCGAGTACATCCTCGCGTTCCATAGCATGCTCGCGTACGAGCGAGCGGCCGATCGGTCGTTGGTGCTCGCGGCGGGCGTGCCGGCCTCCTGGCTCGACGGCGGCGCGGTCGGGGTCACCGGGCTGCCAACGTACTACGGCATGCTGGACCTGCGCCTGCAGCGCGACGGTGCAGACACGCTCGTTGTGGCCGTGGGGGGCGATCTCGCGGTGCCGCCGGGTGGCATCCTGCTGCGGCCCCCGCTGGCGGGCCGGCTGCTGTCGGTCGAGGTCAACGGGCGCGCCGTGACGACCTTCGACGCCGAGGGTGTGACCATCGGCGAGTGCCCGGCACGGGTTGTCCTGCGCGGTTGAGCCGCACTTGACTCCGGTGTCGTGCTATTCAACCGCAGCGTTGCGTCCGCTGTGGTTGATTCCTTGGCCAGCTGTGCCAAAAGGGGCCAGCGAGCCGACGCGCTGCCGCAGTGCCATGCACCTCGACCAGATCTTGCTCGCCCTCTTCATTCTGCTCTCCGTGGCGGCGCTCGCCATTGCGCTGTCGACGTATCTCGGTCTCGGTTCGATTCTGGGCCTGCTCGCCACGGGCCTCATCGTCGGGCCGTCAGGGTTGGCGATCGCGCAAAGGGTCACCGATCTACGCCACCTCGGCGAGCTTGGCGTCGTGCTGTTGCTGTTCATCATCGGGCTGGAGATGCGACCGGAAAAGGTGTGGTCCCTGCGCCGTGTCGTCTTCGGTCTTGGTTCGTTCCAGGTTGTGGTCACCGGCCTCAGCATTGCCGCCTATGCGTCACTATCCATCGAGTCCTGGGAGGGGGCGTTGATCCTCGGACTCGGCTTGGCGCTCTCCTCGACCGCTTTCGTCGTCCAGATTCTCAAGGAGCGCGGTGCCATGGAGACGGAATACGGCACCACGTCGCTGGGCATTCTGCTGTTACAGGACCTGGCCGTTGTTCCGCTCTTGGCCCTGGTACCTTTGCTTTCCGACCAACCCGAGACGGTCGGGCGGGCAACGTTCGCCATTCGTCTGGCGCGGGTGGTGGCCGCCCTGGGAGGGGTTGCCGTATTCGGTCGCCTGGTGGCGCCGTGGTTGCTCGATCGTCTGGCGCGGCTCGGCAACCGGGAAGTGTTCAACACGGTCGTCTTCATCGCGGTGATCGGCGCGGCGTTGGCCATGGAATTGGCGGGGCTGTCGATGGCGCTCGGCGCCTTCCTCATGGGCATGCTGCTTTCCGGCTCTCCCTATCGCGACCAAATCGAGGCAGTGGTCCTGCCGTTCAAAGGGGTGATGCTGAGCCTATTCTTCGTATCGGTCGGCATGTCGATCGACGTTGGCGTGCTGGTTTCGGCAGGTCCAATCGTTGCGGCGCACATGCTCGTGCTGGTGACCATCAAAGCCGTGCTGCTTTTCGGCCTGTGTTGTCTCTTCGGCCTCACTCGCGCATCGGCGCTCCGTGTTGCCCTCTTGCTTCCGCAGGGCGGTGAGTTCGGCTTCGTATTGTTTGGCGCCGCGGTCACGTCAGGGTTGATGACCGCTTATGGATTCATGTGCGCGGTGCTGCTGATCTCGATGTCGATGCTGGCCACGCCGCTGCTGGTGCGCCTGGGCGACCGCATCATACCTGGGCCGCGGCCTTGATTTCCGCGCTGACGCCCGACTTGTAATCCGTGAAATTGTTGCGGAACAAGCCGGCGAATTTCTCCCGTGCAACGCCCGGGCGGCCGCGCAGGCCGCTCCCGCTGTGGGGGACAGTGATCTCCACGGCGCTCGCCAGCTCAGGGCTCTCTCCGAGTCGGACGCGTCACGGCTCCTTACCGCCGAGCAACACCTGCTTCGCGGCGGCCAGCTCCTTCAGCTTCTCCTTGCTGACCTTCGGATAGTGCAGGTCGAGCGTCTCCAGCGCCTCGATGACCGCGGCCGCAACGACGATGCGCGTGAACCATTTGTTGTCGGCAGGCACGACGTACCACGGCGCCTCCGGACTCGCGGTGTTGCGAATCATGTCCTCGTAGGCCTCCATGTAATCATCCCAGAAGGCGCGCTCCTTGATGTCGTTGGCCGAGAACTTCCAATTCTTTTCCGGGTTCTCCAGCCGTTCGAGGAAGCGCCTCTTTTGCTCCTTCTTCGAGACGTGCAGGAAGAACTTGCGAACGATGACACCGTTGCGCGTGAGGTAGCGCTCGAAGCTGCCAATATCCTGAAAACGCTCTTTCCAGATGCGCTTGGTAACCAGCGCGGGCGGCAGATTTTGCTTTGCGAGAAACTCCGGATGGACACGCACCACAAGCGTTTCCTCGTAGTAGCTGCGATTGAAGATGCCGATGCGCCCGCGCTCCGGCACATAGCGCATGCAGCGCCACAGAAAGTCGTGGTCGAGATCCTCGGCGGAGGGTGCCTTGAACGAGAAGACCTGGCAGCCCTGCGGGTTGACGCCGGACATGACGTGCTTGATGGTGCCGTCCTTTCCGGCGGCGTCCATGGCCTGGAAGATGAGCAGCACCCCCCAACGGTCCTGGGCGTAGAGCATGTCCTGCAATCCGGCCAGCGCTTCGATGCCGACGGCGAGCGCCTCCTTCGCCCGCGGCTTATCCTCGGAGTCCAAGTGGAGCGTATCGCCGGGGTCGACGTCTTTGAGCCGGAAGCGGCTGCCGGCGACGACGCGAAACGGCTTCGCAAAGTGTCGGGCTCGTTTGATGACTTGTTTGGTATTCATGTGCGCACCTTCCTTTCATGCCATTTAACATATGCAGCATATGACGTGGAGCGTTTGCTGTTCAAGCTGTCATTCAGGCGCCGCGTGCTGGGATCGCCGATCGCACAGCGCCATCGAGGAACCGCCGCAGCGCCGTGAGACCGCGGTCGATCGACCAGAAACGGCGGAGAAGCTCCATTGCCGACGCACCCGATTCAAGGTGCCGACTCTCACTCGGGCCGTCCGCCCCCCGGCATGATCTTGTCCAGGGATTCACGGCGCAACGGGTATTGCCTCGGATGTCTTCCTCCGCGCGCCAGCCGCCACCGAGGGCGCGGTACCACTGCGCCACCGCCGCACGTTGGTTGAGCTCGGTGCGCGCCAGAGAGTCTTCCGCCGGGAAGAGCTGTTGCTGCGCTTCGAGTGCTTCGTAGTAGGTCGCCAGCCCGCCGGTGTAGCGCAATGTCGCGAGGCGCGCCGATTCCTGCAGCGCCTTGACCTGTTTTTCCAGCTCCAGGCGCGATTGCGCGAACTGTTGGCGCGCCACCAACGTATCCAACACCTCGCCGAGCGCGTTCAGAACGGTCTGCTGGTAGGCGAGCTTGGCTTGCTCCCATGCCGCCTGGTTGCCCTTGCAAGAGTAGTACAGCCGTCCTCCCTGAAACAAGGTTGGCGCGCGTCACGCCTACCGCGTAGCGCGCCTGCTCGACGCGTGCCGCAACGATACGCGACACGCAGCCTCGGCCAGCCGAGGGAGAGATCCGTCAGCCAGATGCGCGTGTTCATTTGATAGAGCGCTGGATAGGTCGGCCGCATGTCAGCGCCTGCATGGTAACCAGCGGGGCCGCCGGAGGATATTGGACCTTGGTCCAATAGGTGCAGCCGCCGGCGAGCGGCTTGAGGAATTCAGCGTTGAGCGTTGCGACCGCCAGCGTGAGACTCGACGCCGTCTCCCGGCAAGAATCGCACTGCACCTGAGGCGATGTCGTAAATGCCGCCGACAAGCTTCATCCGGCCTTCCGGCAGCCGCGCCTGCACTTCCGGCGTCGCGAGAATCTGGCGCATCGACCAACGCACGTTGGCGTCGACCGCGCGCGCAAGCTGCACTGCGGGCGGAGCCTGCAGATCGACCTCATGCAGGCCGGGAACGATGTCGTCGATCAAGGTCTCGATACGCGAGCGCTGGCGTACACCGTGCAGCATCATGTCGAGCGCCGCCTGCACCGCCCCGCAGCCTTCGTGTCCGAGCACCACGAACAGCTGCGTGTGCAGGTGGACGCCGGCGTATTGCATGCTGCCGCTGACCTCCGGCGAAAGAACGTTTCCGGCGACGCGCACCACGAACAGGGCGCCGAGGCCGGCATCGAAGATGAGCTCCGGCGGTACCCGTGAATCGCTGCAGCCCAGGATCGTGGCAAAGGGCCGTTGCCCTTCGGCGAGATGAACAAGGATGTCCTTCTGCGTCGTCGGGAAGCGCGGTTCGCCACGGCAAAACCGCCGGTTGCCGTCGACCAGGCGCTGGAGCGCTTCGTCCGCGGAGATGGCGGAGGTGGCGGTGTCAGGCGGGCTCTGCGGCACGATCTGCTCCCCTGTCCGTCAGTCCCGCTTGCGCGAGGTCTCGTTGGGCCGCGCCGCTGCAAGGCCCGCCCCGGCGCCCAACTCGGCGTCGGCGGCGCGGGCGATGGCGACGATCACCGCCGGAAAGTCGTCCTGCGTGATCATCGTGCTGCCCGCCTTGGGAAAGGGAAAGCCGTTCGTGACGAGCAATTCGCCCGGGTGGATCTCGAGGGTCGCCATCTGCGAGAACGGCACATCGCCGAGCCGGTCCGGAACGCTCAACCCGAGAGACGTCCAGTCACCCTGGCAGAACTGCTCGAACTCCTTCGCCGCCGCGGTGAGTGTCGCAGAGGGCTGCGCGTCCATCAGCTTCCATGGATACAGTTTGGGCCCGATGGTGAAGTAGCGGTGCCGCACGAGCAGATTGTCGGGGACCCGCTTGGTGGAGTCCCACCAGATGCCGTCGACATACTCGAAGGCGTGGCGGCTCGCCTCCTTGGGGAGCGGCCCAAGCTTACTCAGCGCATCGTTGAGGACGCGGGTGACCGCCTGATTGTAGGCCAGCTCACTGGGCGCCGCGTGGCGGCGCACGATGGCGCCGGTAATCTTGATGCCCACCAGATTGGAGTAGAGATCCTCCAGCGAGAACGCCGACGGCCGTTCGGAGAAGGCCGTCGACGACCAGCCATACCAGGTGGTGATCTCGTGCCAGATGGACGCCTGGAAGGAGAGCCACTCCGCCAGGCTGATGGCCACTTCGCGCATGCCGTGGGCGCGCACCAGACGAGGATCGAGCGCCTTCAGAACGATGCGGCGCTCGGCGCCCTCCCCGGTGAGGGGAATCGTTCCGCCGCTGGCTGCGAGGCGCGCGATCTGTGACACCAGGTAGAACGTGCGGTCGGCGTTGTCGCGCACGTGCGCAATGTCGATGAAGCCACCCCGACAGGTGTACAGAATTCCCGAAGCCTCATCCGAGAGGATGCGTTCGCCACCGCGCGGTTGCAGCGCCACCGCGCCCTTGTTGTATTGGTGGGTGCCGAGCTCGCTGATGTCGAGGACGTTTTGGACCTCGTAACCGGGCACTCTCATGCGGCCGACCTGGACGCCGACGTCGTTGCCGAAGACGCAGCAGGGACGCAAGCTCTCGGGCTCGGGAACATCGGGGATCGCCTCCGAGTCGAGCCCTGAGAAGAACGCGGATTCCACCTCCTCGTCGCGCAGCGGTTGCTGTGTCGTGTCCCATTTCTCCCTGCAGCCGAACGGCAGCAGGGCCAACAGCAGGGTCGCAAGCACGGCGCACCTTCGCCAGCCGCCGTCCGTCGCTCTGTGGCATGACACCAGTACTCCTACGCTGCGTTGACCCGTGACCGCTCGCATCGCCTCCGCTCCTCGTAACGTCCCTTCACTGTGGCTTCTCAGATGGCTGGGCCGCCAGTTCCTGCGCACGCGGTGCCTCGAAGGCCTGCAGCTGGCGACCGCACGCGACATCGGTTGCATGCAGGCGGAGAATCCGGCGGACCTCGTCAATGGTATCGGCGTTGGATTGACACGAATGCGGCGAGTTGACGACGCGCTCCGACTCGACGCCGTCGATGTGGGCGCTGACATACTTGACCACGCCGTCGCCGCCACTTTCCTTTGGGACATCGCCATCCACCGCGATGATCGAATGCGCATGGACGCCCGGCGCCACCGGAATCTCCGCGATGGTGCGAATAAAGGGATGGCCGGGAGACATGTTGTCGATGGCGGTGGGCACCGTCTGCATTTTCAAGTACGGCTTGATGTCGTCCTTGGTGAACAGGTCAGTACCGGTTTGCACGAGCGAGCTCGGCATCGAAACCAGCTTCTGTACCAGGCGGCGAACGATTTGCGGACCGGCGAGGTAGCTGCCGCGATGTGGCGTGGCGACGAACACCACGCGGGTCACGAACGGCAACGGCTGAACAAAACTCGCCTCGCGCAGCAAGGCGCGGCTGTCATCGGACATATGCAGCTGGTCGATCGGGGTGTCGCTGATATTGCGCCAGAACCGGTCTCCGGAGTCGATCACCATCATCTTGGTGAGCAGCCCTCCCTGGCTGTGGCCGATGACGATCATGTGCTGCAGGCACGGGTCCTGGCCGTGTGGATCATACGTCTCGACGGCCTTGCGCAGGGCCCGCCGCAGCAGCATCGCCGAGTAGGCGATGGGGTTGCCGCTGTCGTACGAAAAGAACCAGAATTGATAGTGCTGGCGCACCCACGGATCGGCCTCGAGATCGTTGACCATGTCGGCCCAGCGTGCCGGACTCGAGTTTGTCCCGTGGACGAACACCACCGGAATACGGCCGGGCTGAAACGGCTCGCGTGCGGCAAGACGGCTCTGGCCGTGCACCCCGGTGGCATTGCCCAGGAAGTTGAACAGCTCCTTTTCCAACATTGAATTCGCTGCCAGGGTTGTGGCGATCGCCGCGGTGCGATCGTTCTCGAGCGGGAAGGTTTGTGTGCCGATGGTGATCGTGTCGGTGGTGTTTGCGGCGAAGAGGCGGAGGCTGGCATGCAGCTCCGTCCCCATGAGCTGCTGGCGTGGGTGTTCGAGCAGCAGGACTGCGGTGAGCGGCACCCGCACGAAGGGGCCGACGAAGTCATTGCCGGGCTGGCTCGCGTCGATGGGTTCCGTGGCTGCGGCCAGCGGCGCGCCGATGCCGTGTGAGCGATAGCGGTTGCGCAGGCCGATCACCTCCAATTCGGCCACCGGCACGAAGTCCTTCAGCCGGCGGTCTCCCCAGGTCAGATCGGCGTCGTCAAACTGCACGTCGAGTGCGCCGAAGGGCAACGCGTAACGGCCCGCACGCGGCTCGACGGTATCACCCTTCGCCGCTTTGAAGGCCAGCGTGAGGGCGCGATCGTAGATATCGCAGGCCCAGCGGTAGCGCGGATCCATGGCCACCGGCTGCTGCGTCACGTCCTCAGGGAACAGAAATGTGAAGCTGTAGACTGCGGCGGCCAAATAATAGGGTTGCCTCCCGCCGCGTTCGGCGTGGAAGAAGGACAGTTCCGCCAAGGCGAACAGATCATCGTTGGCAGCGGCTCCGCCGTTGGTGGCGGCTTCGCGGATCACCATGGTGTGCAGCTTCGCCAGCGCGGCTGCCGGCGCCTCGTCGAACTCCTCGGTGAGGTTGTGCCGGCGCAAAGAGATGCGGGTCGCGTCGCTGAGATCGTCGGTGGACAGCACATTGCTCGTGTACGAGCGGCCCACGTCGCGCGCGGAGAGACGCTTGGTGCCAACCAGCGGCGCGCAGCCGGTTGGCAGCACAGCCACCCCCACGCTCATTGCCAGCGCCAGCCATTGGACCTGGATGGTGCGGCAAGAAGGAATCCTCAAGTGTTGAAGCCCCGTCACTATCATCTGCTGACTTCCTCTTTTCGCTGCGGGCGAAGCGTATATACGCTCCCACGCTCAAAAACGTGATCCCCACGGCAATCCTGTTCCACGCGAGCCGCCGTTCCCTCGTCCTTCACTTCCCGCTCATTTCTTCTCCGCCCACCTGCTCCCTGATGACCTTGGCGATCACGCGCCCGTGTTCGGTCTCCAGCAGGGTCTGGGCGTCGACGCGCGCGAACAAGTCCACGAGGGGGGCGACCAGACCCGTCCAGCCCGTCTGGTGGCTGGCGCCGAGCCCGGCGCCGTTGTCGCCGTGGAAGTACTCGTAGAACAGAATCAGATCGCGCCAGTGTGGATCGTTCTGGAACTTCGTCGTCCCGCCATAGATCGGCCGGTGTCCGTTGGCATCGCGCAGGAACGTACCAGTCAACCGACGAGCAATCTCTTGCGCCACTTCGAAGAGGGTCATGTAGCGGCCGGAACCGGTCGGGCATTGCACCTTGAAGTCGTCGCCGTAGAAGCTGTACAGGTTGCTCAGCGCCCGGACGATCAGCGTATTGACCGGCATCCACACCGGCCCCCGCCAGTTGGAGTTGCCGCCAAACATGCCGGTATTTGATTCCGCCGGCAGGTACTGGACTTTGTATTCCTGCCCAGCGACATGAAATACAAACGGATGGTCCAGGTGATGTCGCGAGAGCGAACGAATGCCGTGCGGCCCGAGAAACTCGTTCTCGTCGAGCATGTAGGCAAGGACGCGCTCCAGCTTCTGCTTATTGAGTATCGATAGCAGCCGCCGTCCCTTGTAGCCGACGAAACCGGCGTCGGTCGGGGCGACCTGGGCAATCAACTCGGGGTGGCGCTGGCGAAACAGGGCAATCAGCTCCATCAGCTTCGGATAGCGAGAGGCAGCATTCCCCTCGAGCACCGTCGACGCGCACAACGGCAGCAGCCCCACCAACGACCGTACCTTCAAACGCATCGCCTGGCCGTCGGGGAGCCGCAGCAGATCGTAGAAGAACCCGTCCTGCTCATCCCACATCTCGTCGTGATGCTCGCCGACGCGGTCCATGGCGTAGGCAATCCACATGAAATGCTGGACGAACTTGAAGGCGATCTCCTCGTACATCGGGTCGTACTCACAAAGAATCAGGGCCATCTCCAGCATGTTTTGGCAGTAGAAGGCCATCCACGCCGTCCCGTCCGCCTGCTCCAGCGAGCCGCCCGTCGGCAGCTGCGCGCTGCGGTCGAAGACGCCGATGTTGTCGAGGCCGAGAAAGCCGCCGGCAAACACGTTGCGCCCGGACGGGTCCTTGCGATTGACCCACCAGTTGAAGTTCAACATCAAGCCCTGAAACGAGCGTTCCAGGAAGCGCAGGTCGGCCCGGCCCAGCGCGCGTTCGTACTTGTACAGGTAGAGCGTGGCCCAGGCGTGCACCGGCGGATTGACATCGCTGAAGTTCCACTCATAGGCCGGAATCTGGCCGCTCGGGTGGAAATACAAGCTGCGCAGCATCAGCAGCAGCTGCTCCTTGGCAAAATCAAAATCCACCAGTGCCAGGGAGATCGTGTGGAACGCCAGATCCCACGCCGCATACCACGGATACTCCCACTTGTCCGGCATGGAGATCACGTCGCTGTTGAGCATGTGGAACCATTCCGTGTTGCGCACGTCGTGGCGGGCGGACTCGAGCAGCGGATGACTGTTGTGCTCGCGCAGCCAGCGCTCCAGGTCGAAGTAGTAGTACTGCTTGCCCCACAGCATTCCCGCCAGCGCCTGGCGGTGTACCCGGCGCTGATCGTCGCTCAGCGAGCTAGGTGCAATCCGGCGGTAGAATTCGTCGGCGTCGGCGATCCGGCTCTTGAATGTCTTTTCGAAGCCGCCAAAGGCGTCTTTTGTCTCACCGGCTGCCAGACGCAGCCGCACCGTCTTGCTGCCACCGGCGGGCACATCGAGGACATAGTAGGCCGCGGCCTTGGTCCCCGTCTTGGCGGGATTCACCGCCGCGCTCTGTCCGGCGATGACGTAGGCGTGAAACGCGTCTTTGACATAGGGCGAAACGTTGGGCTGGCCCCATAGGCGTTGCGCATGGCTCTCATTTTCGGTGAAGAGCAACTCGGGAGCGCCATCACAGTGCAGCCAGTAGTCGCCCAGCTCATGGTGTGTAGCTTGAATCGTGCCCGGCGCCGCTGCGCGGACCAACGGCTTGCGATCGTCCTCGCCCCACGACCAGGTGTTGCGAAACCAGAGTGTCGGCAACAGCCGCAGCCGGGCCGTTTCCGGCCCGCGATTGTGCACTGTGACTCGGATCAGCACGTCTTCCGGGCCTTCCTTGGCGTACTCCAAGAACACGTCGAAATACCGATCGTCGTCGAAGATGCCGGTATCGAGCAGCTCGTACTCGAGCTCCTCGCGTGAGCGTCTCCGGTTGGTTTCGACCAGATCCCGGTAGGGGTACTCCCGCTGCGGGTACTTGTACAGCCACTTCATGTAGGAGTGTGTCGGCGTGCTATCGACGTAGAAGTAGTATTCCTTGACATCCTCACCGTGGTTGCCCTCCCTGTTGGTGAGTCCGAACAAGCGCTCCTTCAGGATGGGGTCGCGCTCGTTCCACAACGCCAGCGCAAAGCACAGCCGTTGCTTGTCGTCGCTCAGTCCGGCGAGCCCGTCCTCACCCCAGCGGTACGCCCGTGATCGCGATTGGTCATGGGTGAAGTAGTCCCACGCGTCGCCGTTTTCGCTGTAGTCCTCGCGAACCGTGCCCCACTGCCGCTCGCTCAAGTAGGGCCCCCATTTCTTCCATGGGATTCCCGCCTCGCGCGCCTCGTTCAACCGCTTTTGTTCCGCCACATCGACGATTTCCGGGGCCACGTCTTGCCTCCTGTGTGAGCTGTCTGGTTTGCTGGCTGAGCCGTTCATAAGGTGGTGCGCTGCTGCCGCTCAGAAGATCGAGTACACCAAACCGACGGTGCTGCGGAACACGTCGCCGTGAGCCCCGTCCTTCGTGACGTGGTATCCATAGAGCTCTTCGAGACCGACGGAGAGCCGCTCGCGCAACTGCCACATGACGTTGAGGCTGGCGTAGTCGGTCTCGTGGTACGCGCTCCCCTCCTGTCCGGAGGTGTTGTCGAGATGCACGTATCCGTAGCTCGCCGTCGAGCGAAAACTGTCGTTCCAGTGGTGGGTGTAGCCGAGCATGGCGCCGAAATACGGGATGGCTTCCAGATCGCCGTTCGTCTTGAACGCCGCTTCGTTGTTCTGGAAGTCATCGTTGCAGTAGCGGAACATGCCGTCGCCGTAGGTGAGTTGCGCCTGCATCGTGTCACGATCGAAAGTGTCGAGATTGCCCGACAGGTTCAGGCCCCACCCGAACACGTCCTGGTTGCCGTGCGTCGAACCCCGGACCCCGATATCACGAAACATCGACGCGAATTGCACATGACCGGTGTCGGCGCGTTCCCAGCGCACGTTCGCACCGGCATCAGGCGCCGAGTTGCGTCCGTTCGCATTGGGTTCGTTGGTCGTGTCGATCTCGGCTTCGGGCTGCTCGATGCCAAAGTTGAGGTGCCATTCGTCATTGAGGCGTTGCTGATACCGCAGCAGCGGGCGCCGCGCAAAGACCGCCGAGTTCGGTCCTTCGTAGTCGACCGTGTCCGGCCAGACGTCGGGATCCTCGAAGACACTGAACGTCTGCCCGATGATAATGTTGTAGATCTGACCGTAGAGCTGCCTGATACGATAGGGGAACTCCCCGCCGCCGGAGCCATAGAAGTCGTTTTCGTAGTAGAAGCGTGGGGCGCCGTCCACCTCGGGGGCACGCACGTCGATGCGCAGCTGCGAGCCCTTCGCGTTGATGTTGAACACCGGCTTGCCACTCTGTGTCGGATCGCCTTCGACGGGGATCTTGGCGGTAATGAAGCGATTATCGTCACCGGCGTTCTGATTGTCGTAGGTCATGTCAGTGCGCAGCTTGGCGTTGAACCTGATCAGCACCTTGGTGTTCGGAATGCGCGACACGCGAACTGTCCCGGATCGCGGTCCGTGTCTCCTTCGCGTGATCCTCCAAGTCGGCAACCGCCCTACCGTCCAGCCGCTCGTTGGTGACGCGATAGGCACGTACGTCAAAGCGGCGCGTCGCCGGGGCGACCCCGGGCTCTTCTTCGCCTCCGCCAAGCCTGGCTTCCAGCTCCTTGCAGGCGGCGATGTCGACCCGCAGCAGCTTTGGCCCGATCGACGCGAGCAGCCAGGCCGAGCCTGCCGTGCCGAAGAGGCAGGTCACCGCATAGGCAACCGGCATGTGATTGAGCAGCGCGGCCTTCTGGTCGGGCGGGATGTCGAGTCGGTTGATCGCGTCGGTCGCGACCCCGAGCACCGCGGAGATTGTCTGCGATCCGGAGAGCAGGCCCGCCGCGGTGCCCGTGTCGAAACTCAAGACCTTGGCAACCACGAACGCGGTGAGCAGGGAAAGCAGGCATTGGACAACGGCGAAAATGGCCTGCGGCACGCCATCGCTCTTCAGGCCGCGAAAGAATTGCGGCCCGACGCCGTAGCCGACGGCGAAGAGGAACATGATGAAGAAGACCGACTTGACGTGCGGCGAGATGGTGATGTGCATCTGCCCGACGAGCACACCGGCGAGCAGCACACCGGTCACCGAGCCGAGACTGAACTTGCCGAGCTTCAGGTTGCCGATCCAATAGCCCAAGCCGAGCGTCAGAAAGATCGCCAGCTCGGGGTATGTTTGAAACGACGTGACGACCCAGTCCATGCGAAGTGATCGTTCCCGTCTGCATGGTACCGAGGATGGCCAGTCAGAGGGTATTGGACCTTGGTCCAATAGGCGGTGACGACACGCCGTCTTCAGGGCGCGTGTCCGATGGCGGCGCTGATGGCATCGAGCAATGTCTGGTCATCCACCGGCTTGCGAAGGTAGGCGGCGATACCGACAGCCAGCGCGCGCTCGCGGGTTTCGTCGGAGTCATGCCCGGTGATGACCACAACCGGCAAAGGGATGCCCGCTTCCGCGAGCCGTGTGTGAACGGCGAAGCCGCTGATCTGCGGCATGTGCAGATCGAGGACGACGCAGTCCGGCCGGTGGGACTTCAACGAATCGAGGAACTCCGCCCCCGAGGGAAACGTCTCCACGTCGAGGCCGGCCGAGCGCAGCAGCCGCCGGAGCGCTCTGCGCACGGACTCCTCATCATCGACGACAGCAACGAGACACCGAGCTCTGCCCACGGTTCGGACAATATCGAGTTGCGCGATCCGGGAACATTGGACCTTGGTCCAATATGCGGCGACACGAGACCGATCGCTGGCGACTGGTTAGCCCCCATTTCTCACCAAAGGATCACCACGGAGACACGGAGGCACGGAGAAGAACGAAATTTTCAAGCCTGCCGAGTTCCCGAGGACAAAAGAATGAATACAAAGACAGCGACAGAAAATGCCGCTTTTCTCGGTCATTCTTTTGGCTTTCTCCGTGTCGCTGTGCCTCCGTGGTGAGAAATCTGGGTTAGTGACTAACGTTTTCCGCGGATACCCACCCGCTCAGCGAGACGAACCAGCTCCGCCACCGATTGCGCCCGCATTTTCTTCATGACTTGCCCGCGGTGAACCTTGATGGTCTTTTCGACGGTGCCGAGATCGTAGGCGATCTGCTTGTTGAGCTGGCCGGCGACGACGTGCTCCAGGACCTCGCGCTCGCGCGGCGTCAGCGCCGCGAGGCATCGCTGGATGTCGGCGACTTCGGCGTGCGTCTGCCGTTGCAGGCGATCCTTCTCAACGGCGACGCGAACGGCCTGGAGCAGGTCGGCATCATTCACCGGCTTGGTCAGGAAATCCACGGCGCCTCTTTTCATCGCCTGCACGCTCATTGGGATGTCGCCGTGGCCGGTGAGAAAAACGATGGGCCGTTCATGGCCGCTGGTGGCCATGGCTTGCTGGAGCTCCAGCCCGTTCAGTCCCGGCATGGCCACGTCGAGTACCAGGCACCCGGGCGCGTCTGGATCGTGGCGATCAAGGAACTCGCGCGGCGAGGTGAAGGTGGCCGCCACCAGGTGCGCCGAGCGCAGCAGGCGCGAGAGGCTCTTCAACACGGCGGGATCGTCGTCCACGACGAAGACGGTGGGAACGGGCGGCAGGTGAGGCGACGGATTGCCGGCCATGGTCAACGAGCGCCTCTCTGCGCGAGCGCCAATTCATCCAGCGACGCGTGACGTAACGTGCCGCGGGGCTCCCCCTCGTCCGCCACCACCTCGTTCTCCCCCGGCAACGTAAAATGAAACGTGGCGCCTCCTTCCGGGTTGTTGGTGGCCCACAGCTTCCCGTGATGTGCCGTGATGATCGTGCGGCACACGGCCAGACCAAGGCCCAGGCCGTGCGCCTTGCTGGTATAGAACGCGTCGAAGATCCGTTCCGGATTCTCCGGGGCAATGCCCGCGCCACGGTCGGCGACTGAGATGCGGACGTCGTGTCCCGCAAGATCGGTGAAAATCGTGAGCTGGCGGTCAGCCGGCTCCGCGCCGGCCATCGCATCGCAAGCATTCATCACCAGGTTGAGCAGCACCTGCTGGAGTGGCACACGGTCGCCGTTGAGCATGGGCAGGTTCGGGGTGAGCTCGGTCTGCACGCTGATCCCTTGATTCACCAGCTCGCTGTGCGCCAGCGTGAGCACCTCCTCGATCACCTCGTTCACGTCGAGCGGCTGGCGCTGGACCGCGCCGGTTTTGAATAGCAGGCGCAAGCGGCGGATGATCTCCCCGGCGCGTTTGTCCTCCGCCACGATGTCCGCGATGATCTCGCGCACCTCGTCGAGATCGGGCTGCTCGTGCGCGAGGAAGCGCCCTGCCGCTTGCGCGTTGCTGAGGATGGCGGTCAGCGGCTGGTTCAACTCATGCGCGAGCGCGCCGGACAATTCGCCGAGCATGGTGACGCGTGACAGGTTGGTCAAGCGGTCGCGCTGTCGCGCCAGCTCCAGCTCTGCCTCCTTGCGCCCGGTGATGTCCACCGCCACGCCCAGCACGCGAGCCGACTTCCCGTGCGTGTCCCGCTGCATCCGGCCCCGGGCCGCGATCCAGCGCTGGGTACCGTCCGGCCACACCACGCGGTATTCCGCCGCGTAGTCGCCCCGGTCCTCCAACGCGCTTCGCCAGTCGCGCACCACCGCCTGGCGGTCGTCCGGATGGATGCGCTGGGTGATCGCTTCATAACTGATGTCCGCATCAGCATCGAACCCGTACAGCCGGAGCCATCCTTCCGATCCCCAGATCTGGTCGTCCTCGATGCGCCACATCCAAAAGCCCAGCCCCACAGCCTGCGCGGCCAGTGCGATCCGTTCTTCGCTGTCGAGGAGATCGTCCGACAATTGCGCGGTGCGGAGCACGTTACGGCTCATTTCGTAACTCATCGACGCAACAATCGCCATGAAGAAGAAACTCGTCATCACCGGCCAGTCGACGAGTTGCCACGCCACCAGCGCGCCCTCGAGCGTTCCGGCCAACGCGAACAACAGGATGCTGCCGGCCTCGACGAGCGGCTCGCGCCGGACGCCACGCCGCCACATGGTGAGCGTGGCGTCCGTGAGGAACACGATGAAGATCAGATTGCTCAACTGAGCGACGAGCATCCACGGATTCGGCACGCCGCTGGGCATCGCGACGGATTCGCCGAGGAGCGGCGTGTGCCGCAAGTGAGTGATCTCCAGGTACGTCATATTCTGCCCAACCAGAAAATTGAGCAGCAGGGCGAGCGTCCGCAAGACAGCCGCCGTCCACGCGAGCCACGGCCGCCCCCCCCGCAGACGCAGCTGCACGAAGCCGATCAGCAAGATGACGATCCACCAGGTCGTCACGTGGAACCAGCGCATCGCCGTGGCGTACTGTGCGGGCGTTTCCGCCCGCAGCATCGACAACTCGGCAAACGCCATGAAGGCCGTTGCGATACCCGCCAATGAGAAAAGAAGCCTCTCCCACTCTTGCCGTCGCGCCTGCCAGGTCAAGAACTTGATCGCCGCCAGCGTCAAGCACGCGGCCGCGACCATCGACCAGATAATGGTTACCCAACTCATCGATGCGCTACACTACGACTCGCTATTCGGGATGTCCATCCGAGCGAGGCAAGGCCTCGCACCGGCGAGCTTGCAGGAAGAGGGGCTGTGCTTGTATGTCGCGTGAGCCCGGGAACCAGACTCTGGTCTTAGCCCGCATCATTCACGCGAACTCTGAAGGCGTAGGGATTTGGGTGGAGGCGGGCGTTGGCGCGCCCGAGAGTGGCTCGTTGGAGCAGCCAAGGCGAGGTGGAACGCGGTAGCCGCTCGGCGCAA
>Ga0265331_10000050_pt1 | contig 181286 bp, 216 predicted proteins | sample 41923metaG_FD_202088 | JGI IMG/M metagenome (GOLD analysis project Ga0265331, IMG submission 202088) | Rhizosphere microbial communities from Carex aquatilis grown in University of Washington, Seatle, WA, United States - 4-19-23 metaG | ecosystem: Host-associated > Plants > Roots >... | reverse complement strand
ACCACCGCCAATTTAAAGGCCAGCGTGTAATCCCTCTGCGTCCGCTTGATCCCAACTCCCATTTGACTCTCCTCAATTCTCATTGAAAAAGTGTCAACCTATTTCAGGACGGGTCACAGACAACAAAAAAGGCGGGTTTCCCCGCCTTTTTTGAATTGCAGCTAAAGAATTAGCAGCTGTAGTACATTTGGAACTCGATCGGGTGAGTCGTCATCCGGATGTTGTTCACTTCTTCCATCTTCAGGTTGATGTAAGCATCAATCCATTCGTTGGAGAAAACACCGCCACGGGTCAGGAACTCGCGGTCCTTGTCCAGTGCTGCCAGGGCTTCGTCCAGGCTTGCGCACACGGTTGGGATCAGCGCATCTTCTTCTGGTGGCAGGTCGTACAGGTTCTTGTCTGCTGGATCCCCAGGATGAATCTTGTTCTGAACGCCGTCCAGACCAGCCATCATCAGTGCAGCGAATGCCAAGTATGGGTTGGCAATCGGATCCGGGAAGCGAGTTTCGATGCGGCGAGCCTTGTCGGACTGCACGTGCGGTACGCGGATAGAAGCGGAACGGTTCTTAGCGGAGTAAGCCACTTTGACTGGTGCTTCGTAGTGCGGAACCAGGCGCTTGTAGGAGTTGGTGCCAGGGTTGGTGATGGCGTTCAGTGCCTTCACGTGCTTGATGATGCCGCCGATATAGTACAGGGCGAACTCGGAGAGGCCGGCGTAGCCGTTGCCTGCGAACAGGTTCTTGCCGTCCTTCCAGATGGACTGGTGCACGTGCATGCCGGAACCGTTGTCGCCAACGATAGGCTTAGGCATGAATGTGGCAGTCTTGCCGTACTGGTGAGCCACGTTGTGGACGACGTACTTCAGGATCTGGGTCCAGTCTGCACGCTTGACTAGGGTGTTGAACACGGTGCCGATTTCGCACTGGCCAGCAGTGGCCACTTCGTGGTGGTGCACTTCGACTGGAACGCCCAGCTCTTCAAGGGCTACAACCATGGCGGAGCGGATGTCGTGCAGGCTGTCGACTGGAGGCACTGGGAAGTAGCCACCCTTGACGCCTGGACGGTGGCCGATGTTGCCGCCTTCGAGGCTTTCACCGGAGGTCCATGCGGCTTCTTCGGAGGAAATCTTCACGTGGCAGCCGGACATGTCGATGTTCCACTGTACGGAGTCGAAAATGAAGAATTCTGGTTCTGGGCCGAAGTAAGCGGTGTCGCCAATGCCGGTGGACTTCAGGTAGGCTTCTGCGCGCTTCGCGATGGAGCGTGGGTCACGGTCGTAGCCGCGGCCGTCGGTTGGATCAACCACATCGCAGGTCAACACCAGGGTTGGCTCGTCGAAGAATGGGTCGATGTAAGCGGTGTCAGGATCCGGCATCAGCAGCATGTCGGAAGCTTGAATACCCTTCCAGCCTGCGATGGAAGAGCCGTCGAAAGCGTGGCCTTCGGTGAACTTGTCTTCGTTGAATGCGGAAACGGGCACGGTAACGTGCTGTTCCTTGCCGCGGGTGTCGGTGAAGCGGAAGTCAACGAAACGGATTTCGTTGTCCTTGACCATCTTGATTACGTCGGCGACTGCCATTTCAATCTCCTAAAACGGTTAAACAAAAAACTGACACGATTCAAAAGCATGAATTGTGCCACGGATAAAATTCAATTTATCATTTTCACACATAAGGTTAGAAAAGAAAATCAAAATGCCGCGCACTGTAGGCGGGCATTAAGTATCAGCAATGCACCATTATGGTGCAAAAGATTCTCATGTCAAAAGCATTTATAATTGACGGCTAATATTTACGGAGAGCGATGATGGGTACTCTAAGCGAAATACTTGGTCTGGCACAGGCGCGAGCTCGTGAAAAGGGTTTGCCGTATGCCGGTTGTCTGACCCCGGCTGAAGCGCAGCAGGTGATCGAACTGGCCCCTGCGGCGCTGTTAGTGGATGTGCGTACACGTGCAGAATGGGATCTGGTCGGGCACGTTCCCGGCGCTGCGCACATCGAGTGGGCGTTCTATCCTGGCATGACGCCCAATCCCGATTTTCTGGCGCAATTGAAGATGCAGGTCGATGCGGAATCACTGGTCATGTTTCTCTGCCGTACAGGCGGACGCTCGCACAACGCTGCCGCAGTGGCCGCGCAAGCCGGATACACGGAAAGCTACAACATCATGGAGGGTTTCGAGGGTGAGACCGACCATGTCGCCAACCAGCGCGGCCATATCAATGGCTGGCGCGCGGCCGGCCTTCCCTGGACTAACATTGGCTAGCGCATGACAGATCGTTACGCCGTTATCGGCAACCCTGTAGAGCACAGCAAGTCACCCCTGATTCACACCGAATTCGCGCGACAGACGGCGCAGGATATGGAATATGGCCGTATTCTGGCGCCGATCGGCGGGTTCAGGGACAGTGTCGAGCAGTTTCGTGCGAAGGGTGGCCGCGGGCTGAATGTCACGGTGCCGTTCAAGGAAGATGCCTACCTGTATGCCACGCAGTTGACGCAGCGCGCCCAGCTTGCGCATGCCGTCAACACCCTGCATTTTCGGCCGGATGGCAGTGTGCTCGGCGATACGACAGACGGGGTCGGTTTGGTGCGGGATATTGTCGATAATCTCGGCGTATCTCTGCACGGTAAACGTATACTGCTGATGGGGGCTGGCGGTGCGGCACGCGGCGTGCTGCAGCCGCTGCTGGACGCAAATCCAGCGCACCTGTTCTTGGTCAATCGTACGGCGGAAAAGGCGATGGCACTCAAGGGGATGTTCCCAGCCATCGAGGCGGGGGGCTATGAGGATCTTTCCGGTCTGGCCTTCGATGTGGTGATCAATGCGACGGCAAGTAGCCTCAATAACGATTTGCCGCCCTTGCCAGAAGCGATTTTTGCCAGCGGCGCATTGGCTTACGACATGATGTACGGACGCACCACGCCCTTTATGCAGTTTGCCGGTGCACATGGGGCTGCTGTGGTGGCCGATGGCTTGGGCATGCTGGTCGAGCAGGCTGCGGAGTCCTTCTTCATCTGGCGCGGTGCGCGTCCTGCGACAGCCGCAGTCATGGCACGTTTCAGGACAGCATGAGGCGTATACTCGGTCGTATTCTGCTGGTGTTGTTGGTCGTCATCGTGTTCTATCAGGCGTGGATTTTTGCGCATGTCTGGTGGTGGGTCGACCATAACCCTGACTCCAGCGCCTTTATGGAAGACCGCCTGCAAGTGATGCAGGAAAAAGATCCGGATGCCGAATTACGCCATAAGTGGGTACCCTATAACCGGATTTCGCCCAATCTCAAGCGTGCAGTGATCGCCGCCGAGGATGCCAAATTTACCGATCACGAGGGCTTTGACTGGGATGGCATCCAGAAGGCCTACGAGAAGAATCTGAAAAAGGGCAGGATCGTGGCGGGTGGCTCTACCATCAGCCAGCAATTGGCCAAGAATCTGTTCCTGTCGACCAAACGCACGCCCTGGCGCAAGCTTGAAGAGGCGGCGATTACGCTGATGCTTGAGAAGATGATGAGCAAGCGTCGCATCTTCGAGATTTATCTCAACGTGATCGAATGGGGCAATGGGGTGTTCGGGGCTGAGGCCGCAGCGCAGCACTACTACAGGACCAGCGCGGCAGGCCTGGGCGTGGAGCAGGCAGCCAAGCTGGCTGCCATGGTACCGAACCCGAGGTACTACGATACCCACCGCGGCGCTCGCGGCCTGGCACGCAAGACCAGCATTATTATGACTCGGATGAGTGACGCTGACCTTCCCTGACAATTGGGTGGATGAAAGCGCCATGAGGCCTACATCCACCGCCTTTGTGCTGCTTTTTTAAAGCATAGGCATCAGGTATTTCCCGGTATGGCTGGCCGGGTTGTTGGCAATGTCTTCCGGACTGCCCTCTGCAATGATCAGGCCGCCTCCATCGCCGCCCTCCGGCCCCAGATCGATGACCCAGTCGGCTGTTTTAATCACATCCAGATTGTGTTCGATGATGGCTACGGTGTTGCCGTGGTCGCGCAGTCTGTGGACGACGTCAAGCAGCAGCTGGATGTCGGCGAAGTGCAGGCCGGTGGTCGGTTCATCCAGAATGTAGAGCGTGCGGCCGGTATCGCGTTTTGAGAGCTCAAGCGCCAGTTTCACGCGCTGCGCTTCACCGCCGGAGAGCGTCGTAGCCGACTGGCCAAGCGTGATGTACCCGAGGCCGACATCGAGCAGCGTCTGCAATTTGCGAGCAACGACTGGGACCGCGTTGAAAAATGCGTGCGCCTGCTCCACGGTCATTTCCAGCACCTCATGGATATTGCGCCCCTTGTACTGAATCTCTAGCGTTTCGCGGTTGTAGCGGTGGCCCTTGCAGACGTCGCAGGGGACGTAGATGTCGGGCAGGAAGTGCATTTCGACGCGGATGACGCCGTCACCCTGACAGGATTCGCAACGGCCTCCCTTTACGTTGAACGAGTAGCGGCCGGGGCCATAGCCGCGTACACGCGATTCCGGTACGCCGGCGAACAGTTCGCGGATCGGCGTGAACAGGCCGGTGTAGGTGGCCGGGTTGGATCGCGGGGTGCGGCCGATGGGGCTTTGGTCGACGTCTACGACCTTGTCGAAGAATTCCATCCCCTCAATCGCTTCATAGTGTGCGGGTTCGGTGTTGCTGCCATACAGGTGGCGTGCGACGCTACGGTACAGGGTGTCATTCACCAAGGTTGATTTGCCCGAGCCGGAGACGCCGGTCACGCAAGTCATCAGGCCCACGGGTAGTTTCAGCGAGACGCCTTTGAGATTGTTGCCGCTGGCGTTGGTAATGGTCAACCAGCGAGCGGGATCGGGTTGATGACGCTTGCCCGGGACGGCAATGCGCTTGCGGCCACTCAGATACTGGCCGGTGAGCGAGTCCGGGTTGGCTTGGACCTCTGCGGGTGTGCCCTGGGCGACGATCTGTCCGCCATGCTCTCCGGCGCCGGGGCCGATATCGACCACGTAGTCAGCTGAGAGGATCGCGTCCTGATCATGTTCCACCACGATCACGCTGTTGCCGATGTCGCGCAGACGGTGCAGGGTTTCCAGCAGACGGTCGTTGTCGCGCTGGTGCAGGCCGATGGACGGCTCGTCCAGCACGTACATGACACCGGTTAGCCCAGAGCCGATTTGCGAGGCCAGGCGGATACGCTGGGCTTCACCGCCGGAGAGCGTCTCGGCCGAGCGCGAGAGCGACAGGTAATCCAGCCCGACGTTGGTCAGAAAGCGTAGGCGGCTGACGACTTCCTTCACGATCTTGTCTGCGATGGCTAGTTTCTGTCCGCTCAGTTTAAGGTTATCAAAGAAAGCGAGCGCTTGCTTTAGTGGCATTTCGCAGACGTGATGTATGTTGCTGCCACCCACACGCACATGGCGTGCTTCGGTGCGCAGGCGTGTGCCACCGCAATCCGGGCAGGTGCAAGAGTTGAGGTATTTGGCGAGTTCTTCGCGCACCATCACGGAATCGGTTTCATGATAGCGACGTTCGAGATTGTTCAGGATGCCCTCGAAAGGGTGGCTCTTTAGATAGGTGCCGCCGCGCTCGTTCATGTAGCGGAAATCAATCTCTTCCTTGCCGCTGCCATTCAGTACGACGTTCTGGATTTCCTGCGAGAGATTTTCAAAAGTGGTGTCGAGATCAAAGCCGTAGTGTTCCGCCAGGCTCTGCAGCATCTGGAAATAAAACTGGTTGCGTCTGTCCCAGCCCTTGATGCTGCCAGCCGCCAGCGAAAGATGGGGGAAGGCGACAACGCGCTTGGGGTCGAAGAAGCTGATCTGCCCAAGCCCGTCGCACTTGGGGCAGGCCCCCATCGGGTTGTTGAACGAGAATAGTCTGGGCTCCAACTCTTGCAAGGCGTAGTTGCAGAGCGGGCAGGCGAACTTGGCAGAAAACAAGTGCTCTTGACCGCTGTCCATTTCAACCGCCACGGCTCTGCCATCGGCCAAGCGCAACGCGGTTTCGAAAGATTCTGCCAGACGTTGCTTGACGTCTGCGCGTACTTTGAGCCGGTCGACCACGACGTCGACATTGTGCTTGGTGGTCTTGGCCAGCTTGGGCGCGTTATCGAGTTCGTAGGTCGTGCCGTCCACCCGGACGCGGACGAACCCCTGCGCACGCAATTCTTCGAACAGGTCGATCTGCTCGCCCTTGCGATTCGAGACCACGGGCGCCAGGATCATCAGCTTGGTGTCCTCCGGCAGGGCCAGGACGGCATCCACCATCTGCGACACGCTTTGTGCAGCCAGCGTGATGCCGTGTTCAGGACATTCCGGATCGCCGGCGCGGGCATACAGCAGCCGCAGGTAGTCGTGAATTTCGGTGACAGTGCCCACCGTAGAGCGCGGGTTGTGCGACGTGGACTTCTGCTCGATGGAAATCGCCGGCGACAGACCTTCGATCAGGTCGACGTCCGGTTTTTCCATGCGCGCCAGAAACTGGCGGGCGTAGGCCGAGAGCGACTCAACGTAGCGGCGTTGTCCCTCGGCGTACAAGGTATCGAACGCGAGTGAGGACTTACCTGAGCCGGAAAGCCCCGTAATCACGATCATCTTGTTGCGCGGTAGGTCGAGCGAAACGTTTTTCAGATTGTGCGTGCGAGCACCGCGTATGCGTATGGAGTCCATGTTTTTTCAGAGGAAAGACTAACCTGCTAATATACGCAACTTGATACTTAGAATTCAATCTATTTCCCATGTTGCAACCTGATCGCATGACCCCGCGTGAACTGCGCGCCAGTCTAAGCCTCGCTTCTATCTACGCCCTGCGCATGCTGGGTATGTTCCTGATCCTGCCGATCTTCGCGATTTATGCCGAGACGCTGCCGGGTGGGGCCAGCCACCTCATGATAGGCCTGGCACTGGGGGCGTACGGTTTGACCCAGGCCCTATTCCAGTTGCCGTTCGGTATGGCTTCTGACCGGTATGGTCGCAAGCGTGTCATTTATTTTGGTCTGGTGTTGTTCGCCATCGGCAGCGTCGTGGCCGCGCTGGCGGACGATATCGTCTGGGTGATGATAGGACGCGCGATTCAAGGTGCAGGTGCGGTTTCAGCTGCTGTCACCGCCCTGGTTGCCGACCTCACGGGTGAGCAGCATCGCACTAAGGCCATGGCAATGATAGGCGGCACCATCGGGGTGACGTTTGCATTTTCTCTGGTGGCGGGGCCTGCGCTCAATCAGTGGATCGGCATCCCCGGCATCTTTGCCATGACCGGCGTGCTGGCGGTACTGGCGATTTTCGTGGTCAAGTTCGTGGTGCCCGACCCGCTGACCAGCCGTTTCCACTCGGATGCCGAGGCGACGCCGGCCAAACTGGGGGAAGTGCTGAAAGACCGGCAATTGCTGCGCCTGAATTTTGGCATTTTTGCCTTACACGCGGCACAAATGGCGATGTTTGTCGTGGTGCCTTTTGCCCTCAAAAAATCTGGCGGGCTGGACGAAAATCATCACTGGCAGGTTTACCTGCCGATCATGCTGACTTCTTTCATCTTGATGGTGCCGGCCATTATCTATGGCGAGAAAAAGGCGCAGCTGAAACGGGTGTTCGTGTCTGCCATTGCCTTGATGTTGGGCGCCCAGATACTGTTTGCATTTTCGATCCAGAATTTCTGGGGCATCGTGACCTCCCTGATGGCCTACTTTATTGCCTTCAACGTGCTCGAAGCCAGCCTGCCTTCCATCATCTCCAAAATAGCCCCGGCCGCCTCCAAAGGCACTGCCATCGGTGTGTATAATACGTCGCAGTCTTTGGGCGTGTTCATCGGCGGCGCACTCGGCGGATGGCTTTCGCACGCTTATAGTTATGCTGCGGTTTTTGGATTCTGCAGTGTGCTGATGGCCTTGTGGCTACTGTTCGCGCTCAGCATGAAGGCGCCCCCCGCGGTGAAGAGTCGCATGTTCCATCTTGAGGAAATGACGGCAGATCAAGGCCAGCTGCTGGCGACAAGATTGATGCGCATCCGTGGCGTGCGCGAAGCCGTGGTGCTGGCGGAAGAAGGCGTGGCGCTACTCAAAGTGGATATGCACGACTGGGATGAACAAGCGGCAACGCAATTAATTGAAAAGGGAGAATGAGATGGCGTCAGTAAACAAATGCATTTTCATCGGCAATCTCGGGCGTGACCCGGAGATCCGTTATATGCCGAGCGGCGACGCAATGGCGAACTTCTCCATCGCCTGTACCGATACATTCAAGGGCAAGACCGGTGAACGCCAGGAGCGTACCGAGTGGGTGCGTATCGTCATGTTCGGCAAGCAGGCTGAAATCGCTGGCGAATACCTGAAGAAGGGCTCCCCGGTGTACATTGAAGGCCGCTTGCAGACGCGCAAGTGGCAGAACAAGGAAGGCCAGGACCAGTACACGACTGAAATCGTGGCAGACCGCATGCAGATGTTGGGCGGCCGCGCTGGCGGTGGAAACGCATTCGAAGTGATGGAGGGTGGCGACGAAGCGCCGCGTCAATCAGCACCACGTCAACAGGCGCCTGCTGCAAGCAAGCCGGCCGGCGGCGGTGGCTCAGGATTCGACGACTTCGAGGACGATATCCCGTTCTAGGATATACCTAGAGTAGTTTTGTAAAGTATTAACACCAAGCCCCGCTTTGCGGGGCTTTTTTATGACTCTTCTTCGTGGCCTAGCCCCAGTTTGGAGAGTCGGTAGCGCAGCGTACGGAAACTGACACCCAGTAGTTTGGCGGCTGCGGTCTTGTTGTGCCTAGTTTTCTCCAGCGCATCCAGAATGGCCTGTTTTTCGATAGTTTCCAGATATTCTGGCAACGGAATGTCGCCCGGATTTGCCGAGGGGGCTTTGGCAGCGTGCGCAGTACCATTCAGCAGCAGGTCTTCCGCTTCGATGCGATGACCGTCGCCCAGCGCCAGGGCGCGTTCGAGGACGTTTTCCAACTCGCGCACGTTGCCCGGAAAGCTGTGCTTTCTTAATAGGGAAACGGCCTCGTCTGACAAGTGCGGGCGTGACGTGGCATTTTCCTGCGCATGCCTGGCCAGCAGTGCTTCGGCGAGTTGCGGGATATCCTCGGGCATCTCGCGCAGGGCCGGCATCTTGAGTTCGATTACGTTGAGGCGGTAGTACAAGTCCTGGCGGAATTGACCCGCTTCCATCATCTGCGCCAGATTGCGGTGGGTTGCGCTGATGATGCGGACGTCAACAGTATCTTCAGACGTGCATCCCACCATGCGGACCTTTTTTTCCTGTATGGCTCGCAACAGCTTGACCTGCATCGGCAGCGGAAGGTCTGCGACTTCATCCAGAAACAGGGTGCCGCCGCTGGCAGATTGAAAAAAACCGGTTCGGTCTTGGGCTGCACCGGTAAATGCCCCCTTCTTGTAGCCGAAGAATTCGCTCTCCATCAGGTTTTCCGGGATTGCCCCGCAATTGACGGGAACAAACGGACCTTCGCTACGTGAGCTGCTGGCGTGGATCAGGCGCGCTGCCAGTTCCTTGCCGCTACCGGATTCGCCGCTGATGTAGACCGGTGCCTGGCTGCGGCCCAGCTTCTCGATCATGGCGCGCGCTTGCCGGATGGGGGCCGATTCCCCAATCAGGGCCAGGCCATTGTCGGGCGCTTGCGCGGGGTCGGAGAGTTTGAGCGCTGACTGCACCAGGGGGCGCAGCTGCTTGAGGGAAATGGGTTTGGACAGATAGTCGAAGGCGCCAGCCTTGAGTGCAGCCACGGCGTTCTCGGCGCTGCCGTAGGCGGTAATGACGGCGACGGGCAGGCCGGGGTGGCGCTGATTGATGTGGCGCATGAGTTCCAGCCCGTCCCCATCCGGCAGGCGCATGTCGGTCAGGCACAGCGCGTATTTATGCTCCTCCAGAAGCTGTTTGGCGGTGCCGACGTCGCCAGCGCCGTGCACGTTGAGGCCCATGCGTTCAAGCGTCAATACCAGAAGCTCGCGGATGTCGGCCTCGTCGTCAACGACTAGGCATAAGGGCGGAGTGGGCTGTTTAGGCATGTTGGTTCTTCAGGTAGATTCTAAAGAGGGCGCCGGTGTCAGATTCCACATGGCGTAATCCTGCACCGTTGGCTTCGCAGAGCTCGCGGGCGATGTAGAGTCCGAGGCCGGTGCCGGTTTTTTCTGTGGTGAAAAATGGCTCGAAGAGTCGCGGTGCCACGTCCGGGGCGACGCCTGGGCCGTCATCCGTCACTTCCAGCATCACTTCACCCTTGCGTACCGCCTTGTCCAGCCGCACGGTGACGCTCCCATCCTGTTGCGTGCTGTGGCGCCAGGCGTTACGGCACAGGTTCCACAAGACCTGATGCAGCTGATTGCGGTCGAACAAGGTTGTGGCCAGCTGCTCGACGAGTTCCAGCTTGATGCCTGATGGCGGGATGTGTTCCGTCTGGCAGAGCGCATCATGGAACGTGCGTACGAAGTCGGCCAATTCAATAGATTCCTGCTGGGTGCGGTCGCGGTGGTTGAGCTGCATGACATCTTGCACAATTTTATCCAGTCGGTGCGTATTGTCATCGATGATGTGAAGCAACCGCCCAACGGTGGGGTCGGTGTTTTCTTCTTCTAGCAGCAGTTGATTGGCATGGCTGATGGCGCTGAGGGGGTTGCGGATTTCGTGTGCGATGTTGGCGGTCAGTCCGCCGAGCGCGGCAAGCTTCAGTTGCCTAGCCTGCGCCTGCACGCGGCTCCAGTCCTCGATGAAAATCACGGCGCCTTGCCGACGATCCAGGCCGACGGGCTGGAAACGCAATCTTAATTCTTTTCCATGCGATACTAGGCGTGCCATGCTGGAGCGATTTTCCGACGTACTCGCGATCCAAGTACGTAATTGTTCTGCGATATCCGGCGTGCACGTATCGAGCGGAGTTGCCGAAACGCGCGGCGCGATGCCCAGCAGCACTTCCGCACGCGCATTGTGGTGACGCAGCAGAAACTTCTCATCCACCACCAGTACCCCGTCCTGCATGTCCTGGATGATCAATTGATTGACCTGGCTGAGGTTTTCTAGGTCGACGCCACGCTGGGAGGCGAGCGCTTCGCTTTGCCGCATGCGTTTTGCCAGCGTGTAGGCGAGCCAGGCCGTGGCAAAGCAGCTGAGGCTGAGCATGACGGATTGCGAGTAGTCGTCGTAGTGATCGCTGCCGACGAGCAACGACTGTTCGAGCAGCAGTGCGATGCTGGCTACCGCTGCGTAGAATAGCGCCAGCCTGCCTTGGCTGACCATGGCAGCGCCGACGATGGCGATCACCAGCAGTAATCCCAGGCCACTTTTGACGCCCCCAGCAGCATGCATCAGCATGACGATGAAGCCGATATCACCGATAGCCTGCAAGGTGACCATGCGCTCGAAATGGGGACGGCGCACTTCGGTCAGCACTGCCATGCCTATGGCAAAAAACACATAGAGCAGCGCCAGTCGGAGGTGGGGTTGGCTGATGGTAGCTTGCCCGCCATCAGGTTCCCGGACTACAAACTGAGCCCAGACCAGCAGGCAGGCAATGATGAACCGGTAGAGATTGAAATAGCGCATCGAGCGCCAGTAGGCGTCGGTCGGCTTAGATGACGAGCCCGGAAACAGGGCGGAAAAGATCATTCGGCGTTTTGGCTGTGTTCGGCACAGCAAAAAAATGTGCCGTCGCGCTCGATGCTCTCGGATTTGGGTAGGTGCAAGCCGCAGACGCTACAACGTACCATATCCTGGCTCACGGGAGGTGCTTGATCTGGCTGATCGATGCTGCGACGGTATTGCTTGAGCAGGGTCAGTACCAGCCATAGCGCCAAGCCGAGCAAAACCATTTTCCCCAACATGATGCGTGCTCCATGTATGAATGTATCGATTGTAGCGAAAAGCCCGATACCGAACAAAAATCAACCTGATATACTCAAATAAAAGTGGCAATCACCGCAATCGTCAGCTGAACCCATGGCCCAATCTCAGGAACTCTCGGATTTTCTCGCGCAGGTCGAGCGTCGCGCTTTCAAGCAGGCGGCTTATGCCGTGCGTGACGATCACGCTGCGCTGGATATCGTGCAGGATGCCATGCTCAAGCTGGCCGAGAACTACAGCCAGCGTCCCGTCGAAGAATTTCCCATGCTGTTTCAGCGCATCTTGCAGAACGCAATTCGCGACTATTTCCGCCGCCAGAAAGTGCGCAATCTCTGGACGACGCTGTTTTCCTCCTTTAACTTTGGTCATGAGGGCGATGATGATCATGATGTACTGGAAACCCTAGCCCCGCACGGGGACGAGGGGCGCAACAATCCTCAGAGTGAAGTTGAGCGGTCGCAGACGCTGAAATTGATCGAAGCTGCCGTGCAAAAATTGCCGCAACGTCAACGCGAGGCCTTTCTTCTGCGTTACTGGGAGGATATGGATGTGGCCGAGACGGCGGCGATCATGGGATGCTCGGAGGGGAGCGTGAAAACGCACTGCTCGCGCGCAGTTCACACCTTGGCGGCGGCACTCGGCACGAAAGGAATCGGGCTATGACACAGGAACAAGACAACGCCAGAAAAATCATTGAATACTTAAATGCGGGTGTCGCTGATTTGGATGACAAGACAATTGCCGATCTGGCGGTGGCACGTAAGCAGGCGATTGCCGCGGTGTCTGTGCAGGCATCATCGGCCGAACTGGCGCATGCGGGGTTGGGCCAGTTCGTGAGCCGGCAGTTGCATGGTCGCCCAGCTTGGATGGCCATGCTGGCGATGATGGCCATCATTCTGATGGTGGTGGCGCTGCTGCAGAAAAATACAACGACGGACCCGGTGGAGGGCGATGCCCTGTTGCTGGGATCCGATCTTCCTCCGGAAGCTTATGTGGATAAGGGATTCGACGCATGGTTGGAAAACTCCTCTCAGCCTTGATGGTGGCCGGCCTGCTGTCTTTGGCGACACAGGCATACGCGGATGCAGCTTCGGATATCAAGTGGGCGCAATTGCATGGCGACCAGAAGCAAGTGCTGGCGCCCCTCGCGACGGAGTGGGATAGCCTGCGTCCATGGCAGCGCGAAAAAATGCTCGATATCGCCCGCGACTATCCCCGCATGAACCCGCAGCAGCAGGACAGGGTGAAGCAGCGGCTCAACAACTGGAGCCGCATGACGCCTTACGAGCGTGAAAATGCCCGCAAGAAGTACCAGCAATTCAACACCCTCGCACCCGAGAAGCAGGAAGAGTTGCGTAACAAGTGGCGTGCCTACGAACGCCTGTCGGAATCCGAGCGTGAGAAGCTGCGTGGCAACCAGCCCGAGCCTGCGCCGGAAGATGATCTTGGCAACTAGCGCTGTCGACGTCTCAATTCCCTTGAATACGCCGAGTCTTTTACGCCGCCTGGGGGGGCTGTTGTATGACGGCCTGACGTTGGTTGCCCTCTGGCTGCTGGCTTCGGCCGTGTTTACCAGCTTGTACGGGGCGGCTGACACGGCTTCTGCTCGTCTGCTTTTGCAGGCGTTCTCCCTGACCATGATTGCCACTTATTTTTTATGGTGCTGGACGCACGGTGGTCAGACGCTGGCCATGAAAAGCTGGCGTATGCGAGTGGTTCACGCCGATGGCACCCCGCTCACCGGGCTTGGCGCGAGCCTCCGGTTTTTGTTGGCGCTTGCCGGGATATCGGCTGGTGGGATTGGACTCTGCTGGGCGCTACTGGATCGTGACGGACAGTTTCTTCACGATCGGCTCGCCAAGACCCGCCTGATTCAGGATTAGCGGCGTTCCATCCACACCAGCAGGCACAGGCCTGCCATCAGGTACAACAGGGTCGGCACGACGGCGCTCATGGCGGGTGGCCAGTCGCTGAGCAGGCCGATGTGGATGAACAGGCGATTCAGAACCTGGTAACTGATCCCCATCATGATGCCCGCGAACAGTTTTGCGCTCACCCCGCCAGCACGTTGCTGCAGGAAACCGAAGGGTAGTGCCAGCACGATCATGACGATGCTCGCGAGCGGGTAAACCATCTTCGACCACAGGGCGATCTCGTGACGTGTCGTTTTCTGGTGGTTCTCGCTCAGGTGACGGATGTAGAAGTAAAGATTCCAGGCCGACATTTTCTCAGGCACCACCAGCAGTACGTTGAGCAATTCAGGGCGGATCACGGACTGCCAGCTTGCCTGTGGGAATACCTGTGAGTGAATCTTGTCACTGGTGAAGCTGGTTTGTGTCACCTCGTGCAAGTCCCAGCGGTCCCCCTCAAAACTCCCGCTCTTGGCGTTGCTGATCATGCGCAGCTGAAAATCCGGGTCGAATTCATAAATATGGATATTGAGTAATCCGGCATCGGGTAGCACATCTTCGATGTTGACGAAGCTGTTGCCGTCCTTGACCCACAGGCCGGATCGGAAGTCCTGCGCCACGACGGAGTCAGTGGCTTTGATGCGCATGCGTTGCGCTGTTTTTTCGCTCAAGGGCGTGATTAATTCGCCGACCAGAAAGGTCAAGATGGCGAACACCATGCCTACACGCAGCAGTACCAGACCCAGCCCGGCCATGGAGATGCCGCTCACCCTGAGGACAACCAGTTCTGAGTGGCGGGCTAGTTGGGCCAACGCATAGAGGGTGCCGATCAGCACGGCAACCGGAACGATCTCGTAGACGTGCCCAGGGGCGCTGAGCAACACGAACAACATAGCAGTCCCCATGCCGTAACTGCCCTTGCCGATGTTGTCCAGTTCCTGAATCAGGTCGAAAAAGGAGAACATGCCGATCAGCGCCAGCATGATGACGAGGATGTGACTGATCACCTCTTGCTGCAGGTAACGCGAAACGATGCTCATGCGCGACCGAACCTTGGCATGAGGGGCAGCAGGAAGAGCCTGCGGTAAAACAGGTAAAACGCCAGCGCCAGCACAGCGCCATGTGCCGGCCACAGGCCGATGAAGGGGCTGAGTTTGCCCTGCGCTACCCAGGCTTGCAGGATGCTGATCAAATTGTTGTAGATGATGAAGATCAGCAGGGCCATGATGAGGTTGGCCGAGCGTCCTGCACGGGGGTCGACGAAGCTGAGCGGGATCGCCAGCAGTACCAGGATGAACGCCGAAATCGGCATAGCCAACCGCCACTGCAATTCTGCGCTACTGTCACTGCTGTGTGTATTCAGGAGGTCTTCCGTCGGTTTGGATTTCGAGGTCGGTGGTTCGTGCTTGACCTCGTTGGGCTCGATGCGAATGGCATAACGCTCGAACTGGGTCACCGAAAATTCGGGCGAGTCACGCCTGCCTTCGTAGCGATGGCCGTCAACCATCACCAGAAAAGTGTCGCCGTTGCTTTCCGTTGTGCGGTAGCCGGATTCTGCGGTCATGATGCCCAGCTTCTGGTGCTGAAATGACTGCACGAATACATGTTTGACGGTGCTGCCCAGCGCATTCAGGCTATCGACAAAAAAGACCCGGTCGGCATGGATGGATTCTTTGAAAACGCCGGGGGAAAGAGCGGCCAGTTCGTCCCGGCTGGCTAGCTGCTCACGGAATTCTGAGCCTTTTTCCGTGGCCCATGGCGCCACGAACAGGCTCAGCAGGGCAATGACAGCAATCAGTGGCAGCGCAAACGTCAGTACGGGCCTTACCCAGGCGGCTAATCCCAGCCCGGAACTGAACCACACCACCATTTCACTGTCTCGATGCCAGCGTGACAGCGTCAGCAGCACAGAAAGAAAAATGGTCAATGACAGCAGCATGGGCAGGAATTTCAGCATGCTGAACCCGAGTAGGGCGTTGATCGCGTCACTGGCGAGGCTGCCGCGCGCAGCAAAGCCCAGATAGTAGGCGATGCGCTGGGCGAGAACGATCCCGACCAGCACCATGAAGGTGGCAAAGGCCGTTGAGAACAGTTCTTGCAGCAGGGATTTTTTAAAAATCATTCCGTGTTTGAATTCGGGCGGAAACGTTGGATAATTGGGTATATGGATAGAAAGGGCTTCAGCCATGGAATTTAGCATAAAAAACGGTAACCCGGAAAAACAGCGCAATGCGTGCGTCATTGTCGGGGTGTTCGAAACACGCAAGTTGTCGGCTGCGGCAACGGTCATCGACCGGGCCTCGGATGGCTATCTTGGCAGCATCCTGCGCCGTGGCGACATGGAAGGCAAGCTGGGGAGCACCCTGCTGCTGCACAACGTGCCGGGCACGCTGTGCGATCGCATCTTGCTGGTCGGGTTGGGCAAGGAGCGGGAATTCCGCGAGCGCGAGTACCGTCAGGCGGTGCAGGCGTCGATCAAGGCGCTGGATGGACATGGCGCCAACGATGTGGCGAGTTTCCTGGCCGAAGTGCCAGTGAAGAAACGCGATCTTGCCTGGCGCATTGAGCAGATGGTCGAACTGACGATGTCTGCCATTTATCGTTTTGCGCACCCGCAGTGCAAGAAAGGCGAAGAGCGCCGCGGTGTCTACAAGCTGGTGATCAATGTTCCGCAACGCAATGAACTCAAGCTGGGCGAAGCGGCGCTGAAGCGTGGCCTTGCCATCGCCAGCGGCGTTCGCCTTGCACGCGACCTGGGTAACTTGCCCGGTAATATTTGCACGCCGACGTATCTGGCACAGCAAGCACAAGACCTGGCCAAGCACTACGGGATCAAGAGTGAAGTGCTGGAACGTGCCGACATGGAAAAACTGGGCATGGGTTCGCTGCTCAGCGTTTCCCGCGGCAGCCGTCAGCCACCCAAGCTGATCGTGTTGCAATACCAGAAGGGCAAGGCCAGCCAGAAGCCTGTGGCGCTGATCGGCAAGGGCATTACTTTCGATGCGGGTGGGATATCGATCAAGCCTGCCGCCGAGATGGATGAGATGAAGTACGACATGTGCGGTGCCGCCAGTGCGCTGGGGACGCTCAAGGCCGTGGCTGAAATGGGCTTGCCGCTCAATCTCGTGGTGGTGATCCCCGCGAGCGAGAATCTGCCGGATGGCGATGCCAGCAAGCCGGGCGATATCGTCACCAGCATGTCGGGGCAGACCATCGAAGTGCTGAACACGGATGCCGAAGGACGACTGGTCCTGTGCGATGCCATGACCTACGCCGAACGCTTCGAACCCGAAGTGGTGGTGGATATTGCGACACTCACAGGTGCTTGCGTCATTGCCCTGGGCCACCATGCGACGGGGTTGTTCGGCAACTCGGATGCGCTGGTCAAGGAACTGGCGAGCGCTGGCGAAGAAGCCTTCGACCGTGCCTGGCCGATGCCGCTATGGGACGACTATCAGGAGCAACTCAAGAGCAATTTTGCGGATATCGCCAACATCGGCGGTCGTGCGGGCGGCAGCGTGACGGCGGCGTGCTTCCTGTCCCGTTTTGCCAAGAAGTTCGACTGGGCGCATCTGGATATTGCCGGTACGGCTTGGGTGTCGGGCAAGGACAAGGGCGCGACAGGTCGTCCTGTTCCGCTGCTGACGCACTTCCTGATGCAGCGTTGTGGTAAATAACCGTTGGAATGACCCGGATCGACTTCTACTTCAATGTCGAAAACAAGTTCCGTCAGGTGGCGGAACTTGCGGGGACCGCGCTGTCGCGTCAGCGGTGCCTGTTCGTCTTTGTGCCGGATGCCGAATCGGCAGCCCAGGTGGAGCAGGCGCTGTGGACGTGCCAACCCACTGGGTTTCTGCCGCACTGTCGCAGCGACCACGTGCTCGCCGCCGAGACGCCTATCGTGATCGACTGGCAGGGGGAAAATCTGCTGCACGATGATGTCCTGATCAACCTGCGTGCCGACTATCCCCCGTTTTTCAGCCGTTTCAAGGGCCTGATTGAAATTGTCGGTGTGGATGAGGCCGATCGCGCAGAGGCCCGCGGGCGTTTCCGGTTTTACCGCGATCGGGGTTACGACATTCGGTCGCACGACATTGCCGGAGGCGCAGGTGGCTGAGGAAACCACGGAAGAAAATCACCAGTTTGAGCAGGTGCTGAATCGGCTCGATGCCTTGATGAAGCGCAGTCATGTGACGGCGTCGGCCGAGGAGCCTGAACAGCATGCGCCCGTGGATGAGGCTTCCGCTGATGTTCCGGTGTTAACCGAGATTTATCATGGGGCGGCGTTGTTGCCCGTTGCGGTAGAGGCGCAGGAAGCCCCGCCGTTGTTGACGGAGTGGATCGCAGCGCCGCAGGCGGAGGCAGTGTCGGCTGTCGTCGATGAAGCGATGGACGCGCCGGCGGCGCCTCAGGTGAGCGTGGAGCAGCAGGTCGAGGCGGTCGTGGAAGCGTTGATGCCGGAGATCCGGGAGATGGTCGCCCGGGTGGTGCAGGAAGCGCTTGTGAGCGCGCAACAGAACCTGTCGTCGCGCATTGCGCAGGAGGCGGAGCAGATGCTCCGCCAGCGCCTGGCGCAGGAATTTATACCGAAATAAACCGGGCAGCGGTCAGCGCTGCATCGTAATCCGGCTCCTTGCCGATATCCTGCACCAGTTCCGAGTGCAGCACCTTGTCGTTTTCATCCAGCACGATCACCGCACGAGCAGTCAGGCCAGCCAGTGGGTAGTCGGTGATCATGACGCCGTAATCCTTGTGGAAATCACGACCGCGCATGGTGGAGAGCGTCACCACGTTCTGCAGGTTTTCGACCGCGCAGAAGCGGCTCTGGGCAAATGGCAGGTCAGCCGAAATCACGATCACCACCGTGTTGGGCAGTGCGCCGGCTGCTTCGTTGAACTTGCGGGCGGATGTCGCGCAGACGCCGGTGTCCAGGCTGGGAACGATATTCAGAATCTTGCGGCGACCAGAAAACTGGCTGAGGGATACATCGTTCAGGTTCTTGTCTACCAACATGAAGCTGCGTGCAGATTCACCAATGCGAGGGAAAGTGCCGCCTACATTGAGCGAATCGCCTTTGAAAGTCACGGTTGCCACGAATGAATCTCCTCTTGCTCGTTGCTGAATGATCAATCGGCCAAGTATGCCTTGCCGTTATGCGCGATGCAACCTGCTATTGATCGAGTAACTGTCGATAGCCCTCAGCGTCGAGCAGCGCATCTGAGGTGGTGGGTGCAGCGGGTTGAATCCGGAAAATCCAGGCAGCGTAGGGGTTCTCGTTGATCAATTCCGGCGATAACTGCAGGTCCCCATTGATTTCCAGCACCGTGCCGGTGATGGGCGCGTGCAGGTCGGATGCGGTCTTGACCGATTCGACGATGCCGCACGGTTGGCCGGCCTGGAGCAGGCTGCCCACGGCAGGCGCGTCGACGAAGACGATATCGCCCAGGGTTTCCTGGGCATGGTCGGTAATGCCGGCGCGCACCGTTCCGTCCGCCTGTGGTTCAATCCAGAGGTGCTGAGGGGTGTAGCGAAGTTGGCTTGGAATGTTCATGGCGATTCAACTTATCTGGGATATGGTCGTTATTCTCGCATAAAGTGAATCGCGACGTGGAGATGCAAAGCTGAGGCAGTTTGTCAGCTTCATCACCTATCTTGATGACAAGCTGTAACAATTTGTCTAATATGGTGTTGATTATTTGCTTGTGGGGGCGTGATGCGAAAATTCCTGACATTGAGTTGCGTAATAGCGCTGATGATTTCTTCTGTTTCTGCCGAGGCGGCGCACCGCAAGGCGCCCGTCAAACACAAGGCAACTGTCTCCAAGCACGCCGTGTCTGCATCTGCCAAGCACGCGGCGACTAGCCACAAGATCATTCATACGCTGAGATCGAACAGCAAGTATCGTATGCAGGCGGTGAACTATACCCGCGAGCGCAGCGTGTTCAAGGATGACGCGCCGAGTGGCGATCTGCGTCTGGCTTCTTCCAAGGCGCTGATCATTAACCAGAATACGGGCGAAGTGCTGTATGCCAAAAGCACTGACCTGCCGACGCCCATCGCCTCGGTCACCAAGCTGATGACGGCCATGGTGGTGCTGGATGCGCACCAGTCCCCGGATGAAATGCTGACGGTCAGCGATGCCGAGGTCGATACCCTCAAGGGCACCAGTTCGCGCCTGCGTGTAGGCACGGTGCTTCCTCGCCGTGAACTCATGCAGTTGGCGCTGATGTCTTCGGAGAATCGTGCGGCTGCTGCGCTGGGTAATGCCTATCCGGGCGGCTTCGGTCCGTTTGTTGCTGCGATGAACGCCAAGGCTGCTGCGCTGGGCATGACCCGTTCGCGCTTTGTCGATGGCACCGGTCTCAATAGCGAGAACGTGTCAACGGCCGAGGACCTGGCCAAGATGGTCAAGGCGGCTTACCAATACCCGGAAATTCGTCAGATCACCACCACGCCATCCTACGACGTGGCGGTACGTGGTTCGTCCCGTCCGGTCGAGTTCCATAACACCAATGTGCTGGTGCGCAACAGCGACTGGCAGATCGGCTTGTCCAAGACCGGCTACATCAGCGAAGCAGGGCGTTGCCTGGTGATGCAGGCGCAGATTGCCGATCAGCCGCTGATCATCGTGCTGCTGGATTCCTGGGGAAAGTTCACCCGTATCGGCGATGCGCAGCGGATACGCAAGTGGATAGAGAGTAGCAACGGCAGCCGCAAGCTGGGTTGATCTACAGCGGTGACCAAAAGAAAAAGCCGGGCTTGCCCGGCTTTTTTAATGACTTTGAAGCCAGTCAGGAGGCTATTTTCTTGCTGGCCGTGGTTTTCTTTGCCGCGGGTTTTTTGGCGGCTGCAGGCTTCTTGGCAGCTGGTTTCTTTGCTGCCGCTTTCTTGACGGCTGGCTTTTTCTTGGCCGGCGCACCCTTGGCTATCTTGGCTGCGAGCAACTCCAGCGCCTGTTCCAGCGTCACCGATTCTGTTTCCATGTCCTTGGGCAAGGTGGCGTTGATCTTGCCGTGCTGCACATAGGGGCCATAGCGGCCGGAATAGATGGCGATGTTGCCGCCTTCGGTCGGGTGCTCGCCCAGTTCCAGCAGAGGTGCGGCCTTGGCCTTGGCTTGTGCCAGCAGTTCCAGGGAACGTGGCAGGTCGATGTCGAAAATACTGTCCGATTTCGGAATCGACTTGAACGTGCCGTCGTGATTCAGGTAGGGGCCAAAACGGCCGATGCCGGCAGTAATCTTCTTGCCGGACTCCGGGTGCATGCCGATTTCGCGCGGCAGGGAAATGAGCTTGAGCGCGATATCGAGATTCACGTTCGCCAGCGGAATTTCCTTGGGGATGCTGACACGCTTGGGTTTCTTCTTGGGATCATCCGCGGCCTGGCCCAGTTGCAGATACGGGCCGTAAGGGCCGTTGAGCAGCATGATGTCCTTGCCGCTGGCGGGATCCAGGCCGACATTGACCGGTTCGTTGTTGACCGGACCATCGCCATCGAGGTTGCGAGTGTAGTCGCATTCCGGGTAGGCCGTGCAGCCGATAAAGCTGCCGCGCTTGCCGAGGCGCTTGGAGAGAGGTTTTCCGCACTTGGGGCAGGGCTCGTCCAGTACTTCCGTACCTGGGCGCTCGACTTCCTTCTTGGATTCGATCTGGCTGTTGAAGCCTTGCCAGAATTCGTTCAATACTGGAATCCAGTCGCGTCCGCCTTCGGCGATCTCGTCCAGTTCGTTTTCCAGGTTGGCGGTGAAGCCGTAATCGACGTACTTGGTGAAGTGCTCCGTCAGGAACTTGTTGACGATGCGGCCCACGTCCGTCGGCTTGAAGCGCTTGTTGTCGAGCAGGACGTATTCGCGATCCTGCAGCGTCGAGATGATGCTGGCATAGGTGGACGGCCGGCCGATGCCGTATTCTTCCAGCGCCTTGACCAGGCTGGCTTCGGAGTAGCGAGGGGGCGGCTCGGTAAAGTGCTGGTCGCCCCAGACCTTGGTGACATCCAGGACTTCGCCCACTTCCAGCGCCGGCAACTTGCTTTCGCCCTCTTCCTCGGCGTCGTCCATGCCTTCCATGTAGACGGCGATAAAGCCGGGGAAAATCATGGTTTGGCCGGTGGCGCGGAACAGGTTGGCATCGTTGCCGATAGCGAGGTCGACGCTGACGGCATCAAACTTGGCCGGGGCCATCTGGCAGGCCAGCGCACGCTTCCAGATCATGTCGTAGAGGCGGAACTGCTCCGGCGTCAGGTGATTGCGCAGGCTGTCAGGGGAGCGGCGGATATCGGTCGGGCGGATTGCCTCGTGCGCTTCCTGCGCGTTCTTGGCCTTGGTTTTGTACATGATGGGCGATTTCGGCAGGTACTCCGGCTCGAAATTGCCCTTGATGTAATCGCGAATTTGCATGACGGCTTCAGTGGCCAGGCTGAAGGAGTCGGTACGCATGTAGGTGATCAGGCCGACTGTGCCTTCGGCGCCCACATTGATCCCTTCGTACAGCTGCTGGGCGATGCGCATGGCGCGGCTGGTGGTGAACCCCAGCTTGCGCACGGCCTCTTGTTGCAGCGTGGACGTGGTGAACGGCGCGGCCGGACTGCGATTTTTCTGTTTCTTTTCGACGCGGCTGACGGTGGTCTTGCCAGCGCTGGCGGCGAGCAGTTTGCCGACGATCTCCGCCTGCTGTTCCTGCGTGGTGACGGTGAATTGCTCGACCTTGGCGCCGGCCAGCTGTACCAGCTTGGCGTCGAAAGCGTTTTTCTGCTTCTTGCTCTGGAGGTGAATGGTCCAGTATTCGCGGCTCTGGAACGCTTCGATTTCCAGTTCGCGCTCCACGATCAGGCGCAGCGCGGGGCTTTGCACGCGGCCGGCGGAAAGGCCGCGTCGTATCTTCTTCCACAGCAGCGGCGAGAGATTGAAGCCCACCAGATAATCCAGTGCGCGGCGTGCCTGTTGCGCGTTGACCAGCGGCATCAGGATATCGCGCGGTTCGTCGATGGCATGCTGCACGGCGCTCTTGGTGATCTCGTGGAACACCACGCGCTTCATCAGCTTGTCCTTGAGCAGCTTCTTGCTCTTGAGGATTTCGGCAATGTGCCAGGAAATCGCTTCCCCTTCGCGGTCCGGGTCGGTTGCCAGATAGATGGCATCTGAGGTTTTGACCGCCTTGGCGATGGCATCGACGTGCTTGCTGTTACGGTCGATGATCTCGTATTTCATGGCGAAATCGTGCTCGGTATCGACCGCACCGGACTTCGGGATCAGGTCGCGCACATGGCCGTAGGAGGCCAGCACCTCGAAATCCTTTCCCAGGTATTTCTTCAGTGTTTTGGCCTTGGAAGGCGATTCGACGATCAGCAGTTTCGACATGTAATCAGCGCAATAAAGGAGTGCATGAGCGGCAGATAATAAGAGTAAACCGCTGCAAAGGGCAAGAAAGCATTGGAGATGGCTGGTGTTTAGGCCTTCTTCACGAATTCGGATTTCAGCTGCATGGCGCCGAAACCATCGATCTTGCAGTCGATGTCGTGGTCACCTTCGATGATGCGGATGTTCTTGACCTTGGTGCCGACCTTGATCGAGGAAGACGAGCCTTTGACCTTCAGGTCCTTGATCACGGTGACGGTGTCGCCGTCTTGCAGCACGTTGCCGTTGGAGTCGCGGACGACGCGGGTTTGCTCGACGCTTTCTGCAGCAGCATTCTTGTCCCATTCGTGGGCGCATTCAGGGCAGATGTACTGGTTGCCGTCTTCGTAGGTGTAGACGGATCCGCATTGTGGGCAGGGAGGCAGTTGGCTCATGATGGTTCCTAATAAAGTAGTGAGATGTGTCAGATGTTCTTGCGGATGAATTCGATGCGGTTGCCTTCTGTGCCGGCAAAACTGAGCGCGGCGTCCTGGTCCATGTCCCCGAACAAGGGGTCGGCTTCGGTGGTCTGGCTGGAAAGCGACTTGAAGTCGAACAGCTTGGTGTCCGCCAGGTGTGAAGGGGCGACGTTGGTCAGGGCGCGGAAGATTTTTTCCGTGCGTCCCGGATATTCCAGTTCCCAGGCGTTCAGCATCTTCTTGATGTTCTGGCGCTGCAGGTTTTCCTGCGAGCCGCACAGGTCGCACGGGATGATGGGGAATTCCATCCCCCTGGCATAAGCGGCAATATCTTTTTCCGCACAGTAAGCCAGTGGGCGAATGACGACGAACTCGCCCTGGTCGGTCGCCAGCTTGGGTGGCATGGCCTTGAGCTTGGCACCGAAGAACATGTTCAGGAACAGGGTCTGCACAATGTCGTCACGGTGGTGGCCCAGCGCAATCTTGTTGGCGCCCAGTTCCTGCGCGGTGCGGTAGATGATGCCGCGGCGCAGGCGGGAACACAGCGAGCAGGTGGTTTTGCCCTCCGGGACCTTCTCCTTGACTATGGAGTAGGTGTCGGCTTCGACAATGCGGAAATCCACCCCCAGTTTTTCCAGATACGCCGGCAGGATGTGTTCGGGAAAGCCCGGCTGTTTCTGGTCAAGATTCATCGCGATCAGCTTGAAGTTCACCGGGGCGCGTTCCTGCAGCGCCAGCAGGATCATCAGCAGTGCGTGCGAGTCCTTGCCGCCGCTCATGCAGACGAGAATGGTGTCGCCGTCTTCGATCATGTTGTAATCGCCGATGGCTTTCCCCACCGAGCTGATCAGCTTGTTGCGGAGCTTGAGGAAATTGCCGGAAACGTGGTCTGGATAATGTTGCATGGCTTACTTGTTTTCTACAGATTGAGTGAGCGGCCGCCATCGACAGCGATGACCTGGCCGGTAATGAAAGGGGCGTCCTCGATCAGGAAGCGTACCGCCTTGGCGATGTCTTCCGGTTCGCCGACGCGCTTGAGCAGGGTTTGCGAGATGACGCGCTGGCGATAGACCTCGTCAAACTGCGGATTGTTCTCGGGCCACAGCACCGGGCCGGGCGCTACGGCGTTGACGCGGACATCGGGTCCCAGTTCGTGCGCCAGCGAGCGCGTGAGGGTGGCCAGTCCGGCTTTGGCGACGCTGTAGACCACGTAGCCTTTTTTCGGGCGTTCCACGTGCATGTCGGTGATGTTGACGATGCAGCCCTGATGTTTCTTCAGCTCTACAGCAGCGGCCTGCGACAGGAACAGCGGCGCTTTCAGGTTGGAGCCGATCAGGTCATCCCACTCCCGCTCACCGATCTCGCCGACTTCGGTCGGGTAGTAGCTGGATGCATTGTTGATCAGGACATCCAGCCGGCCAAAATGCTTCACGGTTTCGTGCACCAGCCCTGTCAGCATGGACAGGTTGTGCAGGTCGCCCTGGATGATGGCGACAGATTGCGGGCGCAGCAGGTTGAGTTCGGACTGCAGGGCGCGCGCTTCGCTGTGCGAGCTGCGGTAATGGATCATCAGCCTGGCCCCATGCGCATGCAACAGGCGGCAGATCGCCGCGCCGACGCGCCTGGCGCCGCCGGTAATCAGCACGACCTTGTCTTGCATGGGGTGGGTCATCATGGGGAGTCAAAACGAATGAGGGGTATAATTTACCATAACAGTCGGATATTCCCCCAGATGACATCATTACCCCCCCCTACTCAAGACCAGTCCGCCATCAGCGCGCAACTGACGTCGGTATTGGCTGCCGAGATCGAAGCCAACGCAGGCTGGATCAGCTTTGCACGCTATATGGAACTGGCCCTTTATGCACCCGGCCTGGGGTACTACAGCGCCGGTTCGAAAAAATTTGGCGCGGGAGGCGATTTTGTCACGGCACCGGAGATTTCCCCGCTGTTTGCGCGAACTTTGGCGCGGCAAGTGGCCCAAGTGCTGCGTGAAACCGGTGGCGATGTGCTGGAGCTGGGCGCCGGCACCGGACGACTCGCCGCTCAACTGTTGCTGGAGCTGCAGCGCCTGGACGTGCTGCCGGCGCGTTACCGCATCCTGGAAGTGAGCGCGCATCTGCGTGTCGTGCAGCAGGAAACGCTGGCCGCAGCATTGCCGGCCCATCTGCTGCAGCATGTCGAATGGCTGAACACCCTGCCTGAGCATATGACGGGCTGCATCGTGGGAAACGAAGTGCTGGATGCGTTGCCGGTGCATCTCGTTGCCCGTCATGATGACGTCTGGTGCGAGCGTGGCGTGGGCTGGCAAGCGGGGCAATTTGTCTGGCGGGATGTCCCGCTCGGTCCCGGCCCGTTGCAGGACGCCGTTGCGCGCTGGTCGTTGCCGGCGGGGTACCTGACCGAGTGCTGCCTGGCCGCACCTGCATTGGTGGCCAGTCTGGCTGCATCCTTGAAACAGGGCGCGTTGCTGTTGATCGATTACGGGTTTCCCCGGCACGAGTACTACCATCCGCAGCGCACGACCGGCACCCTGATGTGCCATTATCGCCAGCAGGCGCATGACGATCCTTTTCTTTATCCCGGTTTGCAGGACATCACGGCGCACGTCGATTTCACGGCAGTGGCCGAGGCCGGGGTGGCAAACGGCCTCGACTTTCACGGTTATGCCACGCAGGCGCAGTTCCTGATCAACTGCGGCATTACCGAGTTGTTGTCGGAAGTGTCTCCGGCCGATGTGGCGAATTACCTGCCGCTGGTCACCCAGGCGCAAAAGCTGCTGTCGCCATCCGAGATGGGCGAGTTGTTCAAAGTGATTGCCTTGGGCAGGGGGATCGCGCCGATGCAGGGTTTTGCCCAGGGCGACAAGCGGCATACGTTATAATGCGCGCCAAATTTTTAAGAGTATGAATATGGAACAACAGCGCCCCATCCGTAGTTTTGTTTTGCGTCAGGGACGCCTGACGCCGGCGCAGGCGCGGGCCGTCGAGATGCTGCTCCCCGTTTACGGCATCGCCTACGCCCCAGCGACTTTGGATCTGGATGCCGCATTTGGACGCGCCGCTCCCAAGATTCTCGAAATCGGTTTCGGCATGGGCGGTGCCACGGCCGAGATTGCCGCCGCCAACCCGGCGCAGGATTATCTGGGCATCGAAGTGCACACGCCGGGCGTCGGTAATCTGCTCAAGCTGATGCAGGAGCAGGGCCTGACCAATCTGCGCCTGATTCAGCACGATGCAGTCGAGGTGCTGCAGCACATGATTGCGGATGCCGCGCTGGATGGCGTGCACATATTCTTCCCTGACCCTTGGCCGAAAAAGCGTCATCACAAGCGCCGCCTGTTGCAGGCGGAGTTCGTGGCGTTGCTATGCCAGAAGCTGAAGCCGGGCGGCTATCTGCATTTTGCGACGGATTGGGAAGAATACGCCCAGTGGACGCTGGACGTGTTGCGGGGCGAGGCGAAGCTGAAGAATACGGCTGAAGATTACGCGCCGCGGCCTGAATACCGGCCGCTGACCAAGTTCGAGCAGCGTGGTTTAAACCTCGGGCACGGCGTCTGGGATTTGATCTTCCGCCGCGTCTGACGCCGGGTTCAACCAGGCGCCGATGACTTTCTCGGCTTCTTCCACGCCTTGCTTTTTCAGGCTGGAGAACAGTTGCACCGTGCAGTTGCCCCAGTTTTCCTGCAGTTCCTTGCGCACGGCAGCCAGCGTTTTCATCGCTTCGGAGCGCGAAAGCTTGTCCGATTTTGTTAGCAGTACGTGGATGGGTTTGCCAGTAGGGCCAAACCACTCCAGCATGCGCTGGTCTAGCGGTGTCAGCGGATGGCGTGCATCCATGACCAGGACCAGGCCATACAGGCTGTAGCGCATCGACAGGTAGCTTGCCAGGACGTCTTGCCAATGCTTGCGCATCGCCTCAGGTACCTTGGCGTAGCCGTACCCGGGCAAGTCCACCAGATATTTGTCGCCGCCGAGTGCAAAGAAATTGATCAGTTGCGTGCGCCCCGGTTGTTTACTGACGTAAGCGAGCCGGTTGTGGTTGGCCAGGGTATTGATGGCGCTGGATTTTCCTGCGTTCGAACGCCCGGCAAAGGCGATCTCGATACCCGTGGCGGGCGGCAGATCGCGCAGCTGATGGGCGGAGATGAAGAATTCGGCGTTCTGGAACAGTGGCATAGCTTGGGCAACCAGTTTTTTGGCAGGGGCGAAATGCTACCACGATACCCCGAACTTGGTTAAAATGACACGTATTCAAGCCTGCGGGCTTCCAACGATCAAACAGGGTTAAGGGGTGGCTATGAGTTTTCGTAAGATTGCGGTGTTTGCGACAGTTCTGTTCAGCGCGATGAACGCCCAGGCGGCTGGCGACGCTGCCAAGGGTGCGACGATTGCGACGACGGTCTGCGTGGCTTGTCACGCCGCGGACGGTAACAGCGTGATGCCGGCCAACCCCAAGCTGGCAGGTCAGCATCCTGAATACATCACCAAGCAACTGAAGAATTTCAAGGCAGGCACCCGCGCCAACCCGGTGATGGGCCCTATGGCCAGCACCCTGTCGGATGAAGATGTGCTCAACCTCAGCGCCTACTTCGGTGCGCAAACGACCAAGGCCGGCTCTGCCAAGAGCAATGGCGCAGGCTCCGAGGGCGAAAAAATCTACAAAGGCGGAGTTGCAGCGAAGGGCGTACCTGCCTGTGCCGCCTGTCACGGTGCCAACGGCGCAGGCCTGCCGGTGCAATTCCCGCGTCTGGCTGGCCAGCATGCTGAATACACCACCAATCAGCTGAAGGCCTTCCGCTCCGGCGAGCGTGCCAACGCCCCGATGATGAAGGTAATTGCCGGCAAGATGTCCGATCAGGAAATCGCTGCAGTGGCCGATTATGTTCAGGGCCTGAAGTAATCTGATCGCTTCCTGAAACATTAACCGGGGGTGGCTTTGGCCACCCCCTAGTTGTTTATAAACCTTGAAAAACCCTACTCCGACATCCGTGCGCGCCATCTACGAGCTTTTGAGCTCCATGCGTTTTGCCGTCAGCCTGCTCACTGTGCTGGGCATCGCCTCCATCATCGGGACCGTGCTCAAGCAGAACGAGCCCTATGCCGACTACATCGTCGAATTCGGCCAGTTCTGGTTCGGCTTGTTCAATCTGCTGGGCTTGTACGACGTGTACCACAGCGCGTGGTTCCTGCTGATCCTGGTGTTTCTGGTGCTTTCCACCAGCCTGTGCATTTACCGCAACACGCCGGGCATGCTGCGCGAGCTCCGCAGCTGGCGCGAGCACGCGACGGAGAACTCGCTGCGCGCGTTCAGCCATCAGGCGGAATACGCCATGGCGGCCCCTGCACAGGAGATCGTGCCACGGCTGGGTGGGTTCCTGACCGGGCGCGGGTTCCGTTTCAAATCGGTGCCGCAAGCCAACGGCGACCTGCTGATCGCCGCCAAGGCCGGGAGCTATCAGCGCCTGGGTTACGTGTTCACCCATGCTGCCATCGTCATCATCTGCATTGGCGGCCTCATGGACGGCAACGTGCCGTTCAAGATCCAGGAGTTGCTGGGGCAGAAGGTGGTCGAGACGCGCGATGTGCCGGAAAACCAGGTGCCGGAAAAGAGCCGCCTCTCCGTTGCCAACCTGTCCTTCCGCGCCAACATGACCTTGCCGGAAGGTGCGCAGGGCAATGTGGCCTTCATGCGCATGCGCGACGGCTATCTGGTGCAGGAGCTGCCTTTCAGCATCGCGCTCGACAAGTTTCGCATCGAGCACTATGCCACCGGGCAGCCGAAGTCCTTCGAGAGCGATCTGGTCATCATCGACAAGGACCTGAAGGCGCCGCTGCGTGCGACCATCAAGGTCAATCATCCGCTGATCTACAAGGGCATTGCCATCTACCAGTCCGATTTCCAGGATGGCGGGTCCAAAATGTACATGGATATCCTGCCCTTGCTGAGCGCGGGCAATAACAAGGGGTCACTGGAAGGGCGGGTGTCTGAAAATGTCAGGATAGGTGAGGGCGACAAGGCACTCACGGTCGAGATCGACGATTTCCGCATGTTCAACATCCTCAACCTGAGCGAAGACGAACACGCCAAGCCGCACAACGTCGGCCCCAGCGTCACGTTCAAGGTGCGCGACAGCCAGGGCCAGGCGCACGAGTACATGAGCTATATGCAGCCGCTGGTGCTGGATGGTCACGCGTACTTCGTTTCGGGCATGCGATCCATACAAAGCGACAACTTCCGTTACCTGCGCATCCCGGCCGATAGCGACAACTCGCTCGACGGCTTCATGCGGCTGCGCGGCGTGATGTTCGACGACAAGCTGGCGCCGGAAATCGCCAAGCGCCTGGCGGCCAAGTTCCTGCCTGCGGACGCCGGGGCCGATACCCGCAACAAGTTCGAGAACAGCGTGGTGCAGTTGCTGACGGCCTTTGCGCAAGGCGGCTATAACCGCATTGCCGAGGTGATCGAAAAGTCCGTGCCGGAGAAGGAGCGTGATCGCGCCGCGGAGACCTACATCAAGATTGTCGGTAACGCAGCCTTTGAAGCGATGGCGTTGAGTCGTGAACGTGCCAAGCTGCCGGCCCTTACGCCGGACGAATCGACGTTGCGCTTCGTCCACGAAAGCCTCAATTCCATGAGCGACCTGTTTTTCTATGGCACGCCGTTCTACCTGCAATTGACCAAATTCGAGCAACGTCAGGCCAGCGGCCTGCAATTGACGCGCTCGCCGGGCAAGAATCTGGTCTATTCCGGTTCGCTGCTGCTGGTGCTCGGCATCTTTGCCATGATTTACCTGCGTGAACGCCGCATCTGGCTGCTGGTCCAACCTGCGGCGGGACAGGTGCTGTTCGCCATGTCGGCCAATCGCAAGAACCGCGATCTGGATATTGAATTCGCGCGTTACAAGGATCAGCTGCAAGCCTTGATGACGATACCGTAATGTAGCGCAGGCGGCCTCGCCTGCTACGATGATGGCCAGTGGCGTTGCCGGCGGGCCGCCTGCGCTACGGATGCCGTCAGCACGTCAATTTTGGAGATGTCATGACCGACAATGTTCTTGGACTGGAATCGCAGCCTTCTTTTCTGCAGCGCCTGAACTGGGTGGATTGGGCCTATGCGCTTCTGCTGCTGCTTGGTGGATTGTTCGCTTTCAATCGCTATGGCAGCTACATGGATCTTTATGAGCAGGGCTTCCTGTTCGGTGCGGTGGCCGGCTTCAGCTGGCTGGGGTGTTTTTTCAAGCCGGTGCGTACCCTGGTGGTCGGCATTGCCGCGCTCAGCCTGTTCGGCATTGCGCAATACCACGACGATCTGGCGCGCGGCGGGCAGGCATTCTTCCTGAAATTCCTGTTTGCAAGCCAGTCCGCCGTGATGTGGATGAACGTGCTGTTCGTGCTGGCGATGCTGACCTACTGGTTCGCGATGTACAAACGCTCTGAATTCTCGGGCAAGGTGGCCTCGGCCCTGACCTGGTCGGCGGTATTGATGGGCTTCGTCGGCCTGATGGTGCGTTGGTACGAGTCCTACCTGATTGCGCCGGACGTCGGCCACATCCCGGTCAGCAATCTGTACGAGGTCTTCATCCTGTTCAGCCTGATCACCGCCCTGATCTATCTGTATTACGAGAAGCTGTACAACACCCGCCAGCTCGGTGGCTTCGTGCTGCTGGTGATCAGCGCGGCAGTTGGATTTATCTTGTGGTACACCTTCGATCGTCAGGCGGCCGGGATTCAGCCACTGGTGCCGGCCCTGCAAAGCTACTGGATGAAAATCCACGTGCCTGCCAACTTCATAGGCTACGGATCTTTTTCATTGGCGGCCACCGTGGGTGGTGCCTACCTGCTGGCTGCCAAAGGCATCCTGGCGTCGCGGCTGCCGGCGCTGGAGGTGCTTGATGACCTGATGTATAAGGCGATCGCCGTCGGGTTTGCTTTCTTCACCATTGCCACCATCCTTGGCGCCATGTGGGCCGCTGAGGCCTGGGGCGGCTACTGGTCCTGGGACCCCAAGGAAACCTGGGCCCTGATCGTCTGGCTCAACTACGCCGCTTGGCTGCACCTGCGCCTGGTGAAGGGGTTGCGCGGGACGCTTTCCGCTTGGTGGGCGCTGGTCGGCTTACTGGTGACGACGTTCGCTTTCCTCGGCGTCAACATGTTCCTCTCTGGGCTGCATTCCTACGGCAAGCTCTGATTCGCTACCCTTGCGCAGGATAAAGCGCACGGCGCCTTTGCGGTTCTCTGCCAGCGACAACGTGTAGCCCGCGCGTTGCGCCTGGCGGGCCGCGTGGTACAGGCCGATGCCCAGGCCGTTCTCCGAGTGGATGTGGGATTTAAACAGCTGTGCCGCCAGATTTTGCGGCATGGGGGTGCCGTCATCGCAGACTTCAAGAGACAGGCCATCCGATTCGCTCAGCGTCACGGTGATGTTCAGTCCCTGTTCGTTCCTCGCTTTTTCCAGTGCATTTTGCAGCAGGTTGTCCAATACGTTGTCGAAGACCTCGGCATAAACTTCACCGTCAGCATCCACCTTATGGCTGGCAAACGCCACGTTCGTGGTCGCGTAGCGTTGTTTGGCGGCGCGCCACCAGCTGGTGGTTTTGATCAGGCGTAGATTCTCGGTTTGTGGCGACTGCAGTTTTTCGAGCGTGAGTTCCAGGCGGCGGTTGAGTTGCGGCAGTTGCCGCTGTATCAACCCCACCAGGCGGTCGGCGTCTTCTTTGCCCGTGGATTGGGCGGCTGTGCAGAGTGCGGTTAAAGATTGCACCAGGTTCTTGATGTCGTGCGTCAGGCGCGAGCCGGTTTCGTAGACGGCGCGCATGTAGCTCTGCTCCCTGAGCGTGACTTCACGCTTTTTCGCTTCGTAGAACTCCCCCAGCAGCTGCGTGAGCAGCTTGATGTGCAGCATCAATACCGGCGTCAACGGCTGGCGCGCATGTAGGGTCAGATTGAGATCGTGGTAATCGAAGGTGGCGGAGTAGGATCCCTTGGTGCCAAATTCGCCGCCGGATTCCGGGATTTGCCACGCGCCGCCGCTGACCCACGGCAGCAATGCCACTTCGGCGGCAGCGGCTGACATGAACTCGACCGGGCCGGATTCGACTTCTGCCAACCGGGCGATGCGATATAGCCATTGCTCGAAAGGCATGCCCACGGAAAGCAGGTAACGAGACAGGATCTGGCCGATGCCGGAAAACCCGGCGCGTGGGTTCCACAGCCAGCTCATGACGAACAAAATGCCTGCAATGGCGAACAGCATCTGCATCAGCGCATCCGGGTAATGCGTGTTGCTGGAAACCTCGATGGCGAAACTGCCCAGCACCAGGATAAGGGCCAGCAGAAACAGCAGGAGCGAATAGAAGAAATCGAGTGCCGGGGCATCGGTCCGTTGCCTGCGTTCCGAGGGCAGGAACAACAGGCTGAGCGGCAGCAGTGGCATCAGGTACTGGACCAGGAATGTGGTGGCTGCATTGTCCTGTGCGTGATTAAGCAGCCTGGGCACCACCCAGATCACCAGCATGGCCAGCAGGTATGCGGCGGCAATCAGGTAGCCGGCGCGCGGGGTTTTTTCTTCGGTAGAAAACACCCGTCCGCCCAGCAAGCCGAAGAGCGCGGCTTGCCAGAACGCCAGTACCCACCAGTCCAGCGTCAGGAGCAGCACTGCGCCGCCAGCGAGTACCAACAGGGCTGAGGTAGGCGAGAGCGGCTGTTCGCCGCGCCAGATCGGTTGCCACAGCAAAAACAGGCCGTAATGACTCAGCAGCAGGGTTTTTGCCAGTACCGAGTCGAACCCCCACAGCATGACCCCGTGTAGCGACAGCAGCAGCAGGGCCAGTGCCCATTGGTGACGCATCTTGCGTATAGTCACGACTGCCTCATGCTAGGGGCCAGGTGGCGGAAGGTTGACAGCTATGATGAATTATCGACATTCGGTGTCCGGAGCGAGGAGGGGGTTGAAAGAAAAATCCATTTAAAATAAAGTGATGCCCTTGTTTGTGAGGTGGTACGCAGTTTGCTTTTGTTCTGTACGAATGCCTGAAACCCAGGCCTAGAAAAGGATAACATAATGAAAAAGCAATCGGGCTTTACCCTGATTGAACTGGCCATCGTGCTGGTAATCATCGGCTTGCTGCTGGGCGGCGTGCTCAAGGGGCAGGAGCTGATCAATAGCGCTAAAGTGAAGAATTTGGTTACAGACTTTAAAAACGTTCAGGTTTTTATGTATGGGTACCAAGATAAGTACAAAGCCATTCCCGGTGACGATGCGCTAGCCAAGACGCAGCACTTGCCTTCGTTGGATGCTGCCGCGAGTACGGGTGGTACTCTTGGTAATGGCTTGATTGAGGGGGTGTGGAATACGCAGACTAATACTGATGAGTCATGCCGGTTCTGGCAGCAGGTGCGTGCGGCGAATTTGGTGAATGGTTCGACAACTGTTGACTGCGCAAGCTCCGCATCCACTTATGTACCAAGAAATGCCGAAGGTGGAAGAATTGGAATCCAAAGTATCGGGGGTGCGACTCCTTTTGCAACGATTACATCGGATAGCGCTGGAACTGCTAACACCGGAATGGCTGGTGCGTTTGTTGTCTGTTCAGAGGGAATACAAGGGAAATTGGCTATTCAAATAGATGTTACGTTGGATGATGGCAATCCCGAGGCTGGCAGCGTGCGAATTACTGATGCGGCAACTAGTCCAAAATCCGTGACGCGTGCGGGTATTTCCGACTCTGGAGCTTATACGGTTTGTTATAGCTTCTAGGGTGTTGTTGATACTAAAAAGAGCCCGCTTCGGCGGGCTTTTCTTTTTGCACATTCGCATCCAAGCCTAATTTGAATTAAAATCTGTCGCCTATGACCGACAACATCGTCGAAATCAACGACCTCTCCTTCGCCTATAACAGCCGTTTGCTGCACAAAGGCATCAACATGCGCTTTCCCCGCGGCAAGGTGGTGGCGATCATGGGCGGCTCCGGCTCGGGTAAAACCACGCTGCTGCGCCTGATCGGTGGCCAGCTCAAGCCGACGCACGGCGAGGTGCGTGTGGATGGCCGCGTGGTGCATGAGCAATCGACCGACGAGATTTACCGCATGCGACGCAAGATGGGTATGCTGTTCCAGTTCGGCGCGCTGTTTACCGATCTTTCTGTCTACGACAACGTGGCGTTCCCGATGCGGGAACATACCAACCTGCCTGAGTCGATTATCCGCGACCTGGTGCTGCTCAAGCTGAATGCCGTTGGCCTGCGTGGCGCGCGCGATCTGATGCCGGCCGAGCTCTCTGGCGGCATGGCGCGGCGTGTGGCGCTGGCGCGTACGGTGGCGCTTGATCCGGGCATTATCATGTACGACGAGCCATTCGCTGGCCTAGATCCGATTTCCATGGGCGTGATCGTCAACCTGATTCGCAACCTGAATGACGCGCTGGGCGCGACGTCCATCGTGGTGACGCACGATGTGCACGAAACCTTTTCGTTCGTCGATTACGTCTATTTCGTTTCTGCCGGCGTGGTGGTAGCAGAGGGTACGCCGGATGAGCTGCGCGCCTCGGAAATGCCATTCGTGCACCAGTTCGTGCATGGCGAAGCCGATGGTCCCGTGCCTTTCCACTATGCGGCGCCGGATTATCGGCAGGATATGCTGAGGGGCGTCAATGTTTGATCGTTTGATGAGAAGTCTGCGCGGCGTTGGCCATCGCTTTATCGATCGCGTCTGGCGCCTTGGTTCGGCTGCCCGCTTTTTCCTGTATACGCTGGTGTTGTCGGGCGAAAGCCTGCGTCGCTTCAACCTGACCATACGCGAAATCTATTTCACCGGTGTGCTGTCGCTGGTCATCATTCTGGTGTCGGCGTTGTTCGTCGGCATGGTGCTGGGCCTGCAGGGCTACAATACCTTGCAGAAATACGGTTCTTCCGATGCGATCGGGGTGCTGGTGGCGCTGTCGCTGGTGCGTGAACTGGGCCCGGTCGTCACGGCGCTGCTGTTTGCCGGTCGTGCCGGTACGGCGATTACCGCTGAAATCGGCCTGATGAAGGCGACAGAGCAACTCTCTGCAATGGAAATGATGGCGGTCAATCCCATTGCCCGCGTTGTGGCGCCGCGCTTCTGGGCCGGCGTGATCTCCATGCCGCTGCTGGCTGCCTTGTTCTCCATGATGGGGGTGTTTGGCGGTTATCTGGTTGCGGTGCCTTTGTTGGGCATTGATGACGGTGCGTTCTGGTCGCAGATGCAGGCCAGCGTGGATTTTCGTGAAGATATCGTGAATGGTGTCATCAAGAGTTTCGTATTCGGCGTTGCTTGTACCATCATCGCCCTGTTCGAAGGCTATGATGCGCCGCCGACTGCGGAAGGGGTAAGCCGGGCAACGACCCGTACGGTAGTGAATTCGTCACTGGCCGTGCTGGGACTGGACTTCGTGCTGACGTCCTTCATGATCGGGGTTTGAGGAGAAAACAGGAATGGATCGTACGACGCTGGATTTGTGGGTTGGAGTATTCGTGGCGGTGGGTGTGGCTGCCTTGATCGGCTTGTCCATGAAGGTGGGCAACCTCACTTCATCCAACCTGGGTGTGACTTATACGCTGCAGGCAGACTATGAAAACATTGGCGGTCTCAAGCCACGTGCGCCGGTAAAAAGCGCTGGTGTGGTGGTTGGTCGCGTGGCGGATATTCATTTCGACGACAAGACCAAAGAGGCCGTTGTCACGATGAACATCGATACCCGGTATCACTTTGACAAGGACACCATCGCGCCGATCTATACCGCTGGCTTGCTGGGCGAGCAATACATCAGCCTGCTGCCGGGTGGCGGCGAGGATAACCTGCAAAACGGTGATAAAATCGGCAAGGTACAAAACGCCTTGGTGCTTGAAGATCTGATCGGGAAGTTCCTGACCAGCAAGGCATCGGACGGCGACAACAAGGACAAGAAAGCAGAATGAGCATGAACAGATTGACAAGCCTGCTGGCGACGGCGGCTTTTGCTTTTAGCGGTTTTGCGATGGCTGATACGATCGCTCCGGATGTGCTGGTCAAGAATACGGCGACCGAGGTGCTGGAAATCATCAAGAAGGACAAAGATATCCAGAACGGCGACACCAAGAAGATCGTGGCGCTGACCGAAGAGAAAATCCTGCCGCATTTCAACTTCGAGCGCATGTCTCAGCTGGTGCTGGGGCGCAACTGGCCCAAGGCGAGCAAGGAGCAGCAAGACAAGTTCGTGACCGAATTCCGCAACCTGCTGGTGCGTACCTATTCTTCCGCGCTGGCCAAGTATCGTAACCAGACCATGGACTACAAGCCGCTGCGCAGCCAGCCGGGCGATACCAAGGTGGTCGTCAAGACCCTGATCCTCCAGGCAGGCGGACAGCCGGTGAAAGTGGATTACAGCCTGGAGAAGAAGGCCGACGAGTGGAAGGTCATCGATGTGACGATCGAAGATGTCAGCATCGTGACCAGCTATCGCGGCCAGTTCGACGAGACCGTCAAGAAGGACGGCATGGACGATCTGATTCAGAAGCTCGCCGACAAGAACAAGCAGGGGAATGCACCTGCTGCTGACAAGAAGCAGGGCTGATCGTAGATGGCATTGATCGAGCAACAGGGCAATCGCCTGGTCGTCAACGGCGCGATGACGGTGGACACTGTCAGCGCGCTGCTGGCCGAAGGATTGCCCCTGCTTGTCGGCGATGTGGAAATCGATCTGAAAGCTGTGGTGGATGCCGACTCTGCCGCGATTAGCCTGATGTTCGAATTTCTACGCCAGGCGCAAAGCCGTAGCGCCGGCGTGGTGTATGCCAATTTGCCCGAGACCATTATCAGTCTGGCGACACTCTATGAGGTGCTGGATCTGATACCGCAGCGCGCCGTCGCTGTTCATTAAATCATTGCGGCTGGGTCTTCCCCGGCCGAATCCACATGACACCCGCTATCCAGATTGAACAGGTCCACAAATCCTTCGGCGCATTACAGGCCCTGAAGGGTGTCGACCTGACCATCGAGCAAGGGGAGTTTTTCGCGCTGCTGGGACCTAACGGTGCCGGCAAGTCGACCTTGATCAATCTGCTCTCCGGCCTGCTGCGACCAAGCAGTGGGCGACTTTCCGTCATGGGCCATGATGTGGTGGGCGCTTATCGCGTCGCCCGTCAACTGCTGGGTGTCGTTCCTCAGGAACTGGTATTCGACCCTTTTTTCAGCGTGCGTGAGATGCTGCGTTTCCAGGCCGGTTATTTCGGACTGGGCCGAGAGAACGATGCCTGGATCGATGAGGTGATCGAGAGCCTCGGTTTGACGGATAAGGCACATACAAATATGCGCCGTTTGTCGGGCGGCATGAAGCGACGCGCACTCATCGCGCAGGCGCTGGCGCACAAGCCACCGGTGCTGGTGCTGGACGAGCCAACGGCGGGGGTGGACGTCGAACTGCGCCAGATGCTGTGGGCGTTCATCCAGCGGCTGAATCGTGAAGGGCACACCATCATTCTGACGACGCACTACCTGGAAGAAGCCGAGGCGCTGTGTACTCGCGTGGCCATGCTGAAGCAGGGTGAGATCGTGGCGCTGGATAGCACGGAGAATCTGCTCAATCGCGTGCCCGGTAAAAAACTGAGACTGAAGCTGGCGCCAGCACAGCTGCCTCCCTCCTTGACGGCCATGCTGCGCGGTCAGGAAGGCGATACGGTGACGCTGGCCTTGGGTGCAGCATCGCAGGTCGAGTTTGTGTTCGCCGAGTTGCGCGCGGCCGCTATCCGGGTCGAAGACATGCAGTTGATCGAGGCTGATCTGGAGGATGTGTTCATGGAGATCGTGCGCGCATGATCGGCATCTGGACATTGTTCAAGAAGGAAATCCTGCGGTTCTGGAAGGTGAGCTTCCAGACCGTGGCGGCGCCGGTCATCACGGCCTTGCTTTACCTGCTGATTTTTTCGCATGTACTGGAATCGCACGTGCAGGTTTATCCGGGCATCAGCTACACGGCGTTTCTGATTCCGGGGCTGATGATGATGTCCCTGTTGCAGAACAGTTTCGCCAACAGTTCTTCCAGCCTGATCCAGGCCAAAGTCATGGGCAACATCGTTTTCCTGTTGTTGACGCCGCTGGCCTACTGGGAAATCTTTCTGGCGTTTCTGGCGGCAGCGATTATCCGTGGGCTGGTGGTCGGGCTGAGCGTGTGGCTGGTCGCGCTGTGCTACGTCACCCTGCCTGTCGCGCATCCGTTCATGATGCTTGCCTTTGCGATTCTGGGCGGCGGCATGCTGGGGGCGCTGGGGATTATTGCCGGCATCTGGGCTGAAAAATTCGATCAGATGGCAGCGTTCCAGAATTTCATCATCATGCCGCTGTCTTTCCTTTCCGGTGTGTTTTATTCCATCCATTCGCTGCCGCCTTTCTGGCAGAAGGTGTCGCATCTGAACCCCTTCTTCTACATGATCGATGGCTTCCGCTATGGATTCTTCGGCATTGGGGACATCGATCCGGTCATCAGTCTTTCCGTGGTGGCGGTGAGTTTTCTGCTGCTTTCAGGTGTCACTTTGCAATTGCTGAAAAGCGGATACAAATTAAGAGGGTAAAATGCTGACTGCCGATGACGTAAGAAGCTACATCATGCAGGGATTGCCCTGCGAACACGTGGTGGTGCAGGGGGAAGATGGCGCGCATTTCGATGCGGTCATCGTTAGTACGGCATTCGATGGAAAAAACAGGGTGCAGCAGCACCAACTGGTTTACAAAGCGCTGGGAGAGCGGATGCGTTCGGAAATTCACGCCCTCTCCATGCGCACTTTCACGCCCGAGGCTTGGGCGGCTACAGGTCACTAATGAGGTTTCATGATGGACGTTCAGGAAAAAATTCGTAATCAGGTATCCGCCAACCCGGTGGTGTTGTACATGAAGGGCTCTCCGCAATTTCCGCAATGCGGGTTTTCCGGGGTTGCTGCACAAATACTGAAGGCCTGCGGCGTTTCGGATTACCTCGCGGTAGACGTGCTGGCCGATCCGGAAATTCGTGAGGGCATCAAGGTTTACGCCAACTGGCCGACAATCCCGCAGTTGTACATCAAGGGCGAGTTCGTGGGTGGCGCTGATATCATGCGCGAGATGTTCCAAAATGGCGAACTACAGAAGATGCTGAATGGATAAGTTGATCATACAGGGCGGCCAGACGCTCAACGGCGAGGTGCGAATCTCCGGTGCCAAGAATGCCGCGTTGCCGATTCTTTGCGCTGCCTTGCTCTCTGCCGAGCCGTTGACGCTGACCAACGTCCCCGCGCTGCACGACATCCAGACCATGCTCAAGTTGCTGGCGCAAATGGGTGTCAACGTCGCGCAGGACGGCGATACCGTGACGCTGGACGCTGCCGGCCTGAATAACCCGACCGCGCCGTACGAGATGGTCAAGACCATGCGCGCTTCGGTGCTGGTGCTGGGCCCGCTGGTGGCCCGCTGCGGCGAAGCGCATGTCAGTCTGCCTGGCGGTTGCGCCATTGGTGCCCGTCCGGTCGACCAGCACATCAAGGGCCTGCAGTCGATGGGCGCCGAGGTCAAGGTCGAGCACGGCTATGTGAACGCCAAGGTTGGCAAGCTCAAGGGCGCGCGACTGTTTACCGACATGGTGACGGTGACCGGCACTGAAAACCTGATGATGGCCGCTTGTCTGGCTGAGGGCGAAACCGTGATCGAAAACGCCGCGCGTGAGCCGGAAGTGGTCGATCTGGCCCAATGCCTGGTCGCCATGGGTGCGCAGATCAGCGGTGCCGGGACCGATGTGATCCGGATCCGCGGTGTGGAAAAACTGCACGGCGCAACCCATCGCATCATGCCGGATCGCATAGAAACCGGCACTTACCTGTGCGCAGCCGCAGTGACGGGCGGAACCGTCCGGCTGACAGGGACCTCAATGGGCTATCTGGATGCCGTGATCGACAAGCTGATGGATGCCGGCTGCGAAATTACCGGCGAAAAATCGCCGCAGTTCGAGGCGATTACGATTCGTGCGCCGAAGAAACTGCATGCAGTTTCCCTGCGCACGGCGCCGTATCCAGCGTTCCCGACAGACATGCAAGCGCAGTTCATGGCGATCAATACCGTGGCCGAGGGAACCTCGATTATTCGCGAAACCATTTTCGAAAATCGTTTCATGCATGCGGTGGAGTTGCAGCGCCTGGGCGCGGACATCACGATCGACGGCAATTCAGCCGTGGTGCGTGGTGTGGCCCACCTGGAGGGTGCGACGGTGATGGCGACCGACCTGCGCGCTTCGGCAGGTCTGGTACTGGCTGGGCTTGTTGCGGAGGGAGAAACCACCATCGAACGTATTTACCACCTGGATCGTGGATACGAGCGGCTCGAACAGAAACTGATGCAATTGGGTGCGCAAATCAGGCGCGCAAGTTAATCCAGCTCATAAAAGTGATTCTATGATTACCATTGCTCTCTCCAAGGGACGTATTTTCGAAGAAACGACGCCGTTGCTGGCGGCCGCGGGCATCGTGCCCGCCGAGGACCCGGAGTCTTCGCGCAAGCTCATCATCGGCACCAATCGTGACGACGTGCGGCTGCTCATCGTACGGGCCTCCGATGTGCCCACCTACGTACAGAACGGCGGCGCCGACCTCGGCATCGCCGGCAAGGATGTGCTGGTCGAACATGGCGGCGAGGGTCTCTACCAGCCGCTGGATCTGAAAATCGCCAAGTGCAACATGATGGTCGCCGTGCACAAGGACTTCGATTACGCCGGCTCGGTTGGCCGTGGATCGCGCCTCAAGGTGGCGACCAAGTACGTCAAGATTGCCCGCGAACACTTCGCCGAAAAAGGCATGCATGTCGATCTGATCAAGCTTTATGGTTCGATGGAGCTGGCGCCGCTGGTCGGCCTCGCAGATGCCATCGTCGATCTGGTCAGCACCGGCGGCACGCTGCGCGCCAACCATCTGGTCGCGGTGGAACAGGTCATGCCGATCAGTTCGCGCCTGGTCGTCAACCAGGCCTCGCTGAAGCTCAAGCGGCCCCAAATTCAACCTATTATTGATGCTTTTGCCGCCGTCGTTGCGGAAGGGAAATAACTATGCTCAAGATCAGACGCTATAACACCACTGACGCTACTTTCGATGCTTCGCTGCATCAATTGCTGGCTTTCGAGGGCGCGCAGGACGACAAGGTCGACGCTGTCGTGGCCGACATCTTGAACGACGTCAAGCGTCGCGGTGATGCGGCGGTACTGGAGTACACGCAGCGTTTTGACCGCGTGAGCGCCGATAGCATGGATGACCTGGAACTGCCGCAAGCACGCCTGACGGAAGCGCTGGGCAGCCTGCCTGCGGAGCAACGCGACGCCCTCAAGGCCGCCGCCGAACGCGTGCGGGTCTACCACGAGAAGCAGCTGATGACGTCCTGGAGCTATACCGAAGCTGACGGCACCATGCTGGGTCAGCAGGTGACGGCGCTGGATCGCGTGGGGCTGTACGTGCCGGGCGGCAAGGCGGCTTATCCGTCATCCGTACTGATGAATGCCATTCCTGCCAAGGTGGCAGGCGTGAAGGAATTGATCATGGTGGTGCCTACGCCGGGCGGCGAAAGAAATCCGCTGGTGTTGGCCGCTGCCGCAGTGTGCGGTGTCGATCGCGTGTTCTGCATCGGTGGCGCACAAGCAGTCGGCGCGTTGGCCTATGGCACGCAGACCGTGCCGCAGGTAGACAAGATCGTCGGCCCCGGTAATGCCTATGTGGCCGCTGCCAAGCGCCGCGTGTTCGGTGTGGTGGGGATCGATATGGTGGCCGGTCCGTCGGAAATTCTGGTGATCTGCGATGGCAAGAGCAACCCGGACTGGGTGGCGATGGACCTGTTCTCGCAAGCCGAGCACGACGAACTGGCGCAAGCGATCCTGTTGTCGCCGGACGGCGAGTTCCTGGACCAGGTGCAGGCCTCGATCAACCGTCTGCTGGCGGAAATGCCGCGCAAAGACATCATTACTGCCTCGCTGGAAGGCCGCGGGGCCCTGATACAGGTGCGCGATCTGGATGAGGCGGCCGAAATCGCCAATTACATTTCGCCAGAACACCTGGAACTGTCCGTCGAAGACCCGGTTGCACTGACGAAGAAAATTCGCCATGCCGGTGCCATCTTCATGGGGCGCCAGACTTGCGAGTCGCTGGGCGATTATTGCGCCGGTCCTAACCACGTGTTGCCGACCTCCCGCACGGCACGCTTCTCTTCGCCGCTGGGGGTGTACGACTTCCAGAAGCGTTCCAGCTTGATCATGGTGTCTGAAGCTGGCGCGCAAACGCTGGGCAAGATCGCCTCGACGCTGGCCTATGGTGAAGGGCTGCAAGCGCACGCCCGTTCTGCGGAATATCGTCTGAAGCCATGAGCAAGTTCTGGAGTCCGGTCGTTCACGCGCTGACGCCCTATGTGCCGGGCGAGCAGCCCAAGCTGGCGAACCTGGTCAAGCTCAACACCAACGAGAATCCCTATGGTCCCAGCCCCAAGGTGCTGGCCGCGCTGCAGGCCGAAGTGGGCGACACCTTGCGTTTGTATCCTGACCCCAGCGCAGACCGTCTCAAACATGCGATTGCCGACCATTTCGGTTTGCAAACCAATCAGGTGTTCGTCGGCAACGGTTCCGACGAAGTGCTGGCGCACGCCTTCCAGGCCTTGCTCAAGCACGATGCGCCCATCCTGTTTCCGGATATCACCTACAGTTTTTACCCAGTCTACTGCGGGCTTTACGGGGTCCAGTTCGAGACCGTTGCGCTGACCGAGCAATTCGAGATTCGCGTGGATGACTATTTCCGTCCCAATGGCGGCATCATCTTCCCCAACCCGAATGCGCCGACCGGACGACCGCTGGCGTTGAGTGAAATTGAACGGTTGCTACAGGCTAACGGCGAGTCCGTGGTGGTGGTGGACGAAGCCTACATCGACTTCGGCGGCGAGTCGGCGGCATCGCTGGTCAATCGCTATCCGCAATTGCTGGTCACCCATACCTTGTCGAAATCGCGTTCGCTGGCAGGATTGCGCGTGGGCTACGCCGTGGGGCATCCCGATCTGATCGAGGCGCTGACGCGCGTCAAGGACAGTTTCAACTCCTACCCGCTGGATCGCTTCGCCATCTCTGGCGCCGTGGCCGCCATGGAAGACCGGGCCTATTTCGACGAAACCCGTCGCAAGGTGATGGCGTCGCGGGAGAAACTGGTCGCGGATCTGGAGGCGCTGGATTTCGAGGTGTTGCCTTCTGCCGCGAATTTTATCTTCGCGCGACATGCGACCCGTGAAGGCGCTGAACTGACGGCAAAGCTGCGCGATCGCAGTATTATCGTCCGCCATTTCAAGCAGCCGGCACGCATTGCACCCTTCATGCGAATCACGGTGGGAACCGATGCGGAATGCGATGTTTTGGTGCGTGCCCTGAAGGAAATTTTAGCTATTTCCATTTCTTGAACAGTCCTTTATCATAGCGCGTCGAGGCACCTGCCCGCTTAAACATATAATTGGAGGAGAAGTCATGGCAAAGCCATTGATTCAAGTAGCACTGGATTCCCTGGATTACGATCAGACCCTGGCGCTGGCTCGTCAAGCTGCACCGTATGTCGACATCATTGAAATCGGTACGCCTTGCCTCAAGGTGAACGGTCTGGCGCTGGTCAAGGCCATGAAGGCACAACATCCAGACAAGCTGCTGTTCGTTGACCTGAAGACCATGGATGCCGGCTACTACGAAGCCGAGCCATTCTTCAAGGCTGGTGCAGACATCACTACCGTGCTCGGCACCGCCGACATGGGCACCATCAAGGGTGTGGTTGACGTGGCCAAGGCCTACGGCAAGCAAGCTCAAGTTGACCTGATCAACGTGGAAGATAAGGCAGCTGTTGCTGCTGAAGCTGCCAAGGTTGGCGCACACATCATCGGCATCCATACCGGGATCGACCAGCAACTGGCTGGCCAGACACCGTTTGCCGACCTGGGCGCACTGGTTGCACAAGGTCTGCCAGTCAAGGTTTCCGTGGCTGGTGGCATCAAGCAATCTACCGTTCAGCAAGTCGTCAAGGCTGGCCCGAGCATCATCGTGGTTGGCGGCGCCATTACTGGCTCCAAGTCCCCAGCGACGGCTGCTCGCGAAATTCGCGAACTGGTTGACGCAGCTGCTGGCGAGTCCGGTGGCGGCCTGTTCGGCTGGATCAAGAAGCTGCTGGGTTAATTTCAGCAGGCAGTACAAAAAACCCCGGCGCATCGCGCCGGGGTTTTTTTTTTATTCGAAAGATTTTGGGTTAGAATAAGCCAACTTTTTTGTGATTCATCCCATGCGCACCGCCCAAGTTACCCGCAATACCCTTGAAACACAGATTTCCGCAGCCATCAACCTCGATGGTTCCGGCAAGGTTGAGCTCGCCAGCGGCATCGGCTTCCTCGACCATATGCTGGATCAGATCGCCCGCCATGGCATGATGGACATCTCCGTGCAAGCCAAGGGGGATCTGCATATTGATGCGCACCACACGGTCGAAGATATCGGCATTGCCCTCGGACAGGCTTTTTCCAAGGCGATTGGCGACAAGAAGGGCATCGTGCGCTACGGACATTCTTACGTGCCGCTGGATGAGGCGCTTTCGCGCGTGGTGCTGGACGTTTCCGGGCGCCCCGGGCTCGAATTCGGTGTCGAATTCAGCCGTGCACGCATCGGCGATTTCGATGTCGATCTGATCCACGAATTTTTCCAGGGCTTCGTCAATCACGCCCTCGTGACATTGCATATCGACAACCTGCGTGGCGTCAATGCCCATCATCAGGCCGAAACCATATTCAAGGCTTTTGGCCGCGCGTTGCGCATGGCCGTGCAAGCCGACCCGCAGATGGCGGGTGTGATGCCTTCCACCAAGGGCAGCCTTTAATCGTCACCGGGTTAGAACCCACCCAACTCATATGGCAGATATTGCAGTTATCGATTACGGCATGGGCAATCTGCGCTCGGTAGAGCAGGCATTGCGTCATGTGGCGGGCGAGCAGTCGGTGATCGTGACCAGCGATCCGGCTGAGGTGCATGCCGCGCGGCGCGTGGTGTTCCCCGGTCAGGGGGCGATGCCGGATTGCGTGCGTGAGCTGGATGCGCGTGGCTTGCGTCAGCCGGTGCTGGACGCAGCGGCCAACAAGCCATTTCTCGGCATCTGCATCGGTCTGCAGATGCTGTTCGAGCACAGTGAGGAAGGCGATGCCGCTGGTCTGGGTATTCTGCCAGGTCAGGTCAGGCGCTTTGCGTCCGGCATGCGCGATGCCAAGGGCGACAAGCTGAAGGTGCCGCACATGGGCTGGAACGAAGTGCGTCAAAGTCGCGTGCACCCCTTATGGGCCGGGATCGCGCCGGATGCGCGGTTTTATTTCGTGCACAGCTACTTTGTCGAAACGGCAGATGCCGCACTCGAAACCGCTTATACCGAGTATCCCGCCCGATTTACCAGTGCCGTTGGGCAGGATAATATTTTTGCCGTTCAGTTCCACCCGGAAAAAAGCCAGCAGGCCGGCTTGTCCTTATTATTCAATTTTGTTAACTGGGACGGACGTCCCTGATTTAAGCGCTCACTATCATGTTGATGATCCCCGCGATTGATTTGAAAGACGGTCATTGTGTACGCCTCAGGCAAGGCCTGATGGACGGCGCGACCGTATTCTCCGAAGACCCCGCCGCCATGGCGCGCCAGTGGGTAGACCAGGGCGGTCGACGCCTGCACCTGGTTGACTTGAATGGCGCTTTCGCCGGCAAACCGGTCAACGAAGGGGCGATCAAGTCCATCGTGGCCGCAGTGGGTAACGAAATCCCAATCCAGCTGGGCGGCGGCATCCGCGATCTTGAAACCATCGAACGGTATCTGGACGATGGCATCAGCTACGTCATCATCGGCACGGCTGCAGTGAAAAACCCAGGTTTTCTGCATGAGGCCTGCGACGCCTTCCCAGGCCACATCATGGTTGGTCTGGATGCCAAGGATGGCAAGGTGGCGGTGGACGGCTGGTCCAAGCTGACAGGCCACGATGTGGTTGATCTTGCCAAGCGCTTCGAAGGTTATGGCGTCGAGGCGGTGGTCTACACCGATATTGGTCGTGACGGTATGCTGTCTGGCGTCAATATCGAAGCCACCGTGGCACTGGCGCAAGCGCTCAAGATTCCGGTGATTGCCAGTGGCGGCGTGACCAATCTCGACGATGTGAAGCGTCTGTGCGCGGTCGAGCACGAAGGTATCATGGGGGCCATCACCGGGCGAGCCATTTATGAAGGCACGCTGGATTTTGCTGCAGCGCAGGCGCTGGCAGACGAGTTGAACGGTTAATGGGTCTCGCCAAGCGCATCATTCCTTGCTTGGACGTGACCAATGGTCGCGTGGTCAAGGGCGTCAATTTTGTCGAGCTGCGCGATGCCGGCGATCCGGTTGAAATTGCCCGCCGCTACGACGAGCAAGGCGCGGATGAGCTGACCTTTCTTGATATCACGGCCAGTTCCGACAATCGTGGGCTGATTTTTCATATTATTGAAGAAGTGGCCTCGCAGGTCTTCATTCCCTTGACGGTCGGCGGTGGGGTGCGCGCAGTCGAAGATGTGCGAAATCTGCTCAACGCGGGTGCCGACAAGGTCAGTATCAACACTTCTGCGGTGACTAATCCCCAGTTGGTGGCCGATGCTTCCAGTCGCTTCGGCTCCCAGTGCATCGTGGTTGCGATCGATGCCAAGCGGGTTGGCGATCACTGGGAAGTTTTTACCCATGGCGGCCGCAAGCCCACCGGGCTGGATGCCGTCGAATGGGCGCGAAAAATGGTCGGACTGGGGGCGGGCGAACTGCTGCTGACCAGCATGGACCGCGACGGCACCAAGAGTGGATTCGATCTGGAATTGACGCGTGCGATCAGCGATGCGGTCGAAGTACCCATCGTCGCCTCCGGCGGCGTGGGCAACCTTCAGCATCTGGTGGATGGCGTCAAGCAAGGTGGCGCCGATGCCGTGCTGGCGGCCAGCATTTTTCATTTTGGCGAATATTCCGTGGCGCAAGCCAAGCAATACATGGCTGACCACGGTATCGAGGTAAGGCGCTGATGTCGGAGCACTGGCTCAACAAGGTCAACTGGACGCATGACGGCCTGGTGCCGGTGATCGCCCAGGAGGCGTCCACCGGTACGGTGCTGATGTTCGCCTGGATGGATCGCGAAGCGTTGCGGTTGACTGCAGAAACCGGGACCGCTGTGTACTGGTCGCGTTCACGCAAGAAGTTGTGGCACAAGGGCGAGGAGTCCGGCCACGTGCAGAAGGTCATCGACATTCGCCTCGACTGCGACGAAGACGTGATTTTGCTGACCGTTGAACAACAGGGCGGCATTGCCTGTCATACCGGGCGTCACAGCTGCTTCTTTCAAAAGCTGGAAGATGGGCAATGGCTGGTCGATCAGCCGGTGCTCAAGCATCCTGAAGAGATCTATCGTCATGAGTGACATCCTCGACCGTCTGGCTGAAACGCTGGAAGCCCGCAAGCATGCGGATCCGCAGTCCTCCTACGTGGCCAAGCTGTACGCCAAGGGCTTGGACAGTATCCTGAAAAAAGTGGGCGAGGAAGCCGCCGAGACCATCATCGCCGCCAAGGATGGCGATCGCGAACAGATTATTTATGAAACGGCGGACCTGTGGTTTCATACGCTGGTGATGCTGGCGCAAACCGGGCTGCATCCCAACGATGTATTGAACGAACTGGCGCGGCGCGAAGGCCTGTCCGGACTGGAAGAAAAGGCTGCGCGTCCGAAGGACGACTAGCTTTCAGAAGGGGCTAACCTTCAGGTGATGCCGGAACCAAAAAGCTGTACGTAAGGAATCCTGAGATGACCGACTGCATTTTCTGCAAGATCGTGGCTGGGGCGATCCCCAGTAAAAAGCTCTACGAGGATGACGAAGTCATTGCTTTTCATGATATTCATCCTATCGCACCGGTGCATTTCATGATTGTGCCCAAGCTGCATGTAGCGAGTCTGATGGACAGCAAGGCCGAGCATGTGGGCCTGTTGGGGCGTATCCTGCTGCTGGCGCCCAAGTTGGCCGCTGAGCAGGGCCTGGACGGCTTTCGCACCATGATCAATACCGGCAAGAATGGTGGTCAGGAAGTGTTCCACCTGCATGTGCACGTATTCGGCGGCGGTGCTACGTTGCCCAAGGTGTAGGCAGCCAAATTTAAGGAGATCGTAATGGGCTCATTCAGTATCTGGCATTGGTTGATTGTATTGGTGATCGTGCTGGTGGTTTTTGGAACCAAGAAGCTGCGCAATGTGGGGAGCGATCTCGGCGGCGCGGTCAAGGGCTTCAAGGACGCTATGCGTGAAGAGCAGGCGACCCCCAAGCTCGATGATGCCAGCGGCAGCAAGACTGTCGAAGGCGAAGTGACCGAGAAAACCAGGCATTAATCCCTGATGTTTGATGTTTCCTTTGGCGAGTTGTTGGTCATCGCCATCGTGGCGCTGGTGGTGATCGGTCCCGAGAAGCTGCCCAAGGTGGCGCGCACGATGGGGCTGCTGGCAGGGCGCATGCAACGCTATGTCGGCGCGATTCGTGCGGATATTTCGCGTGAACTGCAACTGCAAGAGCTGCAGAAAATTCAAGAAACCACCCGCCAGGCGGTGTCTGAGGTCGGGGCCGGGTTGGCACAGGAGGCCCGCCAGATTGAAGCTCCCTTGTCCGAGGCGGCGCAGGCCATAGAAGCCGCCGCCAAGCACGAAACGCCTCCCAACGCGCCATGAGCCAGTCGGAAACCTTCCTCTCCCATTTGCTTGAGTTGCGCGACCGACTGCTGCGCATCGTGGTCGCGATAGTCGTGACCTTTGTCTGCTTGTTCCCGTTCGCCAACAAGATCTATACCCTGCTGGCACATCCGCTGCTATCCAAGCTGCCCAAGGGCGGCCAGATGATCGCCACTGCCGTGACGACGCCATTCCTGGTCCCGATGAAGGTCGCGATGCTGGCCGCCATCGTCATTTCATTGCCGTATACGCTGTATCAGCTTTGGGCATTCGTGGCGCCCGGCCTGTATCAGCATGAAAAGCGCTTTGCTGCGCCTCTGGTTATCCTGAGTACCTTGCTGTTCCTGACCGGGATGGCCTTCGCCTATTTTCTGGTGTTTCCGGTGGTGTTCGGCTTTATTACCAGTACGGCGCCGGAAGGCGTGGCCGTGATGACTGACATAGGCAACTATCTGGATTTCGTGATTACACTGTTTTTGGCTTTTGGAATTGCTTTCGAAGTGCCAGTGGCGGTCGTGCTGTTGGTGAAGCTCGGCATGGTGCAGGTGGAAACGCTGAAGGAGGTCCGCTCTTACGTGATTGTCGGCGCGTTTGTCATCGGCGCCATCTTTACGCCGCCTGACGTGGTGTCGCAGATCATGCTGGCGGTGCCGCTGTGGTTGTTGTACGAGGCCGGGATTCTGGCCGCCGGCTTGGTGACGACGACCAAGACGGCCGGTTAGTCGCGCCGCGTTGCTTCCGGCTTGGGGCGCTTGCCGATGACGACCGAGTAAGCGCGTTCAGCCTGGTTGCGCACGACCTTGATGGTCGCGGCCTGCCCCGGCTTGAGCGCGGCGATCAGATTCAGCATGCCGGCACTGTCGATAACCGTGTGCCCGTCTATGGTGGTCAAAATATCCCCGGGTTTTACGCCGGCTTTGTCTGCCGGGCCGCCGCGCATCACGCCGGCAATCAGCGCGCCGCGGGCTTCCTTGAGCTTGAATGATTCCGCCAGTTCCGGCGTGATGTCCTGCGCTTCGATACCGACCCATCCGCGCGTCACACTGCCCTGTCGTATGATTTGCTCCATGATCTGGCGGGCTAGGCTGACCGGGATGGCAAAGCCGATGCCCATCGAGCCACCGCTGCGCGAGTAGATGGCACTGTTGACGCCGACCAGGTTGCCATCTGCGTCGATCAGTGCGCCGCCAGAGTTGCCCGGATTGATGGGTGCGTCCGTCTGGATGAAGTTCTCGAAGGTGTTGATGCCGAGATGATTGCGGCCGAGTGCACTGACGATGCCTTGTGTGACGGTCTGGCCTACGCCGAAGGGGTTGCCTATTGCCAGCACCACATCACCCACGCTCAGTTGGTCGGAACGCCCAAATGTGATCGACGGCAGGTTTTTCATGTCCACCTTGAGCACGGCAAGATCGGTCTCTGGGTCGCTGCCTACCACGTGAGCCGGGATGGTGCGGCCATCTGCCAGTGCCACTTCGATTTCATCTGCGGCCTCGATGACGTGGTGGTTGGTCAGAATCAGGCCCTCCGGGCTGACGATGACACCGGAGCCCAAGCTGTTCTCGCGCTGCGGTTGCTCATCCTGCTGGTCGCCAAAGAACTGTTTGAACATGGGGTCATCCATGAAGGGGTGACTGTTGTCCGGGATTTCCTTGCTGGTGAAAATATTGACCACGGCGGGCATGGCTTTCTTTGCCGCCTCGCGATAGGAGGGGGCGCCATGTTGCTGTGGCGCGGCGTCTGCCTGACGCAGGGTGATGGTCTTGGTCGCGCCGCCCAGCAGGTCCGGTCTGAGTGTTTGCAGAACGAACAGCAGTGCGAGACTGATGGTGACGGTTTGTGCAAAAATGAGCCAGAGCTTGCGCATATGTAAGATTTTGTAAGGGGTGGTGCCATGAAATTGACAGAATTGCTGGATTATACCGGACAATTATTGCAGGTTGATCGCTACCGGGACTACTGTCCCAACGGCTTGCAGGTGGCTGGTCGAGACGAAATCGGCACCATCGTCAGCGGGGTGTCGGCGAGCATGGAACTGTTGGTAGCGGCGGCAAATGCAGGCGCCGATCTGGTGTTGGTGCATCACGGGTATTTCTGGAAGGGTGAGGATCCCTGTGTGGTCGGCATCAAGCGTACGCGTTTGAAGTTTCTGCTGGCAAGTGACATCAATCTGGTGGCCTATCATCTGCCGCTCGATGCCCATCCGACGTTGGGCAACAATGCGCAATTGGCGCAGCGGTTGGGGCTCCAGATGGACGGTACTTTTGGCGATCAGGCCATTGCCGCTTACGGCGCCTTGACGCAACCGATGTCGCTGGAGGATTTGGGTAGGCGAGTGGCGGATGCACTTGGGCGGTCGCCGCTGGTCGTCGGGGAGGCGGATAAAAGAATAGGGCGTGTCGCCTGGTGTACGGGTGCCGCGCAGGATTATCTGGAACAGGCCGTGCAATTCGGGGTCGATGCCTTCATCACCGGCGAAGTGTCGGAACGCACGGTGCACCTGGCACGCGAGTCGGGGGTGGCCTTCATTGGTGCGGGGCACCACGCGACTGAGCGCTACGGGGTGCAGGCGTTGGGCGAGCATCTGGCGCAGCGTTTTGGTATCAAGCACCAGTACATTGAAATCGATAACCCGGTTTAGGAGCGGTGCAAGCAGCGTTTTCGGGTGTTAGCCAGATAAAACAAGTTTCTTGTGCAGTCCTTCCTTTAAGTTTTTGCTGGATATCGGTACAATTCCAGACCTTTAGGTCACAGTCAGCAAGGGATCGTGATGGCAAATCAAGATGTAGATCAAAGTAAGCGGCGGTTTCTGATCGCGGCGACAGCCGGTGTGGGTGTGGTGGCAACCGCTGCGGTGGCAACGCCGTTTGTGTTGAGCATGACACCAAGTGAGCGTGCCAAGGCCGCCGGTGCGCCGGTTGAGGTGGATATCAGCAAGGTGGAGCCGGGTTCGATGATTACCGTCGAGTGGCGCGGCAAACCCGTCTGGATCATCAACCGTAATCAGGGCATGCTGGATCAGTTATCCAAGATCGAAGACAAGCTCTCCGATCCCAAGCTGGATGTTCCGCAGCAACCTGACTATACCAAGAATCCAACGCGCTCGATCAAGCCCAACCTGATGGTGTTGGTCGGTATTTGTACCCACCTTGGCTGCTCCCCGTCGTCCAAGTTGCAATCGGGTGAAGCCGAAGGAATGGCCAGCGACTGGCCGGGTGGTTTCTTCTGCCCTTGCCACGGCTCCAGGTTTGACCTGGCCGGGCGTGTATTCAAGGGATCGCCTGCGCCGATCAATCTGCAGGTGCCGCCATACAAGTATCTGAACGACGCCCGACTGCTGATCGGGGTTGGTCAAGACGGCAAGGAAGCTTAACCATGCAAAAATATCTGTCCTGCGCACTGAATTGGGTGGACGAGCGCTTCCCGTTGACCGCCAACTGGAAAGCCCATCTTTCCGAATATTACGCGCCTAAGAACTTCAACTTCTGGTACTACTTTGGCTCGCTGGCGATTCTGGTGCTGGTACTGCAAATCGTTACCGGCATCTTCCTGACCATGCATTACAAGCCGGATGCCGACATGGCTTTTGCCTCTGTCGAATACATCATGCGCGACGTGCCTTGGGGTTGGCTGATCCGTTACATGCACTCGACGGGCGCTTCGATGTTCTTCGTCGTAGTGTACCTGCACATGTTCCGTGGTCTGCTGTACGGCTCTTACCGCAATCCGCGTGAACTAATCTGGCTGTTCGGCGTAGGCATCTTCCTGGCGCTGATGGGCGAGGCATTCTTCGGCTACCTGCTGCCATGGGGGCAAATGTCCTTCTGGGGTGCGCAGGTGATTATTAACCTGTTCACTTCCATTCCGTTTATCGGTCCGGATGTTTCCCTGTGGTTGCGTGGCGACTTCATGGTGTCCGATGCGACCTTGAACCGCTTCTTTGCGTTCCACGTGATCGCATTGCCTTTGGTGCTGCTGGGGCTGGTTGCCGCCCACATCATTGCGCTGCATGAAGTGGGGTCCAACAACCCCGACGGTATCGAGATCAAGAAGAACAAGGATCCCAAGACCCACATCCCGCTGGATGGCATTCCTTTCCACCCGTATTACACGGTGAAGGACATTATGGGCGTCGCTGTGTTTCTGATGGTGTTTACCGCGATCGTGTGCTTTGCCCCGGAAATGGGCGGCTACTTCCTGGAAGCCAACAACTTTATTCCGGCCGATCCGTTGAAGACGCCACCGCACATTGCGCCTGTCTGGTACTTCACGCCGTACTACTCCATTCTGCGTGCAGTACCGCCGCTGTTTAATTCGCAGTTCCCTGGTGTGGTGGCGATGGGACTTTCGGTCGTGGCGTTTGCTTTCCTGCCATGGCTGGATCGTAGTCCGGTCAAGTCCATCCGCTATCGCGGTGCGCAGTACAAGTCATGGCTGACAGTCTTCGTGGTCAGTTTCCTGGTTCTGGGGTATCTGGGCACTGAGCCGTCCAACGTCTGGGGTCAGTTTGATGCTGGCGTGCCAGTGCTTGGTGGCGCCGATCGCGCAACGGTGGTGGCTCGCGTTTTGACGCTGACATACTTCCTGTTCTTTGCGCTGATGCCGTGGTACAGCAAAAATGACAAGACTAAACCGGTACCGGAAAGGGTGACAGGATAATGAAAAAGCTGATTCTCATTCTGAGTTTGCTGCTGCCGGTTGCGGCACTGGCAAACGAGGGCGTACATCTCGACAAGGCGCCGATTCATGCGGCCAACCAGGCTTCTCTGCAGCGCGGTGCCAAGTTGTTCGTCAACTACTGCCTGAATTGCCATAGTGCAGCTTCTATGCGCTACAACCGCCTGCGTGACATTGGTTTGACCGATGAGCAGATCAAGGCCAATTTGCTGTTTGCCGGCGAAAAGGTTGGCGACACCATGACGGTTGCGATGAACAAGAAGGAGGCCAAGGCCTGGTTCGGTGCGACCCCACCAGATCTGTCCGTGATTGCCCGTTCGCGCGGTGCCGATTGGCTTTATACCTACCTGCGCGGTTTCTATCGCGACGAAACCCGTCCGACAGGCTGGAACAATGTGGCGTTCGACAAGGTTGGCATGCCGCATGTGCTTTGGCAGTTGCAGGGCGAACAGGTGTTGAAGGTTGAAGAAATCACTGATGCGCATGGCAACAAGACCGAAACGCACACGCTGGTCCTGGCCAAGCCAGGCAAGTTGTCGCCAGGTGAATACGACATGATGGTCGCCGATCTGGTGAACTATCTGGTGTTTATGGGCGAGCCAGCCAAGACGCAACGTATGCAGCTTGGTCTGATTGTGCTGCTGTTCCTGGGCTTCTTCTTCGTGGTTGCGCGAGCACTCAAGAAAGAATACTGGAAAGACATACACTGATGTAAACCGCTATAAGGAGGCTCCGGCTTGCCGGAGCCTCCTTTATTGCTTTGAGGCGCTAAAATTATGATGACACTCTACTCCGGGACAACCTGTCCTTTCAGTCAACGCTGCCGTATCGTGCTCTTCGAAAAGGGCATGGATTTCCAGGTGATCGATGTTGATCTGACCAACAAGCCTGAAGATCTGGCGGTGATCAATCCTTATAACCGCGTGCCGGTGCTGGTTGAGCGTGAGCTGGTGCTGTATGAAGCCAATATTATCAACGAATACATTGATGAGCGTTTCCCGCACCCGCAACTGATGCCGGCTGATCCGGTGATGCGCGCACGTGCACGCTTGTTCCTGCACAACTTCGAAGATCAGATGTTCGATCACATTGCCGACATCGAGTCCAGCAATGCCAAGGTGGCAGAGAAGGCGCGCACGATCGTGCGTGACAATCTGACGCAGATCGCGCCGATCTTCAACAAGCAGGAATACATGCTGGGTGACGAATTCTCCATGCTGGATGTGGCAATTGCGCCGCTGCTGTGGCGCCTGGGCCATTATGGGATTGAGTTGCCCAAGCAGGCGGCACCCTTGCTTAAGTATGCCGAGCGTATTTTCTCCCGTCCCGCTTATATCGAAGCAATGACGCCTTCCGAGAAGGCGATGCGTCGCTGATGAGTGCGTCCGCCTCAACCAAGCCGTACATGATGCGCGCCATTTACGAATGGTGCGTTGATAACGGCTATACGCCATACCTGGCGGTTGCGGTGGATGGCAATACGCGTGTGCCGATGGCGCATGTCAGGGATGGCGAGATCGTTCTGAACATTAACTATACGGCGACCAAGGATCTGTTGATCGGCAACGATGCGATCACTTTTTCCGCGCGCTTCGGTGGTGTGCCCAACGCGATTTACGTTCCTGTCGGTGCCGTTCGCGGCATTTACGCGCGCGAAAGCGGCGAAGGGTTGTTCTTTGAGCCAGTGGCGTCGGAGGGCTTGAGCGGCAAGGCTGACGCGCCTGAGCAACCCGCATCGCCAGATGCGCCAAAGAAGCCGACGCTGCATATTGTGAAATAAAGTTATAGGTCCCCCTCTTTTCTTCTTCAAAGATGCGGGTATAATCCCGCTTCCGCCGGATTAGCTCAGTTGGTAGAGCAGCGCACTTGTAATGCGAAGGTCAACAGTTCGATTCCGTTATCCGGCACCAATTTTTTTGTGTTCTTCAAGGCTGGTTGACAAGCCACGCTAAACCCAAGATAATTGCGGGTTCAGTGTGGAGGGGTGGCCGAGTGGTTAAAGGCGACGGACTGTAAATCCGTTCTCTCAGAGTACGAAGGTTCGAATCCTTCCCCCTCCACCAATAAATGTCGTATGGAAGTGGTTGACGGCGTTGCGCGGGTGTAGCTCAGTTGGTAGAGCACTTGCCTTCCAAGCAAGATGTCGCGAGTTCGAACCTCGTCGCCCGCTCCATAAGAAGTTTTTTGAATTCAAGAGCGCCCATGTGGCTCAGTGGTAGAGCACTCCCTTGGTAAGGGAGAGGTCGCGGGTCCGATTCCCGCCATGGGCACCATTTTTTTAACTTGATGGGTTAAAGGGATCGGTAATGGCAAAAGGTAAATTTGAGCGTACCAAGCCCCACGTGAATGTGGGCACGATTGGTCACGTTGACCACGGTAAGACGACGCTGACGGCGGCGATCACGACCATTCTTTCGAAGAAGTTTGGTGGCGAAGCCAAGGCATACGACCAGATTGACGCGGCGCCAGAAGAAAAGGCACGCGGCATTACCATCAACACAGCGCACGTGGAATACGAGACCGCTGGTCGCCACTACGCTCACGTTGACTGCCCGGGCCACGCCGACTACGTCAAGAACATGATTACCGGTGCTGCCCAGATGGACGGCGCAATCCTGGTGGTATCCGCTGCTGACGGTCCGATGCCACAAACCCGTGAACACATCCTGCTGGCTCGCCAAGTGGGCGTTCCATACATCATCGTGTTCATGAACAAGGCCGACATGGTCGACGATCCTGAACTGCTTGAGCTGGTCGAAATGGAAGTGCGCGAGCTCCTCTCCAAGTACGACTTCCCGGGCGACGACATTCCTATTATCAAGGGCTCCGCCCTGAAGGCCCTCGAAGGCGACCAGTCTGAAATCGGCGAACCAGCCATTTTCCGTCTGGCCGACGCACTCGACAGCTACATCCCGACACCAGAACGTGCCATCGACGGCACCTTCCTGATGCCAGTAGAAGACGTGTTCTCTATCTCCGGTCGCGGTACTGTGGTGACTGGTCGTATCGAGCGCGGCATCATCAAGGTCGGCGAAGAAATTGAAATCGTTGGTATCAAGCCAACCCTGAAGACCACCTGTACCGGCGTGGAAATGTTCCGCAAGCTGCTGGATCAAGGTCAAGCAGGTGACAACGTCGGCGTACTGCTGCGCGGCACCAAGCGTGAAGAAGTTGAGCGTGGTCAAGTGCTGGCCAAGCCGGGTTCCATCACCCCGCACACCAAGTTTGCTGCAGAAATCTACGTGCTGGGCAAGGATGAAGGTGGTCGTCACACCCCATTCTTCAACGGCTACCGTCCACAGTTCTACTTCCGTACCACCGACGTAACCGGTGCGGTTGAACTGCCGGCAGGCACCGAAATGGTGATGCCAGGTGACAACGTCTCCATCACCGTGGCACTGATTGCCCCGATCGCGATGGAAGATGGTCTGCGCTTCGCTATCCGTGAAGGCGGTCGTACCGTCGGCGCCGGTGTCGTCGCTAAGATTATTGAGTAAGAACTAGCGATCAGCCGTCAGCGATCAGTCGTCAGCGAAAGCTGGATTGGCTGAGAGCTGGCGGCTGTGAGCAGATAGCTTTAATACAGGCCAGTAGCTCAATTGGCAGAGTGTCGGTCTCCAAAACCGAAGGTTGGGGGTTCGAGGCCCTCCTGGCCTGCCACCTAAATAATATCAACACGGCGAAACATATGATCGAAAGAATCAAGCTGGCGCTGGCGCTACTGCTGGTAGTTGCCGGCGTTGCTGCTTTTTATCTGCTGGCTGAGCAGGCAATGGTCCTGCGCGTGCTGGCAGTGCTGGCAGGTGTGGCGCTGTCCGCGGTAGTAGTGGCGACAACGCCGACCGGACGTCAGGCGTTCGAGTTTGCCAGAGAGTCTCTGGCAGAGGCGCGCAAGGTCGTTTGGCCAAGCCGCAAGGAAACGATACAAACAACCGCTACCGTGTTTGCGCTGGTGGTGGTGATGGCCATTTTCCTGTGGATTGTTGATATCGGCATGACTTCAGTCGTAAGAGTGCTGATGGGACGGAGTTCGTAATGGCAATGCGTTGGTATGCAGTACAAGTCTATTCCGGCTTTGAGAAGTCGGTTCAGCGCGCCATCGAAGAGCGCATCGGTCGTTCTGGCATGGCTGACAAGTTCGGTCAGATCCTGGTGCCGGTCGAAGAAGTCATCGAGATGAAGGGTGGTCAGAAGGCTATCAGCGAGCGCAAGCTTTATCCAGGCTACGTGCTGGCGCAGATGGACATGGATGACGACACCTGGCATCTGGTTAAGAGCACGCCGCGCGTTACCGCGTTTATTGGTGGTACGGCACTGAAGCCTACGCCTATCAAGGATGCCGAAGTCGACATCATCCTGCAGCGTATGGATGACAGCAAGAGCAACCCGACGCAAAAGCTTACCTTTGAAAAAGGCGAGATGGTGCGTGTGGTGGATGGTCCGTTCAAAGACTTCTCCGGCGCTGTCGAAGACATCAACTACGAAAAGAGCAAGTTGCGTGTGTCGGTCACGATCTTCGGTCGTGCAACACCGGTTGAACTGGATTTCAGTCAGATCGTTAAAGAGGTCTGATGGAGTGGTGCGCTGCCTCTGCATAGGGGCGGCGATTTTAATTGGGGAGCCATGATGTCATGGCGCTATTACCCGTTTCAGGAGCAAGCAAATGGCAAAGAAAGTCATCGGCTATATCAAGCTGCAGATCCCTGCAGGTAAAGCCAATCCAAGCCCACCTGTAGGTCCCGCACTGGGCCAGCGTGGTTTGAACATCATGGAATTCTGCAAGGCGTTCAACGCCGCAACGCAGGGTATGGAGCCAGGTCTGCCCGTGCCAGTGGTGATCACTGCATTCGCCGACAAGAGCTTCACCTTCATCATGAAGACGCCACCGGCGACGACATTGATCAAGAAGGCAGCAAAGATCGACAAGGGTTCCCCGCGTCCTCATACCGACAAGGTAGGCAAGATTTCCCGTGCGCAAGCCGAAGAAATCGCTAAGACCAAGATGCCCGATCTGACCGCGGCTGACATGGATGCCGCTGTGCGTACCATCGCTGGTAGCGCACGCAGCATGGGTATTGAAGTGGAGGGCGTATAAATGGCTAACGTATCCAAGCGCGTCGACGCGCTGCGCGCAAAAGTCGACCGTAACAAGGTGTACCCAGTTGCTGATGCACTGGCGCTGGTCAAGGAAACTGCAACTGCCAAGTTCGACGAATCTGTTGATGCAGTGATCAACCTCGGTATCGATGCACGTAAGTCCGACCAACTGGTTCGTGGCGCACTCGTTCTGCCTAAGGGCACCGGTAAGACCAAGCGCGTAGCCGTGTTCGCGCAAGGCGCTGCAGCAGAAGCTGCCAAGGCGGCTGGTGCTGACATCGTTGGCTTCGAAGACCTGGCTGAACAAGTTAAGGGCGGCATGCTGGACTTTGATATCGCCATCGCAACCCCGGACGCGATGCGTATCGTTGGTGCGCTGGGTCAGGTGCTGGGTCCACGTGGCCTGATGCCGAATCCTAAGGTCGGTACTGTGACGCCTGACGTCACTACCGCAGTGAAGAACGCCAAGGCTGGTCAAGTGCAATACCGTACTGACAAGGCTGGTATCGTTCACTGCACCATCGGTCGCGCATCTTTTGATGTGGCTGCACTGCAGGAAAACCTGGTCGCTCTGGTCGATGCGCTGACCAAGGCAAAGCCAGCTTCCAGCAAGGGTCAGTACCTGAAGAAGGTTTCCGTTTCCAGCACCATGGGTGCCGGTGTACGCGTAGACCAGTCTTCTCTGGCTGCTTAAGTATGCAATACGGGCAGGTGCTTAGGCACCTGCTTGCAAAGGGCTTTGGGCCTGCCGTTGAAAGGCGGCGGGGCAATCAAAGACCGTAGGAATCCGCAAGGATTTAATCGGCTGCGAAAGCTGCATGTGGTTGGTGTGGTGAGTAGCGAAGTCCTACGCAGATGGCGTTACCCGAAACAGGATGTACTCCTGATGAAAGGTCGCCGTGGGTAGGTTTTTGGATGTTGTGAAAGCAACATGCAAAAGCTCAATTAACGGAAGGAGGTAAGACCTTGAGTCTTAATCTTGAAGAGAAAAAGGCGGTTGTTGCTGAAGTCACCGAGCAAGTCTCGAAGGCGCAGGCAATTGTGGTCGCTGAGTATCGTGGTCTGCCGGTAGGTGATATGACTAACCTGCGCGCGCAAGCCAGAAAATCGGGTGTTTACCTGCGCGTTCTGAAGAACACGCTGGTACGTCGCGCTGTCGACGGTACCCCGTTCTCTGGTCTTGCCGATCAGATGGTCGGTCCGCTGGTGTTCGGTATTTCTGCCGACCCGGTTGCTGCAGCCAAGGTGCTGAATGACTTCGCCAAAACGAACGACAAGTTCGTGATCAAGGCGGGTGCGTTGCCAAATCAGGTCATGGATGCCAATGGCATCAAGGCCCTGGCTACGCTGCCAAGCCGCGACGAGCTGTTGGCCAAGTTGCTGGGCACGATGCAAGCGCCAGTTGCGCAATTCGTTCGTACCCTCAACGAAGTGCCGACGAAGTTTGTGCGTGGTCTCGCCGCTGTGCGCGATCAAAAGCAAGCCGCTTAAGTTTAATTTCAATATTTATCAGGAGTAATACAAATGGCTGTGTCCAAAGCAGAAATTATTGATGCAATCGCAAACCTGTCGGTTCTGGAACTGTCCGAACTGATCAAGGATCTGGAAGAAAAGTTCGGCGTATCCGCTGCTGCTGCTGCTGTTGCTGTGGCTGCTGCCCCAGCTGCTGCCGCTGCTGCTGCTGAAGAAAAGACCGAATTCGACGTCATCCTGACCGGTGCTGGCGACAACAAGGTTAACGTGATTAAGGCTGTTCGCGAACTGACAAGCCTGGGTCTGAAGGAAGCCAAGGATCTGGTTGATGGCGCTCCTAAGGCAATCAAGGAAGGCGTATCCAAGGCTGACGCTGACGCTGCTGCTAAGAAGCTGATCGAAGCTGGCGCAACTGCTGAAGTTAAGTAATTGTAGTTTGCTGTAAAAGGGCTGGCGGGAAACCGCCGGCCTTTAGCCTTTTTCAGAGGCCAGTAGAAAGCAGGTTGTTTTAGCCTGCTGTCTTTTGCCCTCTCAAGCCCAGTGGAGATACCATGAGCTATTCGTTCACCGAGAAAAAACGTATCCGCAAGAGTTTTGCCAAACGCGACAGCGTGCAGGAAGTACCTTACCTGCTGGCAATGCAGCTGGAATCCTATGCCAGCTTCTTGCAGGAGAATGTCCCGCAGGATAAACGCAAGGATAACGGCCTGCAAGCGACCTTCAGCTCTGTGTTCCCGATCGTCAGCCATTCCGGCAACGCGCGTCTGGACTATGTGAGCTACAACCTTGGCGCCGCACCGTTCGACGTCAAGGAATGTCAGCAGCGTGGTCTGACGTTTGCTGCACCTTTGCGCGTCAAAGTGCGCCTGACCATCATGGACCGCGAAGCCTCCAAGCCGACCGTCAAGGAAGTCAAGGAGCAAGAAGTCTACATGGGCGAACTGCCCCTGATGACCGAGAACGGTTCGTTCGTCATCAATGGCACCGAGCGTGTCATCGTATCCCAGCTGCATCGCAGCCCGGGCGTGTTCTTCGAGCACGATAGAGGCAAGACCCATTCTTCCGGCAAGCTGCTGTTCTCGGCTCGCATCATCCCTTACCGTGGCTCCTGGCTGGATTACGAATTCGATCCTAAGGACTACCTGTACTTCCGTATCGACCGTCGCCGCAAAATGCCGGTGACCATCCTGCTGAAGGCGCTGGGCTATACCCCGGAACAGATTCTTGAAACATTCTACGATGTGGATACTTTCCACATCGGCAAGAAGGGCGTGCAGTTTGAGCTGGTGCCTGAGCGCCTGCGTGGCGAAGTGGCCAAGTTCGACATCGTCGACAAGGATGGCGCCATCGTGGTTGCCAAGGACAAGCGCATCACAGTCAAGCATATTCGTGACATGGAAAAGGCCGGGATCAACAAGATTGCGGTGCCTGAAGAGTTCCTGCTGGGTCGCACCCTCAACGTCAATGTCGTTGACAAGGAAAGCGGAGAAGTCGTGGCCAACGCCAACGACGAGATCACCGAATCGCTGATCGAGAAGCTGCGCGATGCTGGCGTGACCAAGATCAATACGCTGTATTCGAACGATCTGGATCATGGCGATTACATTTCGCAGACCCTGCGTATCGACGAAATCCCTGACCAGTACGCTGCGCGCGTAGCGATCTACCGCATGATGCGTCCTGGTGAGCCGCCGACCCCGGAAGCCGTCGAGGCCCTGTTCAATGGCCTGTTCTTCAGTGAAGAGCGCTATGACCTGTCCGCTGTCGGTCGCATGAAATTCAACCGTCGTGCCTTCCCTGAAAAGATCGAAGATCGCACCGCCAACTGGCTGAAGCGTTTCTACGAAAAGGTGGGTCCGCAAGGTGCCGAAGGCGCCGTGACGCTGTCCAACGAAGACATCTTGGCCGTGATTGGAGTGTTGGTGGAGCTGCGCAATGGTCGCGGTGAAATCGATGACATCGATCACCTGGGTAACCGTCGCGTGCGTTCCGTGGGCGAGCTGGCCGAAAACCAGTTCCGCGCAGGTCTGGTACGTGTCGAGCGCGCCGTGAAGGAGCGCCTGAGCCAGGCTGAATCCGAAAACCTTATGCCGCATGATCTGATCAACGCCAAGCCGGTGTCGAGCGCGATTCGCGAATTCTTCGGTTCCAGCCAGCTGTCGCAGTTTATGGACCAGACCAATCCGCTGTCCGAAATCACCCACAAGCGCCGTGTTTCTGCACTGGGCCCAGGTGGTTTGACCCGCGAACGTGCCGGTTTTGAAGTGCGCGACGTGCACCCGACCCACTACGGCCGTGTGTGCCCGATTGAAACGCCGGAAGGTCCGAACATCGGCCTGATCAACTCGCTGGCGCTGTATTCCCGCACCAACGAATACGGCTTCATGGAAACGCCGTACCGTCGCGTGGATGGCAGCAAGGTTTCGGACAAGATCGATTTCCTGTCCGCCATTGAAGAAAGCCAGTACGTCATTGCACAGGCCAACAGTGATCTGGACAAGTCCGGCAAGTTTACGGATGACCTGATCTCTGCGCGTCATCACAATGAATTCACCATGTCGACCCCTGATCGTGTTCAGTACATGGACGTGGCCCCAGGCCAGATCGTGTCCGTGGCGGCATCGTTGATTCCGTTCCTTGAGCACGATGACGCGAACCGTGCCTTGATGGGTGCCAACATGCAACGTCAAGCTGTGCCATGTCTGCGTGCCGAAAAGGCCGTGGTCGGTACCGGTATTGAACGTACCGTAGCAGTTGACTCCGGTACTACCGTGCAAGCCCGTCGTGGCGGCGTGGTCGACTATGTTGATGCTGCCCGTATCGTGGTGCGTGTGCACGATGCCGAAGCCTCCGCAGGCGAAGTTGGCGTGGACATCTATAACCTGACCAAGTACACCCGTTCCAACCAGAACACCAACATCAACCAGCGTCCGCTGGTCAAGGTGGGCGATATCATCGCACGCGGCGACGTGGTGGCTGACGGTGCTTCGACCGACATGGGCGAACTGGCACTGGGTCAGAACATGCTGGTCGGCTTTATGCCATGGAACGGTTACAACTTCGAAGACTCGATCCTGATCTCCGAGCGCGTGGTGGCAGATGACCGCTACACCTCGATTCACATCGAAGAACTCTCCGTTGTGGCCCGTGACACCAAGCTGGGTGCTGAAGAAATCACCAACGACATCTCCAACCTGTCCGAGCGCATGCTGGGCCGTCTGGACGATGCCGGTATCATCCACATCGGTGCTGAAGTTGAAGCCGGTGACGTGCTGGTCGGTAAGGTAACCCCTAAGGGCGAAACCCAGCTGACACCAGAAGAAAAGCTGCTGCGCGCCATCTTCGGCGAAAAGGCCAGCGACGTGAAGGATACTTCGCTGCGCGTGCCATCCGGCATGAGCGGTACCGTGATCGACGTACAAGTCTTCACCCGTGAAGGCATCGAGCGTGACAAGCGTGCCCAGCAGATCATCGATGATCAGCTGAAGCACTACAAGACCGATCTGGCTGACCAGATGCGTATTGTGGAAGACGACTTGTTCGGCCGTATCCGTCGCCTGATCGAAGGCAAGGTCGCCAATGGTGGTCCTAAGAAGCTGAAGAAGGGCGAGGCTGTAACGGCTGCCTATCTGGACGATATCGCCCGTTACGACTGGTTCGATATCCGCCTGGCTGATGAAGATGCTGCACGTCAGCTGGAACAGCAGAAGGAAAGCCTGGAACAGGCCCGCATCGAGTTCGACAACCGCTTTGAAGAGAAGAAGCGCAAGCTGACGCAAGGCGACGAACTGCCAGCAGGCGTGCAGAAGATGGTCAAGGTTTACCTGGCCGTCAAGCGCCGCATCCAGCCTGGTGACAAGATGGCCGGTCGCCACGGTAACAAGGGTGTGATCTCCAAGATCGTGCCAGTGGAAGATATGCCGCACATGGCAGACGGTACCCCGATGGATATCGTGCTGAACCCGCTGGGCGTGCCTTCCCGTATGAATATCGGTCAGATTCTGGAAGTGCACTTGGGCTGGGCTGCCAAGGGCCTGGGTCTGCGCATCGAAGAAATGCTCACAGCACAAGCCAAGACGGCTGAGCTGCGCAAGTTCCTCGACAAGATCTACAACAACACCGGCAAGTCTGAAGACATCAAGTCACTGACGGATGTCGAAGTGCTGGAGTTGGCCGAAAATCTGAAGAAGGGCGTGCCGTTTGCAACCCCAGTGTTTGACGGTGCTACGGAACTCGAAATCCGCGCCATGCTGGATCTGGCGTTCCCGGACGACGATCCGCGCACCAAGCAACTGCAGTTCGCTGCCGGCAAGACGCAAGTCAAGCTGTTCGACGGCCGTACCGGCGAGGCTTTTGAGCGTCCAGTCACGGTTGGCTACATGCACGTGCTGAAGCTGCACCACTTGGTCGACGACAAGATGCACGCACGTTCGACCGGTCCGTACTCGCTCGTGACCCAGCAGCCGCTGGGCGGTAAGGCGCAGTTCGGTGGACAGCGCTTCGGTGAAATGGAAGTGTGGGCACTGGAGGCCTATGGCGCTTCCTACACCCTGCAGGAAATGCTCACCGTCAAGTCCGATGACGTGTCCGGCCGGACCAAGGTCTACGAGAACATCGTCAAGGGCGAGCACAAGATCGATGCCGGCATGCCGGAATCGTTCAACGTGTTGGTGAAGGAAATCCGTTCGCTGGCGATCGACATCGACCTGGACCGTAACTAAGGAGAATCTTGTGAAAGCATTATTGGATCTATTCAAGCAGGTTACCCAGGAAGAAGAGTTTGACGCGATCAAGATCGCGCTCGCTTCCCCGGAAAAGATTCGTTCCTGGTCCTACGGCGAAGTCAAGAAGCCGGAAACCATCAACTATCGTACCTTCAAGCCTGAGCGTGACGGCCTGTTCTGCTCGAAGATCTTTGGCCCGACCAAGGATTACGAGTGCCTGTGCGGCAAGTACAAGCGCCTCAAGCATCGCGGTGTGATTTGCGAGAAGTGCGGCGTTGAAGTGACCCTGTCCAAGGTGCGTCGCGAACGTATGGGCCACATCGAGCTGGCTTCTCCGGTCGCGCACATCTGGTTCCTGAAGTCGCTGCCTAGCCGTCTTGGTATGGTGCTGGATATCGCTTTGCGCGATATCGAGCGCGTGCTGTACTTCGAAGCCTACATCGTGATCGACCCGGGCATGACCCCGTTGACCCGCTGCCAGCTGCTGACCGAAGACGACTACCTGGCCAAGGTGGAAGAATACGGTGACGAATTCAGCGCCATCATGGGTGCCGAAGGCGTCCGTGAATTGCTGCGTACCATGGACCTGCATGGCGAAGTGGAAAAGCTGCGCCGTGAACTGTCCGAAACCGGTTCCGAAGCCAAGATCAAGAAGATCGCCAAGCGTCTGAAGGTGCTGGAAGCATTCCAGAAGTCCGGCATCAAGCCGGAATGGATGATCCTGGAAGTGCTGCCAGTGCTGCCGCCGGAACTGCGTCCTCTGGTGCCGCTGGACGGCGGTCGTTTTGCGACTTCCGACCTGAACGATCTGTATCGTCGCGTCATCAACCGTAACAACCGTCTGAAGCGCCTGCTGGAACTGAAGGCGCCAGAAATCATCGTGCGCAACGAAAAGCGCATGCTGCAGGAGTCTGTGGACTCGCTGCTGGACAACGGTCGTCGCGGCAAGGCCATGACGGGCGCCAACAAGCGTCCGCTGAAGTCGCTGGCCGACATGATCAAGGGTAAGGGCGGTCGCTTCCGTCAGAACCTGCTGGGTAAGCGCGTCGACTACTCCGGTCGTTCCGTCATTGTGGTGGGGCCGCAACTCAAGCTGCATCAGTGCGGTCTGCCAAAGAAAATGGCGCTGGAACTGTTCAAGCCATTCATTTTCCACAAGCTGGAAGTGCTGGGCCTGGCCACGACCATCAAGGCTGCCAAGAAGAAGGTAGAAGAAGAAGGACCAGAAGTTTGGGATATCCTCGAAGACGTGATCCGCGAACATCCGGTTCTGCTGAACCGTGCGCCTACGCTGCACCGTCTGGGTATCCAGGCCTTCGAACCAACGCTGGTTGAAGGCAAGGCCATCCAGCTTCACCCGCTGGTTTGCGCGGCGTTCAACGCCGACTTCGACGGTGACCAGATGGCTGTGCACGTCCCGCTGTCGCTGGAAGCGCAGATGGAAGCCCGCACACTGATGCTGGCCTCCAACAATGTGCTGTCCCCAGCCAACGGCGAGCCTATCATTGTGCCGTCGCAGGATATCGTGTTGGGTCTGTACTACATGACCCGCGAAAAGCTGCGCGCCAAGGGTGAGGGCATGCGTTTCGCCAACGTAGCTGAAGCACAGCGTGCCTACCAGTTGGGTCTGGTCGACATGCATGCGCGTGTGACCGTGCGTTTGAAGGAATACGACCTGACCGAAGAAGGCGAAAAGGTCGAAAAGATTACCCGCCACGAAACCACGGTAGGCCGTGCCTTGCTGTCAGAAATTCTGCCAGCGGGTCTGCCATTCAGCGTGATCGACAAGGCGCTGAAAAAGAAAGAAATTTCCAAGCTGATCAACGCCAGCTTCCGCCGTGTCGGCATCCGTGAAACGGTGATTTTCGCCGACAAGCTGATGTACACAGGCTACAGCTACGCAACCCGCGCTGGTATATCCATCAGCATCAACGACATGTTGGTGCCGCCAGAGAAGGAAGAGCTGATTGCCGCTGCAGAAGGCGAAGTCAAGGAGATCGAAGATCAGTACGTGTCCGGTCTGGTGACGCAAGGCGAACGCTACAACAAGGTGGTGGACATCTGGGGTCGCGCTGGCGACAAGGTGGCCGACGCCATGATGAAGCAACTGCGCGAAGAGCCAGTGCTGGACGATGACGGCAATCCGCTCAAGGGCGAAGATGGCAAGGCGCTGCGTCAGGAATCCTTTAACGCGATTTACATGATGGCCGACTCCGGCGCCCGCGGCTCTGCTGCGCAGGTGCGTCAGCTGGCCGGTATGCGCGGCCTGATGGCGAAGCCGGACGGTTCGATTATTGAAACGCCGATTACCGCAAACTTCCGCGACGGTCTGAACGTGTTGCAGTACTTTATTTCAACCCACGGTGCCCGTAAGGGTCTGGCCGATACGGCGTTGAAGACTGCGAACTCGGGTTACCTGACCCGTCGTCTGGTCGATGTGACGCAGGACCTGGTAGTGACCGAGCACGATTGCGGCACCACCGAAGGTCTGGTCACCAAGGCGCTGGTCAAGGGCGGTGAAGTGATCGAGCCGTTGAGCGATCGTATCCTTGGTCGCGTGACCGCGTTGGATATCGTCAATCCGGAAACACAGGAAACCGTGTTTGAAGCCGGCACGTTGCTGACAGAAGACGAAGTCGAGAAGATCGAGTCGCTGGGCATCGACGAAGTGAAGGTGCGTACTGCCCTGACTTGCGATACACGCTACGGTCTGTGCTCGCAGTGCTATGGTCGCGACCTGGGTCGTGGCAAGCTGATCAGCATCGGTGAGGCAGTGGGCGTGATCGCCGCGCAGTCTATCGGTGAACCGGGTACCCAGTTGACCATGCGTACGTTCCACATCGGTGGTGCGGTATCGCGTGCAGCTTCCGTCAGCCAGGTAGAAAGCAAGTCCAACGGCGTGGTGCGTTTCACTTCCACCATGCGCTACGTGACCAGTGCCCGTAACGAGCAGATCGTGATTTCCCGTAATGGCGAAGCGATTATTACCGATGAAAACGGTCGTGAGCGTGAGCGTCATAAAGTGCCTTACGGCGCAACGCTCAACGCCATGGACGGCCAACAGGTCAAGGCTGGTCAGCCACTGGCAACCTGGGATCCGCATACCCGTCCGATCATTACCGAGTACTCCGGTCGTGTGAAGTTCGAGAACGTGGAAGAAGGCGTGACCGTTGCCAAGCAGATCGATGATGTGACCGGTCTGTCGTCACTGGTGGTGATCGATCCTAAGCAGCGCGCAGGCCAGTCCAAGGGGCTGCGTCCGCAAGTCAAGCTGCTAGATGCCAATGGCAACGAAGTCAAGATCGCCGGGACCGAAACACCCGTCAACATCACCTTCCAGATCGGTTGCATCATTACCGTGAAGGATGGTCAGGATGTCGGCGTGGGTGAAGTGCTGGCACGTATTCCGCAGGAATCCTCCAAGACCCGCGACATTACCGGGGGTCTGCCTCGCGTGGCCGAGCTGTTCGAAGCCCGCTCGCCGAAGGATGCCGGCATGCTGGCAGAAATCACCGGTACCCTGTCGTTCGGCAAGGACACCAAGGGCAAGCAGCGTCTGATCATTACCGATCTGGACGGTGTGGCTCAAGAGTTCCTGATTCCGAAGGACAAGCACGTGACCGTTCACGACGGCCAGGTGGTGACCAAGGGCGAAACCATTGTCGACGGTCCGGCAGAGCCGCAAGATATTCTGCGTCTGCAAGGTCGCGAAGCGCTGGCGCGTTACATCATCGACGAAGTGCAAGACGTTTACCGTCTGCAGGGCGTGAAGATCAACGACAAGCACATTGAAGTGATCGTGCGTCAGATGCTGCGTCGCGTTCGCGTGACGGATGCTGGCGATACCAGCTTCATCCTGGGTGAACAGGTCGAGCGTGCCGATCTGCTGGCAGAAAACGAACGCGTACTGGCACAGGACAAGCGTCCAGCCAGCTTCGAATACGTACTGCTGGGTATTACCAAGGCATCGCTGTCGACCGACTCCTTCATCTCGGCCGCTTCCTTCCAGGAAACCACCCGTGTTCTGACCGAAGCCGCAATTCTGGGCAAGCGCGACGAACTGCGTGGCCTGAAGGAAAACGTCATCGTTGGTCGACTGATACCGGCCGGTACCGGTCTGGCATACCACGAAGCGCGCAAGCGTCAAGTGGCGGGCGTGGATGCAGGCCGGGACGTACTTCAGGATGCAGAAATCGTGACTTCCGCCCCGGTGGAAGAAACAACAGGGGATGCCGAGGTTGCTTGACAACACCTTGACTAGAAAATAGAATGCTACGTTTTTCGGGATGGCGTCCTTCGCCGTCCCGTACTTTTTAGGGATTACAGAGAACATGCCAACGATCAATCAGTTGGTGCGCAAGCCGCGCCAAAAGGTGGTAACGAAGAGCAAGGTGCCCGCGCTGGAAGCATGCCCGCAGAAGCGCGGCGTCTGCACTCGCGTTTACACCACAACTCCGAAGAAGCCAAACTCCGCGTTGCGTAAGGTCGCCAAAGTGCGCCTGACCAATGGTTACGAAGTCATTAGCTACATCGGGGGCGAAGGCCACAATCTGCAGGAGCACTCTGTTGTGCTGCTGCGCGGTGGTCGTGTGAAGGATTTGCCGGGTGTGCGTTACCACATGGTGCGTGGCTCCCTGGATACTGCTGGCGTCAAGGATCGCAAACAATCGCGTTCCAAGTACGGTGCTAAGCGTCCTAAAGCTGCATAAGTTTAGAGATCAGGAATCGAGATAAGCCATGCCAAGACGTAGAGAAGTCCCCAAGCGCAACATTCTGCCTGACCCGAAATTCGGTAGCCAGGAAGTTTCCAAGTTCGTGAACGTGCTGATGACCGGCGGCAAGAAGTCTGTTGCCGAAAGCATCCTGTACGGTGCTCTGGCTCAAGTTGAGCAAAAGAGCGGCAAGAACCCGCTGGAAGTGTTCACGACAGCAATCAGCAATCTGCGCCCAGTCGTTGAAGTAAAGAGCCGTCGTGTTGGCGGTGCCAACTACCAAGTGCCTGTTGAAGTGCGTCCGGTTCGCCGTACTGCGCTGGCAATGCGCTGGTTGCGCGATGCTGCGCGCAAGCGTGGCGAAAAGTCCATGGGTCTGCGTCTGGCTGCTGAGCTGGTTGAGGCCTCTGAAGGCCGTGGCTCCGCCATGAAGAAGCGTGAAGAAGTGCACCGTATGGCAGAAGCCAACAAGGCCTTCTCGCATTTCCGCTTCTAATTTAGCTAACAAACAGAGTAAAAGGTATTCGCTGTGGCTCGCAAAACTCCTATTGAACGTTATCGTAACATCGGCATCAGTGCGCACATCGACGCTGGTAAAACCACCACGACTGAGCGCATTCTTTTTTATACCGGTGTGAACCACAAGATCGGCGAAGTGCATGATGGCGCTGCGACGATGGACTGGATGGAGCAAGAGCAGGAGCGCGGCATTACCATTACCTCTGCTGCCACTACCTGCTTCTGGAAGGGCATGGATTTGTCCTTTCCTGAGCATCGCTTCAACATCATTGACACCCCGGGGCACGTAGACTTCACCATTGAAGTTGAACGTTCCATGCGTGTGCTGGACGGCGCCTGCATGGTGTACTGTGCTGTGGGTGGCGTGCAGCCACAGTCTGAAACGGTTTGGCGTCAAGCCAACAAGTACAAGGTGCCTCGTCTGGCCTTTGTGAACAAGATGGACCGTACCGGCGCGAACTTCTTCAAGGTCGTTGAGCAAATGAAGACTCGCCTGAAGGCGAATCCAGTGCCTATCGTGATCCCAATCGGCGCTGAAGACTCCTTTACTGGCGTGGTTGACCTGCTGAAGATGAAGGCGATTATCTGGGACGAAGCTTCCCAGGGTATGAAGTTCGATTACCGTGAAATCCCGGCTGACCTCGTTGACGTGGCCAAGAAGTGGCGCGAAGGCATGGTTGAAGCGGCTGCAGAAGCTTCCGAAGAGCTCATGAACAAGTATCTTGAGTCTGGCGAGCTGAGCGAAGAAGAGATTATTCTTGGTCTGCGTACCCGTACCATTGCGACTGAAATTCAGCCGATGCTGTGCGGTTCCGCATTCAAGAATAAGGGCGTGCAGCGCATGCTGGATGCAGTGATCCAGTTGCTGCCATCGCCAGTAGACATTCCTGATGTGGGTGGTGAGACCGAGTCTGGCGAGCCTGCAACACGTAAGGCCGACGACAAGGAGCACTTCTCCGCGCTGGCATTCAAGTTGATGACCGACCCGTTCGTAGGTCAGCTGACTTTCGTACGCGTGTACTCTGGCGTGCTGAAGAAGGGTGACACCATCTACAACTCCGTCAAGCAGCGCAAGGAGCGTATCGGCCGTATCGTGCAGATGCATGCCAACGACCGTCTGGAAGTAGATGAAATTCTGGCTGGCGATATCGCGGCCTGTATCGGCTTGAAGGATGTGACCACGGGTGAAACCCTGTCCGACCTCGATAAGCCGATCATTCTGGAACGCATGGTATTCCCGGATCCAGTGATTCACGTGGCGGTTGAGCCTAAGACCAAGGCTGACCAGGAAAAGATGGGTATTGCGCTGGGCCGTCTGGCGCAGGAAGACCCGTCCTTCCGTGTGCGTACCGATGAAGAAACCAACCAGACCATTATTTCCGGTATGGGTGAGTTGCACCTAGAAATTCTGGTTGACCGCATGAAGCGCGAGTTCGGTGTTGAAGCCAACGTAGGCGCGCCGCAAGTGGCCTACCGAGAAGCGATCAAGAAGAAAGTTGAAGTCGAAGGCAAGTTCGTCAAGCAGTCCGGTGGTAAGGGTCAGTTTGGTCATGTGTGGATCACCATGGAACCAAGCGGCGAAGGCAAGGGCTTCGAGTTTGTGGACGCCATCAAGGGTGGTACCGTGCCGCGCGAATTCATCCCTGCGGTTGAAAAGGGTCTGCGCGAAACCATTCCAAACGGCGTGCTGGCAGGATTCCCTGTTGTCGACGTCAAGGTCACGCTGTTCGACGGTTCTTACCACGATGTGGACTCCAATGAAAACGCCTTCAAGATGGCGGCTTCGATGGCATTCAAGGATGGTATGCGCAAGGCTGATCCAATCATCCTTGAACCTATCATGGCGGTTGAAGTTGAAACGCCTGAAGACTACATGGGTGACGTGATGGGTGACTTGTCTTCCCGTCGTGGCGTGATTCAGGGGATGGACGACATGGCTGGTGGCGGCAAGGCGATTCGCGCTGAAGTGCCGCTGTCCGAAATGTTCGGCTACTCCACAACGGTGCGTTCGCTGTCCCAAGGTCGTGCGACGTACTCGATGGAATTCAAGCATTACTCCGAAGCCCCGCGCAACGTGGCTGACGCGATCATCAACAAGAAATAAGTACTATTTTTAAAGGAAGATAATCATGGCAAAAGGTAAATTTGAGCGTACCAAGCCCCACGTGAATGTGGGCACGATTGGTCACGTTGACCACGGTAAGACGACGCTGACGGCGGCGATCACGACCATTCTTTCGAAGAAGTTTGGTGGCGAAGCCAAGGCATACGACCAGATTGACGCGGCGCCAGAAGAAAAGGCACGCGGCATTACCATCAACACAGCGCACGTGGAATACGAGACCGCTGGTCGCCACTACGCTCACGTTGACTGCCCGGGCCACGCCGACTACGTCAAGAACATGATTACCGGTGCTGCCCAGATGGACGGCGCAATCCTGGTGGTATCCGCTGCTGACGGTCCGATGCCACAAACCCGTGAACACATCCTGCTGGCTCGCCAAGTGGGCGTTCCATACATCATCGTGTTCATGAACAAGGCCGACATGGTCGACGATCCTGAACTGCTTGAGCTGGTCGAAATGGAAGTGCGCGAGCTCCTCTCCAAGTACGACTTCCCGGGCGACGACATTCCTATTATCAAGGGCTCCGCCCTGAAGGCCCTCGAAGGCGACCAGTCTGAAATCGGCGAACCAGCCATTTTCCGTCTGGCCGACGCACTCGACAGCTACATCCCGACACCAGAACGTGCCATCGACGGCACCTTCCTGATGCCAGTAGAAGACGTGTTCTCTATCTCCGGTCGCGGTACTGTGGTGACTGGTCGTATCGAGCGCGGCATCATCAAGGTCGGCGAAGAAATTGAAATCGTTGGTATCAAGCCAACCCTGAAGACCACCTGTACCGGCGTGGAAATGTTCCGCAAGCTGCTGGATCAAGGTCAAGCAGGTGACAACGTCGGCGTACTGCTGCGCGGCACCAAGCGTGAAGAAGTTGAGCGTGGTCAAGTGCTGGCCAAGCCGGGTTCCATCACCCCGCACACCAAGTTTGCTGCAGAAATCTACGTGCTGGGCAAGGATGAAGGTGGTCGTCACACCCCATTCTTCAACGGCTACCGTCCACAGTTCTACTTCCGTACCACCGACGTAACCGGTGCGGTTGAACTGCCGGCAGGCACCGAAATGGTGATGCCAGGTGACAACGTCTCCATCACCGTGGCACTGATTGCCCCGATCGCGATGGAAGATGGTCTGCGCTTCGCTATCCGTGAAGGCGGTCGTACCGTCGGCGCCGGTGTCGTCGCTAAGGTTATTGAGTAAGATTTTCGTAGTCTAATAAAACGGCAGGGATCTCCCTGCCGTTTCGCTCTTTAAGGAAATTCAAAATGGCAGCTCAAAAAATTCGTATTCGCCTCAAGGCATTTGACTATCGTCTGATCGATCAGTCTGCACAAGAAATTGTGGAAACTGCAAAGCGCACTGGCGCAGTGGTCAAGGGTCCGGTTCCGCTTCCGACCCGTATTGAGCGTTTCGACATTCTGCGTTCACCGCACGTCAACAAGACATCGCGTGACCAGTTTGAAATTCGTACCCATCAGCGTCTGATGGACATCGTGGATCCAACAGACAAGACTGTGGATGCGCTGATGAAGCTGGATCTGCCAGCAGGCGTGGACGTAGAAATTAAGCTGTAAAACTGTAGTGTTGTAATAAAGCAAGGCGGGCTGTATAATGCCCGCCTTTTAGCCGATACAGGCCGGTCAATTGTAACCGGCCGTTGATATTATTATAAGGAACCGATCATGAGCTTAGGGCTTGTTGGTCGCAAGGTGGGTATGACCCGCGTATTTACCGATGAAGGCGAAAGCATTCCGGTAACTGTGCTGGAAATCACTCCTAACCGTGTGACACAGATCAAATCGCCGGATAGCGATGGCTACTCCGCACTTCAGGTCGCGCACGGCACACGCCGTGCTAGCCGTGTTACCAAGGCGCTGGCTGGGCATTATGCCAAGGCTGGTGTGGTTGCAGGCAGCGGCATCAAGGAATTCACGGTAGATCAGGGCGCATTGTCTGGTTACACCGTGGGTGCTGAAATCACAGTTGAAATCTTCGAAGCTGGTCAAATGGTCGATGTGACCGGGACCTCCATCGGTAAGGGTTTCGCGGGCGCTATCAAGCGTCACAATTTCAGTTCCAATCGTGCATCGCACGGTAACTCCCGTTCGCACAATTCTCCGGGCTCTATCGGTATGGCGCAGGATCCAGGTCGCGTGTTCCCTGGTAAGCGCATGGCCGGTCACCTGGGTGCAGTTAAGACCACAGTTCAGAATCTGACCGTGGTGCGTGTCGACCGTGACCGTAATCTTCTGCTGATCAAGGGTGCTGTTCCTGGTGCCAAGGGTGGCGATGTTGTGGTGCGTCCAAGCATTAAGGCAGGTGCATAATGGAACTCAAGCTGATTGATAAGAATGGTAAGCCGGCCAAAAGCGGCGTTGAGGTTTCCGAAGCAACTTTCGGTCGTGAATTCAACGAGGCGCTGATCCACCAAGTGGTGACGGCCTACATGGCAAATGCCCGTGTTGCTACGCGCGCTCAAAAGGGTCGCGACACCGTGAGCCACACTACCCATAAGCCATGGAATCAGAAGGGTACTGGTCGTGCGCGTTCCGGTATGTCTTCCAGCCCGATCTGGCGTGGAGGCGGTCGCGCTTTCCCGAACAGCCCGGACGAGAATTACAGCCACAAGGTTAACCGCAAGATGTATCGCGCAGGCATGCAGTCCATCCTGTCCGAACTCGTGCGTCAAGACCGTCTCGCTGTTGTCGATGACTTCAGCGTGGATGCGCCTAAGACCAAGCTGTTTAACGAAAAGATCAAGAGCCTTGGTTGTGGTGACTCCGTAATGGTAGTGACCGATGGCTTTGACGAAAATCTGTATTTGTCCTCCCGCAATCTCCCGCACGTGCTGGTGGTTGAGGCGCAGCATGCTGACCCGGTTAGTCTGGTGCACTTCCCTAAAGTGATCGTGACCAAGGGTGCGGTCAAGAGACTTGAGGAGATGCTGGCATGAGTACCACCATTCTGAATCAGGAGCGTCTGCTCCAGGTGATTCTTGCTCCGCAGATCACTGAAAAGGCAACACATGTCGCTGACAAGCATCAGCAAATCGCATTCAAGGTGCGTACTGATGCTACGAAGCCGGAAATCAAGGCAGCAGTAGAGCTTGTTTTCAAGGTTGAAGTTGATGGCGTGACGGTTGCTAACGTCAAGGGCAAGACCAAGCGTGCTGGCCGTATCATGGGTCGCCGCAAGGACTGGAAGAAGGCTTACGTAAGCCTGAAGCCCGGCCAAGAAATCAACTTTGCAGCGGGCGAATAGGAGTAGAACATGGCACTGATTAAAGTCAAGCCGACTTCCCCGGGCAGACGCGCTGTTGTAAAGGTCGTAAATCCCGACCTGCACAAAGGCAAGCCTTATGCGCCGCTGCTGGAGAAGAAGAGCAAAAATGCTGGCCGTAACAACAACGGTCATATCACGATCCGTCATCAGGGTGGTGGTCACAAGCAGCACTATCGTATCGTTGACTTCCGTCGCAACAAGGACGGCATTCCAGCGACTGTGGAGCGTCTGGAATATGACCCTAACCGTAGTGCGCATCTTGCACTGCTGTGCTACGCCGATGGCGAGCGCCGCTACATCATCGCGCCACGTGGCGTCGAAGTGGGCATGCAATTGCTGAGCGGTTCCGAAGCGCCGATCAAGGTGGGTAATGCACTTCCGCTGCGGAATATCCCAGTGGGTAGCACCATTCACTGTATCGAAATCATGCCGGGCAAGGGTGCACAATTGGCCCGTTCAGCTGGTACGTCTGTACAGCTGCTGGCACGTGAAGGTACTTACGCGCAATTGCGTCTGCGTTCCGGTGAAGTTCGCCGTGTTCACGTAGATTGCAAAGCGGTCATTGGCCAGGTTGGTAACGAAGAGCACTCTCTGCGTTCCATCGGTAAGGCTGGTGCGGTTCGCTGGCGCGGTATTCGCCCAACCGTTCGCGGTGTGGTGATGAACCCGGTTGATCACCCGCACGGTGGTGGTGAAGGTAAGACCGCTGCAGGTATGAACCCGGTGAGCCCATGGGGTACCCCTACTAAGGGTTACCGTACGCGTAACAACAAGCGTACCGACAACATGCGCGTTAGCCGTCGTCCGTCGAACAAGAGGTAATCAATATGGCACGTTCTATTAAAAAAGGCCCGTTTATTGACGGTCATCTGATTAAGAAGGTAGAAGCTGCTCACGCGGCCAAGGACCGTCGTCCGATCAAAACCTGGTCGCGTCGTTCCACAATTCTGCCCGATTTCATCGGTCTGACGATTGCGGTGCACAACGGCAAGCAGCATGTTCCTGTGCTGGTTTCGGAAAACATGGTTGGCCACAAGCTCGGCGAATTCGCACTGACCCGTACGTTCAAGGGTCATGCCGCCGATAAGAAGGCCAAGAAGTAGGAGCATGACGATGCAAGTATCTGCAATGCTGAGAGGTGTACACCTGTCTCCGCAAAAGGCGCGTCTGGTGGCTGACCTGGTTCGCGGCAAGAAGGTTGATAATGCGTTGAGCATTCTGACTTTCTGCCCGAAGAAGGGTGCCGACATCATCAAGAAGGTGGTTGAGTCTGCAATCGCCAACGCTGAGCACAACGAAGGTGCTGACGTTGACGAGCTGAAGGTGACTTCCATCTATGTTGACAAGGGCTTGGTCATGAAGCGTATCCGCGCACGTGCCAAGGGTCGCGCTGGTCGCATTATCAAACCAACCTGTCACATCACTGTGACAGTGGGCAACTAAGGGAATCATCATGGGTCAGAAAATTCATCCGTTTGGATTCCGTTTAAGTGTTCAGAAAAACTGGTCTTCACGTTGGTACTCTTCCAGCAAGAACTTCCCTGCGATGCTCAATGGTGACATCAAGGTTCGTTCTTTCCTGAAGCAAAAGCTGGCACATGCGGCTGTGAGCAAGATCGTGATCGAGCGTCCTGCAAAGAACGCCAAGATCACCATCTACAGCGCACGTCCAGGTATCGTGATTGGCAAGAAGGGCGAGGATATCGAATCCTTGCGCGCCAGCCTGCAAGGCATGATGGGTGTTCCAGTGCATTTGAACATCGAAGAAGTGCGCAAGCCAGAGCTGGATGCTACGCTGATTGCTGAAAGCATCGCGCAACAGCTCGAAAAGCGTGTGATGTTCCGTCGCGCCATGAAGCGTGCCATGCAGAACGCCATGCGTCTGGGTGCCCAAGGCATCAAGATCATGAGTTCCGGCCGTTTGAATGGTATCGAAATCGCACGTACCGAATGGTACCGTGAAGGCCGCGTGCCACTTCATACACTGCGTGCTGACATCGATTACGGTGTTGCTGAAGCGAAGACCACCTACGGTATCATCGGTATCAAGGTTTGGGTATTCAAGGGCGAGGTTATTGGCGGTAAGGTTGAACAACCGGTCGTCGCAGCCGAGCCAGAAAAGAGAGTAAGAAAGTCGGGGGCGAAAAATGCTGCAGCCAGCTAGACAGAAATTCCGCAAACAGCAGAAGGGCCGTAACAAGGGCATCGCAACCACCGGTAACAAGGTGAGTTTCGGTGAGTTTGGCCTGAAGGCAATCGGTCGTGGTCGTCTGACTGCACGTCAGATCGAAGCGGCGCGTCGTGTGATGACACGTCACATCAAGCGTGGTGGTCGCGTTTGGATCCGTATTTTCCCGGACAAGCCGATTTCCAAGAAGCCTGCTGAAGTGCGTATGGGTAACGGTAAGGGTAGCCCCGAGTATTTCGTGGCAGAAATCCAGCCCGGCAAGATGCTGTACGAGATGGACGGCGTCAGTGAAGACTTGGCGCGTGAGGCGTTCCGATTGGCTGCTGCAAAGCTGCCAATCGAGACAACGTTCGCCACTCGCCACATGGGGAGCTGAGAATGAAAGCAGTTGAATTGAGAGCGAAGTCTGTTGACGAGCTGAATAACGAGCTGATTGAGTTGCGTCGTGCGCAGTTTTCCCTGCGCATGCAGTTGGCGACCCAGCAGTTGAGCAAAGTGGATCAAATGGGTAAGGTCCGTCGTGACATTGCCCGTGTCCGCACCGTGCTGGCTGAAAAAGCCAGACAGGCTTGATAGGAGCAATGATGGGTACCGAAGCAAATCAAACTGAAAAGGTTGTGCGAACCTTAAGCGGTCGTGTCGTCAGCGACAAGATGGACAAGACCGTAACCGTGCTGGTCGAGCGCAAGGTGAAGCATCCCTTGATCGGCAAGGTGATTCGCCGTTCCAAGAAATTCCACGCACACGATGAGAACAATGAGTGTCGCGAAGGCGATCTCGTGGTGATCACTGAGTGCCGTCCGCTCTCCAAGACCAAGACCTGGTCCGTGAGCAAGATTGTGGAAAAGGCAATCCCCGTATAATTCTGCTTGCTTGTAATTCCGAAGCAATATAGAATTCTGCGTTTTCTCGGCGACCCTAGCTGTCGCCCCAATACTGACCGTTGGCTAGCCGGCCGTTAAGTTTTAGCGGCCGGTGTTGGTTTAACGGATTAAGTTGGAGATTATTTCATGATTCAAATGCAATCCCGGCTTGAAGTCGCGGACAACACCGGTGCTCGCTCTGTGCAATGCATCAAGGTGATTGGCGGCTCTAAGCGTCGTTACGCCGGCATCGGCGACATCATCAAGGTCAGCATCAAGGATGCTGCGCCTCGTGGTCGCGTTAAGAAGGGCGAAGTCTACAGCGCTGTCGTGGTTCGTACCACGAAGGGCGTGCGTCGTCCCGATGGCTCTCTGGTCAAATTCGATGGCAATGCTGCCGTCCTGCTCAACAATAAGCTTGAACCGATCGGCACTCGTATTTTTGGGCCCGTGACACGTGAGCTGCGTGGCGAACGTTTCATGAAGATCGTTTCGCTGGCCCCTGAAGTGCTGTAAGGAGATAAGGATGAACAAGATCCGTAAGGGCGACGAAGTTGTCGTCATCACCGGCAAGGATAATGGCAAGCGTGGGACTGTTCTGCGTGTGCTTGATACCGATCAGGTGGTAGTTGAAGGGATTGGCATGGTAAAGAAGCATGCCAAGCCTAACCCAATGAAGGGTGTGGCGGGCGGTATCCTGGAAAAGGAAATGCCTATCCATATTTCCAATGTTGCGCTGTTCAATCGTGCGACTGAAAAGGCTGACCGTGTTGGTTTCAAGGTGCTTGAAGACGGCCGTAAGGTTCGCGTTTTCAAGTCCAGCGGCGAAGTCGTAGACGCATAAGGGTGAATCATGGCTCGTTTGAAACAATTTTATAAAGATACTGTGGTCAAGCAACTGGTTGACCAGTTTGGCTACAAGTCCGTGATGGAAGTGCCGCGCATCGAAAAGATCACCCTGAACATGGGTGTGGGTGAAGCGGTTGCCGACAAGAAAGTCATGGAAAACGCTGTTGGCGACATGGAAAAGATTGCTGGTCAGAAGCCAGTCGTTACCCTGTCCCGCAAGTCGATTGCTGGCTTCAAGATTCGTGACAATTACCCGGTTGGCTGCAAGGTCACCTTGCGTCAGGACCGCATGTACGAATTCCTGGATCGTCTGATTACGATTTCTATTCCACGTATTCGTGACTTCCGTGGTATTTCCGGCAAGTCTTTTGATGGTCGTGGCAATTACAACATGGGCGTTCGCGAACAGATCATTTTCCCTGAGATCGAGTACGACAAGGTAGATGCGCTGCGCGGGATGAACATCACCATCACAACCACTGCGAAGACTGACGAAGAAGGCCGTGCACTGCTCGCCGCTTTCAGTTTTCCATTTAGAAACTGAGGCTGCTATGGCTAAGATGAGTTTGATTGAGCGCGAGCAAAAGCGTCGCGACACTGTTAAGAAATACGCTGCTAAGCGTGATGAGCTGATTGCAACGATCAAGAATGAGCAAGCTGCTCCCGAAGATCGTCGCGCAGCTCAACTGAAGCTGCAAAGTCTGCCGCGCAATGCCAGCCCGGTTCGTCTGCGCAATCGTTGCGCACTGACCGGTCGTCCACGTGGTGTGTTCAGAAAGTTTGGTCTGGCTCGCAGCAAGCTGCGTGAGCTGATGATGCGCGGTGAAGTGCCGGGCGTCACCAAGGCTAGCTGGTAAGGGAGAGTTAAGCGATGAGTATGAGTGATCCAATTGCAGATATGCTGACGCGTATCCGCAATGCGCAAAGTGCGAACAAGGCAAGCGTGACCATGCCGTCTTCCAAGCTCAAGGGTGCGATTGCCCTGGTGCTGAAGGCCGAAGGTTACATTGATGATTTCGTGGTTCATGCCAACGAAGGCAAGCCACAACTCGATATCAGCCTGAAATATTACGCAGGTCGTCCTGTGATTGAGAAGATTGAGCGCGTGAGCCGTCCAGGCCTGCGTATCTATCGTCCAAATGACGGGATCCCTACAGTGATGAATGGCTTGGGTGTGGCGATTGTGTCCACCTCCAAGGGTGTGATGACTGATCGTAAAGCACGTGCTGCCGGTATCGGTGGTGAAGTGCTCTGCGTTGTGGCTTAAGGGGATAGAACATGTCTCGTGTTGCTAAAAACCCGGTTGTCATTCCAGCAAAAGTTGAAGTGACATTGGCTGCCGATCAGGTCTCTGTAAGTGGCCCGCTCGGCAAAATGACCCACCCGCTGACAGATGCAGTCAAGCTGGCACGTGAAGGTGACTCTGTCACTGTCGCTGCCGCAAATGACAGCCAGCACTCCCGCGCAATGTCCGGCACCATGCGTGCCTTGGTTGCGAACATGGTGCTTGGTGTATCCCAAGGCTTTTCCAAGAAATTGACTCTTGTTGGCGTTGGTTACAAGGCGCAAGCGCAAGGCGCGGCCCTGAATCTGGATCTGGGGTATTCCCATCCAATCAGCCACAAGATGCCGGCTGGCGTAACGGTGGAAACACCGACCCAAACTGAGATCATTCTCAAGGGTGTGGACAAGCAAGTGGTAGGTCAGGTCGCTGCGCAGATTCGTGCATATCGCAAGCCAGAACCCTATAAGGGCAAGGGCGTGCGCTATTCCGATGAAGTCGTGATTATCAAAGAAACCAAGAAGAAGTAAGGTTTAGCCATGAATAATTTAGATGCACGTCAGCGTCGCGCACGTAAAACCCGTGCCAAGATCGCCGAACTGAAGGTGACGCGTTTGAGCGTTCATCGGACTAACAGCCATATTTATGCACAAATCATCGCTGAAACTGGCGACAAGGTGTTGGCTAGCGCTTCTACAGCAGAAGCGGAAGTCCGTAAGTCAATCAAAAACGGTGGCAATACTGAAGCCGCTACCCTGATTGGCAAGCGTATCGCAGAAAAGGCAAAGGCTGCCGGTGTAACCAAGGTCGCTTTTGATCGCTCCGGCTACAAGTACCATGGTCGTATCAAGGCGTTGGCTGATGCCGCCCGTGAAAACGGCCTGTCATTCTAAAGACGAGGTTGATGATGGCAAGAGAAAGAGAAGTTGATCAGCAGCAGTCCGATGGCCTGCGCGAGAAAATGATCGGTGTCAACCGCGTCAGCAAGACTGTTAAGGGCGGCCGTATCATGAGCTTTGCCGCGCTGACTGTTGTTGGTGATGGCGATGGTGCCGTTGGTATGGGCAAAGGCAAGGCGCGTGAAGTGCCGGCTGCTGTTCAAAAGGCAATGGATGAAGCGCGTCGCGCCATGGTGAAGATCAGCCTGAACAACGGCACACTGCATCATGCAGTGGTCGGCGAACACGGCGCAGCCAAGGTGTTCATGCAGCCAGCGTCCGAAGGTACCGGGATTATCGCCGGTGGCGCAATGCGTGCAGTGTTTGAAGTGATGGGCGTAACCAATGTGCTGGCTAAGTGCATCGGTTCTAGCAATCCTTACAACGTTGTGCGTGCGACGCTGAACGGCTTGAAATCCATGAACTCCCCAGCGGAAGTTGCTGCCAAGCGTGGCAAGTCCGTAGAAGATATTAGAGGCTAATCATGGCTAAGGCAAAAAAGGTCGAAACGACCAGTGTCAAAGTGACCCTGGTTAAGAGCGTCATCGGACGTATTGATTCCCACCGTGCATGTGTACGTGGTCTGGGCTTGCGTCACCTGAACGACACCGTCGAAGTGCTGGATACACCGGCAAATCGCGGCATGATCAATAAGGTGAGCTATCTTTTGAAGGTAGAAGGCTAAATGAAACTGAATACTATCAAGCCGGCAGAGGGCGCCAAGCACTCCAAGCGCCGTGTAGGTCGTGGCATCGGATCTGGTCTGGGTAAAACCGCTGGTCGTGGTCACAAAGGTCAGAAATCCCGTACTGGTGGTTTCCATAAGGTCGGTTTTGAAGGCGGCCAGATGCCAATTCAGCGTCGCCTTCCTAAGCGTGGTTTTACCTCGCTGACCAAGGAAGACACTGCGCACGTCCGCACCAGCGAACTGGTTGCAGTGGCTGCAGACACCATTGACCTGTTGGCACTTAAACAGGCAAACGTGATTCCTGCTACCGCTCGTTCGGTCAAGGTGTACCTGTCTGGCGATGTGACTCGTGCAATCAATGTACAGGGTCTGTTGCTGAGCAAGGGTGCGCGAGCTGCTATTGAAGCAGCTGGCGGCAAGGTTGCAGAGTAATCTGTCTTGGCAAACGAAAACACTTTTCTCGGTGCAGTAGGCAAAATGGGCGAGCTTAAAAGCCGCCTGTTGTTTGTCCTGGGCGCATTGGTGGTTTACAGATTGGGTGCGCATATTCCGGTGCCCGGCATAGATCCCGATGCGCTGGCAAAGCTCTTTGAATCGCAAGGCGGCGGCATTCTGGGCATGTTCAACATGTTCTCGGGTGGCGCGCTTTCCCGATTTACGGTGTTTGCTTTGGGCATCATGCCGTACATCTCTTCTTCCATCATCATGCAATTGCTTACGGTGGTTTCACCGCAGCTTGAGCAGCTGAAGAAGGAAGGCGAAAGTGGTCGACGCCAGATTACCAAGTACACGCGCTATGGAACTGTGTTCCTGGCTCTGTTCCAGGCATTAGGCATTTCGATTGCACTGGAAGCGCAGCCTGGCCTGGTTCTTGATCCCGGTCTGATGTTCCGCTTGACCACCGTGGTGACACTGGTCAGCGGCACGATGTTCCTGATGTGGCTTGGCGAACAGATTACAGAGCGTGGAATAGGTAACGGTATTTCCATCATCATTTTCTCGGGGATTGTCGCAGGCTTGCCGCGCGCAATCGGCGGGACACTGGAGTTGGCACGTACTGGTGCATTTTCGATTCCTCTGGTCATTTTCCTGTTCGCGGCAGCGATCATGGTGACAGCGTTTGTTGTGTTTGTTGAGCGAGGCCAGCGCAAGATCACCGTGAACTACGCAAAACGTCAGGTCGGTCGCAAGGTGTATGGCGGACAGACCTCGCATTTGCCCCTGAAGTTGAACATGGCAGGTGTGATTCCTCCGATCTTTGCTTCGAGCATTATTCTTTTCCCGGCCACGCTGGCTGGATGGTTCGGTAGTAGCGATCGTATGTCCTGGCTGAAAGACATTGGGACTACCCTGTCGCCTGGACAGCCGCTCTATGTGATGTTTTACGCGATCGCGATTGTGTTCTTCTGCTTCTTCTATACGGCGTTGGTATTCAACCCCAAGGAAACGGCAGACAACCTGAAGAAGAGCGGCGCATTTGTGCCGGGTATTCGTCCGGGTGAGCAGACTGCAAAGTACATCGACCGCATCATGGCGCGTCTGACACTGGTGGGTGCGGCTTACATCACTTCGGTGTGCTTGCTGCCAGAGTTTTTGATTGTGAAATTTAACGTCCCATTCTATTTTGGCGGTACGTCGCTGCTGATTATTGTGGTGGTTACCATGGACTTCATGGCGCAGGTTCAGTCATACCTGATGTCACATCAGTACGAAAGTCTGCTGAAGAAGGCTAACTTCAAGGGAAGTGCGGTATTGCCGCGCTGATCAGACGAGATGGCAAAAGAAGATACGATCGAAATGCAGGGCGAAGTGTTGGAGAATCTTCCAAACGCAACGTTCCGTGTGAAATTGGAAAACGGTCATGTAGTACTGGGTCATATCTCTGGAAAGATGCGTAAGCACTACATTCGTATTCTGCCAGGCGATAAGGTGACGGTTGAATTGACCCCTTATGATTTAACCCGCGCGCGAATTACGTTCCGCGCAAAATAGTGTAGAAGCGAGAGGTATGAAATGAGAGTTCGTGCATCTGTTAAGGCATTGTGCCGTAATTGCAAGGTGATCCGTCGCCGTGGTGTGGTGCGTATCATCTGTACTGACCCGCGCCATAAACAGCGTCAGGGCTAATTGCATAGCTGGCGCTTAGGTGTTAAAATCGCCGGCTTTTTTGAATCTGCCATTTTTGGAGTAAGTACATGGCTCGGATAGCAGGGGTAAATATCCCGAATCACAAGCATGCCGAAATCGCGTTGACCGCGATTTACGGTGTTGGTCGTAATACAGCAAAGCAGATCTGCGTGGCAGCGGGCGTCAATGTGACGACCAAGATCAAGGATCTGAACGATGCTGAAGTGGAAAAGCTGCGTGACGAAGTCGCCAAGTTGAAGGTTGAAGGCGATCTGCGTCGTGAAGTCTCCATGAACATCAAGCGCTTGATGGACCTGGGCTGCTACCGTGGCGTTCGTCATCGTCGTGGCCTGCCAGTTCGCGGCCAACGTACCAAGACCAATGCGCGGACGCGCAAGGGTCCGGTCAAGCCGATCAAGTCATCCAAGTAAGGAATAATGCGACATGGCAAAAGCTAACGTACGCGTACGCAAGAAAGTTAAGAAGAACATTGCCGAGGGCATCGCCCACGTGCACGCTTCTTTCAACAACACCATCATCACCATTACCGACCGTCAGGGCAACGCCCTGTCCTGGGCGACTTCTGGTGGCGCTGGCTTCAAGGGCTCACGCAAGAGTACGCCTTTCGCTGCACAGGTTGCAGCCGAGGCTGCTGGCAAAGCGGCTCAGGAGTGCGGTGTTAAGAATCTGGAAGTGCGCATTACTGGTCCCGGCCCAGGCCGTGAGTCCTCTGTGCGTGCACTCAATGCTGTTGGTTTCAAGATCACCAGTATTACCGACGTGACCCCGGTGCCGCATAACGGCTGCCGTCCGCCCAAAAAGCGTCGTATCTAATTTTCGGCGGAATATAGAAGGAGAATATCTTGGCTAGAAATCTTGATCCCAAGTGCCGTCAGTGCCGCCGCGAAGGCGAAAAGCTGTTTTTGAAGGGTGAGAAGTGCTTTACTGACAAGTGCGCTATTGAAAAGCGTAACTTCCCACCTGGCCAGCATGGCCAGAAGCGTGCTCAGCGTCTGTCCGGTTATGGCGTGCAGCTACGTGAAAAGCAAAAGGTCCGTCGTATCTACGGCATTCTTGAAGGTCAGTTCCGTGGCTACTACGCTGCTGCCGATCGCAAGAAGGGCATTACCGGCGAAAACCTGCTGCAACTGCTGGAATGCCGTCTGGATAACGTCACTTACCGCATGGGCATCGGCGCTTCCCGCACCGAAGCACGTCAAATTGTGCGTCACAACAGCATCAAGGTGAACGGTACTCGCGTCAATATCCCTTCCTTCCAAGTGAAGCCGGGTGATGTGATCGAAGTGGCCGAGCGCTCCAAGCAACAGCTGCGCATCAAGGGCGCGATGGAAGCTGCTGAACAGCGTGGTTTCCCCGAGTGGCTGGAAGTGGATGTCAAGGCATTCAAGGGTACTTTCAAGGCTAAGCCACAACGTGATGAGCTGCCAGCTACCATCAACGAAAGCTTGGTGGTTGAGCTTTACTCCAAGTAATTGACAGGAAAACAAGCCATGCAAAGTAGTCCGACTGAATACCTGACGCCCCGCGTTGTCGATGTAGAGGTGATTTCACCCGTGCGTGCACGTGTGACCCTTGAGCCGATGGAGCGTGGTTTCGGCTATACGCTGGGCAATGCCCTGCGTCGCGTCCTGCTTTCTTCGATCCCCGGCTTTGCCGTGACCGAAGTGAAGATCGACGGCGTAGTGCATGAGTATTCCACGCTTGACGGCGTACAAGAGGATGTCGTGGACATCCTGTTGAACCTCAAGGGTGTTGCGCTCAAGCTGAACAGCAAGACCGAAACCGTGCTCACTCTCAACAAGTCTGTAGAAGGCGTTGTGACTGCTGGGGATTTCGAGACTGGACATGACGCGGAAATCGTCAACCCAGACCACGTGATCGCTCACCTGACCAAGGGCGGCAAGCTGAGCCTTGAAGTCAAGGTTGAGATGGGCCGCGGTTATCAGCCTGTTCCTGCACGGCTGAAGGGTTCTGATGAAGATCGCATCCTGGGTTTCATTCAGGTGGACGCACTGTTCAGCCCGATCACCAAGGTAAGCTACCAAGTCGAGAGCGCCCGTGTTGAACAGCGCACCGATCTTGACAAGCTGGTGATGGACGTTGAAACCAATGGCGTGATTGATCCGGAACAGGCAATTCGTGATTCTGCCCGTATTCTGATGGGTCAGCTGTCCGTGTTCGCTGACCTGGAAGGTGCGCCAGCCGTTGTTGAAGTCAAGAATGCGCCACAGGTTGATCCTATCCTGTTGCGTCCGGTAGACGATCTGGAACTGACAGTTCGCTCCGCAAACTGCCTGAAGGCAGAGAACATTTTCTACATCGGTGACCTGATTCAGCGCACTGAAAATGAATTGTTGAAGGCGCCTAACCTGGGCCGCAAGTCGCTGAACGAGATCAAGGATGTCCTGGCATCCAAGGGTCTGACGTTGGGCATGAAACTGGAAAACTGGCCGCCGGTTGGCCTGGAAAGAGTGTGAGGGTAATACCATGCGTCATCGCGTAAGCAATCGTAAACTGAATCGTACCAGCAGCCACCGTAAGGCCATGTTGCAGAACATGACCAACTCCCTGCTGAAGCACGAAATCATCAAGACCACGCTGCCTAAGGCCAAGGAACTGCGCAAGATTGCAGAACCTCTGATCACCCTGAGCAAGAAGGCAACTGTGGCTAACCGTCGTCTGGCTTTCGACCGTCTGCGTGACCGCGACATCGTCGTCAAGCTGTTTGACGAGTTGGGCCCACGTTACCAGACACGCAACGGTGGCTATCTGCGTATCCTGAAGTGCGGTTTCCGTGATGGCGACAATGCACCGATGGCGCTGGTGGAACTGGTCGATCGCCCAGACACCGCTGTAGAGACGACCACTGCCGAGTAATTGGGCGTGTGTGAGTCACCGAGAAAGCCAGTCTAAGGACTGGCTTTTTTGTTTTCTGCATGGCGATGGCTGAAGGAGTGTGCAGCATGATGTATCTGATGACGGACTTCGGCAACAACGACATTTACGTCGGTCAGCTCAAGGCTGCGTTGTTGCGCTCCTCGCCAGCATTGACCATCATTGACCTCCTGCATGGAATGCCGGATCAGGATCTACTTGCAGGGGCGCATTTGCTGGCGGCGGTATCATCCAGTTTGTCTGGTCAGGATGACGTTTTTCTCGCCATCGTTGATCCGGGTGTCGGTGGATCTCGCCGACCGATTGTCCTGAAAGCGGATCATCATTGGTTTGTCGGTCCTGATAACGGCTTGCTCTCGGTGGTGAAGCAGCGTGCCAGCATGTGTCAACTCTGGGAAATTACTTGGCGACCAGAACTCTTCTCGGATTCTTTTCATGGGCGCGATCTGTTTGCGCCTGTTGCAGCCATGCTGGCTTCAGGTCGCTGGTGGGATGGTGCACTCAAGGAAACGACCTCACTGGATCACGCAGTTGATGCGACAGACTTGCACCAGGTGATTTATTTGGACCACTATGGAAACGCCTACACCGGAATCAGGCGTGGCGTTTTATCAAAGGATCATCGTCTCGGCGTCGGCGGTCACGAGCTGTGTTACGCGAGAACATTTTCAGAGGTGCCAGAAGGGGCGTTGTTCTGGTACGAAAACAGCATAGGACTGATCGAGATTGCGGCAAACTGCGCCCGTGCATCGGCCTTGCTTGGACTTTCCGTTGGATCAGAGGTTAGCGTGATCCATTAGCCAATGTCGCCAGCCATTGCTGCACGTCGTCAGGCTGGAATGGCCAATCAAGCTCTCGCCCTGCTTGGGATAACACCGGAATGCGCGTTTCGTAGCGCGACAGCAGATCGTCATGGTCGACGATGTCGACATCCTGCCAGCTTAAGCCAGCGCGTTTTAATACCTCTTGTGCATCATGGCAGAGGTGGCAGCCTTCGGTGCCGTACAGGATCAACACGGGGTCATCTTCCAAGTGGTGTAAATGGGAAAATTTTAGCTTGAATCGCCGCGCGGACTGCTAATTTTCATAAAATGACGGTTTTCCTCTGGGGTTGCAGCGTAAGCTGGCGCCTAGAGCATGCAGGCTGAGATCAATGGCTGAACACGACCAAAACAAGGAGAGTTTGCAGGAAAGCCTGCAACAGGTAATCCACCTGCTGAGCAAGCCTCAGTTGGAGGAGACGCTTGTGCATCAGCCGGACCTGTCGTCACAGGGGCTGATCGCATCGCTCGTGCAGGAGCAGAATCTGCATGAGCTACGCACCAAGCTGGATGAACTACATCCGGCTGACGTCGCTTACATCCTTGAAGCCTTGCCTATCGAGCATAGGCTGGTTGTGTGGGAGTTGGTCAAAGCGGAGCGCGACGGCGAAATTCTTCTTGAAGTGTCCGATGCGGTTCGCCAGACACTGATCGCTGACATGGATAGTGACGAGTTGCTGGCCGCTGCCGAGCAACTCGACACGGACGAGATTGCCGACCTCGCCCCAGACCTGCCACGTGACGTGTTCCAGGAACTGCTGGAAACCCTAGATAGCCAGAATCGCGAGCGCTTGCAGTCGGCGATGTCGTATCCCGATGATACCGTCGGCGCCTTGATGGATTTTGATTTCGTGACCATCCGCGAAGACATCAGCCTCGAAGTGGCGCTGCGCTATTTGCGTCGTCTGGGAAAATTGCCTGACCATTCTGACAAGCTCTTCGTCGTTGATAGGCATGACCAGTTGCTGGGGGTGCTGCCGCTGAAGCGCCTGGTGGTGAATGATCCTGAACTGACCGTGGCCGCGGTAATGGCCGATGATCCGGTGATTTTTCACCCGGAAGAAGATGCCAGCGACGCCGCGCAGGCGTTCGGCCGTTACGACCTGGTGACGGCGCCGGTGGTCGATACCGAAAATAAGTTGATGGGGCGTATTACCGTGGATGCGGTGATGGACTTCCTCCGCGATGAATCGGAGAGCGAAGTGCTGTCCCTCGCAGGCTTGCGGGAAGAGGAAGACATTTTCTCGTCAGTCTGGAAATCCATGCAGAACCGCTGGACCTGGCTGGCCATCAACCTCATTACGGCATTTATCGCCTCGCGAGTGATCGGCCTGTTCGAAGGCTCGATTGAAAAGATCGTCGCCCTTGCGGCCCTGATGCCCATCGTGGCCGGCATCGGCGGCAATTCCGGCAACCAGACGACCACCATGATCGTGCGCGGCCTGGCGCTGGGACAGATCAGCACGCACAACATGAAAACCCTGTTCATGAAAGAAATCGGCGTCAGCTTGCTGAATGGCCTAGTCTGGGGCGGCGTGCTGGGGGTGGCGGCGTGGATGCTGTATCACAATCTCGCGCTTGGTCTGGTGATGACGGGCGCGATGACGCTTAACCTGCTGCTGGCAGCCGTTATGGGCGTGGGTATCCCGCTGGCCATGACCAAGCTGGGACGCGACCCTGCCGTCGGTTCCAGCGTCATGATCACGGCAGTGACCGATAGCGGCGGCTTCTTTATCTTCCTTGGCCTGGCTACTCTCTTTTTGATCTGAAATGAATCCTATGCGCGAAATCTGGCTTGAACTCGTCAATGATGTTGGTGCCACAACGGTGTACTGGGAACTGGCCGTGCTTGCGCTCGGTCTTGGGCTGGCCTGGATGTTGAATGCGCTGATCCATCAGCGCGTGACCGTTCGGGCGCCGGATACCTGGAAAGTCGGTATTGGAGGGATCAGGCGCGTGTTGTTCCCCTTGTCGGCACTGGTGTTCGTGTATTTCGGCAAACTGCTGCTGCGGTACTGGGAGCACCATACCGGCTTGCTGACGCTCGCCACGACACTGCTGGTGGCCATGGCGGTGATCCGCCTGAGCGTTTACGCGCTGCGCTATATCTTTGCCCCCAGCGCGTTCCTTAAAACAACAGAAAATGCCATCAGCGGGGTGATCTGGCTGGTCGTGGCGTTGCATTTCAGCGGCCTGCTGCCAGAGTTGCTGCAAGGCCTGGAAGAGGCCGGTTTCAGTGTCGGCAAAAACCGCATCAGCTTGTTACTGATCATGCAATCCGTGGTGACGGTGGTAGTGACCGTCGTCATCGCGTTGTGGCTGAGCCGACTGCTGGAAAACCGGCTGATGCGCGCCGAGCAGATCAACTTGAACCTGCGCGTCGTCCTGACCAAGCTGGTGCGTATTCTGCTAACCCTGGTGGGCGTACTGGTGGCCTTGTCTGCCGTCGGCTTCGATATCACGCTGTTGTCCGTGTTTGGCGGGGCACTGGGTGTCGGTCTGGGCTTTGGGCTGCAGAAGATCGCCAGTAACTATGTGAGCGGTTTTATTATCCTGCTGGACCAGTCGGTGCATTTGAACGACATGATCACGGTCGATAGCCATTACGGCGTGGTGCACCAGATACGCTCGCGTTATACGGTGCTGCGCAAACTCGATGGCACCGAAGTCGTGATTCCCAACGACACGCTGATTACGTCCGCCGTGATCAATCATTCCCTGTCTGATCGCAAGGCGCGGATTCTGATGCCGGTTCAGGTCGGCTACGAGTGCGATCTGGAGAAGGTCATGGACATCATGCAACAAGCCGCATCTGGTCATGCCCGTGTACTGGATCATCCAGCACCGGAGGGCCAGGTGCTCGGCTTTGGCGAAAGCGGAATCGATTTGCAGCTGTCGTTCTGGATTGAAGACCCCGAGGAAGGCTCTGCCGGCTTGAAATCGACCCTGTATCTGGCGATCTGGCGCGAGTTCAAGGCGAATGGCGTGACGGTTCCCTATCCGCAGCGCGAAGTCCGCATCGTCGGTTCCCAAGCTTAACGCCTTGGCCGATCTTCCCTATATTTTCGGTGCCGATGGCGTACTGTCGGACACCATTCCCGGCTATCGCATGCGTGCCCAGCAGGTCGAGATGGCCGAGGCCATTCAGCAGGCGATAAAGGACCACAGCGTTCTGGTCGCCGAGGCGGGCACCGGCACCGGCAAGACGTTTGCCTATCTGGTGCCGGCGCTGCTGTCGGGCGGCAAGGTCATCATCTCGACCGGCACCAAGACCCTGCAGGACCAGCTGTTCAGCCGCGACCTGCCTTCGGTACGCGATGCGCTGAGAGTGCCGGTTACGGTGGCGATGCTGAAGGGGCGCGCCAACTACGTGTGCCACTTTCATCTCGACCGTGTGGCCAAGGAAGGCCGCTTCATGAACCGTGAAGACGCCGGTTACGTGCACCTCATCCGCAGCTTTTCCGAGAACAGCGCCACCGGCGACAAGAGCGATTTGTCTCAGGTGCCGGAGAATGCCACCATCTGGCCCTTGGTCACCTCTACCCGCGATAACTGCATCGGGCAGGAGTGCGCGCATTACAAGGAATGCTTTGTGATGGAGGCCCGCAAGCGCGCGCTTGCGGCCGATGTCGTGGTGGTCAACCATCACTTGTTCTTCGCCGACGTGATGTTGCGCGACGAGGGGGTTTCCGAGTTACTGCCGGCTGCCAATACAGTGATTTTCGACGAAGCCCACCAGTTGCCCGAGACCGCCGGCCTGTTCTTCGGCGAGGATGTCTCGACCAGCCTGCTGATGGACTTGGCGCGGGATGCTCAGGCCGAGTACCTGACCAATGCCAAGGACTGTGTAGCCTTGCCTGAGGCAACTGCCGCGCTTGAAAAGGCCACGCGGGACTTCCGCCTGGTATTTGGCATGGACGGCGCCCGCATGCCCGTGCTGAAGGCGCTGGAACGGCCCAACTTCAGTGAGGCGTTTGGCGACATGTTGGGCAAGCTGGGTGACCTGACTGCTGTGCTGGAAACCCAGGCCGAGCGTGATCCCGCGTTGGAGAACTGCTGGCAACGCGGTTTGGCGCTGTTGGCACAACTCAAGAGCTGGCAGGCTGGCGCCAACGATAACTTGGTGCGCTGGGTGGAGGTGTTTACCCAGTCGGTCCAGCTGCACGCCACTCCGCTGTCCATCGCCGATATCTTCAGCAAGCAGATGGAGGGCCATCCGCGCGCGTGGATATTCACTTCGGCCACGCTCGCAGTCAAAAGCGATTTCGGCCATTACCTTGGCCAGATGGGCCTGCCGCAAGCGGTAACTGCGCGCTGGGACAGCCCGTTCGACTACCCCAACCAGTCCATCCTCTATGTGCCGCAGGGTATGCCTCAACCCAATACCCCGGGCTACAACGCCGCCGTGGCCTCGGTGGCACTGCCTGCGCTCAAGGCCAGCCGTGGCCGGGCCTTCGTGCTGTGCACCAGTCTGCGGGCCATGCGCGACATCCACGCAATGCTGAAGGACGCCTTCGAGCGCGACGGCTTGGCTTACCCGCTGCTGATGCAGGGCGAGACTTCGCGCACCGAGCTGCTGGATCGCTTCCGCCGTCTGGGCAATGCCGTGCTGGTGGGCTCGCAAAGCTTCTGGGAGGGCGTGGACGTCCGCGGCGAGGCCTTGTCGCTGGTGATCATCGACAAGCTGCCCTTCGCCCCACCAGATGACCCGGTGCTGGCCGCGCGCATTGACAAGATGAACGCCGAGGGCAAGAACGCCTTCATGGAATACCAGCTGCCGTATTCGGTGATTACGCTGAAGCAGGGGGCGGGGCGCCTGATTCGTGACGAGACGGATAGAGGCGTGCTTATGATCTGTGATCCTCGCATTGTGGAGAAGCACTACGGCAAGCGCATCTGGCAGAGTTTGCCGCCGATGAAGCGGACGCGGGAGGCGGGGGAGGTGGGTGTATTTTTTGAGGCTGGGCGGCTGGGGCCAACGGATGGGGACTAGCCGTTCGCCCTGAGCCTGTCGACGGGCTGAGTGCTGGGGGATGCGTCAGCATGCATGCGGAGGAAGTGTTAGATCTGGAGCTCTTAATCGGCCTTTCTAAAGCAACCAAGGACATCATCGCAATAAAAATGCTCAACGAACTTATTATCCCCGACACCGAAATCGAATTCACCGCCGTTCGTGCCCAAGGTGCTGGCGGGCAGAACGTCAACAAAGTTTCCAGTGCGGTGCATTTGCGGTTCGATATCCGGGCTTCTTCTTTGCCAGAAGCCGTGAGGGCTCGTCTGCTGGCGTTGCGCGACCATCGCATTACAGGTGAAGGTGTCGTGGTCATCAAGGCGCAGCGCTATCGCAGTCAGGAGTTGAACCGGCAGGATGCGATTACGCGGTTGCATGCGATGGTGAACGGCGTTGCGCGGCCGCCGGTGGTGCGCCGTGCTACGCGGCCGACCTTGGGCTCGCAGAAGCGGCGGTTGGAAGGTAAATCGCAGCGCGGGCAGATCAAGGCGATGCGCGGCAAAGTCACAGAGGCTTAACAAGGTTGCCTACCTGACCTGTGGCAAAATAGCGGCTTCATGAAAATACTCGTCCTTGATACTTCCACCGAATTTCTATCGCTTGCCTTGTGGCAGGACGGGGCTGTGGCCGTACGCGAACTGCTCGCGGGGCAAAAGCATTCTGAGCTGGTGCTGCCTTTGATCCGCGAATTGCTGGACGAGACGGGGCTGCAAATGGCTGAGCTGGATGGCATTGCCTTCGGCATGGGGCCAGGGTCGTTTACCGGGCTGCGCATCGGCTGCGGCGTGGCGCAGGGGCTGGCGTTTGGGGCAGGGTTGCCGGTGGTGGGTGTCTGCACGCTGGAGGCCTTGGCGCAGCAGGCAGGTGCCGCGCGCGTGGTCGCCTGCCTCGATGCCCGGATGAATGAGGTCTACCACGCGGCCTACGAGCGCATCGGTGATGGATGGCGTGAGGTGGTGGCGCCAGGGCTGTATCCGCCGTCGCAGGTGCCGACTTTGGAGGGTGCTGGATGGTGCGCGATTGGCAGTGGTTGGGATGCCTTCGATGAGGCGTTGGATACGGTCTACGGCGTCCAGATCGAGCGCAGGATTGCCGGCGCGTTCCCGCTGGCTCGGCACATGGCCGAACTGGCGGCTTCGAGGTTCAACAACGGCGAGGGCAAGCCGCCGCACGAGGCAGCTCCTATGTACGTGCGCAACAAGGTAGCGTTCACCATCAAGGAGCGGGAGGCTAAATGAACGCCCAACTCAAGCCTGAGGTGCTTTACCGCCCGATGCAGGCATCTGACCTTGACGTTATCATGGCGATCGAACCTAGGATTTATTCTCACCCGTGGTCGCGCGGCAATTTTGTCGACTCGCTCAACTCCGGCTACAGCTGCTGGGTGGTCGAGTTGAATGGTGCGCTGATAGGATACGGCGCCCTGATGGTGGTGCTGGATGAGGCACACCTGCTTAATATCAGCATTGCCAAGCCCTTCCAAGGGCGCGGTTTGGGGCGCGGCTTGCTGCAGCATTTTGTCGAAGTGGCGAAGCGTCACGGCGGGCAGACGATGTTCCTCGAAGTGCGGCCCTCCAATACATCGGCAATCGCTTTGTATGAAAGCATGGGCTTCAACGAATTTTCCGTGCGCAAAGGCTATTACCCTGGCGAAAACGGGCGGGAAGATGCCATCTTGATGGGCTTGGCGCTATGACCATGCCACGCGAGGCCGTCCTGAAAGAATTGGAGATGCTGCCGGTATGGCGTCAGCGGGCGGCGCCAATAGGGGCTGCTGTGATCGCGCAGCCTGTGGCTGTCCCAGTTGACCAGGTGCCGGGATCCATGTCAGTGCCGGTGGAAATCATGCTGCCTGTCGCGCTCACCGTACCCGTCGAGGCGTCCTTGGTCCACGTGCCAGCAAAGCCGGATGTCGATGTGCCGTTGGGCGAAAGCCGACGCGAGGCGATCATGCGGATGGACTGGGAGGCGCTGCGCGAATGCGTGGCCAACTGCCAGTCCTGTACGCTGGCCGAGACCCGCACGCAGACCGTGTTCGGTGTGGGCGACCCGGATGCCGACTGGCTGCTGGTGGGCGAGGCGCCGGGAGCGGAAGAAGACAAGCGCGGCGAACCTTTTGTCGGCCAGGCAGGCAAGCTGCTGGATAACATGCTGGCGGCGATCCAGCTCAAGCGCGGCGAGCGAGTATATATCGCCAACGTGCTGAAATGCCGCCCGCCGGAAAATCGCGATCCACATGGCGAAGAGGTGGTGAAGTGCGATCCCTTCCTCAAGCGCCAGGTCGAGTTGATCGAGCCCAAGCTGATCGTGGCAATGGGGCGCTTTGCGGCGCAATCCATCTTGAATACCGATGCCTCCATCGGCGCGTTGCGTGGCAAGCTGCATGATTACCACGGTGTTCCGGTAATCGTGACCTATCACCCGGCCTATCTGCTGCGCAACTTGCCTGACAAAGCCCGTGCCTGGGAAGATTTATGTTTCGCCCGGGCGACCATGCGGCAGTTGCAATCTGTGGCTGCGACCCCATCTACTTAAAGAAGAATTTTCACAAGGAGCACACTATGCGCAAACTCGTAACGGCTTTTCTGATGACGGCAATGCTGGCCCTGTCCGGCTGCGGCTACAATACGTTCCAGACGCAGGATGAAAGCATCAACGCCGCCTGGGGCGAGGTGCTGAACCAGTACCAGCGCCGCGCCGATCTGGTGCCCAATCTGGTCAACACTGTCAAAGGCTATGCCGATCACGAAAAGGAAGTGCTTGAAGCCGTCACCGCTTCACGCGCCAAGGTGGGCAGCCTGCAGGCGACGCCGGAGCTGGTGAATGACGAACAGGCTTTTGCCAAGTTCCAGGCAGCCCAGGGCGAGCTGACCTCTGCGCTGTCCAAGCTGATGGTGGTGGCTGAAAATTACCCGCAACTTAAGGCAGATGCCAATTTCCGCGATCTGCAGGCGCAGCTTGAAGGGACGGAAAACCGCATCACTGTGGCACGCAATCGCTACATTGCGGCAGTGAAGGACTACAACATTACCGTGCGTTCCTTCCCCAGTAATCTGACCGCGATGATGTTCAGCTACAAGACCAAGCCATCGTTCACTGTGGACAACGAAAAGGCCATCTCGACGGCCCCCAAGGTCGATTTCGGCAAGTAAGACGGTCGGACTAGCACCCCATGCACCGTTGGCTGTTTTTGCTGCTGATCTGCCTGCTGCCGTTTGCGGCGCGGGCAGAGGTCGAGGTGCCGCCGCTTCAACATCGGGTGACGGACCTCACCGGGACGCTGAATTCCCAGCAGCAGGTTGACCTTGAAGCCAATCTGGCTGCTTTTGAAGCGAAAAAAGGCAGCCAGATAGCGATACTGCTGGTGCCGACAACGCAGCCGGAAGAGATCTCTCAGTATTCCATACGGGTCGTGGAAGCCTGGAAGCTGGGACGCAAGGGCGTGGACGATGGCGTGTTGGTGCTGCTTGCCAAGGAAGATCACAAGTCTCGCATCGAGGTAGGCTATGGCCTTGAAGGGGCACTGAATGATGCCACTTCAAAACGCATCGTCAGCGAAGTGATGCGCCCGTATCTCAAACAAGGCGATTTCTACGGAGGCCTGTTGGCGGGGGTCAACAAGATCGAAGCCGTGATTGACGGCGAACCGCTGCCGGCACCCAAGCCACAAATGGCGCCCAGCGGCGATGCGCTGAATTACGTCATCCCTGTATTTTTCGCGGCGGCCATCCTAGGCAACGTGCTGCGTGCGATGCTCGGTGGCCTTATGGGCGGACTGGTGAATGCGGGCGTGATTGGCACTGTGCTCTGGTTGCTTGGTGCCGGTGTGCTGTATTCACTGTTTTTTGCGGTGGTGGCTTTTGTCATGGCATTGGCTGGGGGGCGAGGTCCGATCGGCTACGGGGGTGGTTATGGCGGCGGTTTTTCCGGAGGTGGCGGTGGCGGCTTTTCAGGCGGTGGCGGAGGATTCGGTGGCGGCGGCGCTTCTGGAGACTGGTAAATGAACAAGATCAAACGCACCCTGAAACATCTGCTCTCTGCGCGTTGGCAAGTGGCCCGTGTCTTGCCTTCTTCCGCCATGCATCGCATTCAAGCGGCAATTACCGAAAGCGAGCGCTTACATGATGGTGAATTGCGTTTCGCGGTCGAGCCCGGACTGGACTGGCACCAGCTTGGGCGAGGCCAAACATCGCGTGCGCGTGCTATCGAGGTGTTTTCGCAATTGCGGGTTTGGGATACCGCACATAATTCCGGCGTGTTGATCTACCTGTTGCTGGCAGACCGCAAGGTGGAAATCGTCGCCGACCGCGGCATTCATGCCAAGGTCGGACAGGCGGGATGGGAGACCCTCTGTCGCCACATGGAGCGTCAGTTCCGAGCCGGTGCGTTCGAAGTGGGCGTGCTCGAAGGCATCGCTGCCATCACTGAGCTGTTGCAACAGCATTTTCCCGCGCTAGAAGACAACCCCAACGAACTGCCGGATACACCTATCGTTTTGTAGCTGACGCATTTCCATATAAAATTCCGGCTCTTAACGAATCCCGGAAGTTGATCTCACATGCGTGCCTCTCAGTTTTTCATTTCCACCCAGAAAGAAGCCCCGGCAGAAGCCGAACTTGCCTCGCATCGCCTGATGCTGCGAGCTGGGCTGATCAAACGTTTAGGTTCAGGTCTCTATAGCTGGATGCCGCTTGGTCTGCGCGTGCTGCGCAAGGTTGAGAACATCGTGCGCGAAGAGATGAACAAGGCCGGTGCGCTGGAACTGCTGATGCCAGCCGTGACGCCGGCAGAGCTGTGGCAGGAAACCGGCCGCTGGGAAGTGTTCGGCCCGCAGATGTTGAAGATCAAAGACCGTCACGCGCGTGAGTTCTGCTTTGGCCCGACGCATGAGGAAGTGATCACTGACATCGCGCGCAAGGAAATCCGCAGCTACAAGCAGTTGCCGATCAACTTCTACCAGATTCAGACCAAGTTCCGCGATGAGATCCGTCCACGCTTCGGCGTGATGCGTGCGCGTGAGTTCGTGATGAAGGACGCTTACTCCTTCCATGCCAGCCATGCTTCGCTGGAAGAAACCTACGCGGTCATGTACCAGACCTATTCCAACATCTTTACCCGCCTTGGCTTGAAATTCCGTGCCGTGGCAGCCGACACTGGCGCCATCGGCGGTACCGGCTCGCATGAATTCCACGTGCTGGCCGATTCCGGTGAAGATGCCATCGCCTTCAACCCGGCATCAGATTACGCCGCTAACGTGGAAATGGCCGAGGCGCTGGCACCTGCCGCACCGCGCGCTGCGGCCAGCGAAGCCATGCGTGACGTGGATACCCCCAAGCAGACGACCTGCGAAGATGTGGCGGCCTTGCTGGGAATTGTGCTGCAGCGCACGGTGAAGCTGATCGCAGTGGTGGCTAATGAAAAACTGCACGTGCTGTTGATTCGCGGTGACCACAGTCTGAACGAAGTGAAGACGACCAAGGTCGAGGGGCTGACAGATTTCCGTTTTGCCTCCGAAGCCGAAATTCGAGAGGCCTTCAATTGCCCACCGGGATTCCTCGGCCCGGTCGGTCTGGATCGTAGCCGGATTCGTGTGATTGCTGACCGCACCGTTGCCGCCATGAGCGATTTCGTCTGCGGTGCGAACAAGCCCAAATTCCACGTGGCGGGTGTCAACTGGGGGCGCGATTTGCCTGAACCTGATCTGGTGGCGGATATCCGCAACGTGGAGGTGGGTGACCCCTGTTCCGACGGCAAGGGTACGCTGGATATCTGCCGAGGTATTGAGGTTGGTCACGTGTTCCAACTCGGCAACAAGTATTCCAAGGCTATGGAAGCGACCTATCTGGATGAAAACGGTCAGACGCAGGTGATGGAAATGGGCTGCTACGGCATCGGCGTGTCGCGCATCGTCGGCGCAGCCATTGAGCAGGGTAACGACGAGCGCGGCATTATCTTCCCGGCCGCGATTGCGCCGTTCACCGTGGCCATTGCCGCGATCGGCTTTGACCGCAGCGATGCAGTACGCGAAGCGGCATTGAAGCTGCATGATGAACTGCAGGCTGCCGGTATCGATGTGCTGCTGGACGACCGTGGCGAGCGCCCAGGCGTCATGTTTGCGGATCTTGAACTGATCGGTATCCCGCATCGCATCACGCTGGGCGACCGCGGCCTGAAGGAGGGCGCCGTCGAATATCAGGCGCGCACCGACGATGCGCCGCGCGCCATCCCCTTGAACGAGATCGTGGGTTTCGTAAAATCGGCTTGATGCGATTCCTGCTCCTACTGCTGCTTTGCGTTACTTTCTGTGCCGAAGCCGGTGCGCAGAAAGAGGAGCAGTTGTCGACCAGCGTCAGGGCCATGCTGCAGAAATCGATCAGCGATGCTGCGCCGCCCAAGCTGGTGTTCAATAACGAGCAGGAAGCCTATGCCTGGCTGGCGGAGATGTCGCGGCGCCTGGAAAAGCGTATCCCCGACAAGGAGTTTCGCCTGGACTTTCTCAAGATCGTGCACTATGAGGCGACCCGTGCCGGCCTGGATCCGCAACTGGTGCTGGGCCTGATTCAGGTGGAGAGCGGTTTCAAGAAATACGCTGTTTCCAATGTCGGTGCGCGTGGTTTTATGCAGGTGATGCCATTCTGGGTGCGTTCCATCGGTACGTCTGACCAGAATCTGTTCGACCGGCGCGTGAATCTGCGCTACGGCTGCACCATTCTGCGACACTATCTCGATATCGAAAAAGGCGATTTGTACCGCGCGCTGGGCCGCTACAACGGGAGTCTTGGGCAACCGGAATATCCCAATATGGTGGTCGGTGCCTGGCGTAATCAGTGGAGCTATCGCTCGCCTTATTAGCCCGAAAGTCATCTGCACCATTTCGGGGCAATTCTGTTTGCTTCACATGTGAATACGTTTTACTATCCTTCTCGGCAGGCTTGATGAGTAGGTGGCTTATCAAGTGGGCATCAGACCCATGCGCCGACCATTGAATGCCGTAGTCCTATCTAATAAAACTTGTGGGAGGAATGGTATGTCTCAGTTAGCTGCACTTTCAGTCAGTATTGCTGTACTTGGCGCCGTATGGGTTTTCCTTGCTCTTGGACCACTCGCGGGATCGGTTCTTGTGTGGGCAGGATTTATCGCATGGGGTGCTTATTTCCATACCGGCGGTGACAATGCCGCGTTGCAGAAAACCATTGCAGGTACCGTTTACGGTGCCATTCTTGCCGGCGTTGCATTGCTGCTCGTCGTCAATAATCCGGTCGGTCTGCCGGCCGCAGTGGCAGCGCCAGTTTATGTAGGCGTGACGGTGTTTTTCCTGGTGATCGTGGCAGGTGTGAACCTGCTGTCTGTCGTGCCCAACAATGTTTACGGCTATGCAGCCACCGTTGCATATGCACTGCAAACACCTACAGCGAATGGTGTGGGCCCACTGGCAAGCCTGACTTCTGCCAGCTTGGCTAACCCTGTGCTGCTGCTGTCTCTTTCCTTCGTGTTTGGCGCCGTGTTTGGCATGGTGTCCGGCAAAGTTGCGGGAATGCTGGGCAAATAAAGCCTAGGTGGATTTGCACACCTGTTTGGTGTGATCAATCAACGGCGGACGATGATCGTCCGCCGTTTTTTATTGCAGTTGACCGTTACTTTACTTGGTCCGAAATGTGGAAGCCGTAGTAAGTGCCGAAATCGCCCTCATTCTCGTTGTAGACGAAAAACATGCCGTTGGCATAGCCGTGGCCGTTGAAGTGATTGTTGGCACGTAGTTTCAGGTGGGCTGGCAGGATGCTCTTGCCGACGAACTTGCCCTTCAGGTCAAACACCAGCACGCATTTGTGATCGACATCCAGCGCCGCCAGTTCCTCACCGGGGATGCCGGTAAAGGCCACCCAGTATTCGCTGATATCGTCGTCACGCGCTCCGGCGGCGGTTAGGTCCAGCGCAATTTCCCCGATCGGCTCATCCTTGTCCAGTTTGACGATCAAGACCTTGTTGCTGCGCTCCTGTTTGCAGTAATACTGGTTATTGGCTGGATCGTAGCTGGCGAAGGTCGACGCCTTGCCGAAGGCCTTGTTGGGCTGGCTCAGCGTTTCGCTGTTGTCGGTGAGGCGGCCATCTTTGTTCATTTCAAGCGAAAACACGCCGGTGTTCGGAGCGAACCCCATGTCGCTGGAGGCGTTGTAAGTGACGGACTCAAGTCGGTGCTGATTGGGGTTGTAATACACAGAGCGATTGCTCAAGCCGGGCTTGGCACTGTGCACATATAGACCTTTGGCGTCATAAACATGGACTTGCGATTTTGAAGCGACCACGCCAAACTCATCCGGCATCGCAGTAAATCCGCCATCCGCTACGATGTAGCGACTATAATCGGGCTCGTAAGCCACGGTCATCGGACGCGAGGTTGGCTTGACGGCGAGCGGCATGCGCATGATGGTTACAGCTTCAGGCAGTACTTGCGCCAGGCTGGTCAGGCTATGCCCCAGCAGCAGTGCGGCCAAGAGTGAGTTGCGTTGTTGCGAGAGTTTCATCTGAAGTCCTTGGTTGATTACGAGTAATTTTAACCTGTAGAACGTATGGACAAGCAATCCCACCTTTTAGTTTGTATTTCGGCGCACGGTTTTGGCCATGTGGCACAAACGGCGCCCGTGCTTAATGCTTTGCACGCGCGTATGCCTGATCTGCGCATCACGATACGCAGCATGGCATCGATGGAGCATTTGCGCTCGCGAATTCATGTGCCGTTTGATTACGTGCGCGAAGGCAGCGACATCGGCATGCTGATGTCGTCTGCGCTGGATGTGAACGTCAAGGCCAGTGCGGACGCCTACCAGCAAGTACATCGCGATTGGGGCAGTCGCGTGATGCGCGAAGCGTCAGCCTTGCGTGAATTCTCTCCGGATTTCGTGCTGTCCAATGTGGGCTATCTGCCGCTGGCGGGCGCAAACCGCGCAGGCATTCCCTGCGCCGCGATGAGTTCGCTCAACTGGGCGGATATTTATGCGCATTATGGTGCCGGTATTTCCGGTACGCACCACATTACGACGCAGATGCTGGTTGCCTACAACAGTGCCGAAGTGTTTTTGAGTCTCACCCCTGGCATGCCCATGAACGATCTTTATCACCGCCAGGTAATCGGACCCATCGCCGAGGTGAGGCAGTCACGGCGAGGTGAGATTAACAATCGTCTGAATATGCATCCTGACGAAAAGCTGGTGCTGGTGTCCTTGGGCGGGATCACCGGTCGCCTGCCAACGGAACGCTGGCCGCGCCTGCCGGGTGTGCGTTGGCTGGTGCCTGCGGATTGGCGCTCTATGCATCCGGATGCATTCGTCCTCGAATCTCTGGAGATGCCATTCGGTGATGTTCTTGCGAGTGTCGATGCCTTGGTCTGTAAGCCGGGCTACGGTAGCTTTGTCGAAGCGGCTTGTGCCGGTGTTCCCGTGCTTTACGGCAGCCGTGCAGACTGGCCGGAAACTGCGGCGCTGACACAATGGCTGGCAGAGCACGCCATCAGCCGCGAAGTGAGCCGGCTTGCGCTGGAATCCGGGGATTTTGCCACGGCCCTAGAGGCGGTGCTTAACCAGACTAAACCGCAGCCTGTGGCACCCACCGGGATAGCTGAGGCCGTGGACTGGCTGGAAAAGCGATTGCGCGTCTAGCACTGCTGCTCAATCAGCATGGCATCGCCGTAGCTGAAGAAGCGATACTGCTGCGCGATAGCGTGCTGGTAGGCGTTGCGGATATTCTCCGTGCCGGCAAAAGCGGAAACCAGCATGATCAGCGTGGTGCGCGGCAGATGGAAGTTGGTCAGCAAGCGCTCCACCACGTTGAAACGACAACCTGGAGTGATAAAGATATCCGTGTCACCGCTGCCGGCAACGAGTTCACCGCTACGGGCTGCACTTTCCAGTGCCCGCATGGCGGTTGTGCCTACCGCTGTGATCTTCCCCCCGCGTTGGCGGGTAGCCTGAATCAAGTCCACGGTCGACTGGGGCATGTCATACCATTCGCTGTGCATGACGTGCTCTGCCGGATCCTCCACGCGCACAGGCTGAAACGTTCCCGCGCCGACGTGTAGCGTCACGAACGCTGTATCTACGCCCATCGCGTGCAGTCTTTGCATCATCGCTTCGTCAAAGTGCAGGCCCGCCGTGGGTGCGGCGACGGCGCCAGGTTGGCGGGCGTAGACGGTCTGATAGCGATCATCGTCAACGTTGTCGGGGCTGTGGGTGATGTAGGGCGGCAGGGGCAGGCTGCCGTACTGGTCCAGCAGATCGAACAATGGGGTGTCGCCCAGAAAACGCAGTTCGAACAAATCTTCCTGACGCCCCAGTACTTCGGCTTCGATGGCATTTGCCAGCCTAAGCCTGGCGCCAGCCTTGGGGGATTTGGAGGAACGCACATGTGCCAGTGCGCGACGCGCATCTAGTACCCGTTCCACCAGAACCTCGATCTTGCCGCCACTCGCCTTTTGCCCTTGCAGCCGCGCCTTGATCACGCGGGTGTCGTTGAAAATCAGCAGATCGCCAGCCTGCAGGAATTGCGGCAGATCGGCAAAGCTTGCGTCTTGCAGTGCACCGGTGGCGCCATTCAGGCGTAGCAACCGGCTGGCCGTGCGTTCGGCAGCAGGGAATTGTGCGATCAATGCTTCTGGCAGATCGAAATCGAAATCGCTGGTACGCATGAAACTCCTTCTATTTCCCGTTTTAATATGCGGCGACACTACTGAAACAGTTGCACTTTCGCTATAATGCCGACTCCCAAGCCGGGATGGCGGAATCGGTAGACGCAGCGGACTCAAAATCCGCCGCCGCAAGGTGTGGGGGTTCGAGTCCCCCTCCCGGCACCAGTTGCCTGCAACTCATTGCAGCGTAAAGTAAATACCAATCCTTAGGTCGCAATAATTTCCAGAATTTGGAAACCGCATGCATAATACTGCGATAAGAAGATATGGAGATTCCATATTCCCTTTCCCCGGAAGAGGTCGTTATGCTAATTTCAAGAACAAGTCAGTACGCGATTCAGTCGATGATTTATATCGCAACCCAGCCATTGGGTACGCCCATCCTGAGCCGTGAGGTTGCCGAAAAATTGCAGGTGCCAGCTGCCTATCTCGCCAAGATCATGCAGATGTTGTGCAAGGGCGGGTTGGTCACCTCTTTCCGCGGACGTCTCGGCGGCTTCTGCTTGCGCGAGGACCCTGCTAAGATCGACCTGATGCGTATTCTTCAAATCACGGAAGGTGCGGATTTTACCAAGGATTGCGTGCTCGGGCTCAAAGTTTGCAGTGACGAGACGGCATGTCCCATGCATGCGCAATGGAAGCCCATCAAGTTGGAGATCATCAACCTGCTTAACCAGCAGACGCTGGATATGCTGAGCGAGGCGGTGCTGAGTGGAAAATATCGGATTAGCGATATTCCTTACGCTTTGCTGCCGGCTGGCGTAGCCCCTCAGTAATTCGACGGGATGACATGAAAACGGCCTGCATTGCAGGCCGTTTCTATGATGAGGGCAGAGGCGACTTACTGGCCAGTCTGCGCCTAGTCCATAATCAATTCATCCAGGCCGTCACACAGTTCGTCGAGGCTGGGCATTTCGTCATTGATGTCGTCAAACGTCAGATGTAGTGCCGAGGCTGTTTCGGTCGGGAAAATGTCGCGCATTTCCTCGACGGTGAGCGCATTTTTCTGGGCGCGGGCAAACCATGCAGCCAGATGTATGATGACCGCAGTCGGATTGATCGGTTCGTTTAGCAAGGGTTCTGCCGCACTGGCAATGACCGTGACAAAGTCTGCAGGAAAGTTCCATTTCTTTGCCAATTCAGCACTGACGGTCCCGTAGTGGTAGCCAAAGGAATTCTTTTCAATCTCGATTCTTCGCGCGCTCCATGGGTCGGCGATTTTATCGATCTCAAGGCATTGTTCTGGCATGCCGGCATGCATGATGAGTTGGCCTATTCCGTGCATGAGCCCCGCCGTAAAAGCGAGGTCAACATTCTGATGCGATTTTTTCGCCAGCCATTTGGCAACGACCGCCGTTTGCAGGCTGTAACGCCAGAAATGCTGCAGATTGAAACCTTGAATCGCTTTGAAGCTGCCCGTTAATCCGGTACTGATGACCAGCGTACGCACGGCGACAAATCCAAGCATCACTATCGCTTGGTCGACGGTCGAAACTGTCCGGGATGCATGGTAATGCGCCGAATTCGCCAGCCGAAGCAGCTTTGCCGTCAGTACCTGGTCGGCGGCTATTTTTCTTGAGATATCCTGAAGTGAAACGCTTTCGTCTTCAAAGCTATTGATCAATTCCTGCACGATGCCCGGGGCGGAAGGCAGGGCTTGCGGTCTGTCTAATAGATCGGAAAGATTCATCGGTAAATTCTGTCACTTTCTGGCGTGGATAAGCAAACACATTTCTATTGATGTGTTTGGACAATGCACTTAATTATGACCTATCTTGGGCTGGAAGTCTGGACCTGCAAACGCTGAAGATGGTGCATTTCCTCAATGCGTGAGCCAGTGACGGGGCGTGCGAACAGGACCAGGCTGCATCACCGGGATTCCCCTGCAGTAGTGCGTCAATGAATCTTTCAGGTGGTCGAACAGCAATGCAACCGGTCGACAACTGCGCATGTCTTCGCGAGAGAGGTCTACTTGCACGTTACGGTGTAGAGGAATTCGTTCTGCTGATGCCTCAGACCGGCATTACGGTGGCGGTTGAACTCGCCGACACATCCGTGCCCGCATTGCTTCTGGACCGGTGGCCTGTGAAGGCGGGGGTATCGGTCCCCGTCACTATCTGCATGGGTGTCAGCGCGTTGCGAAGTGATGTGACCTCTTTGGCAGAGTTATTAAAGCGTGCTGACATTGTGCTATATCAGGCGAAGAGTAACGGACGTAACTAAGTCAATAGCATGTAATGCCCTGCTCGGGCTAGGGCGCGCAGCGTGTGCATTTTCCCGATGCTGCTCACTTAACGTTGGGCATGCGCGGCAGATTCAATCGGTGATGACACTTCACCATCAGCATTTCATGTACGATGATCTATTGGATGCTAATGCACCTGCGGCAGCAAGTCCTCAAGGGTATGTCATGAATGTAGAGTTGGAAAAAATAATATTTGCCAAGCTGGCTTCGCTTGAGGATGAAGTGAGCCACTTGCGGCAAGGGTATCTGATCGTCAATAAACGCTACACCGATGTGCTGGTGTCGTTAAAAGAATTGACGGCTAACGCGACTGAAGCGGCCAAACGTGCAGCTTCTGCTGCCGACAGCGCAGTGGTTGCCGCAAAGAACTCTGCAGAAGTAGCCAAATTGGCGGCCGACCATTCAATCATTGAGGCTGCAGATGCTGCGGCAAGGGCTGCCGGGGCGTCTGCTGAATGCGCTATGGAAGCAGCCGTGGCTGCTGCTTCTGCCGCTGCCGCTGCTGCTGCCGCGGCAGCGCACCATGCAGAAGAAACCTCTGTTCAGGCGGCTGCCGAAGCCGCTGCTGCCACGCGACGGGCTACTGACGCGGCGGCAGAGGCCGCCAGAATGTTTAAGTCCGCCACCGCATCTGCTAAATTGGCCAGAGAATAGACGCCGAGTCCGTTTGGATGGCTAAGCCAAACAAATCCGATGCTTCTTCGGCCATCAACGGTGCAGAAGGGCATGTGTCGTTCTCGGGGGCCCTGGAAGAGCGATTTTCTCAGATAGGTAAGGAAATCGGGTGGCTGGTGGAGCAGGTCCCTTTCGGCATGCACACGATGGATCTTCACGGGAATTACCTCTCCATCAACAATCAGGAGTTGTCGTGGTTGGGCTACTCTAGAGAAGAGATCGTCGGCAAGGTGCCGTTTCACGCCATGCTTGCCACGGGGAGCAGAAAAAAATACAGCACCTATCTCGATCTTTGTCGGTATGCCGGTATGGTGGGCAATGAGGAGATCGAGCTGGTCGCGAAGGATAATAGCGTCGCGCCTTTTTCGCTTTACGCCGAGACGATTTTGGACGGCGACGGCAACGTCCAGAAATACCGTTGCGTTTTGTTCGGCCTGAGCGAACGCAAGCAGATGGAAGAAAAACTACGAATCGCTGCGACGGTCTTCCAGTCGATGGAAGGCATGATGGTCACCGATGCCAACATGGCCATTGTCAACGTCAATTTGTCGTACACCGATATCACCGGCTACCTTTCTGAAGAAGTCATTGGCCAGCAACCTGGGGTGCTTTCATCTGGCCTCCATGATCAGGAATTTTACGATCAATTGCTGGCCGATTTGAACCAGTATGGTTTCTGGGAGGGGGAGGTCTGGAGTCGACGCAAGAGTGGCGAAACCTATCTCGAACATCTCACTCTCACTGCAGTAAAAACCCCGGATGGTGTCGTCAGTAATTACGTCGGTACTTTATTTAGACGTGACCGAAAGCAAGGTCGCGGCCGACAGGATCGAAAGTTTGGCCTTCTACGACCCTTTGACAGGATTGCCTAATCGTCGACTGTTGCTGGATCGGCTGAATCATGCCATTGAAGCCAGCGCCCGAAGCGGCAAAGAGGGTGCGGTTTTATATATTGATCTTGATGACTTCAAAACCATCAACGATACGCTTGGACATGACTTGGGCGATCATTTGTTGAAAGAGGTCGCTGTTAGGCTGGCAGCCTGCGTGCGTAAAGGGGACACCATCGCTCGCATGGGCGGAGATGAGTTCGTGCTGGTGCTGGAAGATTTGAATGAGCAAATCGTTGAGGCCGCAGCCCAGGCGGTTGCGATCGCGGATAAGGTGTTATCGACGCTCAATAGTCCATACCAGCTTGGGCAGCACGAAATTTTTAACAGCCCCAGCATCGGAGCTACGCTGTTTGTCGATGGTCGACGGACGATAGACGAAATCTTGAAGCAGGCTGACATTGCCATGTATCAGGCCAAGAAGGCGGGTCGTAATACCGTGCGCTTTTTTGACCCGCAGATGCAGATCAACATCAACGCGCGCGCCGCACTGGAAACTGAAATGCGCCACGCGCTGGATGCCGAGCAATTTCGGCTTTATTACCAGATCCAGGTGGATAGCGACGCCCAGCCATTGGGCGCCGAGGCGTTGATCCGCTGGCAACACCCCGCACGTGGATTGCTCTCTCCGGATCAATTTATTCCGCTTGCAGAAGAGTCCGGCTTAATACTGCCTATCGGACAGTGGGTGTTGGACATGGCTTGCAAGCAACTCCAACTATGGGAACGAGACCCTGTCACCCGTGAGCTCGCGTTATCCATTAATGTCAGTGCCAAGCAGTTCAGGCAAGCGAATTTTGCTGAAAGAATACAGGCCACCATCCATCGACACGGCATCAATCCACGGAAGCTTAAGCTAGAGTTGACGGAAAGCATGTTGATTGAAGAGGTTGAAGACACGATTAGCAAAATGCTTGTCCTGAAACATTATGGCGTCCGATTCTCCCTGGATGACTTCGGTACTGGGTATTCATCCCTGCAATATCTCAAACGGTTGCCCATAGACCAACTCAAAATCGACCAGTCATTCATCCGCGATATTGAAACGGATAGCAGTGACCAAGCGATTGTGAGCACGATTATTGCGATGGCAAAAAGCCTGGACCTGTCCGTGATCGCTGAGGGCGTGGAGACGGAAATCCAGCGGCGACGTCTGCTACGCAAAGGGTGCGCCAACTACCAAGGCTACCTTTTTGGTAAGCCGGTACCCATTGGAGAGTTTGAGACGCTGGTGCGGCAGCGGTAATTACCCCCCCGTTTCGGATGAGGCTCAATAAGGCGGGGCTCGGCTAATTAATGTCAGGTTTCCATACGTGCGTTGAAACTTATTCAACATACTGATTTGTAACAACAAATCTATATTATATCTGAGATCAACCTTCGAATCTGTATCAAAAAAACAACACATTTAGCGCATGCCTCTTTGAAAAAACTAAAATCATGTGCTTTGTAATGTAAATAGGAATACCATGATTTGCAAATACAGGATGTATATGTCCTTAATTGTTTACCACCACCGTAGGAGACTTGAAATGTGCGACCAAAATCATGGGAATAAACTGCTGGGGACACTGGCGATTGCTATTGGATTAGCGTTTTCATCCAACGTTTTTGCTGTTGATGCCGATGCTGCATTGTCTCTCGCGCGCCAAAATGGATGCCTCAAGTGCCACTCTCCAGACAAGCACAAAGATGGTCCAGCCTACCGGGATGTGGCAGCCAAATATAAGGACAAGGATCATGCCGAGACCCTTAAGAAGCTTATTCATCACATCACTTCTGGTGAGAAGGCTAAGTTCCCTGATGGTCATGAGGAAGAGCACAAGATCATCAAGACTCAGGATGTAGCACAGCAGACCAATCTTATCGAGTGGATTTTGTCGTTACCCGGTGGTCAGTGGCCTGAGAAGGATTGATGGCTAACGAAGCGATCCCGAAAGGGTCGCTTCGTGTTCTAAGAGTCCGGAATGGGGAGGCGTAAATGAAATTTAAAACGATGATGTTGGCTTGGTGTCTGCTGATCGGTGAACTCTTGGCAATAACTAGCGTGCTCGCTTCTGATCTCCCCGATCTGGGTGAAGTTGTCCAGACTCCGGCGAAATTGCAAATAAATGCGGCAGAAGCATTGCGCCGAGATGCCGTTTGCACCAAATGTCATGATGAGAGTGAAATTAAGCCGATTCTTTCAATCTACGCTACGAAGCACGGAGTGAGGGGCGATTTACGAACTCCAAGTTGTCAGTCCTGTCATGGCGAAAGTGAGGCTCATGTCAAGAATGCTGAAGGCAAGTCAACACGCCCAGCACCTGACGTGTTGTTTGGGGCTAGGAGCAGTAGTTATTCATCATTTTCCAGATCACCTACTGCAGCACAAAACGAAAGTTGTATGCAGTGCCATAACAATGCAGGTGGCAAGCGTAATTACTGGGCTGGCAGCCAGCATGAAAGGCAGGGCATGCCATGCGCGGCTTGCCACGAAGTCCACGCCAAGAGCGATAAGGTCCTAGTGAAAGCAACGCAGCCTCAGGTTTGTTTCACTTGCCACAAAGACCAACGAAATCAGAGCAATCAAATCTCGCATCACCCGATTGCCGAGGGCAAGGTGGTCTGTTCTGACTGCCATAATCCACATGGATCAGCCGGACCCAAGTTACTCAAAAAGAATACAGTCAATGAGACCTGCTTCCTTTGTCATGCCGACAAACGGGGTCCCTTCCTCTGGGAACATCAGCCCGTAAGTGAGGACTGCACTAACTGCCATACACCACACGGTTCCAACATTACTCCCTTGCTTAAATCACGCCCACCATTCCTATGCGAAGAGTGTCATGACGGACCACATAACAGCCCCAAAGCAGCTGCCGGTAATGCGGCAGGCGCTCAGGGCGGCTTAAAAGCAGCGCCGAGTACAAGCTATACCGGACGAGCCTGCCTGAACTGCCATTCCATGGTGCACGGATCGAATAGCCCAGCTGGTGCATTCCTGCATCGCTAAGTTTGAATAGGAGGCTTGTCATGAAAACTAGTAAAGAGATTTTCAGGATTGGCGTGATGACGGATGCGGTGCGGAGTGCACTCGTGATCCTAATGGTTATGCCTTTGGTGGGGATGGCCGAGGACGAAGTAAATCCCGAGGTTGAAGTGCTCAAGAGGCCAATCAACTACGTTGAAATTGGGGCGATGAACTTAAACAATCAGTCGGCAAAATTTGGCGAATATAGCGATATTAGAAGAGCAGGGGCCTATGGGATTGGCAACTTGGATCTTCGAGGTGGTGATGGCTACTTGGGCGGCGATGGCACCCTCCGTTGGCAGGTGAAGGGGGTGGACTTGGGTACTGATGCTCGTTCGATGGGGGTCTCGGTTAGTGACCAGGGGCGATGGAGTTTGGGGGTGGGCTACGATGAATTACGCCACCAAATGACCGACACATACGAAACTCCCTATCAAGGCAGCATGGGCGGCAATAATTTCTACCTCCCACCACAGTTTGGAAATGTTAATACAAGTGCCACTTGTTCGCCTGAGACGATCAACGGGGTAGCGTTAACTGGTACGAGGTGCATTAATCCAAACAACTCAAATGCCAATGTTAAGAAGCAACTCTCCTACTTCCATCCGGAGGATGTTTATTCGGAACGAGAAAATAAGTCTTTTAATGCAGGTTACACATTTGATCCGCAGTGGAATGTGCAGTTTGAATTTAATCGGGATGATCAGTCGGGTGCCAAGCTAATTGGTGCGGGTACTGATCTCGTTTCGCTACCCACCACCAATAAATTCTTAGTAGGCGGTGTGCAAACTTCATCAACAACTTCTAAGGCTGAGGCTGTTGTTATATTGATGAACCCGACAAATTTCCAGACGGACACGGTCAATCTGGCCCTGAATTGGACTGGAGATAAAGGGCGTCTCGCCACCAGTTACTTTGGATCGTTCTTCAGGGACGCGAATAGCAGCCTAAATTTTTCGAATCCGTTTACTGGAAATACAAATATAGGCAGCGGGTCTACTGGTAATGCCTTGGCGAATGGACAATTCCCTGTAGATCAGTTAAGTACTGTACCAAGCAATGAATTGCACCAAGTTAACCTCGTCGGCGGTTATGACTTCTCTAAGTCCATAAAAATGGCTGGCGGCTTGTCCTATGGACGCAACACTCAAAATAGTGGTTACGTGAACAGCGGCATGATGGTAACCGGAACGACATATCCAGGCTCACTGAATGGCTTAGTTGAAACGTATAACGCGAATTTGCACCTGACAGACAAATTTACAGACAAACTGACGTTTTCTGGTGGATTTAAATATAACGAACGAAACAACGAGTCGCCATCTAATCTGTACATCTGGAACACCATCAATACCAATTCCGAGTCTGCCTACAACACGCCATACAGTAATAAGCGAGAGCAGGTTGACTTATCTATGACTTACACAATTAACAACCAAAATAGTTTGTTATTGAACTATGGTTTCGACAAGATCGACCGTTGGTGCAACGGGGTTGCTGTGGGCAATTGTATCTTTGCTAAGGCCGATACCGAAAATAGCCTCGGTTTTAATTACATTTTCAAGCCCACAGATAGTCTCAAGCTGAACGTTGGGTACAGTTATGCCGATCGCTTCGCTGACATGAATAAGACATTTTACAATGCCTCGAATAGTGCCTTGGAAGCTGCTACAAATGTCATTCCCACCACGCATGGAGCTGGTGCAAATCCTCAATATGATGCAGTGGGGTTTATTCCTTATTTCGATGCGTCTCGTACAGAAAACAAAGTTAAAGCGGGCATTAACTGGCAAGCAACTGACAAGTTGGAATTAAGCGTTGCGGGAAACTATCTACATGACAACTACGGTTCTGCGCTTGGTGTTCAGAATGGGGCGACGTGGGGTCTGAGTTTTGATGCGACATTCAATTTTACCGAAAACACGATTCTTACCGCTTATGCCAGCGTACAGAAACGCTGGCGCGACATGATTAGTTCGACATCAGTGACAAGCAATGCCGTCTTATTTCAAAACAAACTCACCGATGAGAATGACAGCGTAGGCATGAATCTCAGGCAAAAAGGATTACTGGGGGGCAAGGTCGAATTAGCAGGCGACCTCTCCTATGTTTTTGGTCAATCAGGGTACTACACATCGCCGTACTTGAATGGTTCAAACTCTTCATCGTGCAGCACCGCTGCCAGTCTCGTATGCGGGAATACGCCCGACATCACCGACAAAATGCTGAGATTGAAGCTGAACGCTAAATATCAACTGGATAAGAGTAGCACTATTGGTTTGGGCTATATGTATCAGAGGTTGATTAGCAACGACTTCTACTACAACGCTTTTCTTATGGGGGATACAGCCACATCCATGATGCCAACTAATCAGCAAAATCCGAGCTATTCAGCAAGCTTGATTTCCGCAACCTATACCTACAACTTTAAATAATGAATGTATAGAGGCGGAAATCGCCAAAAACCATGTCCTGGTTTTGACACCGGCGTGAGCACAAGACTTTCTTAACTTGATGATTACTGGAGATGAAAATGGATGAAAAACCTAGCCTCTTGGCACGACTGTGGGGTGCATTAAAGCGCCCGAGTGCTAAATATTCATTGCTTTCGCTGCTAGTAATCGGATTCTTCTCGGGCATCATTTTCTGGGGAGGCTTTAACACCGGCATGGAAGCGACAAACAAACTTGAATTCTGCATCGGTTGCCATGAAATGCGGGACAATGTGTATCAGGAATACAGGGAAACCGTGCACTTTAAAAACAGAACAGGGGTGCGTGCCATTTGTTCTGACTGTCATGTACCACATGACTGGACACACAAAATCGTACGCAAGGTTCAGGCAAGTAAGGAAGTATGGAGCAAGATTACGGGCTATGTAGATACGCCAGAGAAGTTCGAAGCACATCGTATGGAAATGGCAACGAAAGAGTGGAATCGCATGAAGAGCGTAGGGTCACGCGAATGCCGAAATTGCCACGATTTCAATAGCATGGAAGCCAAGAAGCAAAAGCCAAAAGCTCAGAAGATGCATGCCCAGGCGCAACAAGAGGGTAAAACCTGTATCGATTGTCACAAGGGAATCGCACACTTACTCCCTAAGGAATATGTAGATCCAGACGAGTAATATTTCTCACCTTGCATCGGAGTTTGATATTTTGTTACGAACCATCATTGTCTGATTAATGCAGTGGATTTAACCTGCTTGGAGGTAATATGAAAACGTCTCATGCTCTGCTGTTTAGTGTTGTAGCGGTTTTCGTTACGGTGGCATTTGCTGAGATGCCAACTCCGGGCGGGGATCCTAAGTTGGAGTTTCGCGCCATACCTGTCGAAGGATCCCCGGTGCCTGAGCACAAGGTAACGCCTTATCGTCTGTACGACAAAATAATTGTCACAGTCTGGGACCCGGTTCTATGCGGTCAAAAGCCAGAAAATCCAGCATTTTCTATTAAGGGTAACGATCTTTTTCTTAGCTATTCGTTATCAGCCGTACCCGCCGGGGCTAAAAGCTGCACGTTGGTATCCGAGTTCGTAATTTTGAATACTCCACACCGTGATCTTGAGATTCAATTTGCAGGTGGACCTGAGCCTTACGTGATTGCTAAATTGAAGAAATGCCCATTCTATAGCCCTACATCAAATGATATTTGGGAGTGTCTTGCACCGGCAAAGCCATAGGTAAGTATCTATCTCGACACACTTTTACCCGGTGATGACTTTTGTAGACCATAACGGGGAAGCATGCCTGAGCTATAGTGTGTGACACATTACCCCTTGGAGCCGAACGGCTAGTTTTATGCGTACTTCAGACTGTCGCCGTATGATGGATGGCCAGCGGCGGTTGGCCAAAAAGCGACATTCAGGGATGCGAATTCAATGACGCAAAGTTGCCGTTCACAAAATACACAATAATTATTAGCGGCTCGAACACGGCAACTTTTTCAGCTTGCCGGCAATATATTGCCGAAAATGGTGGCTGATGCTCTCTCTGCATCATCAACCACTATGCGCGCCGTCCGAGGCGTGCAGCATGGATCTGAGCTGATACATTCCGATACTGTTTGATACAAAACTTGGCTCAATTTTCGCTTTACCATTACCGTTATAGGGTTGTGTAGGTAAATCCAAAGATCATTTAAGTAGGGAGAACTATTATGGGCATGGGAATGGGAATGCGCGGGATGTCGGGCAGCAGCATGTTGCAACAAATGCAATATTTGCAAATGCTGCAATCGACCAATGGCGTTAATCAGCAAGGAGCGTTGGGCGTAAGCGGTAATTCCGTTGGCGGTGTTATGCAAAGTGGGCGCAGCAATCAGTTTGCTTCGGCTTTCGTGGATGCGTTGAACAGCATTGGCGTCACTGTTCCATCATCGGGTTCAGGTACGACAACGGGAACCTCATCGTCTACCGGCAGTAGCACAACCTCAGGCAGTACAAGTTCCACGGCAGATCCTCAACAGGCACTCAGTACATTCATGCATGATCTATTTGCGATGTTGCATGCGCAAGGCGGAACTCAGACTGCCTCAACGGGTACGAATTCGGCCTCGACTGATAGTGATGGTGACAATGATGGCAGCGGGTCCTCCGGTGGCGGTCATCACCACGGTGGTGGCATCGGCAAACTCCAGAGCAGTCTGCAAAGCCTGATTCAGCAACTAAGCTCTTCAAGTAGTACAACTAGCACGACAGCCAGTACAGGAACGACTGCAACGGCTGCAGCGCCTTTGCAACAAGACTTCCAGAACCTGCTCAATTCATTTGGCGCATCAGGCAACAGCGCGACGCTGACGAACTTCCTGCAATCTATCGCAACCAATCTGCCCAGCACCAACCCGGGCGGAAGCATCAGCTCAACGGCCTAAGGGGAAATGACTGGCATCTGTATACGCGGGTGCCAGTCATCGTCTGAAAGCCTCAGAACGCGTTTGGCTTGCAATATTTTCGCGCAAGCCTGCATGGTTGAAGTATTACGCCAAGTTTATTTGCGTTCCTGCCACAAAGTCATCAGCGAGTTTTTCGGCTTCCTTCTGCGTTTTACCGACTGCCATCACATAGCCTAACCTGTCAGCATTTTCAAAAGGGGGCCTAACCACGTCACCGGGCTGTTTGAAAATATGGACGGCCCTGATCCCTGGGGTATCCATATCGGGGGTAACAATCGATTTGATGACACCATTCTGATTTGCTGTAATCCACCGTGAAACTGCTACATGTTGCGGATGAAGTTGGCGTAGCGCATCCATAGTGTCCCCAAGATGCAGATTGATTACGTCCGTGTAAACGGAACGTTCCAGGGCATGGCCCAGGAGTCTCGGAATATGCGCACCGATCAGACGCGGATTAACTTCCACCAAGTAAGGACCTTCAGGGGTGACAATGATCTCTGTATGGGCCGCGCCGAAATCAAACTTCAGTGCATCAAGCACCTTGAAAACATAATCTCTAATTCGGTCCATATCGAATCTATCTGATGGGAAACAGCTACCTTTGATAGCAAAACATGGCGGATCGAAAAACACCTTGTCATTGATCCCCAAGAAAATGTGCTCGCCATTAATGGTGAAGGTCTCGCAACCGATCACTTCTCCCTGAATGAACTCTTCCACGACCAATCGATCATTTGCGTACACACCGAAGCCGTAGTCAGTTTTTAGCGGCAAATAATTTGCAATCAGGTCTGCCACCGAATCCAGTTCTTCTGCAGTTCTGAAAGTGACGATATTTTGTGAGCCGTAACCGTCCGATGGTTTAATCAACACGGGAAATCCAATCGCCTGAATGGCGGTACTTAACGTTGCATTTGTGGTCGCAAGCGCGTGCCTTGGCTGCCTGAGATGAAGGTCGGCAAGGCACGTTCGGACACTGAATTTGTCTCTGAGCAATTTTGCTGTTTGTGGATTCAGAAATCTGAGGCCTAGTTTCTCAGCCAGTTGGCTCGCTTCCATCATGCGGATATCGATTAGGCAAAGGATGGCGTCGAAGGGATTTTCCTGATGTATGGCTAGCGCCGTCCTTTCAAACTCTTCATAGGTAAAGGGGTTCAACGAGATGACTTCTCTCGCAAGACTCAGCTTTGATTCCGAAAGCGTCTGATTCGCCAAAGTAAGTTCAAGATTTGCCGTGAAAAAGGTGACATCATGGCCCAGGTGAGCTGCCTCTTCCAGAATTTGAAAATCGTTTCCGCCGGGAACTTCAAGTAAAAGAATGTGAGCCATGGGTCTCTTTTCAACCTTTCTTAATCTTTATGCAGGGGCGCCATTCAGTGGAATTTGAACTGTGTTTCTCAGTCAGCCAGATTATAACGTCGAAGTTTTATTGACTAAAAAAGATACAAATCTCTCATTGACTTGCTTCAAAGCGTTACTGTAATTTGTAACCATTATTAAGAGTCTGGTCATCGAATTTATTGATGCCAGTTTAGCGTTGCAATGTATTGGAGATCACGATGGGCATGGCCGTAAGAAGTTCTAGCGTCAGCATGGCACCACAGGCAACAAGCAGTGCCAGTAGCATACAGCAGCAACAACTTATGCAAATGTTGCAAACCGCCGCACAGGCGGCTCCCAGCGCGCCTGTCAGCAAACCTGTTGGTAGCCTGGGTCACAATATTGACGTGAAAGCTTAGCGATAAGACCGAAAGAACAAGTTTGATTCGCACGTGCTGATCAAACAGGATCAAGCCATTAATTTCAGCAGTAGAAGCTGGGTTAGTGGCTTTTTCTTTCCCGTTTGTAGCCCCCTGCCCTTTAGTGATGACATTACGTCTTGCCGGAGCGCCTTCAAGTTCAGGCGCTTGAGGCACATCATAATGTTCGTCCTATTCAATCAATGGGGAAATACATCTCCAGCCACGTAAACCAACATGAGGCAATATTGAGACATAACGCCCCCATCAGTGGTGTCGCAACCTACAAGAATCTCGTCGCAACCACTGGATACGATAATCAAGTCATCCTCTGGGATGCCATCAACAAACGTGCACTTGCACGTTCCTTGCATGATCACCTTGCTAATCAATGTAGCTTTAGTCACGACGGCAGCATGCTGGTGAGCGCGAGTAGCGACTATTCCGCCCGTATTTGGAACATTCCGACCATGCAACTCAAAGTTGCATTAATAGGACATGCTGACGATGTCGATATGGCGGTTTTTTCTCCTGACGACACCTTGATTGCCACCTGCGCGCTGGATCGTACACTCAAGATTTTCAACCTCCATGGAGCATGCCTGAAAACCATGACAGGCCACGCCGGCAACGTGCTCTCGGTCGCATGGAGCGAAGATGGAAGGTCGCTGATTTCATCCAGTGTTGATGGAACAGTCAGGCAGTGGGATGTTGAAACAGGCGCTCAAATCAGCTGCACCGATGAAGGAGCACGCACCGATACGTTCGCCACGTCGAACGATGGATACATTTTCTCCGGTGATGATCGGGGAAGAATTGCCGTGATAGCTCAACATGAAACGCAATATATAGACGCGCACAAAGCGGGAATCAAGAAGCTATTACTTCAGGCAGACGAGCGTCTTTTGGTCACGATTAGTTATGATCGCAGCATCGCAATATGGGGGATCTCGCACCCTGATGAGGGGGCTCTTCAACTCACCGAACTCTCAAGATCTACATTGCCAGCCTTGATATGGGCTAGAGCTGCAGACTTTCTATCGGATTCCAGAATCATCCTCGGCACATTCGGCGCCACCTACGCGACTTTTGATTGGCGATTGAGTCAATGGGATGTAAAGGGTATAGAACCAAGCAAGAGCTTGAACGCGGTGGCTACCATAGACGGGGATCTCTATTCAGTCGGGGACGCGGGGATCGTATACAAAAACGGCCTGAAGCTAACCGAATTGGGGAGCCTGTGTAATTTCCTGCTGCCTGCTGGAGACCTGCTGCTCAGTGGAGGCCAGTTGGGTATCCTGTTCGACGCGTTGACAGGACGAACGCTCTACGAACATCACTCACCGCTCAATTGTGGGACACGGTTTTACCGCAAGGAGCAACTGCACATCGCCATAGGCACTTACACTGGGGAAGTGCTGATTTTCGCCACAACGCAAGATCGGCACTTGCAATTTATTGCCTGTAAAAAGCTTTATGAGAATGCCGTAAAAGGATTAACTTCCAATGATGAGGTCATATTCTCTGTTTGTGCCAACACCAGCGTTGCTTGGCTGGATATTGCCAGTCTTGAGGTGATCAACCTATTCAAAAATGCGCACGATCGCATTGCCAACGGGTGTTGCCGTATGGGTGATTCTGGTTTTGCCAGCATTGGACGGGATTTGAAATTGGTTCTCTGGGTCAATGGTGCACGTGAGATCTATCAGACGCCCCACAAGAATTCGGTGAAATGTATCTGTGCTAGTGATGATGGTAAAAGAATCATCTGCGGTAGTTATGGTGGAACATTAGCGAGCTTTGACGCTGAAACCCGACAGTGGAATTCTTTTTCTCGCCCGACTGCGGCGGGCATTTCTGCCATTACCTATGATTCAGCACGGGATCAATTTTTGGCCAGTTCCTATGACGGCCAAATCTATACGGTAGAAGAAACAACATCATGAATATCCTGCTTTTCTCAGCCAGTCTGCGTCAGCATTCATACAATCAATTATTGGTTGATTATCTAGCCAAGTACCTGGGAACCGAGTGCGTCACTGACACATTGCTACCCGGTCAATTCGCTCTGCCCCTGTTTAATCAGGATCTTGAGAGCAACACGGAAATCATCACTCAGGTAGCACAAATTTATACACGGTTCAGGAATGCAGACGGGTTCATCGTCGCATCACCCGAGTATAACGGACATGTTTCTCCGTACCTGAAGAATACGCTCGACTGGGTGTCCAGAATGCAGCGTATTAACGGTCAGAAATTTCCTGCCAACCCATTCCTGAATAAACCTTTGCTGCTCGCCAGCGCATCAACTGGATGGACAGGCGGTCTACTGGGACTTCAGGATGCCAGGTCTGTCTTTGGCTACCTCGGCTGCCTGGTGATGCAAGGGCAAGTTTGCGTTTCGGACGCAGGCAGTGTCTTTTCAGGGGGGAGCGTCAATTTTGATCCAGCCTATGCCACCTATGTAAAGAACATGGTCGAGCAATTTCAGTCGCTGGTAAGCAGGAACAAGCAAGCATGAATGGGATCGATACATCAGGGCGGGAACGAAGAAAAAACGCTGCCTACTTGCTAATTAATTGCCTATACACGCCGAGGATTGCAGGATGAGTTCTATAGAAAAACAAGGATGGCATTGGCCTAGGTTTGAGCAAGTACTTTGTGGCACGATGACTGATCGTGAACGTCTCGGACTGCCAGATCACTACCTGCCATCCAGATTTGAAGATGCCATCGCAGACGTTTACCGCATGCTATACGGTAAAGACCGACAGGCGTATGTAGAGATGGTCGAGAACACCGAAGTGCCGCTTGTCGAGAGACTAGTCGCCGGAAATTTTCTGGCGATGTTGGGAGATCCTCGGATCAATCCAACGCATCCAGAGATGATCACCATCCCAGGAGGAGACGTCCATATTGGATTGGATGAATCAGACGTCGAATCGGTCATGCGAGAATTTCATTCTCTGGGACTCGATGCGCAATGGATACTAAAGGAGTGCCCGAGACATATGGTCAAACTGAAGGATTACAGAATGGCCAAGTATCCCGTAACCAATCAGGAATACCGCGATTTTCTGCTGGACACACAGTACCCAGAGTTGCCCTCAAGCTGGGCGTGCCGTCGTTATCCTACGGAAAGATCCAATCATCCAGTTTTTACCCTAAGTGCAGCTGCAGCGGATGCGTATGCTGGCTGGCTATCCGAAAAAACCGAACGCCATTTCAGGTTGCCCTCCGAGGCCGAGTGGGAATTTGCAGCCGCGGGTCCCGATGGACTTGAGTTTCCTTGGGGCAAGGATTACGAACCGGATTATGCGAATACTGTTGAGACCGGCATTTTTTCAACTTCGCCTGTGGGTATTTTCAAAGAAGGATATTCTCCGTTTGGTCTCGCAGACATGGCAGGGAACGTGGAGGAGTACGTGCTTGATCACTATGACCTCTATTCTGGAGGACATTTTATTCGTGATCATTTAGTGCAGTTGAATGGGGAATATCGTGTAGCCAGAGGCGGCTGCTTTTCTCGATTGCGTGACCTCGCTAGAACGAGAAGACGTCATGGACGAAATCCGGCGTCCAGTATGTATGCAATGGGATTCCGCTTGGCAGAGGACATTTGATAAGCGTATTAATGGAGGAGTTTTTTGTAGGAAACCGGACAAACATAACATTTTTTATTTATCCAAACCCGCTTCTATTTCTAATATCTATATTTAACAGTGCGTTATGAATATATAGATGTGCTGGCATGAGGATTGCTGTGATGAGTACATGTACGTATACATGGAACTCATCATATGACCAGCCTACCGATCTACCTGGACTACTCTGCCACTACTCCAGTTGATGAGCGTGTGGCAGAAAAAATGATTCCTTATCTGACTACTCGCTTTGGTAATCCGGCCAGTCGTAGCCACAGCTTTGGATGGGATGCCGAGAAGGGCGTCGAGACTGCTCGCGAGCAGGTGGCTGCGTTGGTCAATTGCGACCCTAAGGAGATTATCTGGACTTCGGGCGCGACCGAATCCAACAATCTCGCCATCAAGGGTGCTGCCAACTTTTACTCCGGCAACGGCAAACACCTGATCACGGTCAGGACCGAGCACAAGGCAGTGCTGGATACGGTGCGCGAACTTGAACGGCAAGGCTTCAGCGCGACCTACCTCTCGCCTCTGGATAACGGGCTGATCGATATTGAGGCATTCAAGGCTGCGATACGACCGGACACCATTGTGGTTTCGGTGATGATGGTCAATAACGAGATCGGCGTGATCCAGGACATTGTTACCTTGGGTAATATCTGTCGTGAGAAGGGCATTATTTTTCACGTCGATGCAGCCCAAGCCACCGGCAAGGTGGAGATTGACCTGCAACAGCTGCCGGTCGATCTAATGAGTTTTTCTGCGCATAAGACTTACGGGCCTAAGGGCATAGGCGCGTTGTATGTCGGTCGCAAGCCGCGCGTCAGGCTGGAGGCGCAGATGCATGGCGGCGGCCATGAGCGAGGCTTTCGTTCCGGCACGTTGCCTACGCATCAGATCGTCGGAATGGGCGAGGCCTTCAGAATCGCGCGTGAAGAAATGGCTCAAGAAAACGCTCGTATCCGCACGTTGCGCGACAGGCTGTGGGCAGGTCTGTCTGGGATCGAAGAAGTGTATCTCAACGGCGATCTGGATCAGCGCGTGCCGCACAACCTCAACGTTAGCTTCAACTATGTCGAGGGCGAATCGCTGATGATGGCGGTCAAGGATCTGGCGGTCTCCAGCGGTTCTGCCTGTACCTCATCCAGTCTGGAACCTTCCTACGTACTGAAGGCGATTGGACGAGACGACGAACTTGCGCATAGCTCAATTCGTTTCTCGATTGGGCGCTACACCACTGAAGATGATGTCGATTTTGCCATCAGCCTGATCAAGGACAAGGTCACTAAGTTACGTGAACTGTCCCCCCTGTGGGACATGTTCAAGTCTGGTATCGATATTTCATCGGTGAATTGGGTGCATGGTACCGAATCACATCGCGACCCGGAAAAAGTGGCTGCTTGAGCGGTCACATTAATCAGGAGAACATCATGGCTTATAGCGACAAAGTGCTGGATCACTATGAAAACCCCCGTAACGTCGGGTCGTTCAATGCAGAAGACGAGGATGTCGGTACCGGCATGGTTGGCGCTCCCGCCTGCGGTGACGTGATGAAGCTCCAGATCAAGGTCGGAGAAAATGGCATTATCGAAGACGCCAAGTTCAAGACCTACGGCTGCGGCTCGGCCATTGCTTCGTCTTCGCTGGTGACGGAAATGCTCAAGGGCAAGTCCCTGGACCAAGCGCTTGAAATAAAGAACACCAACATTGCAGAAGAACTGGCACTACCTCCAGTGAAGATCCACTGCTCTGTGCTGGCCGAAGATGCCATTCGTGCTGCGATCAGCGACTACCGTAACAAGAACGGCACGCAGACAGAAGGTTATGAAGCCTGCAAATCAGCTGCCTAGACTCATTTATTCAGGAGAACGACATGAATGAAGCCGTAACAATGGAACCGATTGTTTTTACCTCCAACGCCGCTAGCAAGGTCAGCGAAATGATCACCGAAGAAGGCGATGCCAACCTCAAGCTGCGTGTTTACGTGACGGGGGGAGGGTGTTCCGGATTTCAGTATAGCTTCGCCTTCGATGACCAGGTGGCCGAGGACGATACGGTGCTGGATAAGGAGGGCGTGACCCTGCTGGTCGACGCCATGAGCTTCCAGTACCTGGTCGGTGCCACCATCGATTATCAGGAGGGCCTGGAAGGCGCGCGTTTCGTGATCACTAACCCGAATGCCACATCCACTTGCGGCTGTGGCAGCTCATTCTCTGTATAGGTAAGGAGAGAAAAAATGGCTGTAAACCTGACTGCTGCTGCCGCTACACGCGTGCAAAAATTCCTCGCCAGCCGGGGCAAAGGCATCGGCCTGCGGCTAGGTGTCAAGACTTCCGGTTGCTCAGGCATGGCGTATACGCTTGAGTTTGTCGATGAAGCCGCCCCTGAGGACATTGTTTTTGATAGCAATGGCGTCAAGGTGCTTGTCGATCCGACCAGCCTCGTCTATCTGGATGGTACCGAACTGGATTACGCCAAGGAAGGTTTGAACGAGGGGTTCAAGTTCAACAACCCGAATGCTCAGGCCAGTTGCGGCTGCGGCGAAAGTTTCAGCGTTTAATGCAACGGCTTGGCGAGATCGACTGCTGAGATAAATATTATGACCGGCTCCAACTACTTTGAATTGTTTGGCCTCACGCCACGCTTCACGATCGATTTGACGTGCCTGGAGCAGGCATTCCATCGCCTGCAAACTGAGTTGCATCCTGATAAATATGCTAGCCACACCGAGGCTGAGCAGCGCAAGGCGCTGCAACTTTCCACGACAGTCAACGACGCTTATCGTACGCTGCGGCATCCGGCCAGCCGGGGGAAGTTTCTGTTGAGCCTGTCGGGAAAGGATGACGTCAAGGCCACTGTGTCCCAGGCCTTTCTGATGTCCCAAATGGAATGGAGCGAAGCCATTGCCGAAGCTAGCGCTTCAAACGATATCGTTGCTCTTGAGGCGCTGGCAAAGAGGCTCAAGCACAAGGTGGCCGTGCATGAAAAAAAACTCGCAGCTACGCTGGACGAACGTGGCGACTTCAACGTTGCGGCGCAGCAGATCAACGAATTACGTTTCTACGAAAAACTGCACAGTGATATCGCTGATGCGCAAGATCGGATAGATCACTAAATGGCCTTGCTACAAATCGTTGAGCCTGGGCAGAGCGCCGCACCACATCAGCACAGGTTGGCGGTGGGCATTGACCTAGGTACGACCAATTCTCTGGTTGCTACAGTGCGCAGTGGTATCGCAACCACCTTGCCTGATGCCGTCGGTCGCATGCTGCTGCCCTCGGTGGTGCACTATGCCAGTGACGGAGAGGTGGATGTTGGCTGGGAAGCGAGCGCCGGCGCTGCTCAGGACCCGTGCAACACCATTGTTTCGGTCAAGCGTTTCATGGGACGGGGTGTGGCCGACATCAAAGATGTCAGAAACTTACCCTACAAATTTATCGAAACCCCGGGTATGGTTAAACTCAAGACGGTCGCAGGCGAACTTAGCCCGGTAGAAGTCTCGGCCGAGATCCTTAAGGTGCTACGCCAGCGTGCAGAAGAAAGCTTGGGCGGCGAGCTCTCTGGCGCTGTAATTACCGTGCCGGCCTATTTCGACGACGCGCAGCGTCAGGCTACCAAGGATGCTGCACGGCTGGCTGGCATTAATGTGTTGCGTCTGCTCAACGAGCCTACGGCAGCAGCCATCGCCTACGGGCTGGATAATGCGTCTGAAGGCGTGTATTGCGTCTACGACCTTGGGGGTGGCACCTTCGATTTTTCGATTTTGAGACTTACTCGCGGTGTGTTCGAAGTGCTTGCAACCAGCGGAGATTCAGCATTAGGCGGTGATGACTTCGACCGCAGCATTTTCAACTGGTTGTTGGAAACCCTGCAATTATCTAGATTGAGCCCGGAAGAAACCCGACTATTGCTGACTGAGTCTCGTCTGGCCAAGGAGCGCCTGACCGATGAAAAGATCACCGAAATCTCGGTCGTTCTCGCAAATGGTCTATCCATCAACGCGATTTTGAGTCGTGAAAGTTTCTTTGAGTTGACCAAACCTCTCTTAGCCAAAACTTTCGGCCCGGTTCGTCGTGCCCTGCGCGATGCTGGCTTGCAAGTTGAGGAAGTGCATGGCGTGGTGCTGGTCGGTGGGGCGACCCGGATGCCCCATCTACGTATCGCTGTGGGCGATTTTTTCTATCGCGATCCACTTACCAACCTGGACCCAGATAAGGTTGTTGCGCTGGGCGCCGCCATTCAAGCCAATGCGCTTGCCGGTAACCGTGGAGGAGACGAGTTGCTGCTGTTGGACGTGATCCCGCTCTCACTCGGTATCGAAACCATGGGCGGCCTCAGCGAAAAAATTATCCCGCGTAATGCCACGATACCTACTGCAAGGGGGCAGGATTTCACGACCTTCAAGGACGGCCAGACCGCCATGAGCATTCATGTAGTGCAAGGCGAGCGGGAACTTGTTTCCGAATGCCGTTCCCTGGCGAAATTCGATCTGCGGGGTATTCCCCCAATGGTGGCTGGTGCAGCGCGTATCCGAGTGACTTTTCAGGTTGATGCCGATGGCCTGCTTTCTGTGACGGCGCGGGAGCAAACCACCGGTGTCGAATCGCACATTGCAGTGAAACCTTCCTATGGTCTGACGGAAAGCGAGATTGTTGGCATGCTGACCGCCGGCATTTCAAATGCCGAACACGACAAACGTATGCGCGCCCTTCGTGAAGCGCAAGTGGATGCCCGCCGTCTGCTGGATGCCACCGAAACGGCGATGGCTGAAGACGGGCACGATCTGCTCTCCAAGCCGGAGTGGAATGAAATCTGGTCCAGAATTTACGACTTGGCAGAGGTGCTGCTGGTGGGCGATGCCAACAGCATTGAAGACGTACGTCAGGCGAGCGAGGCGCTCAATGCGGTTACAGGTAACTTTGCCAACCGCCGCATGGATGCCTCTATTCGCAAGGCGCTCTCCGGCAAGCAGATCGAAAGCCTGAACCTATGACTATGATTACCGTCCTGCCGCACCCCGATGTCTGCCCGCAAGGGGTTACGCTGGAGGTCAAGCCCGGCAAGGTTTTGTGTGATGCGCTGTTGGCGTCTGGTCTCGAGTTGGAGCATGCTTGTGACGGTGTCTGTGCCTGCAGCACTTGCCATGTGATTGTCCGAGAAGGTTATGCCTCGTTGCCACCTGCAGAAGAGGCCGAAGAAGATCAACTCGATGAAGCTTGGGGCCTTACGCCGCGTTCGCGCCTAGCCTGCCAGCTCCGGGTGGGTGCAACGCCGCTCACCATCGAATTACCTCGGTACAGTCTGAATCATGCCCGTGAGCATGAGTAACACCGCTATTTTATGGCGATGTTGTTCTAATCGTCATCCCCGCGAAGGCGGGGATCCAATACTTTGATTGAACTGGGTTCCCACCTTTGCGGGAACCACGGAAATGAAATAAATCAATCTCCCTATCCCTTGTTTATTAACCCTTTAAACCGTTTGGAGAATGAAATGGCAGTAATTGATCGCGTCCTCGTGGGCGAAGCTCTGGTGATTGATAATCGACCTGATGGCAATGGGCTGGATTTACTCAATGTAGCCCACATCGACCTCATCATCGGGCCGCGTGGTTCACAAGCCGAAGCTGCTTTCTGCCGCACGCTCACCGACCAGAAGCAGGGCGTCAACGGTCTACTGGCGGTGGTGGCCCCCAACCTGATGGCCAAGCCGGCGACTGTCATGTTCAACAAGGTCACTATCAAGAACGGCAAGCAGGCGGTGCAGATGTTCGGCCCGGCGCAGCGCGGCGTGGCGATGGCGGTCATGGATTGTGTGGCTGATGGCACCATTCCGATTGAAGAAGCGGATGACGTATTTATCTGTGTAGGCGTCTTTATCGACCACAAGGCCGATATTGACGAACGCATTCAGGATTGGAACTACCAGGCGACCAAGCAGGCCATCAAAAGCGCCGTTGCGCGCGAGCCAAAAGCGGTTGATGTAGTGAAGCACTACAAGACTTCAGCACATCCATTCCAGGCGAAATAACTCAAAAATGCAGGTCTATCACGACCTGCGCATCTTAACGAAACATGGGGCGCGATGAGCGCCTTATGTTTTTTGAATATGTCACCGCCCAGGGTGAGACGTGCAGTTGCCTGTTGCAACTGACATTCTAAGAAGTATTGTCGTAACTCCTACAATTAAAATACAGTCAATTTAATATTAACTAATTGATATTAAAGTATAAATATAATTTTTCGTGCTGGCACGGCAGATGCTTTATATAGCTTGAACCACTATCGAGCATGCTATGCGACACGTAACTCTCATCATCAACGACACGACTCTGCGAGACGGCGAGCAGACTGCTGGGGTGGCGTTCACGGTGGATGAAAAGCTGGCGATTGCGAAGTCGCTGGCAGGGGCCGGTGTGCCCGAACTTGAAATCGGCATCCCGGCCATGGGCGAGGCCGAGGTTGAGGGCATCCGCGCGATTGCAGCATTGCAGTTGCCTAGCAGATTAATGGTGTGGGGCCGCATGACAGAGGGCGATCTGGCGGCTTGCGTCAGGACTGGCGTGCCGCTGGTTAATCTATCGCTGCCGGTGTCTGATTTACATATCGAAAAGAAGTTGCATCGTGACCGCCGCTGGGTACTGGAACAGGTGGATTACTTTGTCCGTAAGGCCGTGGATATGGGCCTTCAGGTGTCAGTGGGCGGTGAGGATGCCTCTCGTGCCGAGCCGGCCTTTGTGCTGCAGGTGATGGAGACTGCGAAGGCCGCCGGGGCCCAGCGCTTCCGATATGCCGATACGTTGGGGGTTCTGGATCCGTTTGCCACCTTCAATGTGATCTCGCGATTGTCTGCGGCGGTAGATCTTGATATCGAAATGCATGCACATGATGATCTTGGGCTGGCCACAGCCAATTCTATTGCGGCTGTGCTGGCAGGTGCCAGCCATGTCAATACAACGGTGAACGGTCTGGGCGAGCGCGCCGGCAATGCGCCTCTGGAAGAAGTGGTGATGGCCTTGTGGCGCATCCATGCGATTGAAACCGGTGTAGATATGCAGCGTTTTCCGGATATTTCACGTCTTGTGGTCGAGGCTTCGGGACGTTCGGTGGCGGCTAACAAGAGCATCGTCGGTGAGGCTGTGTTTACCCACGAATCTGGCCTACATGTCGATGGCCTGCTGAAAGACCCGGCGACCTACGAAAATTTTGACCCGGCGCAGGTCGGGCGCGACCGCACGCTGGTGTTGGGCAAGCATTCGGGCAGCCACGGCGTCAAACACGCTTATGCCTTGCTGGGTATCAATCTGCTTGAAGCAGAAACTCCTCAGGTGCTGGCACGCATCAGGCAATTCGCCAACAGCACTAAACGTACCCCCAAGACCGAAGACCTGATGCGCCTGTATCTGGAAACCGTGCCGCTGCAATCACCCGGACAATAAGAGGACACCATGCGCACTCCAGCCGCGAATGAACAGCCCCGACTGATGCAGTTGCTGAAAGAAGACCTAAGTTGCGTGTTCGATCGCGACCCGGCGGCACGTAGCCAGCTGGAAGTACTACTGACGTATCCGGGCCTGCATGCCATTGTTACGCACCGTATATCACATGGCCTGTGGAAGCGCGGCTTTCGTTTTTCTGCGCGCTTGTTGAGCTATATCACCCGCATGTTCACGCAGATCGACATCCACCCGGGTGCCGCCATAGGCAGGCGCTTTTTCATCGATCACGGCTGTGGCGTGGTGATCGGCGAGACGGCCGAAATCGGCAATGACGTAACGCTGTATCACGGCGTCACCCTAGGCGGTGTGTCGTGGAATGCCGGCAAGCGTCACCCCACCTTGTGCGACGGCGTGATGGTTGGTGCGGGTGCCAAGATACTAGGCCCGGTGACGGTGGGCAAGCTGGCGCGGGTTGGAGCGAACTCAGTGGTGATCAACGATATTCCCGATGGCATGACGGTTGTGGGCATCCCCGGCCGCGTGGTGTTACCGGAAAACCAGCACCGTCGACCGCAGCAGGGCATCGATCTTGATCATCATCTGATGCCTGATCCGGTCGGCCGAGCTGTGGCAGCCTTGCTGGGGCGCATCGACGATCTCGAATCGCAGCTGATCATGCTGAAAATCGAGCAAGCCACCGGAGGGCGAGAGGTGGTCGAGGCTGGAACGCCTTCAAAAAATGCAGACACTACCATTCATTAGAATCAAAACCGAATTAAATCAACTCACCTGGAGCCATCATGAGCCAACTCGTAGACACCATGCAGAAGTTTTCTGCCGCAGAAGAATTCTTTGAATTTCTAGGCGTGGCTTACGACCCGCAAATCGTGCACGTGAACCGGTTGCACATCCTTAAGCGTTTTCAGCAATACATCGGCCGCGACAAGGTAGAGGAGAGCCTGTCAGCAGCCGATGAGTTGGCCGCCTACAAGTATCGTCTGGAGCTGGCCTATGCCGATTTCGTCAAGTCGGACGCTGTTACCGAGAAAGTATTTAAGGTCTTTCAAGATAAGGCCGGTATGCAGACGGTGAGCGTCAATAAGCTCAAGGAAACTCTGGGGGAACGTCGTGCCTGATGGGTTTGTCGGGTTTATGACAAAGATGGTTGCCGCCATAGTTGTTGTTTAACTGCATGAATTGTAAGTAAAAAGATTGCAATGTCCGGTTTGGCATGGAGGTTGCAATAGATAGGATGAGTGCACCATCACTCCAACCCTCTTCTACGAGGGGATACCGTTGGGGTGGGGGTGAAATCATGGAATAACGGAGTAACAACTATGCACATCGTCGTCTGTATTAAGCAAGTTCCTGATAGCGCGCAGATTCGCGTGCATCCGGTAACCAACACCATCATGCGGCAGGGCGTGCCAGCCATCGTCAATCCGTATGACTTGTTTGCTCTGGAAGAAGCTTTGCGGCTAAAGGACCAATATGGCGGTCGCGTTACGGTACTGACCATGGGCCCGCCAATGGCGGAAGCCGCACTGCGTAAAGCCATCTCCTATGGCGCGGACGACGCAGTGCTAGTGACGGACCGCGTGTTTGCTGGATCAGACACGCTGGCGACCAGTTATGCGCTGGCCTCGGCCATCAGCCAGATTAACAAGGACTTGCCGGTCGACTTGGTGTTCACCGGCAAGCAGACCATTGACGGCGATACGGCGCAGGTGGGACCAGGAGTCGCCAAGCGCCTGGACATGCAGTTGCTAACCTACGTATCAAAGGTGCGTGAACTGGATGTGGAAAAGAAGGAAATCATCGTAGAGCGTCGTTCCGAAGGCGGTGTACAGGTGCTAAAGACCAGTATACCGAGCCTGATCACGGTGCTTGAAGGTAACAACGAAATGCGTTTCGCCACAATGACCAACATGTTCCGCGCCTCGCGTTATCCGGTGAAGATCTGGAACAAGGAAACCGCCGGCATCGAGGACGTCACGAAGACCGGCCTCAAGGGATCACCTACGGTAGTCTCCAAAGTTTTCGCTCCAACGCCGCGTGCAGTTAAGGCCGAGATCATCCAGTGCGAGAGCGATGACCCCAAGGAGTTGAGCGTGACCTTGCTGGCCAAGATGTTCACCAAGTATCCGAAGCTGGAAAAAGAAATCGCCAAACGCGCAGCATGAACGGAAGAAAGGTTAAGCCATGAGTGAAACAACCGAAGCGAAAAAGCCAGCTGGCAAAAAAAAGTTCGAACTGGACGACAGGCTCAAAGCCTACAAAGGCATCTGGGTATTCATCGAGCACGAGCGTGGCAGTATTCATCCGGTTTCGCTGGAGCTGTTGGGAGAAGGCCGCAAACTAGCGGATCACCTCGGTGTGGAGTTGGCTGGGGTTGTTCTGGGGGCGCCGGGGGATGCTGTCCGCAGTTTCTGCCACGAGGCGTTCTTTCACGGTGCCGACTTATGCTATCTGATTGAAGATCCGTTGCTGGCCGATTACCGCAACGAGCCCTACACCAAGGGGCTGACTGATCTGGTCAACAAATACCAGCCGGAAATCCTATTGCTGGGGGCGACTACTCTGGGCCGCGACTTGGCCGGAAGCGTGGCGACTACGCTCAAGACTGGGTTGACGGCCGACTGTACCGAACTCAATGTCGACCTTGATGCACGCAGCTTGCTGGCGACACGCCCGACGTTTGGAGGCAGCCTGTTGTGTACGATTCAGACGTTGAATTACCGACCACAGATGGCGACAGTCAGGCCGCGTGTGATGGCCATGCCTGACCGTGAGGTCTCGCGTACGGGGCGCATTCTAGAAGACAAGTTGGGCATGGTGGAAAGCTCCATCATTACCAAAGTGCTGGAATTCATCCCTGATGAAATGCAGGACAAGCCGCAATTGCCGTTTGCCGACATCATCGTTTCTGGCGGCCGCGGCATGAAAAAGCCGGAAAACTTCCAGTTGATCTGGGACTTGGCCAAGGTGCTGGGAGCCGAGGTGGGTGCAACGCGTCCTGTGGTGCAGTCAGGCTGGGTCGACCTGGAACGACAGGTCGGGCAGTCCGGCAAGACAGTCCGTCCCAAACTTTATATTGCGGCCGGCATTTCCGGTGCGATTCAGCACCGTGTGGGCATGGATGCTTCCGACGTCATCATTGCGGTTAACAATGACCCCAACGCACCGATTTTCGATTTTGCGCACTACGGCATTGTCGGCAATGCCATGACGATTTTGCCTGCTTTAACGGATGCGTTCCGTGTACATCTGGCTACTGTAAGAAAGGCGGGTTAATCATGGCTGAGAAATTTGACGTTATCGTCGTCGGTGCCGGGCCTTCAGGTAATGCGGCAGCACTGAGGTTGGCCGAATCTGGCTTGAGCGTATTGCAAATCGAGCGTGGTGAATCGCCAGGGTCGAAGAACGTACAGGGGGCGATTCTGTACTCCGATGCACTGGAAAAGCTGATTCCCGACTTTCGCGATGACGCTCCGTTGGAGCGCCATATCATTGAGCAGCGCATGTGGGTACTGGACGACGACTCCTACATTGGCTCGCATTACCGCTCAAATGCTTTTAATCAGGCGCCATACAACCGCTATACCATGATCCGTTCGCAATTCGATAAGTGGTTTTCGGAGCGTGTGCAAAGGGCCGGTGCGCTGCTGATCTGCGAAACCACGGTTTCGCACCTGCTGCTGGATGGCAAGCGTGTGATAGGTGTCATGACGGACCGGCAGGGCGGAGAGATCTACGCGGACGCCGTGATTCTGGCGGATGGCGTGAATTCGCTGCTGGCAAAAAAGGCAGGCTTCCACCCTGAATTGAATCCGAAGGATGTCGCACTGGCAGTGAAAGAAATCCACTTCATGCCGCAGGAGTTGATCGAGCAACGCTTCAACGTGACTGGCGACGAAGGGGTTGTTATCGAAATGGTGGGCAAGATCACCAAGGGCATGATGGGTACGGGTTTTCTTTATACCAATAGAGAGTCCATCACGATCGGAGTTGGCTGCATGCTCTCCGACTTCAAGAGTCAGCAGATCACACCATATGCGCTGTTGGATCAAATGAAGGCACATCCGTCGATCAAGCCATTGATTGAGGGCGGTGAGATGAAGGAATACACGGCTCACCTAATTCCAGAAGGTGGTTACAACGCGGTGCCAGATCTATACGGCGATGGCTGGATGATCGTCGGCGACGCCGGCATGTTTGTCAACGCGGTACACCGCGAGGGCTCCAACCTGGCGATGACGACCGGCATGTACGCCGCTGACACCTTGATCGAACTGAGGGCAGAAGGCAAGGCGTTCAGCGCTGACAATTTGAAGCGTTACAAGACACGGCTGGATGAAAGTTTTGTTATGAAAGATCTTAAAAAATACAAGAATATGCCAGATGTTTTCCACACAAACCCCCAGTTCTTTAATGACTATCCCGAGATGCTTTCCAAGGCGGCTAGAACCATGTTGACGGTGGACGGGGTAGATAAGAAATCGAAGGAGCGGGAGATCGGGCGAAGTTTCCGTCAGCGTCGCTCACTGTTCGGCCTGGTGGGTGACACGTTCAAGTTGTGGAGGGCGTTCGAATGAGTACTGTGGTCAAGGTTGAGGAAAAACTGTTTCAGAATCGCTACAAGGTCGATTCCGGGCGCCCACATATCAGCATCATTGATGAGGATAAATGTCGAAACAACTGTGAAAGCCGATCTTGCGTGGTGTGTTGCCCAGCCGGTTGCTGGACCATGGAAGGCAGTGGTCAGGTCACGGTCATTAGCGATGGCTGCCTCGAATGCGGCACTTGCCGGATCATCTGCGATGAGCACCGCAACGTGGCCTGGGAATATCCTCGTGGTGGGTACGGCATTCTGTTTAAGTTCGGTTGATCTGACTGAATCGACAGGTCATCCATGACTCAACCCGTCTGGCTCTCTGAACGTGTGCAATGGATTGGTGCTTTCGATCCCGGCATGCGTACGTTTGATGTCATTCTGAAAACTCCGAATGGCACGACCTATAATGCTTACGCGGTTCGAGGTAGTGAGGGCGTGGCCATCATTGATACTGTTAAGGCGGAATGTGCCGAGCAGTTTTTCGCGCGCCTCGAAGCTGTGGCCGACTACGACGAAATTAAGGTTATCGTGCTCAACCATCTTGAGCCTGATCATACCGGGGCGCTACCGGAATTGATGCGGCGGGCACCACAGGCCAGAATCTATATTTCGCAATCTGCCCAGTTGATGCTGAAAGCGTTGCTTAATCGGACGGATCTGGACTTTACCCCAGTGCATACCGGTGACACGGTTAGTCTGGGAGATCGCACGCTGCGGTTCCTTCACACGCCCTATCTGCATTGGCCAGATACGCAATGTAGTTATCTGGAAGAAGAGTACATCCTGTTTTCTGGCGATGTATTCGGATGTCATTTCTGCGACGAGCGGTTGTTCAACGACAAGGTGGGCGATTTCCGCTTTGCTTTCGAGTATTACTATGCCCACATCATGCGTCCGTTCCGTGAGCATGTAATTCATGCACTGTCACTGATCGAACCATTGCCCATCAACATCATTTCGCCTACTCATGGCCCTGTGTTGCGTGATCAGCCATTGCGCTATGTGCAGCGCTACCGCGAGCTGAGCGTCCAACGCCTGCAAAGTGAAATCAACGCTGATGAGAAGACCCTGATTATTTTCTATATCAGCGCTTACGGAAGTACCACGCAAATGGCCCAGTTCGTGCGCGATGGTGCCGAACAGATCCCAGGAGTGCGCGTGTCTCTGTATGACCTGGAAGGCGGCGATGTGGATCTGTTTGTCGATCTGGTGGAAGAGGCCGATGGCATTCTGATTGGCTCTCCCACCATTAATGGCGATGCCGTCAAGCCAGTCTGGGATCTGCTGTCTTCATTTGCCAAGATCAATGTGCGCGGCAAGTTGGCCGGGGCGTTTGGTTCCTTTGGCTGGTCGGGCGAGGCGGTACGCATGCTGGAAGATCGATTGCGTGGCCTGAAAATGCGGGTGCCTTTGGAGGGTGTGCGTATCAAACTAATTCCATCAGTAGCCGAACTTGAACAGTGCCGTCGTTATGGGCAGGAAACCGGCGAGCATTTGATGGGCGTGAATGCGCCCCGCGTGCTGGATATGACCGAATTGCTGGCCAGCCGGAAAGCGACGCTAATTGAAACGAATTTGCAGTAATTCTGAGGAAGCTAAAGATGGCTAAGGCAAGAGTGACATTTTCTGACGTCAATGTAACCGTCAACGTACCTGTGGGTACCCGCATCATCGAATTGTCAGAAGCAGTTGGATCTTACATTGCATATAACTGCCGCGAAGGCGATTGCGGCGTTTGCCTGTTTGAGGTGACCAAAGGGCAGGAAAATCTATCCGAGATGACTACGGAAGAGCGCACCGCGCTGCGCGCCCGGTTTCAGGAGATTCTTGATGGCTGGCTGGCTACGCCTGATCTTGCCTCGCTACAAGCCAAGATGCAGCGCGAGAACTTCGCAGGCAAGAACTGCCGACTGGCGTGTCAGACTCAAGTCTTCGGCGACGTGACTATTGCGCCATTGTAAAGGGAAATCATTATGTCCAAATACAACATCACCTTTGCCGACATCGGCGCCACCATAAGCGTGCCGCGTGGCACTCGTATCGTTGAAGTCGCTGAAAAGGTCGGCGCTAGTATCCCGTTTGGCTGCAAGGAAAACGATTGCGGTGACTGTGTGATCGAAATTCTGAATGGTGCAGAAAACCTTTCCAGTCCTTCCGCACTTGAAGTCGATTTGCTCAAGATTAAATTGGCTAAACCCGGAAATCGCCTCGCATGTCAGGCGATGGTGTTGGGCGATGTAACCGTCAAGCCAGCTTAATCTCTTTTAACTCCAGGAGCTATCATGCCTAAGCCACTCAAACATGTCTTTGTCTGTAACCAGTCCCGTCCAGCAGGTCATCCTCGAGGCGCCTGCCAGTCCAATGGCAGCAATGAGGTCTTGCAGGAGTTCTGGCAACAAGCACAGTCGCGCAATCTATGGGACAAATTTTCAGTCACCTATTCCGGCTGTCTTGGTCCGTGCGATAACGGTCCCAATGTGGTGGTGTACCCAGAAGGGGTGCTTTACAGCGGCGTATCTAAGGAAGATGTAACGGCTATCATCGATGAACATCTGATCGCTGGACATGTGGTAGACAGTCTCAAGGCGCCCGATAGCGTCTGGTAGTAGTCTATGCATGGCATCGTTCCTTACGAAGATTTGCCGCCGCGCGTGGCTGGATACCTATCGGCTGCTGCTGCGGCAAGGGACTGGCGCGAGTCAGAGTCACTGATGTTGCGTGCGCATACTGCTGATCCTGAATGCCTGCACGTGTACTACACACTTTACAAACTCTATTTCAATCATAACCGCTTGGGAGATGCTGAGCGTGCGGCTTTTTTGGCGCTTGATAAAGCTGCGCGCCAGGCGAATATCCCTTCGGATTGGTCCGAGCTAAATGCGGTTTCGTGCGACTGGGCGAACGTGGATGCGCCCCAGCATTTCTATCTGTTCAGCCTTAAGGCGCTGGCTTTTATCAGGCTGCGACAGCATCGCATAGAAGAGGCCAATGAGATCCTCGCCAAATTGCGTGAAATTGATCCCCATGATTCTGTTGGTGGCTCGGTGATTGCGGCCTATGCCGATGGGGTCGCAGTATGACACTGCTATCTGGGGCTCTGCTGGGCTTCATGGAAGAAGCAGGTGTTGCGATACTCACGTTGACAGAAGCCGTTGAGCCGGAGGAGTTCTTCTCAAGTCGACTTACGCAGCATGAAGTGATGCGGCATATGCGCGTCCTGGTCGAAACTGCGGCGAGCGTGCCAGATGAACTAAAACACAAGCTCATCGATATCGACTGGGCGGGTTTGGCTGTGCTTTGTGCAAAGCTGAAACTAGAAGGTGGCTTTGAGCGTGATGCGGTGTGGTTTGGGGTGCGATCTCTGGCGCCGGCCACGTTGATGTGGCTACGTTTTTACCGAAAGGATGCGCCGGAGTTATTTTCTCTGACGCCATAATGTTGTGTCACCATTACGACAAAATCACGAATTACACATCGATGCCGAAAAGTTTAGATATGTTACTTGATGAATTTATTGAGTTTATTTAATGTGGCATGAAATCAGCTTGGGTGTGCTTGACGATATGTAGTAGTGTTTATTACGACGAATAGTGGGGGTGTTATGTCAGGTAGTTCAGATCTCAAGGTGGTGGGTTCTTTGTGGTTGGGCAAAGATAACCAGAATTTACTCAGTGACAAGCGTATTGCCTTGCTTGAGAAAGTAGGTGAGTGCGGATCAATCACGCAGGCTGCCAAAGCTGTGGGTTTGAGTTACAAGGGCGCGTGGGATGCCGTGGATGCCATGAATGGCATGCTCGGCGAGCCTTTGGTGGCTACGGTAACAGGTGGCAAGGGCGGAGGCGGGACGCAGCTTACCGCGACGGGCATTCGAATTGTCGACGCCTATCGGGCTTTGCGTCGTGAGCAGATACGTTTTCTTGCCGCAGCCAGTGAAGGCATTCAGGACTTTAACAATGTATATCAAATGATCAGGAGGCTCACGGTGAAAACAAGCGCGCGCAACCAGTTTTTTGGCAAGGTTAGTGCCATCAAACAGGGGCCTGTCAACGTTGAGGTGGAACTGACCCTTACAGGTGGTGAAAAGATTCATTCGGTTATCACACACGACGGCCTGGACAACCTTGCACTCAAGGTCGGGAGTGATGCCTGGGCTTTGGTCAAGTCTAGTTGGATCATTCTTGCGATGCCAGAGGCTGTCGACAAGGTTAGTGCAAGAAACAAGCTAATCGGCAAAGTGGTGCGGATCACGTTGGGCAACGTCAATACTGAAGTCGTGCTGCACCTCGCGGGCGGCAATACCGTGTGCGTTGTTATTACCAATGACAGTGTAACCAGCCTTGGTTTGGCTGAAGGCGTTGAGGTTTGCGCGGTGTTTAAAGCCAGCAGCGTCATTATGGGTGTAACCGATTAAGCAAGTTTTTTTGCTTAACGATATATAAACAACTTTATAACGAATGTATTTTTCAGGAGATTCAAATGAAAACGAACTGGAAACTGAGATATGCCATCATGTTTTCACTGTGCGCCAATCCTGCATTTGCAGATGACAACACCAACGACAGAATTGCCCAATTGCAAAAAATGGTGGAAGAGCAACAAGTGCAGATGAAGGCGATGGCGGATGAACTTAAGGTGCTGCAACAGCAACAGCCCAAGGCTGCCGGCAGCAAGGAAAGTCTGCCAGAGGAGAGCCGCAACCAAATACAGGAACAACAATGGCAGTTGCAGGCCATGTCTGAGGAGTTAAAGGCCTTGCAGCAGAAACCTGCGGTCATGATCAACGAAAAGGATGGTATCGGGCTTAATTCCAACAATGGCGACTTCTCAATCAAGTTGCATGGGTTGGTTCAAGGGGATTACCGTGAGGTTGATCCCGGAGGCAGCACCAGTGCAAGTGGCGGTTGGCTCATACGCAAGGCGCGTCCTTGGATCGAGGGGACATTATTCGGCTGGATTGACTACCGTCTAACACCAGAATTTGCCACTACGACATCCAATGTCGCCATCCCCCAAAGTGGAACTTCTTCTAGCACGACAAATTACAAAGTTGGCTCTACGACATTGGGTACGCCGGAGGTCATCGATGCCTATGTTGATTTCAAATTCCAACCATGGTTGAAGTTGCGTGCTGGTAAATTCAAACCTTTCGTCGGGTTAGCACGCCTGCAATCTGATACGGTCGGCAAGTTCCTCGAACAGAGTTTTGTCACTGCCAATCTATTGCCACAGCGTGACGTTGGAGCAGCCTTATTTGGAGATATTTTCGACGGTAAACTGAGCTATGCCGTTGGATACTCTAACGGTGTTATTGATGGTGGCGACCAATCCGTGGCGCTCGACAACAACAACGACAAAGAATTTACAGCAAGGTTATTCGCCGAACCGTTCAAAGGACAGGACAGTATGCTTTCCGGTCTGGGCTTCGGCATTGCCGGCACCCAGGTCAATCAGCGAGGAACCAGCAGTACTTCACAGTTGCCAAGTTTCAGGTCGTTCAGCCAGAACAATTTCTTCAGCTACATTACGGGATCCACCAGTACAGGTGACTACAATGCTTATGCCGATGGTAACCGTACCCGATGGTCACCACAGGCCTACTATTACTACGGCCCTTTCGGGCTAATGGCAGAATATGCCCGTGAAACTCAAGGTGTGACCCGCGGACTTACAACACGGTCTTTGGATAACGATGCCTGGGAAGTCACTGCATCTTATTTGCTGACAGGAGAGAAAGCCTCCTACGGCGATGTTAAACCTGGTGCACCATTCAAGCCGGGTAGTGATGGGTGGGGTGCATGGGAAATCGTCGCCCGCTACAACCAGATGAATATTGACGATACCGCATTTGTTGGCGCAACAGGGGCCACTTCCAACACAACTAACACCGCGTTGGCGGACATTACCAAATCAGCTAAGACAGCCAAAGGCACCGGCGTAGGTATCAACTGGTACCTCAACAACTATTCCCGATTCTCGCTGGATTATGAGCGGACAACGTTCGAAGGCGGAAACACTGGCAGTACGTTGGCAAAATTGGTCGACAAACCGACCGAGAATGTCATGATCGGCCGCCTGCAAGTCAGCTTCTAACCATTGGCAGCATAAACAAAAGGAACTAAGGAATGAAAAACATCTTGATCAATATGCTGGTCACTCTTGGCTTGTTGCTGGCAACAGGGCTGGCTCAGGCAGGCCCTTTGAACGTCGCGATTGCTGCCAATCTCAAATATGTGTTTGACGATCTGGCAGCTGAATTCAAGAAGGAAACCGGCATTGAGGTGCAGGGCATCCCCAATGCCTCGGGCAAGATCGCCACCCAGGTAAGGAGCGGTGCGCCGTTTGACATATTTCTGTCAGCAGACATGGATTTTCCGGAAGGGTTGTACAAGGATGGTTTCGCGGTTACTCCGCCCAAGGTTTATGCTTACGGGCTGCTGGTGCTGTGGACACAAAAGGATGTTGACCTGAGCAAGGGCGTGGCCGGGTTGGCAGATGCCGGTGTGAGCAAGGTCGCAATAGCTAATCCCAAGTTGGCGCCCTTTGGGAAGCAGACACTCAAGGCTTTGGAGTATTACAAGGTGCGTGCGGCTGTCGAACCCAAGCTGGTTTACGGTGAAAGTATTACCCAGGTCAGTCAATACATTGATAGCAAGGCGGCCGATGTTGGTTTCAGCGCCAAATCGATTGTAGTGGCCCCTGAAATCACCGGTAAGGGCAAGTGGGTAGAAGTGCCAGCGGAAAGTTACGATCCTATCGCTCAAGGGGTTGTTATTCTCAAGCACGGAGCGGAGGTCAATGGTGAAACTGCGCGCAAGTTCTATGGCTTTGTGTTGTCTGATAAAGCCCGCGATATTTTTTTCAAGAATGGGTATAAGTTACCTTGAACAGACTTAACGGAAAAATTGTCGCCATTGAAAACAACAGCTGCCTCTCGTTAGTAGACGTGGCTGTGGGAGACGAGGTCTTTAGTGCCACCCTGCTCGAAACCCCGCAGACGGCGGCATATCTCAGGATAGGGGAGAGTGTCACCTTGTTGTTCAAGGAAACAGAAGTTTCGCTGGCCAAGAACTTGAGCGGACTTATCAGCCTGCGTAACCGTTTTGGCGCGATGGTGAGTAGCATTGAGCGTGGCGATATCCTCAGCGCCGTTAGGCTGGATTACGGGGGCAGGCGGATCACCAGCGTCATTACGACACGGGGCTTGGATATACTTCAGCTTGCTGTAGGTGACGCCGTTGATGCGCTGATTAAAGCCAACGAAATCGTACTAATGAAAGGTCATCATGACGCCTGACTGGCAACCTCTGCTACTCACGTTCAAACTGGCCTCGGTCACTACGTTGATCCTGCTCTGCATCGGCGTCCCCTTTGCATGGTGGTTGGCAAATACCCGCGTCCGCATCAAGCCAGCGATCGAAGCGCTGGTTAGCATGCCACTGGTCCTGCCGCCTTCAGTGCTGGGCTTTTATCTGCTGCTCGCTTTCAGCCCGGAGCATTGGTTCGGGCAATGGATGGATCGTGTGGCCGGGCTGCGGCTGGCTTTCAGTTTTCAGGGATTGGTGGTTGCCTCGGTCATCTTCAGCTTCCCATTTCTGGTACACCCCATTCAAGCGGCCTTTCAGAATCTTCCGCGCTCCTTGACCGATGCTGCAAGAGTTCTGGGTAAATCAAACCTGCAGATTTTCGGGAGGGTTCTGCTGCCTAACATTAAGCCGGCTCTGTTGTCTGGAATCGTTCTCGCGTTTGCTCATACCGTGGGAGAATTCGGCGTGGTGTTGATGATCGGCGGCAATCTACCCAGCCAGACACGTGTGGCTTCTATCGCCATTTACGACGAAGTTGAATCGCTTAACTATGCCGCCGCCAACTTCTACGCCGGCGTGCTTTTTGTGCTGTCATTTCTTATTCTGCTCGTGGTGTACGTGGTGAATCGTAGGATGCCAAAATGATTCAGGCCAGCATTAGAAAGCAACTGCATGGTGCAAACGGTGACTTTCAACTGGATGTTAGCCTAGAGATTGCCGAGGGAGAATTCATAGCGCTGTTTGGGCCTTCCGGGGTGGGTAAGACCACCTTGTTGCGCTGTATTGCTGGCCTTGAGCATCCCGATCAGGGGAGCATACTGGTACAGGGCGAAAACTGGTTGCAAACAGAAGGCCGCGTCAACCTGTCACCGCAGCAGCGCCACGTTGGTTACATGTTTCAAGATTACGCCTTGTTCCCCAACATGAGCGTGCGCGGCAATCTCGAATTTGCATTGCGCAAGGGGGCTGATAAAAAGCGCGTGGAAGAACTGCTGGGGCTGATGGAATTGGGAGAACTTCAGCATCGCAAAACCGAGACGCTATCAGGGGGGCAAAAACAACGTGTCGCGTTGGCACGAGCACTGGCTTCCGAACCACGCCTGCTGCTGCTGGACGAGCCGCTCTCTGCACTCGACACGACCATCCGCTCTCGCCTACAAGACGAAATACTGCGACTCCAAAGGCATTTCGGCCTCACTGCTATCGTTGTCAGCCACGATGTCGGCGAAGTGTACAAACTTGCTAATCGCGTTATGGTCATTGAGGCTGGTTGCATCGTGCGTCAGGGCAGCCCTGTCGATGTGTTTAGTGCGGGTCAAACCAGTGGAAAATTTCGTTTCACAGGGGAAATACTGGCTATCGAACCGATGGATGTGATGTTCTCGCTGACTGTGTTAGTCAGTAATCAGATCGTGCGTGTGGTAGCCATGCCGGAAGAAACGGTCAGCCTTCAACCAGGTGACAAGATCATGCTGGTATCAAAGGCTTTCAACCCGATGGTGATCAAGCTTGAGTAAGGACGAGACTTTCTATGGAACGCATCATACTGGCTTCATGGCAACAACATCTACCCGGCGAATATCAAGAATTGGTGTTGGAGCCAGTCGTTTTTGAGCGCCACACAGAACATTCTGTGAATGCGGAAAAAGTCATAGGGTTCGATGCTAGAGGCGAGCGTTGCTTCTACTCCCACACTTTCACGCTTAGCGTAGAGGGTTTCGATGTTGACGAGTTTCCAATCTTGATCGATACCTATTTTGAACGTGTCGTTGCCTGGCGGCTGCGTAAGGGACGTTGGGTCAGCGTCAAAAGTTTTTCCGATCAGATGGATCGCTGTAACAAGCGTATGACGACACTGTCTGTCGCATTGACTGACAGTGCGCCAAAATAGGTTCGAACGTCAGCTCGCTACACCAAGAATGACTGACGAGGCCTTGAATACGGCGCTGGCAGTCGCTCCTTCCTTGATGCTCAATTCATCGACTGCATCATGAGTGATAGTGGCATAGACAACAGCCCCGCTGGGCAGGGTAATACCAACTTCACTGCTGACTTGACCGTTGCTGATCTTGGTGACTTTACCTGTCAGCACATTGCGGGCACTGAGTAAGACGCTGCTACTATCCGTCATCACCAGTACGGATGAGGCTTTAACCAGTGCCGTGACGGACTTGCCAGCAATCAACCCAAGCGTTTGCACACTGCCGTTTGTAATGATGGCAACGATCTTGTCGTTACCGCCTAATGAAATTTCGACCTCAGAATTAACACTGCCAGGACTGATGGCCGAGATTGCGCCTGTGAAGACATTTCTTGCGCTGATTTTCATGATGTTTTCCTAGTTTTTGTTGCGTGAAATAAAGTGATCCCGAATGGTTCGGACCATATCATCTTACGTCGCTAAGTCTCAACCATGACGTAATAGCTAGCGTTATGTATGTAAGAAGCTTACGCGTCCTTTCCGATCACGGTATGCCATTTGCTATGAGTCTTTTCAGCACTGAATTTTGCGTGCTGTCGCGTATTGTTTGCGACAAATCTGACAACCAATCAAAAGGAGTTACTGCCATGCCAGTTGTTACTATTCAGCCTTCTGGAAATACATTTCAAGCTGCTGCCGGCAGCAGCATTCTTTCTGCACTGCTCGAGTGCGGTGAGAAAATACCGCACAAATGCGACGGCAAGGCCGAATGCGGTTCCTGTCATATTTTTGTGCAGGAAGGTCGAAAAAGCCTTTCTAAAACGCAACGGGTTGAAAACGAGAAGCTAGATGCTATCGTCGGCGTCGGTTCCAAGTCGCGCTTGGCATGCCAGGCGATTCTAGGTGAAGAGGATGTGACGATTGAAGTGCCGGTGATCTGAGGGGGTGACTCATCCAATCACTCCATTCCCGTCTTTGCGGGAATGGAGTGTGATGCGACATCCTCAGGTGGCAGTGTGTCTCAGTAATTGCAGGCACTCCGCCGTAGCGGCAAGATCAACGGCGAGGTAGTCATCATCTGTGCGGATGAGTGGATCAGCGCCGTTGTCCAGTAGCAGTTTCATCATGTCAGATTTGCCGCTTGATGAGGTATACATCAGCGGTGTTGCACCGGTGAGGTTGCGGTTGTCGAGGTCGATGCCGGCGTCGATCAGGCGCTGTACCAGTGAGGCATTGCCTGATACGCAAGCGAGCCACAGTGCGTTGTTGCCATCGCTGTTGCGCAGATGGACATTGGCACCGTGTGCCAGAATTTCTGCCGCCAGTGCATCGTCGCCCAGTAAAGCGGCGCGCATGAGTGGTGTCAGCGCGTGATCCCATGGGCTGTCGAGATTGGATGGCTCGAAGTGATGCTGGATGATGAATTCGGTCAGTGTTTCACTCGATTGAGCGCTTAGCTTGGGAGGGTCAGGCAGCACGGGAGCGAGCGCTTCGAAGCCGCCGTCGACGCTATATACTTCGTTGAATCTGAAATCGGCAAACATGCCAGCAAATATCTGGCTGGCGTTGCCATGGTAACAGTAGATCATGACCGGAACATGCTTGGGCAGGCTGGCGATGGTTTCGCCGAAATTTCGTTCGCTCAGGTGGTCGGCGCCTTTGATATGAGATTTCGCGTAGCTGGCTTCGTCGCGTGAATCGAGCAGGGCCAGCGTCTGTATGCCGGCGCGTGAACGGCGAATGTGGTCGGCAGCTTGTGCCGGGTTGATGCGTTGAAACGCGGTCGTCATGATGTCAGCCCTAGGTTGTGAGTCACGTCAGGTCGTCGGAAAGTTTAGGTCGTTGGTGATGGTGGTCTCGATACGCGCATCGTCCAGCGCAAGCCCCACGGTGAAGTGGTAGAGGCTTTGCAGTTGCTGATTATGCAAGCCCAAGAACTCGTGGAAATCATCGTCGAAATAGCAGCCGATACCGGTGCCGCGCAAGCCTTGTGCCTCGGCGTTGAGGTACAGGACTTGGCCAATCAGCCCGGCTTCGCGGTAGAGGTCGCGATACGCAGCAGGGTCAACTGACAAGCTGTCGTCAAATTTGGCCAGCATGCCGAGTGCGAAGCATGCATTTGCCGCAATATCCTGATGGCAATTCAGGCTGCGCGCGATACGTTGAAGATCTGCTGTGGGTGCCGGGGAGAGCAGTTGCAGGCCAAGCTCCAACGGAGCTCCTTCTACCAACTGATGCTGAAAACGTGCGTCCAGGTTGGTATGTAGCAGTTCCGCCAAATCGTTTCTGCGCGGCAGCAGGTAGATCCCTGGTTGTAAACTTTCTACCCGATGTACGAATAGCACCAATGCGATACGAGGTGGCGAGGCCAATGCATCCCAAGGGGCATCATGATGTGGCAGCGTGGCCGCCAGTAGGGTGTAGAAATCATGCAATGGCATGACGTGACGTGCGTCAAAGCGCTGTGCACTGCGTCGGCGTAGGATCAGTGTGGCTGCAGCCATGTCGTAACCTAGATTGCGTGGTTTGCCAGCTTCAAGCTTCGATGCTGCGGATTCGTCAGTTAGATGAAGATGCCGAGTTGCGACAGCCACTTCGTCGATCACCGGCCATTGATACATCGGGTGGCGGTCGATCGCACTGGCAGTACCCTGCCAGTGCGCTGATTGCACTGCTTGTTGCAACCAGCTGAGATCAGTCTCCGGTGTAAGTGATAGCAGGATTTCGGCTTCTTCACGCTCGGTATAGGCTTTTCGACCTGTAGAAAAGTCATCTGAGCGATCTAGCCCCAGCCATTGTGCCAAGGTCGCAGTTTCTACTTGACGTAACTCTGTCAGCTGCCAGTTCAAGACTGCTGCGGCATAGCGCAAAGAACCTACGGCATGGCCGGTATCAAGTTGGCAATAGCGGAAAGCCCGCTCGCCGTATTTCCATGCCTCGCGCCACATTACCGAGGAAATCGCGATCAGTAACTGCGGTGGGCCGTTTGCAGTTGCAAATTCAGCGCGGCATTCAAGCGCATGGGTATCCGGGCAATAGTGGTAGAGGCCGTTCGCCAACCCGGGGATGGCGCGGAGGAAGAGGTAGCCCTCGGATGGGTGCAGGTTGCCGCTGGATGGGTTGGCGCGGACAGCCCATCGATCTGGCCCGTAGGTTTTCCAGGCGGTAATGCCGAGCGAAAGTTGCAGCAGGATGCTCAATGCATCCAGATCAAAAGCTGCGGGAGTATAGGGCTGCCCCAATGATGAAAACAGGCGCTGTAGCGCATCTGTCAGCGTAGTTTTTTTTGCGATTTCGGCTAGTGAGGGCAGGGGTGTTAGGGTAGCACCGTCGAAGCTTCTGAACGAAGCCGGTTGCGTATCCCAATCCAGCGTGTCCGGGCCAAGCGCGTAAGCCTCAAAGCGATGCTTGGTGCGCTGGTGATAACTGCGTACCGTTTGCAGTGCTTCAGGCTTTGTAGACATACGCTCAGGATACAGCGTCTTCAGGCCCGAAACACTTGTCATAATCAATACATGCGCCGCAAGTTGGGGCTTTGCAGATGAAAATGTCTGCCCGTTCGCATAGTTGCTTGTAGAAGAACTTCTTCCATTTCATGTCGCCGGTATTTTTGGCAGCAAGGGTGGGGAACCATGCATTCATCAGTTCCGACAGTGCGGCACGACTTGAGAGGCCCATGTCTTGCCACAGGTGGTTATCGCCCATGCTAGCTTTGGCGATGTACACGGCAAGGTCATGAGTGTCTTCGCTTTTGTCGTAGCCGTGATCCAGCAGCAGTTTTACCAGATCATCGAACTCATCCATCCGGTTATCCACACGATCCGTCATGCGAACTGGCGTGGTGCTGGCGATAGAGATCGTTTGCATGATTAACCTCTCCTGTCAGGATGCGGCTGGCGCGTGTGTGTAACACTTTTTCGGACAGATTTTGGAACAGGCCTCGCATCCTACGCAGTTTTCGGGGTGCGCGATGGTCATGATCTTTTTCTCGTATTCATCATCATCGTCGTCGTTACCATCAGATACGGCGATGCGTTCGCCCTCGTCGTTGATGCCGACCAGTTGCAGCACGTCGCGCCCACAGACTCGGAAGCAGCGCCCGCAGCCGATACACTTTTCTTCTTCAATATGCTCGGCGAATTGCGGTACCCATTCGACCCCGCTGGGCAAAGTTACGGTATATGCCATGTCAGCCTCCTGCTGCTACCAAACGCTTGCGGGCGTCCGTCAGTTGTTGATATGCGGTGAACGTCTTTTCCGCGATTTCGGGTATTTTTTCCCAGCCCGTAGGCAGATCTTCCGACAGGTCGTGCAGATCCATTTTGAGCTGGGTGGCCTGGGCGTTGAGTTTCTTCACTTCGGCTTTGATGGTGTCTATGTCGCTCATTATTTCCCCTCTTTAACCGTAGTTCGCCACATCAGGGAATTTGCGTATCATTTCCACTGCGGCGGTCACTAGCTTTTCTCCTTCAGCGGCCAGTTTTTCCATGGTCTCGAAGCCGAAACGGTGTACGTCGCGTAACTGCTTGTTGACGACGACCAGTCGGCCAGCGGTCAGGATCATTTTGCCGAAGCCTTCGTGGTGCATCTTCATCATGGGCGAAACCATGATCTTGGTTTCGCGTTCTATTGCGAGGCCGACGGCGTTGTAGAACAACTCCAGACGCCAGATGGTTTCAGGGTCAGGGTCGCCGATGATGGGCATCTCTCTACGCTGTTCCTTGGTGATGATGTAGGGTTCCAGCAATTTGGCGTCGTTTTTGCCTTCCCATGCGCCATGGGTGTCCTGAGCGCGCCATTGCTTGACGAGTTCGATCACAAAGGGGGATTTCCACGGATTGGCTGGGGCTTCTGCGACTGCTGCAGCGGTAGCTGGCATGTGTTTCTCCTGATAGCTTTTGAATTTAAACCGTGGAAAATCAAACCGCGGCTTCTACATCGTCGAAATCAAAATTTCGTTCCTGATCCTTCAATAACGCCTTTCTAAGGAATGGCGGAGGTGTGCCGTTAAGTACGTCCTTGAGTTTGACCAGCACTTCTTCGATCACCTCTGGTTCGGATACTTTGATTGGGTGAATTTTGTGCGCGACGACGCGTGCAGCCGCGGAGCCGCCGATGGCAGCGACGTAGAGCAGAGCACAATCCTTGATTGCCTCGAGTTTTGGGGCAAGCTTGTCTTCGTTGCCATCCTCCTGCAGGTCACCGTCGAACTGGATGGATTCGATGAATTGGTGGTCGTTGGGCGTTAGTTCATAAATGGCGATGTTCTTGGCCCAGCCAAAGTGGGCGTCGACGCGTTTCAGATCTTGTGTGGCGAAGGCGACTTTCATAATGTTCTCCTGAGAAATCTATGCAAAGACTACGGGTTGGGTGTCAGTCGCACTGTGGCAACCGCAGCTGCCGCCAGTACTGCATGAAGATGGCTCGCTGGGAGCGGTATATGCGGTATCAGTCCAGGTTTCAGGGCCAACTTCGTGCTCGTTGGCGAGGAAGGTGTTGCCCAGTTCGAAGACCAGATTCATCGTGCCCCGATAACCTACTGTGACCTGATGCGCAGTGCCCAATCGGTCGAACGTAGGGATGCCATAGCGTAGGAAAGGAATGTGTAAACGCGCGGCTATCTGCCGACCATGCGAGTGAGTGATGAGCAGGTCGCAGCCATGGGCGCGGTTCTCCAGGTCTTCCAGGTCACCAATCAGCACTTCTTCAGTCGCCAGCTTTTCCAACACTGGCGATTGTGTTGTGGTGACGGCCGTAGCGATTTCACAGCCCATGTCAGTGAGCAGAGCGCCGAGTGACCATAGCAGGTCGGGTTCAGCGCCGATGGCGACCTTCTTGCCTCTGGTGAAGAAGTGCGCATCCAACATCGCGTCCTGTAACTGGCTGCGCTGGCGGCGGTATTTCTGAGGCACGGGTTTCCCGCTGAGCGTCGCCAGATGTTGCAAGAGGCGGTCATTGGCGTCCAGACCGGTGAGGCGATCGAATAGGGTATATGGCACGCCGGTTTGCATTTCCACCTCGATTGCGGCGGCGTGCATTTGTTCGCCAATACCAATAGTTGCCACTGCCATGCCCATACTGCGCAGTTGCTCCAGTGTCGTTCCTCCCAGTGTGGTCGGGGTGAAATCGTCTGGGATATGGCCGTCCAGTGAGCCGGAAAGATCTGGAATGAACACCGGCTCAAGTCCGAAAGACTCGATAATTTCGCGGAGTTCGCCGATATCGCCTGGCGTCAGGTGCGAGCCTGGTAGCACATTGATTCGGTTGAATCGCTTGATTGCACATGGCACGGCGGTTTCCTGCACGATGCGGACAACTGCTTTGCTGTAGCCATCTTGAAATGCACCCACGTAATCCGGCGTGGAAACATAGACGATCGCCATGTTGGCGATTTCCGGGTGCTTGGCACGGATGAGCTTGAGATAAGCATCGACGTCGTCGCCCTTGGTTTCTGTCAGTCCTGTGGAGGCGAGACCAATGACGTCCGGCTTGGCGCGCTCCCAGATATTCATGATGGCCTGCTCGATGTTGTCCATGCCACCGAGGATGGTGGTTACCTCGTTCATGGCCGTGGTTTGCATCGGGATCATTTCACGGAAATGGCGCACGAACAGCACTAGACCGAACGAAGTGCAGCCTTGCGAACCGTGCAGCGTAGGCATGCAATGGTTGAGGCCCATGAAAGCCAGTGCCGCGCCGATGGGCTGGCTCATCTTGAGTGGGTTGACCGTGCAGGCCTTGTGGCTGGTAGTGACGATTGCCATCATGCGGCCTTTGCTTCTGAGGCGCCATCTCCCCTTGCGGGGGAGGGCGTTGATGTTTCCCATGGTGCAGGCTTACGTACTTGTTCCCATACCGGGTGATACAGCGCCTGCTCGATACATTTCACCAGTTCCACCATGCCGACGTAGCCGGCGTAGGCGTGGTGCCGTTCCTGATTGATGTCCAGCCAGGGCATCTTGACCTTGAGCGCGACGAACTGGCTGCGACCGCCTGACAGCATGATGTCAGCACGCGATTCCTTTAGCATGGCGTACATGTCGCGAGGGCGCATATCATCAAACATATGCGCATCTTCGCCCATCAGTTCCTTGATTTTTTCTTTGTCCTCGACAGTAGATTTCTTCACACTAGTGCCGACGATTTCCATCCCGCCTTCCTGCAGTGCAGATACCACTGACCAGGACTTCACGCCGCCGGTAATCAACAGCACTTTCTTGCCTTCGAGGCGCTTGCGGTAGTGGTTGATGGCCTCCCATGCGCGGGTTTCTTCGCGGAAGATGACTTTCTCTGTGCGTGCCAGCAAATCTTCCGGTGCGCCTTGCCGTACCAGCAGCGTAGCAATCTGGCGCAACGATTCGCTCATGTCGGTAATACCGTAGAACGAGCCTTCGAAGAAAGGGATCCCGTAGCGTTCTTCCATCTTGCGCGCCACGTTGATCATGGCCTTTGAGCACACCATCATGGCAGCTTTGGCACGATGCGAGGAGGCCACTTCGTGGTATTTGGCATCGCCAGAAATGCAGGCAAGGATGCGGATGCCCAGTTCATCCAGCAGAGGCTTGATCTGCCACAATTCGCCGGCTAGGTTGTATTCGCCGATGATGTTGATGTCGTAGGGTGTGGTGAATTCTGGCTCTTCGGTGCCGATCACGTACTCCAGCAGCGCTTCACCAGCGAGTTTGTTGCCAAGGTTCTTGGCACCGACGAAACCAGGCGCGTTGACCGGGATAATGGGCTTGTCGAATTTGGCGGTCGCGGCCTTGCACACGGCTTCGATGTCGTCGCCGATCAGCGCGGTGACGCAGGTTTGATAGACAAAGATGGCAGGCGGATCGTATTTGTCCAGAATCTCGCGGATGGACTTGTACAGGCGCTTTTCGCCACCGTATACCACATCCAGCTCGTTAATATCGGTGGTGAATCCGGTGCGATAGAGTTGCGAGTCTGAAGACTTAGCCCCGCGGTTATCCCAGCCGTTTCCTTCACAAGCAATCGGCCCATGCACCAAGTGCGCGACATCGGTAATCGGTTGTAGAGCGATTTTGGCGCCGTCGAACGCACACCCACCGGCAGCCGCCCCAGGGGTCAGTTGCTTGGTACAACCTTTCTTGCGTTCCTTCTCGCCCTTGGCCTGATTCTTGTCGCAGCCGGGTTCGTTAAAAACGTCCTGCACCTTCTCGCTGAGCGATGCCATGATGGTGTGCCTGTGTCGGTGATGACGAGACACCTGCAAACAACATGCCAGCGATTATTATGTATCTAACTAATTGCTTTTAATAAGAATGTATTGAAAATGTCTTTCGTCGTAAATCCGACAAAACCGACGTTACTTCAAGTTTGCTGAGCTGGCGGCCGAGTACAGCCTCTTTGCCATGTTTCCACTATGCGTTGATTGAGGACTGCAACACTTGCGCAAGATGCAGCGGCTGACGTTCCACGCCATCACGTATCTGATGGCGGCAGCTGGTGCCGTTGGCGATGAGTACAGTATACGAACCAGCGGCGCGTATCTGCGGCAACAGCGCAAGTTCGGCCATCTGCATCGAGATTTCATAATGCTCGGCTTCCATGCCAAATGCACCGGCCATGCCGCAACAGCTGGCTTCAATGAAATCAACCCGAAAATCGGGGATCAGCTGCAATACCTTGCGCATGGATTTCATTGCGCCGAAAGCCTTCTGGTGGCAATGACCGTGTACCAGCCCATGACCGGCCAGTGGCTTGAGCGGCAGAGTGAGCCGCTTTGCATCGTATTCGCGTGCGATGAACTCTTCCAGCAGTAGTGCGGATTTGGCAACGGCTGCGACGCGCTCGCCCAATCCCAGAGCGTAGTATTCGTCGCGCAGCATCAGCAGGCACGAAGGCTCCAGGCCGATCACCGGCAGGCCTCTCTCGACGTAAGGCCACAGGATATCCAGCATACGCTCTGCCTCTGCGTGAGCCTCATCTATCATGCCGTTGGAGAGATACGTTCGGCCGCAGCACAGGGCTCGTTCGTCATTTTGGGGGCGGGCGAGATGGACGGCATAACCGCCAGCTTGCAATACCTCCAACGCAGCCTGAGCAATGGCCGGATCAAAGTGGTTGGAGAAAGTATCGATTAGAAGCACGACTTCGCGTGCATCTTTGATGGGCAAGGTGATCGGCGCCGACGACAGAAAATTGTGTCGTGCGGCCCTGGGTAGTGATCTCTTGGCGGCAATACCCAACCAGCGCTCCATCAGTGTTGCAATCAGTGGCACGCGGGCGCGCAGGGTGCTCAGCCAGCTAAACCATTTGAAATGATGCGCGAATCGCGGTAAATGAGCCATCAGGCGATCACGCAGCGGCGTGCGACCTGACTCGACCCGGCGCTGCGCCAGAGCCTCGTTGCGAAGCATTGCCATATCAACGCCGTTGGGACATTCACGTTTGCAGCCCTTGCAGCCGACGCATAATTCCATCGCGGCGGTGATTTCTGGCCCGATAAACGGGTTGCTGCCGTATTCGCCGTCAAGCGCTGCCCGCAGGGTCGCTGCGCGGTGCTGGGTTGAGTGTAATGTGTCGTGTGTGACACGAAAGCTGGGGCACATCACGCCATTTTCGTCACGCTGGCACTGGCGATTGCCAATACAGACCGCGGCGGCTTTGCCATAGCCACCGCCTTCGGTTGGTATTTGTGCATAAGCGTCGTCTGCACCATAGTTGTCATAGGCAGACCAGTCGAGCCTGGTTTTCATGCGTGTATTCCCGTCAGGGCGAAAAATGCCAAAAGATTGTTGTGCTGCACGTTCCAGATTAATGCCGCGGAACATTGAGCAGCGCTTGAAGACTTCCATCGCCGGGATAACCGTATCTAGATCATCAGCCATGATCAGGAAGCCTTCTCGTCAGTCACCACCGCCGGAAAATACCGAGGGGTCCATCTTCCAGGTTTCAACCACTCGCCCTGATTCACTCCCCGCGGCATCGTAGCGGCGTTCTTCAAACCGTACTTTGCCATCGCGTCCCATGGTCAGCACTGAGCTAGACTGCGTTCCATGTTCTTTCCCAACGACAAAACAAGCAGAAAGCCTTTTTTCTTCATCTCTGTCGATGCCAGTCTCCGGCAACCCTATGGAATAGGTCGTGCGGTCGGCCAGCATCATGAATCCGGCGGCGGCGATGTCTTCTGCCGTGAGCGTTACGGCTGCCGGATTGGGCAAATCACCAGCACCGCGTGTGGTGGATGCACTCAGCCTCGGGTAGGCGGCCAGCAAAATACTGAAACCTCCGTGGGTGAGCAGGTAGGCCCCGAACAGGTTGTCCAGTTGTTCGCATTTTGGCCACTTCTCATCCAGCAGGCCGTTGGATATGGTGTGTACGCCTTGTGTCAGTGCCAGTGGCAAACGGGTGTTGGTGCCGGCGTAGTAGGCCTGGCGGGTCGAGCCGACGATGAGGTTAAAGGGCGGGTGGCTGCCCCGGTTGCGTAGGAATTGGCGTACATGGGCAACCGGGGCATCTTCAGACGCCAGATAGTCGAGCGTGAGCTGTCCGCGCGAGGGGAGTGTGGTGTCGATGGACGCATTATCACGGAATGGGGTGACGGCAGCATAACGTCCTTCGCGGGTGATCCCCATCCAGGTACCGCCTTTGAGCGCGTCACGTCCGGCAAAGCATTGCGGCGATTCAGGCCACCATGCGGCAGGTTGTGATGGCCGATCATGTGGTCCGTCGTGGTTCATCAGCAGCACCAGAGGGAAATCGATGTGGGCACGCCAGGCAATTGCGATCAGGCTCATTAGGTGTTCTCGATATTGAAGTAAATGAGGAGCATCTAGATACGGTAGCCTTCTTCAAGCAACACTTGCCTTACGGCGGGCCGTTGCAGCATGCGCTGGTAGTGCGCCAAGCAATTTGTCGGCAGCTCTAACTTGATCTTGTCCGCCCAGAATTCCACGTAAAATAGAGCAGCATCGGCGATGCTGAAGTTGTCGACTACGTAATGCTTGCCAGCCAATATTTCATTAATTACGGCAAAGCCTTTGATCACGATCTCGCGGCCACGTTTCTGGATGACCTCAAATTCGGCTTCGTTAGTGCTGTAGTTCGAGGTGGTGAAAATTCTGGTATATCCCTGGCCGTGAATGGTGCCTACGACGTAATCAAGTGTTTCTATTACACGCACTTCCCCGTTGATGTCTTCCGGCAGCAATTTCGCCTTCGGATACCGGCGAGCTAGCCACCAGGCAATGGCCTGGAATTCCGTGATTGTGCTGCCATCATCACGAACCAGCGTGGGGATCGTGGATTTCGGATTGATCTCGAGATATTCCGGTTTGTATTGATCGCCCGTCATCAGGTTTACTAGGTATGCCTCGAACGGCAGCTCTAACTCTTCGAGTAGGATATGGATGCCGGTAGAACACGATCCGGGTGTCATGTAGAATTTCATGGGAAATGAGCCTATTAAAAATCTTCTGCCAGCACTTCCATCTCAACCAGTTGTTCTCTTAGCTTACGGCCAGCCTCAAAGCCTTCTCGTGTTTTATATAGCGGATCGCGATCCAGCTCGTCTGCAGCAGTTTCATCATCTGGATAAATGCGGAATTCATTAGTGCTAGCGACGGCGGCCAAGCTAGCACGTAGTTCAGAAACGACATCTGTTTGATAAATGCCATGCCCCAGCAGGTAATCGGCACGGTAGATCAAGGTATCCATACCAAAGCGTGCGCCCAACTTTTCGTCGGCAAGCTGACGCGCGGTAGTTCTCTTGTGGATGATCATCTCAGTCTGCGCGCCATGATCGACTTGCACCTTCCGAATAAAGTCTGCTTCGTCAAAGGCAAACCAGGCGCGTGCGTGGTATTGAGGATCGATTTCAACAATATGAATCATAGTGATGTCCTGTGAAAGGCTTAGTCCAGATTGGAAAACTGTTGCCGAGCTTCGGCAATCAGACGTTCGGCGCTAGTTGTTTGTCCGTGTGTATCATTCACCACTGCGCCAAACGAGTGAGCCAATGCCGCAGCGAGCATCGTGGCACTGACCTGCTCGCGCGGGTCGCCGCCCCATTGCAGCGTGATTGTGGTGACTTGATCGCCGGCGTTTATGCTTTCGTTAAATCTGATCGACACCCCTGCATCTTCGTCGTCCAGCGTGCAGGGGAGATAGCCTGAGAAGCTCAAAGGTGAGTATGAGTCATCCAGGTCTAACTTAAATTTCAGTGAGTGGATGGCAGACTGCAGCGCGTCAAGATTTGGGATCTGTACCTGAGGCAGAAATGCCGAATACGTTCGAGCCATGAAATCTCCATGATAAAAAGCAGTTTGGAAGGTTTTATGCACATACCATACCAAAGTATGGATTTGCCCTCCTGGTAAGGATTTCAAGGCTGTTCTGGTTTTGATCATTACGTAGCAAAACCGACAAATGAGTGTTTTGTTGTATTTGCCTGTCTGATGAACATCCAAAAAAGCAGCCTCCACAAGGGAGGCTGAGAGGAGGCTCTGAACGGAGAGATTTGCTAGGGGAGAAGGATGGTGCCGTCTCCCCGGCGTCCTCCTTTTGGGAGTGTGCCGAAAGTGGGATTAAAATTTGACCAGAATATCCTCGTTGCGCACGATAAACTGGCAAGCCAGTCGCCATGGAGGAGGAATATCGTTCACTTCGGCATTTTCAATCTGTTGCTTGGTGATCTTCCCGGCCAGCCTGAGCGCGACCTTTTCCTTTTCTGTCAGTGCAACGCCCATCGGCTGTTTGTTGGCAAGAATAGAGACTTCTACTGCACACGAACCGCATTCGCCGTTCTCGCACTCAAACTCCACCGGGACTTTGTGTTTCTTGGCCAGCGCCAGCAACGTGCTGGTATCACCGGCGGTAGCGTAAACCGTCAGATCCTTCTTGATCTTGGGTGAACTGAATGTAACGTTTGCCATAATGACTCCTTGGGGATCAGATCTCGGCAGTCAGTGATCAGTTTTTGGGCTGAAGGCTGACTGCCGATAGCTGATGGCTTATTAACGAATGATGTCGAAGCTGTAGTCGGTAGTCGAAATGCCATCGGTATCAGCATCCATCGTGTCAAAAATCTTGTCGAGAATCGTCACGAGTACATTCAGACCGCCTTGGTATCCCCACACTGGATAACGATGCTTGTGGTGACGATCAAAGATCGGGAACCCGATGCGTATCAACGGCGTCTTGGTGTCGCGGTCGAGGTACTTTCCGTAGGTGTTGCCGATCAGGAAGTCCACTGGTTCCGTGAATAGCAGGGAGCGCATGTGCCACAAATCCTTCTTTGGGTAGACCTTGCAGTTCGCGCCAAACGGGCTAGCATCAAACAGAGCTTGCACTTTGGCAGCCCAGTCATCATCGCCGTTGGTTGATAGTACGGTGGTTGGTTCTGCACCCAGTTCCAGCAGGAAGGCGGTCAGGCCCAGCATCAGGTCAGGGTCGCCGTAGAGCGCGAACTTCTTGCCGTGGATATGCGCGCTGGAGTCTGCAATAGCATCCACCAAGCGGCCACGTTCCTTGGTCAGAGATTCCGGGATTTCCTTGCCGGTGATTCGGGATAATTCCATCAGGAAATTGTCAGTGCCAGCCACGCCTACCGGGTGGTGCAGCTTGACGACTTCTTGGCCTTTGTCAGCAATGTAGGCAGCGGTTTTTTCGGTGCTGATCGTCTGCATCACAATAGTGGCCTTGGCATTGATCGCATTAGCCGTGTCCTCCAGCGTAGTTCCGCCGTCGTACATACGAAATTCGCCATCAGTCGGAGTATCCCAAGCGTCCGACGGATCGCACAGCATAGTGTACTTGATGCCGAACTCGTTGAAGATGCGCTTGATTTCGCGATTGTTGCCAACCACGTAGCCATCGAATCCTCCGATGAAATTGATGCTGTCGTTCGGCTTGCGTTCCTGCGCTGGTGCCATGCCGGCCTTGCCATCCCAGAAGTATTTAACCACGCCCAGCAGGGCGTTGTCGTAGCCGGTGATATGGCTGCCGACGAAGGCAGGGGTATGGGCGAACGGCACATCAAAGTCGGTGGGAATCGAGCCTTTTTCGCGTGACGTTTTGATGAAGGCGTTCAAGTCGTCACCAATGACCTCTGCCATGCAAGTGGTCGAGACGGCGATCATCTTTGGCTTGTACAGGTTGTACGAATTGGCTAGACCATCCACCATGTTATTGAGGCCACCGAAAACGGCAGCATCTTCCGTCATCGAGGAGGATACGCAAGAAGTCGGTTCCTTGAAGTGACGGCTGAAGTGCGAGCGGTAATATGCAACGCATCCTTGAGAACCGTGAACAAAGGGCAAGGTGCCTTCGAACCCGTTGGCAGCGAATACGGCACCCAGTGGCTGGCAAGCCTTGGCAGGGTTGATAGTCAGCGCTTCACGGGCGAAGTTCTTGTCTTTGTATTCAGCGGACTTGGTCCACTCTATCGTGTATTGCAAGGCCTCATTTGGAACAGGGAACTCGAAATCTTGTTTCTTTTTGGCAAACATCTCCTTGTATTCCGGCTCGCGGAACAGTTTGAAGTGGTCTAGTACTTTCTCAGCGCTCTGGCTCATTTCATATCTCCTTTAAGCGGCTTTTTTCCAGGGGGTCTTGGTCAGCGCCCACACAGGGCTGTTGATGGCCATATCCATGTCACGGGCGAAAATGGCGAAACCGTCATAACCGTGGTACGGGCCGGAATAATCCCAGCTATGCATTTGGCGGAAGGGCACGCCCATCTTTTGGAACACGTACTTTTCCTTGATGCCGGAACCTACGAGGTCAGGCTGAATCGCTTCGACGAACTTCTCAAATTCGTAACCGGTCACGTCGTCGTAGATCAGGGTGCCGTCCTTGACGTAGTGGGTGGTGCGTTGATAGTCGTCGTTGTGGCCGAATTCGTAGCCGGTACCGACCACTTCCATGCCCAGATCCTCATAGGCGCCGATTACATGGCGGGGGCGCAGGCCGCCAACGAACAACATGACCTTCTTGCCCTGCAGACGTGGCTTGTACTTGGCGATTACCGCATCGGTTAGCGCCTTGTATTTAGCGATGACGGCTTCGGTTTTTTCTTTGATGCTGTCGTCGAAGAAGCCGGCGATCTTGCGCAGGGATTCCTCAATCTTGGATGGGCCAAAGAAGTTGTACTCGACCCAAGGGATACCGTACTTTTCTTCCATGTGGCGGCTGATGTAGTTCATCGAGCGGTAGCAGTGAAGGATGTTTAGCTTGGCCTTGGGCGTGTTCTCAAGTTCGGCAATCGAACCGTCGCCAGACCACTGGGCGATCACGCGGAGGCCCATTTCCTCAAGAAGGATGCGCGAAGACCAGGCGTCACCACCGATGTTGTAATCACCGATAATGGCGACATCGTAAGGCGTGGCTTCAAACTTGTTCTTGTCAGGGTCAGTCTTGTCAAACACGAAGTCGCGCACGGCATCATTGGCGATGTGGTGGCCGAGCGATTGAGAAACCCCTCGGAAACCTTCACAGCGCACTGGAACGATGGTCTTGCCTTCGTGTTCCTTGGACTTTTTCTTGGCGACGGCTTCGATGTCGTCACCAATCAGGCCGATCGGGCACTCGGACTGAATGGAAATGCCCTTGTTGAGTGGGAACAGTTCCTGGATTTCATCGATGATCTTTTCCAGCTTTTTGTCACCGCCGAACACAATGTCCTTTTCCTGGAAATCAGAGGTGAACTGCATGGTGCCGTAGGTGTCGATGCCGGTGGTGCCAATGTAGTAGTTACGGCGCGATGCCCATGAGTACTGGCCACAGCCGACCGGGCCGTGGGAGATATGGATCATGTCCTTGATTGGGCCCCACACCACGCCCTTGGAGCCGGCGTATGCGCAGCCACGAATGGTCATCACACCCGGTAGCGATTTGATGTTGGACTTGACGTCGCAATCGGATTTACCTTCCTCATGCACGCCCAGATGTTTTGCACGCCTCTTGGCGCTTTTTTCGGGGTAGGCCTTGAGGACCTCCTCGATCAATTCCGCGCCATTGACGCGGGCTTTAGCGGTAGCACTCATTTTGTTCTCCTATGGCTATCTATATAGAAACTGTTTCAAAAATCGCTGGTCTGGCCCCCGCAAATTTTGAAACAGTTTCTGATGGGGGCCGGCGGGGAGTCGTCTCCCCGCCAGATTTATTACTTAAGCGACAGCAGCGGCCTTGCCAATAACGCTTTCGTCTTCCTTCTTCATGATGCCGAAGTCCATCAGCAGGTCTTCCAACTGATCCATGGTGATCGGGGTTGGGATCGTGCCATTGCCAGCGTTAGCGTGAATCTTTTGTGCCAGTTGGCGATACTCTTCGGCTTGCTTGGATTCCGGTGCGTATTCCAGCACGGTCATGCGGCGCAGTTCAGCGTGCTGAACGATGTTGTCGCGTGGCACAAAGTGGATCAGCTTGGTACCCAGCATGCCGGCCAGTGCTTCGGCCAGTTCCAGTTCCTTGTCGGTCTGGCGCTCGTTACATACCAGGCCACCAAGTCGCACACCACCTGAGTTGGCATACTTCAGAACGCCCTTGGAAATGTTGTTGGCTGCATACATCGCCATCATTTCGCCGGACATCACAATGTAGATTTCCTGTGCCTTGTTCTCTCGAATTGGCATGGCGAATCCGCCGCAAACCACGTCGCCCAGCACGTCGTAGGAAACATAGTCGGCACCGTCGTAAGCACCGTTTTCTTCCAGGAAGTTGATCGAAGTGATCACACCACGGCCTGCGCAACCAACACCAGGTTCTGGGCCGCCGGATTCAACGCAGCGAATGTCGCGATAACCCACCTTCATGACATCTTCGAGTTCCAGATCTTCCACGCTACCGGCTTCAGCAGCCAGCGAGAGCACGGTGTCCTGAGCCTTTGCGTGCAGGATCAGACGGGTGGAGTCGGCCTTCGGGTCGCAACCGACGATCAGAATTTTCTGGCCCATTTCGGCAAGGGCAGCCAGAGTGTTTTGGGAGGTGGTTGATTTGCCGATACCACCCTTTCCGTAGAAAGCAATTTGACGCAATGCAGCCATGATGATGCTCCTTCGTAAGTTAATAATTCGTTATGCCGTACGCAGCCCGTCTCCCGCTTCCAAGTCGCTACTAATCACTCTTCTTATCCGGCGCCGGATGGTTTGTCGGCCATGCAAACTGGGTACTGCAAGGGATATGCCAACTGCGAAAAAATATTACAACCCATTGATTATTAGTGATTAAAAATCATGATGCCGACATTCCAGCCGGTTTTATTTGCCTGTCGCAAACACGACAAAATAAGTCCGTCACGTTGCAAAGTGGACAGGAGGCTCTTTATTAGATTTCCTTGTGCACGCGAGGCAACTCCAGCCGTCCTGATATGGCACAAACCCTTGACACTATTGGGTGTGTTCATTCCATGTTCGTGTTCGGAGATGCCGCAAAGGCGAGGTGGTACAACACTTGCTCAATCTCTCTTAAAGCCTCTTTGGATATAAAGGAAGATTCACATGAAACTTGCCATGATAGGACTTGGGAAAATGGGCGGCAGAATGGCCGCACGCTTGCTGCGCAGTGATATTGAAGTGGTCGGATTCGATTTCAATAAGGATGTCGTTAACGATCTTGCTGTGAAGGAGGGCCTGACTCCTTCGATATCAGTTACCGATGCTGTTTCCAAATTGAGTGGGCAAAAAATCGTCTGGCTCATGCTGCCGGCCGGCGAACCTACTGAAAATCAAATCAAGGAACTGATCACACTGTTGAATCCTGGCGATATCGTGGTTGATGGTGGTAACTCCAATTACAAGGAAAGTCAGCGTAGGGGCAGCCTATTGGCTGAACATGGCATTGGTTTCATGGACTCGGGCACTTCAGGCGGAGTTTGGGGGCTGGATAACGGTTATTGCTTGATGGTCGGCGCCGCGCCTGATGTGGCTGAGGCTGTTTCACCTATCCTGAAAGCGCTGGCGCCATCACATGATCGTGGATGGGCGCATGTCGGGCCGGTCGGCTCAGGCCATTTCAGCAAAATGATCCATAACGGCATTGAGTACGGAATGATGCAGGCCATGGCTGAAGGTCTGGACTTGATGAAAGGCAAGGACGAGTTTGGCCTGGATCTAGCCCAGATCACAGAATTGTGGCGGCATGGTTCCGTTGTCCGTAGCTGGTTGCTGGATCTCACTGCCGAAACCCTCAAGGACGACCAGACGCTGGATGATGTGGCGCCCTATGTTGCTGATTCTGGCGAAGGCCGCTGGACCGTGGTCGAGGCTGTTGAGCAAGGCGTGCCTGCGCCGGTGCTGACTCTGGCGTTGCAGATGCGATTCACTAGCCAGCAGGATGACGGCTACAGCTACAAGCTGCTTTCGGTGATGCGCAACGCCTTTGGCGGACACAACATTAGAGCCTCCTGAAGAAACGGGACGCTGAAGTCATGACATTGCCCGCTAACTCCGACCGCTATTCAGCACTAAAGCCAGTGCTGCAAACCATTAGCAATCCGCATTTCGAATTGATCGGCGGCGAGCTATCCATCTCTAGACTGGTCGATCGTTTCTATTTTTATATGGATTCGCTGCCAGAGGCCTCCGGTATTCGCGCGATGCATGAACCTGACCTCAGCCATACCAAGGCCGTGCTGGTGAAATTTCTCACTGAATGGCTGGGTGGGCCCAAATTGTATTCGGTTGAGCGTGGCCACCCTCGGCTGCGCCAGAAACACATCACTTTTCATATAGGCGAGGCCGAGCGTGATGCATGGATGCTATGCATGCGTCACGCATTGGAAGAAGTCGTCCTTGATGCCGGAGTCAGGCAACAGATCACCCAGGCATTTTTCAAAACCGCAGATTTTATTCGTAACAACAAAGGGAGTATTCAAGCATGACCACCTTAGCACAAACTGCTTTCGCCAAGCTCGACGCAGATAAACGCCTGCAAAATCCAGTATTGAAAGAAGCCACCAAGAAACCCGGTCGCTTCGGCTTCCGCGGAGAGCTGGCAGTGAAATTTGCACCGCAGGTGGCTGATGAAGCCCGCCCGCCGGAAATCACCATCGATCAGGTTATGGCGATTGCCAACGAAGGGGAGAGTACCATCCCATTTTTCACTGGCTATCTCCTGTCCTTCGGATATCTTGAGTTGCTGGTCGAGGCGCTGGGCGACACCTTGAGCCCGGAAGGGAAATACTTTCTATTCTGCAACAATATCGATTTGCTGAAAAAGTATCAGGTCAGCCTTGGCGGTGCGACGTTTTATATCCTGCCGATTGACGAATCGACCGTGAACAACGAGTTGCTGGAGTTGCTACGTATCGAAAAGAATGATCTCAAGAAGCTGGATACTGCTTCCAAGTTGGATGTGGTGGCCGACAAGGCGCTCAAGTTTAGCGCTAGCTACCAGGTCATCACCTATGAAGAAGGCCTCAAGTTGATGGGGCCAGTGCGCAATCCGAACGAAAATCGTCCTGTTTAAGCGTGTTCAAGCCCTGCCACGTGGCGGGGCTGCCAAATATGACGGATGAGGACAAGTACAGCGATCCGCAACGCTGGTATTCGACCAATCTGGTGGGGATACCAGCTGGGCTGCTTGCTTCCACCGAATTCAACGATCATCCACAACGGCTGCGCATTGCCGGTGCTCTTGAAACGCACCGCGGCTTGTTTCGCCTGCTTGAAGAAGCTGTGGATCTTGCCGATGCGGCAGACCGGTTCCGGCGTTATATGGATATCGTGTTCGGTCTGAATCCTTCTGACTACGAAATACGCCATGCCGAAACGCGCCGTTTTCGACCAAGCTATCTGAAGCTGATGGAGGGCTGGGGATTCGACTCCAATAGCCCTCAAGGCGCCGTGCTCAAGGGCTGGGTTGAAAGCCGATTCGGGCTCACGCCGACCTTTCATCGCGAGCCGCTGGCGGTTTATCCATCGCGTGCTTGGATGCGCTATCTGGAAGAAAAGTATTCCAGCCGATTTCACAACAACAGTATCAACATGCAGCTTGATTTGCTCTATGAGTTCTGTCAGTTTGTGGTTCACCAATTCGGTCTGCCAGCGAATGGCTGGGTCACTCTGTGGCGCGGAGTCAACGGCCACGACGAACCTACGCTCTCTGAAACCCAGCTCGAAAAGGGCCGGTGCATGCTGCGGCTTAACAACCTGGTGTCATTCACGACATCGCGTGAACGTGCTGATGAGTTCGGCGACTGGATTCTCGAAGTAGAGGTACCTGTCGTCAAGCTGCTATTCTTCCCGGGCTTGCTCAGTAAGCCACTGCTATCCGGCGAGGGTGAAGTGCTGGCGCTCGGCGGGTATTACTGGGTGAAAGCTAGCTATGCCTGACAAACTCCATAGTCGTGCTTTGGGGGCTTATCTGGGGCTGGCTGTGGGCGACGCGCTGGGCGCGCCGGTCGAGTTTCTCACCGCACGTGAAATCGCCCAGCGTGGCACCCATACCGAGATGACCGGAGGCGGCTGGCTCAAACTTAGGCCCGGGCAGATTACGGACGATACTGAAATGTCACTCTGCCTAGGTCGGGCGTGGATCAATGCTGGCGGCTGGAATGCAGCAGCCTCAGCTGAGCATTTTGCGGGATGGCTCAAGCATCACCCCATCGATGTCGGCAACACCTGCCGCCGTGGCATCCGCCGATTTATGGTCGACGGCTCGCTAGAAGCGCCACCTAGCGAGGCTGATGGCGGTAACGGAGCGGCCATGCGCATCGTGCCCATTGCGCTGGCAACCTATGGAAATAGTGCAACTTTTACACATACCGCCATCGCTCAAGCTCACATTACTCATCACCATCCACTGTCTGATGCAGCCACGTTGGCGCTGGGGCGTATTGTGCACGCCTTGCTGGCGGGGCAGGGTGTAAAAGCGTGTCGTAAACTTGCCAATGATCTGGTTGAAGCTCATCCCAAGTTCAAATTCACCCCATACCCAGGCCGTGCAAGCGGATACATTGTCGACACCATGCAGACCGTGCTGCACCACTTCTTTACCACCGACAGCTTTGAAGCCTGCTTGGTAGAAACTGTCAACCGGGGTGAGGATGCCGACACCACCGGCGCCATCGTGGGCATGTTAGCTGGTGCGTTGTATGGGGTTGAGGCGATCCCCAAGCGCTGGCTGGATATGCTGGATCAGACCGTCAGGCAAGAAATCGAGCAGCAAACCAAAGCGCTGATCGCATTCAACGCCATGTAGCATATTTCCCTTGTGGTTCGTATCGAAAAGGATGGAAAAATGGCCACTGTAGTCTTTTACGAAAAACCCGGATGCAGCACCAACACCAGGCAAAAAGTGCTGCTGGCGGCAGCAGGCCACACGGTGATCGCAAAAAACCTGCTTACCGAGCCCTGGACCAAAGAGCGCCTGCTCAGCTTCTTCGGCAACCGCCCGGTGGCCGAATGGTTCAATCGCGCCGCGCCCCGGATCAAGTCAGGCGAGGTGATCCCCGAAGCGCTTGATGCCGAAATCGCCATCGCCATGATGCGCGCCGAGCCACTGCTGATCCGCCGCCCGCTGATTGAGGCAGAGGGTCGACGTGAAGTTGGATTTGATGCTGGGGCGATTGATGTGTGGCTGGGGTTGAACGGAAGGGTGGAGGCTGATCTGGAAACCTGCCAGAAAGGCCATGCAGCTAAGCCGTGTCAGTAATGCAGCTTGGTATGGACTCTATCCTTCTACTCAGCCGGCATCACCGCTTCTCGCATTTCCTTCCCAGCCTTGAAATGCGGCACGTATTTTTCCGGCACCATGACTGGTTCCCCTGTCTTTGGGTTGCGTCCGCGACGGGGAGGTCGCTTATTCAAGCCGAAACTACCAAATCCACGGATCTCTACTCGACCACCATCGGCAAGACGATCGCCCATCGCATCCAGGATGGTCTTCACTGCAAGGTCGGCATTGGACGCGGTGAGTTGCCTGAAACGGTTTGCCAGTCGTGCGATTAGTTCGGAGCGGGTCATTTTATGTGGGGGATGAAACGTGTTTGAGATGATACTAAGCATGGCTGGATAAATCCAGAAAGCTCATGTCCGGCTTTACTTCGACCCATGAGGCAGGCATTCATGGCATCAGAACATCTCGACCGAATCTGAGGCTTTGGCTGTTGCAGAATGCAACATTGTCATCGTAGCCTTTTCTGCTGGGGAATATTCAAACAATTGGAACTCCCCCATCAGATTCTTCAGTCTCTCAGCCACTTGAGATAAGTCACGCGAAAGCTCGGAGGCTTGCTTAGCGATATATGTATTCTGCTCAACAGATTGAGCAACCTGAACCATGTTGGAAGAAACATCCACCCCAGCATCAGCTTGTGTTGCTGCTTCATTTGAAATCAGGTTCGCCATTCGTGTAACTTCGTTGCTGGCAGACGTGATTTGGTTGAGGCCGGCGACACTCTCTCGCATCTTTCCTACGCCACTATCGACTTCTACGACAGCTTGCTGCATAGAGCTGACAGCGGAATCTGCAATGCGATGAATTTCGGCCACCAGATTATTGATGGCAGAAGTACTTCTAGCCGTGTTTTCGGCTAGCTTTCGTACCTCATCTGCCACAACCGCAAAACCACGACCGGCTTCACCTGCACGGGCGGCTTCAATGGCAGCATTCAATGCCAATAGATTAGTCTGATCAGCGACCGAACGGATAGTCGTGGTCATCTCACCGATTCTCTGAATACTTCTATTCAACTCAGTAATAATATTGCTGGCACCGTTTACGGTATCAACCACTCGTGCATTGGCATCCATACTTTGAGTCATCCTGGTGTTGCAGGCAATCACCAAATCCTGTGAGTTGGTCGCAATGCGTGCTGTTTCGTTGGCTCGTAAGGCCACTTGAGATACTGAGTGGCTGAATTGCTGGGTCGTCGTAGCCATACCTTCTACTTCTGCCTGCTGTTGCTGAGACTGCATTAGGACAATATACATCTGGGCATCTAGATCTGAGCTTTTCTGCTGCAGCGTCATGACCGCTTCTCTGATGTTATCCAGCATGATCTTGACGTTTGTTTGCATCACGGCGAGTGATTTGTTCGAGCAGCCAAATTCGTTGGCTTCATAAATATCCAGCTTGCGAGTCATTACCCCTTCTGAAATATAATCAAACTCCCTTACAACCTGCGACATCCTTAGTAAAATCTGACGTGTCTGAAGTTCAGAAATGATGAGCATCAGCAGAAATCCAGCGACACCCGCAATCAGGCCTTGAACACCACTCATGCCGGTAAACCCCATTGCCAGCAGGACGGCTCCACCAACAATAGCATTAATGGCCAACTGAGCCCTTAGGCCAATTGATCTGCGCGCCGAAGATGGAAGCGGTTTTGTGGATTGCTTTAGCCGTTGATACAGGGATTCAGCTTCAGCGATTTGAGCGCGAGTTGGTTCAGAGCGCACCGACATGTAGCCAGCGACTTTGCCGTTTTTCTTGAGGGGTACTACAAAGGCATCAACCCAGTAGAAGTCACCGTTCTTGGCTCGGTTCTTAACCAACCCCTGCCAAGGGTCACCACGTTTAACCGTTGCCCATAAATCTGCAAATGCCTGCTCGGGCATGTCTGGGTGACGTACAACATTGTGATTCTTGCCAATCAGCTCTTCTCTGCCAAAGCAGCTGATTCGCACGAACTCGTCATTGGCATAAGTGATGATGCCCTTGAGATCGGTCTTGGATACCAGATAACGTTCTTTGGGGAACGGGATTTCGTTGCGGGTGACGGGTTGATTGTTTTTCATGGATATGGAGGGAGGGAACTGTTTAATCAAATAACTTCGAATGTCACAACAACAAGAATTGCCAAGGCCTGTTTTGCTCCATTGCCTCTAACTTCTCGCATAAGAGAGATTAATATTCCTCTACGCTGGCTGAGTTTGATGGGCAAGCCCACGCCGCTGTGTGGTTAGGAAAATAGCGGTAGCTGAGTTTTATTTCCTTATTCATGAATATCTCAGTGGTTTTGGGTTCTGAAACTCAGGCAGGGATATCTGTAAGCCGGTATTGGCCTTGGCTGACTGCCGTAACCAGGGTTGCGATATTCTGCGATTCCAGCACCCCCAGCAGTTCAGCTTTAATCGGTTTCCACCCGCCGTGCATAGGGCAGGCGGTGTCGTCGCCACATTGTTTAAGGCCTAGCAGGCATTCGTGGTGAAACTTTTCCCCCTCGACTAGCGATAGCACTTGCATCAGGCTGATCTGTTCGGGGGGAATGCCCAGGCAGAATCCGCCTGACCGCCCTCGGGTAGAACTGACTAGGCCGTGGTGGGCAAGGGCCTGCAGTACCTTGGCAAGGTATGATGCCGGCACGCTGAGGTTTTGGGCGACATCGACCACGGTGGTACATGATCCGGCGCCTTGCTGTCCGATGTAGACGAGGGCTTGGATAGCATACTGGCCAGTCCGAGAGATCAGCATGGCGGCATCATTGGGCCGGGATTACTTGGTTCGCGGGCGCTCAGAGGGCTTGTAATTACTGAAATGCCCCTCCCGTGCGGCCTGTGCGCGTGCGCTGGCGATAATGCCGGCGCTTTGCCCAGGTGGCGCGGGGCAGGAGAGCAGTTTTTCCATAACGTCTCCGCACTCCGGACAGCTTGGGGTGCTATCGGCTTTGGCGAGAACTTCAATCGTTTTGTTGCAGTTGTTGCATCTGAAGTCATACAAAGGCATTTCAGTCTCCTTGGGTAGGCAGTCTTATGCAGCCAGTGTTTCGTCTAGCTTGCCGGTTTGCAGCCACTCGACGAACTGCGACAAGGGCAGGTCGATACGGGTGATGTTCTGCTCTTTGAAAAATTTCTGTTCCATGCGGCTGAGGGGGCCATCGATTACTGCCCAGTGCTTATCGCTGGAACGCTTCATGACCTGCCGTGCATAGGTGCGAGTGAGCTGGTTGTTGAAGCGGCAACCTAGGAACAGAAAATGCGAGCCCGTACGCAGTTCCTGCACTCTGGGCGGGATCGGCGTCTGGATGTCGATTTCGGTCAGGACCTCGACATAATCAGAATCAGACAGAATGAAGTTCTTGGCGGGGATGATCGATCCCAATGGCTTGTAGAGCACGATATGCCAAGTATCGGCTTCTTTGACTTCAACTGGATTGCCCTTGTCATTGAAGTAATGTACCCACTGGCCCAAGTGTTCAGATTGTGAAACGCCCTGAATTTGGCCCCAGTTGCCGCGGCCGCCCAAGGCATTGGCCATGGCATCGTCATACCAAGTATCGACGATCAATAGCGGTTTTTTGGTAAGACCGGCAAGGTGGCGGTGCAGCGCGTTCGGTTGCACACCCGGCGCATAGGCTTCGTTCATTAGGCTGACCACTGTTTTGCGGTGCTTGAAGTTTTCGATGAACTGGGCGGCTGCCGTGAGGTTGTTGCGGATTTTATGAGGCACGCTGACTTTGCTGGTCAAGAGGCTCACCAGATCGGCTGGAGTGGCGGGCACCGGGCACGTCTCAGGCTCGAGTTTCAGCACATCTGGCCCGAGATAGGGGATCACGGTACCGGTGCTCAGGCCTTCGGCGATTTCTTGCAATAATGGGGTGCTCATGATCGTGTCCTTAAGTGACGGGTTAGTAGATCGCCGAGCCGGCGCCGACATTGATAGAGGCGTCCTTGGCGGTTTTGACTATAAAGGCCACTTCGTCTTCAGTGATGTGGCTGTGAAAAGGTAGGGCGATCGCACGGTCGGCGACTTTTTCGGTAACTAGAAAGTTTCCTTTACGGTAGCCGTAATGCTCGATATATGCCCGTTGCAGATGCAGCGGGCGGCAGTAGGCTGCTGCTTCGATTAATTCGGTTTCAAGGTCGTCAACTAACGCATCTCGGCTGCTGGCACTGAAACGGGTGCCGAGATGTACGGTGTAAAGAAACCAGTGCACTTCGTCTACGCCTGGGCCTATATAGGGCGGCTTGATGCCCTCGAAGCTTGAAATCTGGGCTGCATACCAGGTTTCGACTTGTTTGCGATGTGCGAGGATCTCGGGCAGACGTTCCAGCTGTACCAGCCCCAGTGCAGCGGTGACTTCTGAAATAGCGGCGTCCAATGATGGCCGCATCGTGGCTGTGAGCGAGCTGCGCTCGTCCTGCCGGCGGCTGCGGAAGTGGCGGATCTTGAGCGCCAGGGTATCGTCGTCGGTGACGATCATTGCTGCTTGCCCACAGCACAGTGCCGAGGGCTGCGCAAAATCGAAGATGGATACATCACCAAAACTGCCTACGCGCTTGCCCTGATAGCTCGAGCCGATCGATTCCGTGGCGTCCTCGATCAGTAAGGCGCCGGTCTTTTTGGCCAGCACGCGTAACTTTTCCCAGTCTGCCGGGTGGCCGTTGACGTTGGTGGCGAGGATGGCTTTGGTGTGCTCGGTGACTTTGGCTTCGGCCTTGTCGGGAGATAGTGTTTGCGACCAGTAGTCTATCTCGGCTAGAACGGGCTTGGCACCCGCCCAGGAGATGGCATGCGGGATTTGCCTCCAACTGAAGCCGGGGGCGATAACCTCGTCACCTTCGCCGATGCCGGCGGCTTTTAGTGCCAGTAAAACACCAATTGTGCCGCTGGTTACAGCAATGGCGTGTCTGCGTCCGACATAGCCCGCAAAGGCTGTCTCGAAGGCTTCAGTTAACGGGCCTTCAATCTGTTGAGCACGCCCGAGAGTTGCCTGCACAGCAGCTATTTCGGCATAGCCATAATCGGCATCTGACAGGGTGATGCTGTTGTCTGTCATAGCGACCGTTGCGCGACCACAACGCCAGTTGCTTCGCTGGGGTTGCTGGTGATGTGCACGCAATGTGAACGGGAATCAAGTAAGTAGAGGTTGTACTGTTCCAGAGCACGGAAGGGCGGTTCGTCAATGTCTTTGTCCGATAGGCGCACGAAATTAAGTGATGGAAAGCAGCCTTTCAGTAGCGGTAGAGGGTTGTTAGTGGTTTTTGAAAACTCCCCCAGAGCCACTTCGATTTCATTAAGTGTTTCTGTCGAAATGCACATCCTTTACTCCTCTTCAGCCAGTTTTCTGGCTTCAACGGTAATCGGCAGGCGCGTATCGGGCGCCAGGTCTGGTAGTGCCAATCGCCAGCCGTTGGCCAATGTAATGGTGCCACCCCATAGATCAAGTTTTTCCTGACTCACGACAGGCTCTTCTAGGTCTTTTTTGGGAACATAGGCTGACAGCTCGCCCTTTTCATTGCGCCTGATCATGACTTTCATGCTGAACTCCTTCGGTCGTTAGGACGATGATTCATGCTGCCTCGAGTACTTCTGGCAAGATGTGTTTTGCAATGGCAGCGATGGTGTCGATGACGCTGTCGATTTCGGCCTCGGTCGTTTCTCGTGAAAGCGAGAATCGCAGCGACGAGAATGCGTTGTCACGGTTCAGCCCCATGGCTAGAAGTACGTGTGAGGGCTCAGTGCCGCTTGCCGTGCATGCGCTGCCCTGGGAGGCCATGACGCCTGCTTGGCCGAGTCGTAGCAAGACTTCGTCGCCTGGCAGATCAGGTAGGCAGATATTGGTCGTGTTAGGTATGCGCAGGCCGTTGCCGTTGACTCTTGCAAATGGCAGGCGCGAGAGTATGCCTTGCTCGAGACGGTCACGCAGGCTGGCAATGGTCGTGCGCTCGCTAGTGAGAGACTGTTGCGCTAGATGGCAGGCGATATCTAGTCCGACAATGCCAGTCAGGTTTTCGGTTCCGCCACGGCGATTGCGCTCCTGATGGCCTAGGATCAACGGCTGTAAGGCAATACCTTTCCTGACATAAAGTACGCCAACTCCTTTGGGGGCATGCAGCTTGTGCCCAGAGAACGAGAGCATGTCGCAGCCAAGATTTGCCACGTCTAGGGAAATCTTACCGGCGCTTTGCGCTGCGTCGATGTGGAATAGTGCTCCTTGCGCGCGGGCGATGGCCGCGGCTTCTGCCACCGGGAAAATCACGCCGGTTTCGTTGTTGGCATGCAATAGCGTGACCAATGCTGTATCCGGTGTGACGGCCGCCGCAAGCGCCGCCATGTCGAGTTGACCGCCTGAATTCACCGGCACCAGAAGCACCTCAATGCCCTCTGTTTCGGCCAACTGATTCAGCAGGAGCAGGGTAGAGGCGTGCTCGACTGTGCTGGTGACGATCTTACGGCGTTCTGGGCGGGCAGCTAGTGCGCCAAGAATGGCTGTTTGAATGGATTCGGTTGCACCGCTAGTAAAGACGATTTCAGCTAGGCTGGCATGTAGGAAACTGGCGACGGCCTTGCGCGCCGTCAGCGCTGCCTGTTTGGCGTATTGGCCGAGCGGATGGCTGCTGGAAGGATTGCCGTATTGTTCGCTGAACCACGGGAGCATGGCCTCCATGACCTGAGGCAATACACGTGTTGTGGCATTATTATCCAGATAGATCAGTTTCATCGCCAGAACTCCTTTTTTGGGTCGGCTATAAGCCGAGCCAGTAATGTGGGCAAGCTGAGATATTCAGAATGCGCACGCCAGTACTGTTTTTCGTCATCTTTCTGATACAGGCGCCAGAACCCGCCTGACTGGTATTCGATGCGGGCAATGTCTATTTCCCCCCCCTCCGGGTCAACCGTGCGTGAGCAGCAGGGACTTCTTATCAGGTATCCATCGTCTGCATTTAGCACCTTGGGGGCTACATATTTGTAACGCTCTCGTGCCGCCAATGTTTTTTCGATACGCTTGCGATCCACCTCGTTCGGGTGAGGGTGGACGGGATCATCGAATGATTCGGCGATCATGGTTAAACGCGCTCGATTTCCTCTTCAAAAACACCAATCACTTTGCCGTCGGAAAATTCAACCAGATAAATCGGGTCACCGGTTTCCTCAATAATTCCAACGTTGACGATTTCACCGCGAGATCCCGTTGGTGCCAGAATTGCCTCATGCGGTGCATCGGGATAGCTGCCGTCGTTGATCAGATCGGCCGTAGTCGATATCGCTTGGCCCCACTGGAACTTTGGTTCGCGTGCTTCAGCCATTTTGCAGCTCCTGTTCAGTTGTTTCTTCTTCGGCAAGCTCTTCTTCAGAGACTTCTTCGAGTAATTCCAGCTCCTTGCCGCGCATGCCGACCCGATATCCCAGCTCGTAGAAATCGATGCCGTAGATGTAAAACTGCTGCAGAAAGGTGCCGATGCTGGTTACATAACCAACATCGCCCTTGCTCACCAGAATTTCTCCTACCTCGCGACCCGGGAAAGTGCCGTCGTTACGTACGTATTTCTTTGAGCGCACTTTCTGGCCGTACTCAAATTTTGGCGGACTGACCAGTTCTACCACGCCACTATCGCGGACAATGTCACCCATGTATGTTCTCCTGTTCAGGGTACAAACGGCTCCGTGCAGCACTTGCTACCTCAGGGTCCTCATCATTGGTCAGTGCTGAGAGGAATTCGGCTGGGACGCGTTGGGCAACTTCAAGTCGTACGCGCCAATCACGGTCGAAGCGAAACGCTGGCAACAAGCCGCTTGGCATGCGACGGATGGCGACCAGGCGGACTTCGACTTCGCGATCATTTGCCAGCATGGGCAGCAGTTCGGTGCCGATTCTGGCAGCCACTTCACGACGAACTGCATCGTCGACATCGTTTACCATGTGAAACAGCAGCCCTGGCGCGATGCGTCTCGCTACCACGACCCGCACGTAATAATCCCGGTCGTTCAGCATTGCTGGCAGATCCTGCAATTCAAGCCTGGAGGCCACGCGCACGCGCACTTCACGGTCTTCGTCATTGATGAACTTGACCAGCATTTTGGGAGGCAGTCGCAATGCGACGCTAGCACGAACGGTTTCATCAGGGTCCGTCACCAGGCGGTTTATCTGAAACAGGTCTAGATATTTGACGGCAACGGCGCGCACCTCGAAATATGGATGGTCGATGTATTGGCTGGCCAAGGCAGGATTCGTCCCGAAAAAACGGTCGATACGCTTGGCGTAGCGGTCGTGTACGCAGGAACTCAATAGCCCGCAGCTACCGTGAGCAAGCCGGTCCTGATGTGCGCAGCCTTCGCAACTGATGGCTTGGCCTTGCCAGGTAAGCGCAGGAATGTCGCTTTCAATCATCGTAATCATCCTTGCCAAGGCGTTCCAGCACATCGAGCAGAACCTGCCCCCCAACCTTATTGGCAGGGTCCAGGAGCAAGAGCTTGTCTACCGCTATGCGTCCTTCAATCAGGCGATTCATGCGCAGCAGCAGATAGGCGTATGCCTTTAGGCAGAACAGGTAGAAGCGATGCGCGGATTCGTCGCTACGAAAATTCGCATGCTTCGGCTCCACTGCACGCCAGTTAGCAGGGACGCCAAGTTCTTTGGCTACGATCAACAGGCATTCCTCAGCCACGGTCAATGCTTTCTCGAGACGCCCCTTGTAGAAGTAGTAGCGATATTCGCCCACCTTAACGACTGGGTGACTGGGTGCGATTGCCCTCGCCAGAGTTAGGTGCATTTCTGCTGTGGTGCTGTCGGAGTAGGATTGGCTGGCAAGGCGCAATTGTTTCTCGGCTACTGGAGATAAACTGGAGTAGCGTTTGGCAAACCATGCGTTCTCGATTGCCTCGGTTTCCATAGTTATCTCGCGGCTGCCGTCAGGCATGGCTAGTGTTTGCGCTGAATGCTGGCGATACTGACGGTAGCTGGGCCAGCGTGTTCGCCACCGCTGCTGCTACAGCCACAACTGCCAGCATTCTGGGTGATGAACGTCAGGCCCGACTCCATCGGCGTATCCTTGAAATCGATCGTGGCACCGTCCAGTAGGATGCGCGATTCAGCTGGGAGGAACAGCCTGAGGCCGCTGGCTTCGACGATGGCATCGCCCTGAAGAGGCCCAGCTTCTACGGTGAACTCCGAACTCAGTCCTGAGCAACCGCCTGGGCTGACGGTTAGCCTGAAGCCGTGTTGTGGTGTACCGCCATTGAAGCGGATCATACGGCCTATGAATTTCTCGGCCTTAGGGGTCAGTGTCAGTTCCATGATAATTCCTCAAGTCGCCTGATAACGAGGGTAAGCAGTATCGATGATGCATGTCTTGTCGACTGGGCAAGCCGCGACGCACTGGGCTTCATCAAAGTGGCCGATGCACTCGGTACACTTTTCAGGCTTGATGTAGAACACTCCATTTTTTTCGTAAATGGCCTCGTTAGGGCACTCTGGCTCGCATGCCGAGCAACCCGTACATTGTGAACCGACGATTTTGTATGCCATGTTGTTTCTCCTTTGGTGAATTAAATTGATGGAGGCGTATTAGGCCGCCATGAATGCGCCTTGGCGGATGGCTGCATCGCCGCGCGGTTGATGGGTGATCTCTCCGTTGGCTACGCGGCTGCGATAATCGCTGAACCAATTGAGTGCTGCTTTTTCGATGAATTCGTGGGCATATTGGTCCACAGGTTCGATGCCTGCCGCCTTTAGTTCATCACGCGGGCAGGCACCGATCTTGGCAACCAGAACGGCATGGCAGTCATTGATGGCATTGACGATGGATGGCAGTTGCTCGTCTTCGCCAAAGCCACCCTGACAATAGAGGTCGACGCGGCGGTGGCCGACGAAGGTTGCTGAGCCCGCGGTTAGTTCGAATATCTGAAACTCAGTGGCGTGTCCGAAATGCTGGTTGACCTTGCCGTGGCCCTCGGTTGCAACCGCAACCATTACCCTCATTTCTGGATCTAGAGAGATGCCATCAATGTTTTGCGCATCTATTGAGGCGGACAAGGCGTCGACCTTTGCTTGGTGCTGTGATTGACGTTCTTCTTCGACCTTTTCCTGATAGGCGCGACGCTTTTCAAGGTCGTAAACCACGTCCATTTCCTCGATTTTATCCAGCGTAAATTCGTCGGAACGATCCTCTCCCAGTAAACCGACAGCATCGGCACGGCATTGGCGGCAATGACGCATCAGGTTGGCGCCACCCATGCAGGCATCTTGTACATCTTTCAGCTCTTGCGCAGATGGTCCGCGTTGGCCAGTCAGCCCAAAGACAGTGCCGTGCTCGGCTTCCGAAATTAGAGGCATGATGTTGTGCAGGAAGGCGCCGCGAGATTTAACCGCACGATTGACCTCATACAGGTGTTCGTCGTTGATACCGGGTATCAGCACGGAGTTGATTTTTGTGAGGATGCCACGCGCGGTGAGCATTTCGAGCCCCAGCATCTGCCGATCAGTGAGAATCTGAGCGGCTTCACGACCGTAGTAACGCTTGTGATTGTAGAAAATCCACGGGTATATTTTTTCCCCAACGGCAGCATCGATCATGTTGATGGTGATGGTGACGTGGTCGACGTTGTACTTGGCGATCTCATCCACGTAGTCAGGCAGGGCGAGGCCGTTGGTCGACAGGCACAGCTTGATGTCGGGCGCTTGCTCCTGAAGCATGCGGAATGTCTCGAAAGTCTTTTGCGGGCTGGCCAGCGCGTCTCCAGGACCGGCAATCCCCAGTACGGTCATTTGTGGGATCTCACTGGCGACGGCGATGACTTTCTTCACGGCCTGTTCAGGTGTTAATTTCTGAGATACCACGCCAGGGCGGGATTCATTTGAACAGTCATATTTACGATTACAGTAATTGCACTGGATGTTGCAGGCTGGCGCCACGGCGACGTGCATGCGGGCGTAGTGGTGGTGGGCTTCTTCTGAATAGCACGGGTGGTTCTTAACCTTTTCCCAGATTTCAGGAGACATATCATCCGGGCCATCCGACGAACCGCAACTAGCTTTGCCTTCGCCACCTGTTGTTCCGCAACCACCAGACGATGCGGGCTGTCCGGCTATTTCGACTTTAATTCCTCTTAATGGCTTAAGTCTGTTTGGACTGGGCGCAGTGCTTTCCAATGCAATTTCCATGATGTTGCCCTCTGGTAAAGGATTTATCTGGATATTGCAAGTCGCGTGCCACGGTAGGAATAATATTTATTCCTTTAATAAACAAAGAATTGGCACATTCCTTGTCGGCGGTGATGGTTTGTCCTTTTTGCGACAAAACCCTGCAGCTTTGTCGCAAAAAGGACAGCATCAGAGGATGCTCAAAACCTCTTAACCTCGATGTTGTATTTGCGCAGGGCATAGCCCATTTGACGAGGGGTAAGGTTCAGCAGACGTGCAGCCTTTGCCTGCACCCAACCGCTCCTTTCCATGGCGCTGATCAATTGCTCGCGCTCCGAAAGGCCTTCAGTAGTCTCTATGACCTCTTCGGCAGGAACGTGCCTATGGGGTTCGGAATCGATTGGCGCGATTGGAATCACTTCTCCCTTGGGGTGATACTTCCACAGGCTTGAAGACAGGCACTGATTGGTCTGGCAAGGGATGTCGACCTCGCGGATGAGTTTGTTGCCGGACATGGTGGCAAAGCGTTCGACGCAGTTCTCCAACTCCCGCACATTGCCCGGCCAGTGACAGTTGGAGAGAACCCGCATGGCCTCAGGTGAGATGCCAATCTTGGTGCTGTTTTCCCGGTTGAATCGTGAGAGGATATTTTCAACCAGTAGCGGGATATCCTCGCGTCGCTCTCTCAATGGCGGCAGCGAAATGGAGATGACGTTGATGCGGAAATACAGGTCGGAACGGAACTCGCCGTTGTTAACAGCAATTTCCAGATCTTTGTTGGTGGCACAAATCAGGCGGACATCGACCTTGACCGTTTTATTACCCCCGACACGCTCGAATTCTCGCTCTTGCAATACGCGTAACAGCTTTACCTGGAACGCAGGGGAGATATCGCCGATTTCATCTAGAAATAGCGTGCCCCCATTGGCTTGCTCAAAACGCCCCTTGCGATCCTGCAATGCACCAGTGAATGCCCCCTTTTCGTGCCCGAAGAGTTCTGATTCGAGAATGCTCTCAGATAAGGCAGCGCAATTGACCTTGATGAACGGGTACTCTTTTCTGGCGGAAAGGAAATGGATCGACCTCGCGATCACTTCCTTGCCGGTACCTGACTCGCCACGCAACAAAATGGTGCTCTTTCCAGGCGCTGCCATATGCACGTCGGCGAATACCTCCTGCATACGTTTAGACTTTCCGATCACGTTGTCTAAGCTGTATTTCCCAGCCAAATCCTTTTGCAGGCGCGCTTTCTCTTGTAATAATTGTTCGCGGTCTTTGGCAATCTGCTGATTGAGGCGATAACTTTGGCCGATCAGACTAGCTACCATGGTCAACAGTTGGAGATCTTGCTGAAATCCCCTTGCTGCTTTCCCACTTTTACGTTCAAAAGAAAGTACGCCAATGCTCTCATTCCCCACCTTTATAGGAACGCCAAGGAACGAGATAGATGCGCCTTCCAGACGCTTATTTGAACCGGTTCTGTTGAGGAACAGCGGCTCATTGGCAACGTCTGGAATAACGGCTGGTATGCCATTTTGGAAAATACGTCCAGTCACCCCTTCGCCGATCTGGAATTTTCCCAATGCGATTTCATCAGACGACAATCCGCTGGCGGCAACAATTGACAATTGAGATGATTCATCGACAAAACAAACCATACCTCGATGCATATCAAGATGAGCGGAAATGACGTTTAATACCTGTCGCAAGGTCTTTTGCAACTCCAAAGACGAGCTCAGTATTTTCCCGATTTCATAAATGGTCACCAGTGCGACATTGCTGGAACCTTGGGGGGGTGCCATTTCATTTTGTCCTGATTTGGTTGATGATGAATAATTAAAGCAATTAACGTGCCTTGGTTAAGAGGTGATGTTGAAGCGTTGTTACTGTGCACGCTCCGAAAACCCCGAATTTTCGAGTTGGGTACGTCGCTTGAGGTGGAAGCGGGTTCCGATTGGGGTGCTTGACCGGCAGACCCTAAGCCGACATCGACGAGCGTCAGCTGCCAAGCTATTTATTCTAGATGGTCAGTTTCTGCACTGAAGACATTATGGCCCAACGTTAATGACTATTCGCAAATCAAAGTTGTGGATACGATGGGGACTAGCACTCATCAATCCGAACCGAGTTCCGGCCAGCATCTTTTGCTCTGAACATCAGCAAATCAGCTCGCTTGATAAGGTCGTCTGGATTGGCTTCATGATTCAAAAATAGGGTTACACCAATACTTGTCGTGCAACGATGATCTACCATGGCATCAGGTTCCCCGTCACGTTTAACTGCCAGTAGATAGGGTTCGGATAAGGTGGTTCGGATTTTTTCCGCCACATTCAAGGCTTGAGAAGTTGACTTGGACTTGTCAGTATCCAACTCACTCAGGACCACGATGAATTCGTCACCTCCAAATCGTGCCACTGTATCGACCTCACGCACACAGTTTTTCAAACGGTTTGCCACCTCCAGCAACAGTAAATCACCGACCGGATGTCCATGTGCGTCGTTAAGCGGCTTGAAGTTGTCCAAATCCAGGAAAAGTAGTGCGCAATAGCAACCACTGCGCTTGCTGGTCGCCATATTCTGGGTCAAGCGGTCGTTGAGCAGGCGACGATTGGGCAAATGGGTGAGTTGATCATAGAAAGCCAGGTTGTGAATTTCCCGTTCAACCCGTATGCGTTCGGTGATGTCGTGAGATATGACTACCACCGATGTCGTATTGCCGTTGTTGTCTTTGATCACTCCACCACAGGACTCGATATTTCGGATGGTGCCATCCGCCAGTAAGAATCTGAATTCTGCGCGTTGGCCTTGGCCGGATTGTATGGTTTCTTTAAACGCCTGCTTAATATGTTCTCTGTCATCTGGATGTATTTCGGCGAAGGAGTCTGTACCCTTCAGGGATTCAACATCGCCCAAAAGCCGAGCATAGGCGCGATTGTTATAAAGTCTTCGACCTTCCAGATCAAGCACCGCAATAAAGTCTTCGCTGTTTTCGGCAATGATACGAAAGAACGCTTCCTGTTCCCGCAGAGTTTCTTCCATGCGTCTACGTTCAGTGACGTCGGTCAATGCAATGCGGAGCATCTCTGGCGCATCTTCCTCATCTAATCGAAGGCAATGAAGATGCGCATTGATTGTTGTCCCTTCTTTACCAATCAGCGATAAATCGAATTCTTTTTCATCTCCTGCAGCAATCCCTTTCATGTTCAGTGCGAATCTATACCAAACATCTTTGTCTGTGGCCGTGACAAACTTTGCAAAGCGGCTATTGATAAAATCTTTGCGATAGACACCGAGCATCTTGGCTGCTTTGAGGTTGCTTTCTACAATCAGTCCATCCGTGTTAATAGTCAGGTAGCTAACTGGTGAGAACTCATACAAGTCGATGTAACGATCCCGTGAGGCTTCCAGTGCAACTTGAGCTTGCCTCAACTCCTCGTTTTGCATTTCCAGCTCGATCTGGTGCACCTGAAGTTCATATACAAGGCGTTGCAGGTCCGGGCTGGAGGATGCTGCCGAAGACACCTCAGAAGCGTGTTCCCTCATCCGTGCTTCTGCGGCAATACGTAGCTTTTCGGCTTTAGTTTGCTCTTCCATCCTCAATCACTTGGTTTATCGGCAATGGCACGAAGCGTGGCTTCAAGTTGCTTGGCATGTCCGATATCGTTGAATGTGATGACCACCCCATCGATGACGTTTTCCAGCGTTCAATAGGGCATGACTTTAACTTGGAACCAGCAGCCATCTCCGGAAATGGCCGTATTAAGTCTTTAGCCCATCATATGCCGAACGTCTGAAACTTGCAGGCGGACGCTGGATTCCACCGACGCTTCCAGACCATTTTGAGACATTCGATACTCCCTGTAACGGTCACTCAAAATCAAATTAATTCATGGGGTAATGTGTCCCATCTATAGCTCAATACGGCAGACACTATCACCAGAGTTAACACAAAGTTTCGCATATCCTCGGATCACAGGCGAAGTGCTTACCTACGGGTGTAGGTGATGGGAGATTTGTGGTGATCGTAGTGGCAACGTCAGCTTTAGGGCTACTCGATTACGTATTCCAATGAGGATGCCATGCCCAAAGCTGACGTTTAATATTGCTGATAATGTCCAAGAATTATTGAGCCTGAATTGCAATGAACTTGATCATGAGGCGTCCCTGTATTCACTCAAGCAAAATTAAGACTTGAATCATCATGACTCAGGAAATCAGCCGCACTTTTTGAGATACGACGTCTGCCGATAAAACCAATTACACCCAGACCAGCAAACAGCATGCTGTAAGTTTCTGGCTCTGGTACAGGAGCAGCCATCATCGTGCCAGCGAAACTTGCACCTGTTGTACCAGTAATCGTGCCAACGACCTGTAAGGAATAGTTACCAGCAGCCAAAGACATTGGATTAAAAACAAATGTATCGCCTACGTGCGTGCCACTTAAGCCAGCCCCTAGTCCTGGACCAGTTAATATAGCGCCAAAAGTGTTAGCGCCAATTTCAAAATTAGGCAAGAGATCTTGATCTCCTACAAATGCTGAAAACTTCTCGTTTGGCTGAATCGTAAAGTTAAAGTTATCAATAAAACTGCCATTAGCAGCCAACAACGTATCGCCTATAGAGAGAGACTTGTTTGTAATAGTGCCCAAGTTGTAGGTGTTTGTAACAGCGTGAGCAGTGATTGATGATAGCCCTATGCCTATAGCCATTAAAGCAGTAAAGAAATTGGTGCGTTTCATTTTGATCTCCTAAAAGAATATCGAGGATATGGCAATAAAAGTCATAAACCCTTCATTGCAGAAGCACTATCTCGTTCTTCCAAATAACAATCTGTACGGAAACGCACGTAATAAAAAAATATTAAACCTTAAAATTCCAGAATGTCGGCCTCGGTGGCGGTCAGTTTTGGCCCGTGGTGCTGATCGACGCACGGATGGCATATGTTGTCGTTTGTGCGTAACAAATAATTCATATTTTTCATGGAGTAATATGTATATTGTCAGAGAAATTGTTTTGCCCATTGGCCTTAATTAGGCCACTAACAGGTCGCGCCTTCTTCTGATCGAGAAAGGCTTTAATGACTGACTCGCATTCACCGCGACAGAACCAGTTGCTCGCTGCATTGCCGGCAGAGGTCTATGAGCGTCTGCTACCCCATCTGGAACTAGTTCCGTTGCAACTCGGCGAAATGCTCTGTGAGTCTGGCAGATGTTTGCACCATGGTTATTTCCCAACAGATTCCATCATCTCGCTGCTCTACGTCACGGCGGATGGTGAATCGGCCGAGATTGCTGTAGTCGGAAACGAAGGCATTCTCGGTGTCCCCCTGTTTATGGGAGGGGCAACCACCACGACTCAGGCCGTGGTGCAGAGTGCTGGATACTGCTACAGGCTTAAAGCGGAGCTACTGAAAAAGGAATTCAAGCTTGGCGGTCCAGTGTTGCACCTGCTGCTGCATTATGCCCAAGCACTAATCACGCAGATGGCACAGACTGCGGTATGCAATCGGCATCACAGCGTTGAACAGCAACTTTGCCGCTGGTTACTGTTAAGTCTCGACCGTCTATCCAGCAATGAATTAATCATGACTCAGGAGTTGATCGCCAATATGCTAGGCGTACGCCGCGAAGGTGTAACGGAGGCTGCTGGGAAATTGCAGCGCGCAGGTTTGATTGAATACAGCCGAGGCCACATCAAGGTATTGAACAGGCCGGGATTGGAAACTGGGGTATGCGAGTGTTACCAGGTGGTCAAAAAAGAGTCTGATCGGCTGCTGCTGTTGATATGCGTTTAAAACTGAGCCACCAAATGCAGTAATGTGCATCTAAATTTGACCCACGTCGCGATACTGTCCTGCTCAGAGTCTGAGCGGGAGATAAGGAGTGATCGACGTGGCGTTATTA